>Ga0256404_1000652_pt1 | contig 88975 bp, 69 predicted proteins | sample RumenRJG_01DNA_FD_185990 | JGI IMG/M metagenome (GOLD analysis project Ga0256404, IMG submission 185990) | Bovine rumen microbial communities from Lethbridge, Alberta, Canada - RJG_01 | ecosystem: Host-associated > Mammals > Digestive system > Stomach > Rumen | place: Canada: Alberta | collected... | reverse complement strand
ACTCTTCACTGTAAAAATATCTTTTTCAACTATAAGTTGATGCTCTGTCACAGAACGCTCTCATATCCGGTAGTATCTATTGAAGTCAAGCTATTGACGGTTCGTTCAATTACCCAAGAGGCCTCAGCCTCTCGCTTCTTGTACTACTACTTCTTCTGTTTTATGTAAGTCTTTCAAAGAACGCTTTTCTTCAGCGCTAACACCTATTTTTGAGGCGAAAGCGGATGCAAAGGTACGACTTTTTTTCGAACCCGCAAACTTTTTCCAAGAAAAAATGATGGGAAAAAGAAAAGTTTTCGTATTTCATGACAAATCAGGAAATTCACACCTTATTATATTTTATTAATATTGCAAAAAGCCAAAAATAGAAAATAAAAGATTATATTTGCAGAAAAATAACAAAAACCGACACGACTATGAAACAGATGAACATTTACGAAGAAGCGAACAGATGTCTATTATGCATAGATGCTCCATGTACAAAAGTATGTAAAACCGGTGACCCTGCGAGAGCTATCCGAGCTGTCCGGTTTGATAACCACAAGCCCGCATTACGTTGGATTGCGAACTGTAGTGACGCGGATCTTGATATGGCCGAAAAAGCCTGCATCCACCACAACTGGCCAATACGTATCAAAGACATGCTGCGTTCTATCAATCCTGACGATGTGGCAGACGACAACTATCCACCATTGGACATTGAATTTTGTGGTATACCCTGCGAGAACCCATTTTTTCTTGCTTCGTCGGCAGTATGCACAAACTACGAGATGGTAGCGCGTGCATTTGACGCCGGATGGGCTGGTGTCTTCTATAAAACGATATGTCTACAAGAGATTAAAGAAGTCTCGCCTCGTTTTGATGCCATTCACAGCAATGGCACAAGAGGAGATTTCTATGGATTTCGTAACATGGAACAATTAAGCGAAAACCCAGTAAAGACCGACCTTGACATTCTGAAACGCCTCAAGGAAGACTATCCGACCAAGGTGGTGATAGCCTCCATTATGGGAAGGACGAAAGAGGAATGGATTAAACTCGCAAAGATGGTAGAAGAGGTAGGAGTAGACGCTGTGGAGTTGAATTTCTCATGTCCGCAGATGCGAATAGCAGGCATGGGCAGCGATACCGGACAGAACCCAGAAATGGTATTAATAGACACAAGTCATGTTAAAAATGCCGTTAAAATACCGGTTATTCCGAAAATGACGCCAAACATCACACACATTGTACAACCCGCCTTATCCGGCTACCTCGCCGGTGCTGATGCCATTTCAGCCATCAACACGATCAAATCGGTCACGATGGATGCAAGGTCAAAAGTCTCAAACAAATACGCCATTTCAGGTTATTCTGGGCGTGCCATAAAACCAATTGCACTGCGATATATCTTAGAGATTGCCCAAAACGAGGAAATGAAGAATATCGAACTAAGTGGTGTCGGAGGCATTGAGACATGGCGCGACGCACTCGAATTCATCCAATTGGGATGCAGTAATGTACAAGTATGTACGGCTGTCATGCAGTTCGGCTATCGTATCATTGACGATCTTATCCTGGGAATGAAACGATATATGAAAAAAAGAGGTGTCAGCGAGCTGAAGAGTCTTGTAGGCGAAAAACTTGCTACATTCGCAAGTCCGAGCGACCTAGACCGTTCGACCATTGTCTACCCCAAGGTTGATTTTGAGAGATGTATAGGCTGTGGGCGCTGTGAGATATCGTGTAACGATGGAGGTCATCAAGCTATTATCTTCAACCGCGAGACACGCCAGCCACGTATCGTGGGAAGTAAATGTGTGGGTTGCCACCTGTGTAGGTTGGTGTGTCCGACAGGAGCCATTGGTCCTGCCAGACGAATCACCAAGAAATAAAATCGGCATCAGAATTCCAACACTAACGATTGGCGTGGCTTCATGGTTACGTCAGTCGTTAAGTCGTAATAGCGGTTAGTCAGAATATCCTTTGCACGTTTCGTATTACCGATAACCTCTGCATAACGCTCCACTTTCATTGAAGCGGACTTTGAAGTGCCGTTGAGCACAGTAAGAACGGTATGTCCCTTGTACTGGCGAGCAATGACATAGATGCCGCCATAAGGAATGAACTGAGTCTGAGTGCCCTTCGTTATACACTCGTTCCCCTGTCGCCAGTGAAGTAGCCGACTCAGCCATGAGAACATCTGCTGTTCTGAACGAGTACGTCCTTCTGGAGTAAAGCAATTATGCGAATCGCCCGGGAAACCACCTGGGAAATCTTTACGTACGTTGCCATCTGTGATCTCCTTCGTACCGTTCATCAACACTTCCGTTCCATAGTAAAGCTGTGGGATGCGATCAACGGTAAGCAACAGGGCAAGAGCTTGTTTGAGTGCCAGCGTGTCACGTCCATTTCCGAGGAAGCGGTCTGTGTCATGATTTTCGATGAAAGCCATCACACTCGATGGGTTAGGATAAAGATAGTCATAGACAAAAGATCCATAAAGTCGGTTTAATCCTTCCCACCAGGCATCGGTCTCTTCATTCTTGGCTTTGTTCAATTTGTCAAAGAAAGAGAAGTCCATGACAGTTTTCAGGAAAGAGTTGGTTTTTGCCAATTTAGAGTCCTTTTGCCACGTTGCAGTATATGCTGGTTCCGTAACCCATGTCTCACCGACTGTATTGAAGTTTGGATACTCCTCATCGAGTTCTTTCATCCATTGTGCCATTGCGTCAGCATAAGCATACGGATAGGTATCCATACGAATGCCATCGATGCCTACCGTCTCTATCCACCAAATGCTATTCTGAATAAGGTAGCGCATGAGATGTGGGTTGTGCTGATTCAAATCAGGCATCGTTGAAACGAACCACCCTTCGGTAGTTTCCCTGAGATCCACCTTGGAAGCATAAGGATCAACGACAGGAGTTAGTTTGTAACTTGTTTGCAAGAAACTGGTACCACGTGAATCTGACGTGCCCTTCGATTCTTTCAACCATTGTGGCAAGTTAAGCCAATCGTGAGTAGGCATATCATGGGTCCATGGGTGTTCAAAACCACTATGGTTGAAGATCATGTCCATTACAACCTTCAGGCCTTTTTTGTGAGCCTCATCGCATAAATGCTTATAGTCTACATTTGTTCCAAAACGTGGGTCTACCCGATAGTAGTCAGTAGTAGCGTACCCATGATAAGTAGAGTAGCCATGCTCACTGTCAGGCGAATCATTCTCTAATACAGGAGTGAGCCATAGAGCAGTCACCCCAAGTTCCTTAAAATAATCAAGATGTTCACATATGCCGTTTAGGTCACCTCCATGACGGAGGGAAGGTCGCGTACGATCTTCCTTATAGGGGCGCATGCCTTTTACCTGCGACTGATGTCCCTTCCCCTGAGCAAAGCGGTCTGGCATGAGCATGTACAACACATCGGCATTGGTAAAACCCATTCGTTTATCGCCACTCATCTCGCGTGGTTTCAGGATATAGTCCACTTTCTGTTTGTCGAAATGAAGTGTCATAGTACCTGCCTTGGCTTCGCGAAGGTTCATATAGACCAAAAGATAGTTGGGCGAATCCAGTCGAATTACGCTGTCAATAGCCACACCAGGATAGTCTGTTGACACGTTCTTTACCTGTGCTATATTTTTACCATAGACCATCAGTTGGACGTGTGGATTTTTCATTCCGACGAACCAATCGGTTGGGTCAATGCGATTAATCGTTAATTTTGCTGCACTCATAGTCATTGTAGCTGTTAGAAAAAGAATGCTAATTGTCAAAAAACGTTTCATAGTCAATTTCATATAGTTTAGTCATGTAATATTACGGCAGATTGAGGAGCCACATTAACTGTAGAACCTTCTATGGAATAGAGTCCCTCTTCGTTGATTATTCCTTCGGCACATACCACGGTATAACATCCTCGTGGAATAGTTGTTTCCATTGTTTTCCGGCTAGCATTCAACACCACGATAATGTTGCGCCAATTGTCACGTCCTGCATAGTCTTTCAAACGGAATGCCACAACATCTTTGGGAGACTTTAAAAACTCAAGATGCTTGCGTACCAAATCGGCAGAACCCATACGGAACGCAGGATGATTGCTGCGAAGTGCAATAAGTCGACTGTAGTAATTGAAAACCTGAGGATAACGCTGCATGTTTGACCAGTCAATCCGATTGACACTGTCAGGTGACTCAAATGAATTATGAACGCCTTTTTTGTCACGTAGCAGTTCTTCACCACTGAGTATAAAGGGTACTCCCTGAGAGGTAAATACAGCAGTCTGTGCCAACAAATCAAGGCGTATCAGTTCATCAGCAGTCAGATGGGCAACACTTGTTTTCAACCTATCAACCAAACACATATCGTCGTGACAGGAGACATAACTGATCATTTGAATGGGATCAACAGCCCATGGAACAATGGAATAGTTCACCTTTGCCATATCAACCTGCGGATGACTAATACAGCCAACAATGCCAAACTTCAGACTTTCCTTGCTATCTACGATGCCTCCGAGCCATCCAGGCTTGGAATCATCACTAAAAGGACCTCGCAACGCATCACGTATCTCGTCAGAGAAAGCAGCGATACGGGGCATTAAGGGAATATTTGCCTTTACACCTAACTGTTCAGTAGGCAGAGCACATTGTCCAGCACTCCATCCCTCGCCATAAATAAAAATAGAAGGATCTATTTTATCAACCATCTGTCGGATCTGGTTCATCGTCTCAATATCATGAACACCCATAAGGTCGAAACGGAATCCATCAATATGATATTCGTCTATCCAGTATTTCACCGACTCCATCATAAAACGTCGCATCAAAGGTCGCTCTGAAGCCGTTTCATTACCACAGCCACTACCATTACTATAATGACCATCATTCGTTTTACGATAATAGTAATCAGGATAAGTGCGCTGGAAATTAGAATGTTCAATATCGTAAGTGTGGTTATATACCACATCCAGGATAACTCGGATTCCAGCTTGGTGGAGTGCCTGAACCATCTGCTTGAACTCACGAATCCGCGCATCGGGGTGATACGGATCTGTTGCGTAAGACCCTTCAGGTACATTATAATTTACTGGATCGTATCCCCAGTTGTACTTGTTTTCACTGAGACGAGTTTCGTCAACAGAACCATAGTCATAACTGGGCAAAATATGTACAGCATTAACGCCCAATTGTTTCAGATGACTGATAGCCCAAGGCTCTGTCAACGCCAGGAATTTCCCCTTGTGCTTTGCTTCAGGACGCGCTATGGAGAAGTCGCGATGATGCATTTCATAAATGACCAAGTCGACAGGTGTCTTGCAGACGGGACGTGTATCACGTTCCCACCCTACGGGATTGGTCTTTTCCATTTGAACAATAGCCGCACGTTGACCATTTACGCCAACAGCTTTTGCGAAAACGCCCGGACACTCCCCCTTACCGATGTCGAAGGTATAGAAGCGTCCCATCATGTCGCCTTTTACTGTAGCACTCCACAAGCCATCAGCATATTTCATCTTAATGGTTTTCAGAGCCTTCCCACCCTGTCCTTGTTGATAGATTCGCACTTTGACCGCCTGCGATTCCTTAGGTGCAAAGAGACGGAACGTAGTCGCTTCAGGAGCATAGGTCATCTCGTTAAAACAGAAATCTTGCGATGTTGCTCCTAACGACATCATTATAACTAGTGATAATAGAACTTTTCTCATCATTTATTGAGCTATTAATGAAATGGCAAAGCCACCACCAGGAGCTGCGGTCATTTTCAAGACATCGCCTTGTTTCACAACCCTGTGAGTAATCGTATATGCTTTAGGATTCTTTTCATAATGAGCATCCTTGGCATCAGCGTAGATGGTGCAGTTATATTTACGTCCCTTCTCCAGGAAGTCAAGTTTAACAACTGACTTATGGCCATTCTCATCGCATTTTCCACCTATAAACCAATTCTCCGTTCCCTTTGCCTTACGGGCTACTGTGATATAATCGGCCGGTTCAGCCTCCAGATAGCGGGAGTCATCCCAGTCACAAGCCACATCCCGGATAAACTGGAAAGCATCGTTGAAGCGTTCATAGTTCTCGGGCAGGTCAGCAGCCATCTGTAAAGGAGAATACATGGTAACATAAAGAGCCAATTGACCAACCAACGTAGAGCGTACCCACGACGTGTTTTTACTCCATGTGGAGAGTTGGGTCTCAAATATACCTGGGGTATAATCCATTGGTCCCCCCTGCAAACGAGTAAAGGGAAGGATACAAGTATGATCCGGACGATTACCACCAAACGCTTCATACTCAGTACCTCTGGCCGACTCTCCACCAACCAAATTGGGGTATGTGCGACAAAGACCTGTAGGACGGGTTGCCTCATGAGAATTCACCATGACATGATGTTTGGCAGCCTCCTTGATGACATAAAGGTAATGGTTGTTCATCGACTGAGAGTAATGGTGGTCGCCACGTGGAATGATATCACCTACATAGCCCGTCTTCACCGCATCATAACCGTAGTGGTTCATCAGGTCGAACGCTTCCTTGATGTGGCGCTCATAATTCTGTGTAGACGATGATGTTTCATGGTGCATCAAGAGTTTCACCCCTTTTGAATGGGCATAGTCGTTAAGCATCTTGATGTCGAAGTCGGGATAAGGCGTCACGAAGTCAAACACGTCGCGTTTCCAATGGTTTGCCCAGTCTTCCCAACCAATGTTCCAACCTTCTACCAGCACTTGGTCAAGTCCGTTTTTAGCAGCGAAGTCAATATAGCGCTTTACGTTCTCATTATTAGCCTTATGCGTTCCGTTAGGTGTCGAGAGTTGGTAGTTGAATGTTGAAAGTTTAATGGATGGCAAATCATTGGTATAATGCCAGCTACCGCGTCCTACTATCATCTCCCACCACACTCCGCAGTACTTTGTCGGATGAATCCACGAAGTATCTTCTATCTTACATGGTTCGTTGAGGTTAAGAATAAGATTCGATGACAGCATCTCGCGTGCATCATCACTAACCATCACTGTTCGCCAAGGAGTCTCACAAGGAGTCTGCATACACCCCTTGAGTCCTGTCGCGTCAGGAGTAAGCCATGAGGTGAAGACGAAATTCTTGTCGTCCAGATTGAGATGCATGGTAGCATAATCCAAGCAGGCGGCCTCATGGATGTTGATATACAGTCCGTCATCCGATTTCATCTGCAAAGAAGTCTGCACACCCGTTTCAGAAAAGACGGAAACGGAAGAATTTCCCCAATTGACAGCCTTTTTGAAACGTCCCCGGATTTCAGACAGTTTCGTTTGCTGTGTTTCTTGTTCTTGCGTGTCATAGTCGCCAGGCAACCACCAGGCAGTATGGTCTCCTGCCATAGCAAACTCCGTCTTCTCTTCCTTAATCAAAAAATAAGTCAACTCAGGCTGCTGGGGGAATTCATAACGGAACCCTACCCCATCATCATAGACACGAAAGCGAAGAACGATTTCACGACGTTCTGCAGTTTGTCTAAGTACAGCAGCATACTCGTTATAATGATTACGAATGGTAGCTGTCTCGCCCCATACAGGACGCCATGTCTCATCGAAAGAAGAGGTCTGTTCACTCTTCAAGACAAATCCATCCATCAGATCAGTCTCCTGCAATCCCTTGGAAGCATGTTTGTCCTTTGCAAGTTCCAGTCCGAGGTGTGAAGGCTTAATGACAGGACGTCCCTTATAAGTCAGCGTGTAGACAGGACGTCCTTGCTCCACATTGAAGTTTAGCACGACATTGCCATTAGGAGATTTAATTTCTGTTGCCAGCAATCCGGCAGCCATCAGCCAACAACCTACAACTAAGCCTATTTTTTTCATTTTCTTCCGCTTTGAATAATTAATGTCTTTATGGTTTCATTAAACTCATCGGCCTGCATCAGTTGCTCTATTGTCATATGCATACGATAACGCCAGTAGTGACGGGGGTTAGCAGGAATGTTGATACGCTCAGCATTGGCATCAGGCAGTCGTAACTGCTCATCAATGGACAGCCAGTCCTGAAGCGACAACAAGCATAGCATCGAGGGTGATGTCAAGTGACGGCTCACGATATCCTTGGCAAGCCATCCGGGTAGCGGATGAGGTGCGGCTCCACCACGGTAGAGCATAGAATTGTAATAGTCCTGTGTACGTTCCTCATCTTCATCCCACCACTGACGCAGTGTAGGCATGTCGTGGGTGGATATCGTGCAGACTGAACGATAAGGATTACGTGACAAATGACCAAACCGGACCTTGTCGTCCTTAGGCATAGACTGAATTTCAAGCGAGAGGATTCGCAGTTCGTTCATCACCCAAGGCACACAGTCAGGAACCATACCCAAGTCTTCTGCACAGCAGAGCATGCGCGTAGCCTGTGTCAAGCGAGGCAATTTCTTCATTGCTTCATTATACCAGAACTGGTTATTTCGACGATAGAAATAGTCATTATAGAGGCGGTTGAAATTATATTTCTCACCCTCACTAAGTTTCTCGTAGTCTTCATTATACTGAACGGCGATACGTGGGTGCCAGCGGTCTTTTCGCTTATGATCAACCAAGAAAAGCTCCATGTGACCGTGAATTCCATAGGCTTCTATTTCCTCACGACTAAAGCCCAAAGCTGGTGAGAACTGTCCCATCAAACCCGATTTCTCTGGAACAGGAATTTCCCAGATTCGGAAGAAGCCCAACACGTGGTCTATGCGGTAAGCATCAAAGTATTGTGCCATCTTACGGAAACGGCGCACCCACCACTTACAACCATCTTTGAGCATTTCATCCCAGTTATAAGTGGGGAATCCCCAGTTCTGTCCATCAGCAGAGAACGGGTCTGGCGGTGCTCCTGCCTGACCGTTCAAGTTAAAGTACTTAGGCTCCACCCAAGCCTCAACACCATCACGACTGATTCCAATGGGGATATCCCCTTTAAGGATGATGCAATGTTTACGGGCATAGTCATGAGCTGCCCGCATCTGCTGATCCAGATTATACTGTACAAAGTACCAGAAACGGACATCCGTGTTAGTACTCTTGATTGCCTTTACAGTAGCCTCCTTAGGCCATTCTGAGAATACAGCCGTGCCATACTTGTCACGATAATAGCAGAATGCCGCATAGGGTACCAACCACTCCTTGTTCTGTTCAAAGAACTCCTTGTAGCTGGCCCGACGACTGACAGTTGACCACTCTTGAGCAAACAACTCACGCAGATATTCCATCTTTGCTTTGTTCACACGTTCATAGTCAATCTGCGGCAAAGCATTCAACTCCTGACGTAACTGCTCAAAGTACACTTTCCGCTTTTCATCTTTGATCTCAGGTAATTGTCTCAGGTCTGTGTATTGCGGATGCAAGGCATAGATGCTAATTGAATTATACGGATAGCTGTCCTGCCATGTGTGTGTCATATTTGTATCATTGATGGGCAACACTTGTATAATACGCTGCTGTGTCTTATCAGCCCAATCTATCATTTTCTTCAAATCACCGAAATCACCTACTCCGAACGAGCCCTCACTACGCAAGGAGAATATGGGGATGACAGTGCCTGCTCCTTTCCATGGGTATATGGGTAGATAAACTTGTGACAGTTCATAGACAACCACCTCATTGGCGCCTATTGCTGGAAGCGAGACAGTACGATTCCCCCCCTGTTCCCAAACAGGCACGTCAACTCCCAGCAACACAAATTTAAACTCGAGAGTCTGAGGTAGCTCAGAAGCATCGAGGCTGATCACCCACTCGTGATACTCGTGTTCAAACATTGGCTGTGCTTTATTGACATCCCAGTCGCCAAGAGCTTCTCCTGCTCCTACCAATCCCAGTTGTTGTCCAATGCGTATTTGGGGAGCACGCACCTTCAGGCGGACAGTCTGCTGATATTCCGTCGTAGGACTAAACTCTCGCTGACATGCCATAATACAGTCAGTAAAAGCCGATGAATACATATAAGCATCTTCCGGAATATCTATCCAATGGTCGTAGATTGTATAGTTCATTCCTTTCTGAGCTACGAACTCCAGTCTGTGAGGCTGTACAAGCCACTCATGCCGAGCCTCATCGTCCCCACGCATCACACTATAATAATAATCAATATACGTGCCTGGTTTTGCCGTCTTCGTCAGTTCACAGAACCAGTGCAGTCCGTCAAGAGTTGACATCTTATGTTGTTGCACCTTTCCTGTCTGCTCATCAGTAATGATATTCAACATCAGGAACTCACCGAAAGTGGTCTGATACTCAAGATTAAATAGTAATTTCATAGTTGTATTGCTGATTGATTTTTATTTCTTAACTTTGATAATTGTTACGCATGCTGATCCTATGAGCAAGCTGACACCTGCCACCAACATCATTGTGCTTTGCACAGAACCGACTAACGAAAGAATGGTTCCACCAAGAGCCGCAGCAATTATCTGAGGTACGCAGATTGTTCCATTAAACAGTCCCAGATAGGCACCCATATGACCATATCCTTGCAGGGCATTTGTTACCAAGGCAAAAGGCATAGCCAACATTGCAGCCCATGCACAACCTATCAATATAAAAGGAACAAACAGCAAATACTGATCGTGAATGAAAGGAATCAGGACAAAGCCTATCCCCCCTAAAATCAGACTGAACGAATAAGCCAGCTTCGTATTTTTAAACTGCGTCAGTACAGCTGCCCATACTACCGACCCAATGGCCTGAACAGCAAACAGAATACCTACCCAATCGGCTGCATCCTGATAATTCTTACTTGCAGTATCGGTCGTATTCCAAACAGTATCTGCAATAGTACCTGCAGTATAGGTCCACATGTACATAAAGGCAACCCAGCAGAAGAACTGTACCAGTCCTATCTTCCAAAATGCCGATGGGGCATTCTTCAACAAGGTAATCCAATTACCTGACGCTGTATCCTTGGAATCATCAGGATCTTCTGACGATGCATTATATTCAGCATACTCCCGTGGGTTCCACTCTTTCACTTTCAACGTGGTGTAGATCACACATAATATCAGAATTGCTGCACCGATGTAGAACGACCAGATAACGGAATCAGGAATAACGCCCTTGGCTGCAACATTGCTGATTCCTACAAATGCAAAAACATAAGGGAACACATAGCCGACGACACTACCTGCATTGCAAAGAAACGACTGAATGCTGTAAGCTTTGGATTTCTGCTCCTCATTCACCATGTCGCCTACCAGCATCTTGAAGGGCTGCATAGCCATATTGATGCTCGTATCCAAGAACATCAGCGCAATAAGTCCAAAGACAAGTGCAGCACTGATTGTCAATCCGAACGAACCTGAATTGGGAAGCAGACACATCACCAGCACAGCCACGGCAGACCCTATAAATAAATAAGGTATGCGACGGCCAAAACGCGTCCAAGTCTTATCGCTTAGTGTTCCTACGATTGGTTGCACTAAGATACCCATCAACGGTGGTAATATCCAGAAATAACTCAGCGAGTGAGGGTCAGCCCCCAACGTGGCAAATATGCGCGAGATGTTTGCCGACTGGAGTGCATACGCTATTTGCACTCCAAAGAATCCAAAGCTCAGATTCCACAGACTCCAAAACGGGAGATTAGGTTTTTGTTTCATATTCCACTTATGTTTTTAATCTTCGTTATCGTGTTGTTCCACGGACAACCAGCCTTGTACGAACTATTCGTCGCTCGGTCTTGTCGCGTGGTATTCTTCCTTCCACTTGGTCTATCAGTATATCGGCTGCCTCCTCGCCAACTTTCACACCACGCTGCTCCACGGTAGTCAGCATTGGGTCGCAAGCTATAGCCCGCTGTCCATTTGTGAATCCACAAATTGAGACGTCCTCCGGTACTCGGAATCCCATGCGCTTGGCAGTATACAGAATGCCTATCGCCGTATCGTCGTTGACGGCAAAAAAGCCGTTGGGGGGGGCGTCTGTTTTTAGCAGCTCGGGGGTAATCATCTCTGCATCAGCCCGATTATCACAAATGCGAGTCAGCGATTCGTCATAATGCAGTCCGTTTTTAAGCAATGCGTCTTTGTAACCATTGAAACGGTTCTTCGAAATCTCCAATGTAGGAGCCGAGCCATAAAAGGCAATCCGCGTACACCCTGTCTCTATCAAATGTGACACAGCATTATATGCTCCCATATAGTCGTCGACCACCACCCTACTGGCATTCACGCCCGTACATATTCTATCATAGAATACCAAAGGAACACCAGCATCCATCAGTCGCTCAAAATGATCATAGCGCTTGGTATCCTTGGCCTGCGAAACAATGATTCCGCACACCTTATCTTCATAGAATGACTGACATATACGCACCTCACGCTCATATTGTTCATTACTCTGTGCCACCATGATACGATAGCCACGTGAAGAAGCCTCCTCTTCAATACCTGCCAGAACCGAAGAGAAATAGAAATGCGTAAACTCAGGGACGATGACTCCTATCAATTTCACTGGTTGCACTCGTGAGTGACGTAACGACTCAGCCAGCACGTTAGGCGTAAAGTCATGCTCACGGGCATACTGCTGGATAGCAGCCCGTCTTTCAGGAGAAATACGGGGCGAGTCCTTCAGCGCACGCGACACTGTCGCTACGCTAATTCCCAACTCGCGGGCTATGTCCTTCATCGTCAATGGAGTCTTATCGTTCATCTGGCTTTCAGTCATTACCTTTGCAAAGGTAGGTATTTTTTATTTTGGGTCATAAATTATGATTCGGAATATCAAGTTAGGAATATGCAAACGTTTGCACATCATTAATAACGCTTTTAACTCAAAAAAAGTATTAACATACCAAAACTATTTCTACTTTTGCACTTGATTTAAATCATTTTGGTCGAATTTCGAGAACTAATAACTTTTATACTAACTCTAATTTACAAATGATGAAGCAATTAAACATTAGAACTCCGTTTAGGATGTTTGTCCTCTTGTTAGGACTCTTCCTTTCGGTAGGTGCCTTTGCTCAGATTGACGTCAAAGGCCATGTGAAAGATGCTACGGGCGAACCCATCATCGGTGCTACAGTACGAGTGGCGAACACACAAATCGCTACTGTAACCGACTTCGACGGTAACTTCGCCCTTAAGGCAAACCAGGGTGCTGACATCACGATTTCGTATGTCGGTTATCAGGAAACTACGGTGAAAGCCGCTCCCTCATTAGAGATTACGCTACAGGAAGACGCAGCTCTTCTAAATGAGGTGGTTGTCATCGGTTATGGTACCATGAAGAAAAGCGACCTGACTGGTTCGGTGGTTCAGGTAAAGGCTGACGAAGTCAATCGCGGTGCCATTACCTCTCCACAAGAGATGCTGCAGGGTAAGGTGTCGGGCGTATTTGTTCAGCCCAGCACAGGTGCTCCTGGTGGCGGATCTACGATGCGTATCCGTGGTGGTGCTTCTCTGAACGCCTCTAATGACCCGTTGATTGTTATCGACGGTGTCCCCGTGTCTAACGACGCTGCTCCAGGTATGAGCAATGCATTGAGTTCGATCAATCCCAACGATATTGAGTCGTTCTCTGTTTTGAAGGATGCTTCAGCTACTGCCATTTTTGGTAGCCGTGCTTCTAATGGTGTGATTATCATCACGACCAAGAAGGGTTCAAAGGGACTGAAAGTTAGCTATTCTGGAACATTCAGCGTACAGGACCCCTATAAGAAGTTAGGTGTACCAAATGCCAAGCAGCTAGTTCCTGCTATGCTAAAGTCATATGAAGATGCTAATGGCAAACTAACTGCTGCCGGCAATAGCCTGATGGCTATCTTCGGCGAGAACGGCACCATTACTAAGGATGCTGACGGCAACTACGTTTACGAGGGAGTCGATACCAACTGGCAGGACGAGATTTTCCGCACTGCATTCCAGACGGACCAAAACGTCAGTGTAACAGGTCAGGTAGGCAGTGTTCCCTTCCGTGCATCAATTGGTTATAACAACGAAGATGGCACTCTGAAAGAGTCCAACTTTGAGCGTTACACTGGTAGCATCTCGCTGACCCCGAAATTCTTCGACGACCATCTTTCTATTACCTTGAATGCGAAAGGAAGCATTGCCAAGAACAAATACGGCGCCGATGGTGCCATTGGTACTGCAGTATTCTACGACCCAACCAAGCCCGTACACAACGACAATGTTGCCAACCAAGCAGGCTTGTACAATGGATGGTACAACTGGACTGGATCTGACGGCAAATATAATTCACTTGCCCCAGTTAGTCCCATGTCACAAATTTATGACTACCACAATACTGGTAAGACTAAGCGTTTCATTGGTAACGCTCAATTCGACTATAAGATGCACTTCTTACCTGAGTTGCGTGCCAACTTGAATATCGGTCTTGACATCTCAGAAGGCAAGGGCAATAGCGGCAATGCCGTTGGTTCATATCAGGCCGTCAAGGACACCGACCTCCCCGGTGTTTCAGGCAACACTGACTGGCAGAATTTCCGTAAGAACAGCCTATTGGACTTCTACTTGAATTATAACAACGAGTTCAAGGCCATCAAGAGCCGTGTTGATTTGACAGCCGGTTACTCATGGCAGCACTTCTATTATTCAGACCTCTCTATCTACAAGAGCAACCTGACTAAAACCCAGATGGGACTTGCAAAGGAACCCGTTGGTTATACACTTGGCGACGACGACTATTATTATAAGGACGGTATGTACCGCAAGCCTTGGGAGAACTACTTGGTTTCGTTCTTTGGACGTTTGAACTACACCTTGATGGAAAAGTATATGCTGACTGCTACTATCCGTCGTGACGGCTCATCGAAGATTTCCAAGGATAACCGTTGGGGTACGTTCCCCTCTGTTGCCCTGGCATGGACACTCAAAAACGAGAAGTTCCTCAAGGATGTTGACGTCATTGACAATCTGCGTCTGCGTTTAGGTTATGGTGTTACTGGTCAGCAGGATATTGGCGACTTCTACAGCTATATTCCTTCTTACGTCATCAGCACCAACCCCAACTCTATGTATTTGAACACCTACCTCATCAAGGCTAATGGTTACAACCCCAACTTGAAGTGGGAGGAAACGACAACCTACAATATAGCTCTTGACTATGCTTTATTGAACAGCCGCATTAACGGTACTATCGAGTTCTATGTCAAGAAGACTAAGGATTTGCTGAATACGATTGCAAGCCCAGCAGGTACGAACTTTACCAATGAGATTACCGGTAACATCGGCGAGATGGAAAACAAAGGTGTCGAACTCTCCATCAACACCGTTCCTCTGGAAACCAAGGACTGGCATTGGGATTTGAACTACAACGTCACATGGAATACCAGCAAGATTACCAAACTGACAGCATCCAACAATCCTGACTATCCCGGTATCAACACCGGTAGTGTCTCTTTCGGTACTGGTAACTATGCCCAGAAGCATAATGTGGACTATGCGCCCAGCACATTCTACTTGTATAAGCAATTGTACGATACCAATGGCAATCCTATCCAGAATGCCGTTGTGGATTTGAATGGTGACGGACAGATCACTCCTGACGATCGCTATATGACCGACAAAAATCCCACTCCGAAATGGTTCATGGGATTGTCATCTATGCTTCGTTACAAGAATGTAGATTTCGGATTTAACCTGCGTGCCAACATTGGTAACTACATGTTCAATGCACTGGCATCTGCCAACTCATCAGTTCACAGTTTCTGGGATCAGGGTTACGCCAGCAACGTTCTGGATAAAGCACTGACTACCGGTTACACACTGACTCCAGAGTTACAAGGCCAGCTTTCTGACTACTTCCTGGAGAATGCTTCTTTCTTGAAGTGTGATAACATCACCATTGGCTACAACTTCAGTGAACTACTGAAGATTGGCAACTATAAAGGTATTAGCGGACGTATTAGCTTCTCTGTACAAAACGTGTTCACCATTACCAATTACAGCGGTCTTGATCCCGAGACCAACGGCAATGGTATTGACTACACCATGTGGCCACGTCCTCGCACATATACTTTAGGTTTGAATCTCAACTTCTAAAATTATTAATCCATGAACAAGAAATATATATTATCCGTCGCAGCAGGAGCATTGCTGACTTTAAGTTCCTGCACAAAAGACTTGGATGTTAAGCCGCTCGACCCCAACGTCATGACGGCAGAAAAGGCTTATGCCAGCAGCGAAGATGCCTACCTACGAGGATTGAATAAAATCTACTCTATATGGGCAATGAGTGGTCAGGATGGTGAAGGCAGTTCGGACATTAAAGGACTGGATGCCGGTAACTGCCAGCTGATGCGTAGCTGGTGGAATCTGAATGAGGTTTGCACTGATGAAGCTAAGAATGCATGGGGAGACGATTGGGTAACAGCAGTCAACAGCATTACCTGGAACACCATGCAGAACGAGGCTATCGAAGGTGCCTACCAGCGTTCTATGTTCATCGTAGCACTGGCTAACGAGTATATCACTCAGGTATCCAAAGCTAATTTTGCCGAGCAGCCACAATATATCGCTGAGGCCCGCTTCTGCCGTGCATTGGCATACAGTGTACTTCTCGACCTGTTCCGTAATCCGCCGTTCATCACTGAAAGCAACTACAGCAACTCTCCCGCACCTGTTGGTGACAGAGAAAAAGGTATCAACCCCACTCTCTTCAACTGGATTGTCACTGAACTGAACGAGTGCAAGGCTAATCTTCCTGCTGCAGGCAAGGGTGTCTACGGTCATGCAGACCAGGGTGCAGCCGACTTCCTGCTGGCTCGCTTGTACCTGAATGCTGAGATCTATGCAGGTGAAAATCACTATACCGACTGTGTTGAAGCTTGTAAGCGTGTCATTGCCGGAGGCTATTCGCTGTCTGCCAAGTATGAGAACCTGTTCATGGCCGACAACGACCAAACCTGCAAGAACGAGATTATCTTCCCCATCGTGTACGACGGAGCCGCTACAAAGACATGGGGTGGCATGACCTTCCTCATCATGGCAAGTGTTGGCGGTAAAGAAACCGACATGAAGGAATATAAGGGTGTAAATAGTGGCTGGGACGGCATGCGTCCTACCGGACAGTTTATTGACATCTTTGAGTTTGATGATGACGCTAACCCCACTGCTGCCACTGTAAAGGATAAACGACTCTTGTGCAGTGACAAAGGTATAGGTGAAGATCCTGAGACTAAAGAAGTAAAAGAATACGACCGCAAACAGCATATTGTGACGACACCCAAGGCAACTTTTGCGCAAGAAGGATGGGAAATTACAAAGTTCCGTAACCAGACTTCAACAGGTTTAGTCAATGACGATGCATGGCCAGACACAGACTTCCCCATGTTCCGCTTAGCAGATGTCTATCTGATGTATGCTGAAGCTGTCCTTCGTGGTGGCACAGGTGGTGACACTGGCACAGCAGTAGGTTACATCAACGACCTCAGAAAACGCGGATACACGGGAACAACTGGAAATATCAGCCAGGCTGACATGACACTGGACTTTATTCTCGACGAGCGTGCTCGCGAGCTCTATTGGGAAGGTACTCGCCGTACAGACCTCATCCGTTTCGGGAAGTTCACCAAAGGCTACAACTGGGACTTCAAGGGCGGCGTTAACACCGGTACTAACGTCGAAGATTACTACATCATCTATCCTATTCCTGCAACAGACTTGACGGTTAACCCCAACCTGAAGCAGAACAAAGGATATATTAATGAAGAGTAATACCACTACGGAATAATAATACTATCATATTTAATATAGACAAATTATGAAGATTACAAGATATTTCATGGCTGCTGCTGCATTGCTGCTGACAATGACTGCGTGTGACAGCGACCTGGAGAAGGTGGTCTATAATCCGGAAAGCTCTACTCCGGGTACACTGACTGTCGATGGCGGTGTGACAGATATCATACTGACCGCTGCCAACAAAAAGAGTAATGTGCTCACCCTAGAATGGGGAAAGTCTGATTTCGGTCAGTCTGTAGCGGTCAATTATCAAGTGATGCTTGACGTGCGTGGTGGCGATTTCACCAATGCATATACAATGGCTGCAACCACTAAGACGACTGTGACTTTCACTGGTAACGACCTGAACAAGGCTGTGTTAGAACTACAGAAAAAGAAAAATGGGAAGGATTCAGAGCCCAGTTACGATCCAATGGATGTCGACATCCGCATCTTCTCACAATTTTCGGAGATTGTCGATGGACTGAATACAAACGTCATCCAGCTGACCATCACCCCATATGCTGGAAAGGTTGATTATCCGAAACTGGCTGTTCCTGGTGGTCACCAGGGATGGGATCCGGCAAACTATGCACAGGCATTGTATGCAACCAACAGCAAGGCTCCCAATGTTTACACTGGTTATATCTATATGGATGCAGGAACAGAGTTTAAGTTTGCAGATGGTTCATGGGACATCAACTGGGGTGGCAGCAATGGCAAGTTGGAAGCTGGTGGTCCTAACATCAGCGTCTCTGAGGCAGGCTGCTACTACATTACTGTAGATCTTGAGGCTCTAACTTATAAAATGGAAATTCGCAATTGGAGTCTTATCGGTGATGCCGTCGGTGGTTGGGATAAGGACTTAGATATGGAATACGACTGGGATAATAACGTATATCGTGCAACATACAATTTTACTGGTGAAGGTGAGTTTAAGTTCCGTGCTAACCATGCCTGGGATGTTAACTACGGTGGTGATCCAGATGGTGACACAGGTGACTTGAAGTTGGATGGTGATAACATTAAGCCATTGACCGGTGAATACACTGTAACACTGTCATTCACGAACGGCTATCCTACCTATTCCATGTTTTCTGGCTCAGAGATTGACACCAAGCCATACAATTACTTGAGTCTGCCTGGCAGTCTGAATGGCTGGGATCCTGCAACTACGGAGAATGTCATTATCGACGAGAGCAAGAAGGGTACTTACACTGGTTGGATCTATTGCACTGCAGATGATGAGTTCAAGATTGCTGATGGCAGTTGGGATGCCAACTGGGGTTCTTCTGACCTAGTAACTTTGGTAGCTGGTGGCTCAAACATTAAGCCGGGAGCTGGTATGTATGAGCTTACTGCCAACATCAACGAACTGACTATGAAGATGACCAAGCATGATTGGAGCATCGTTGGTAGCGCTGTTGCAGGAGACACCAGCTGGGGTACAGACTACGACCTGACTTGGAATCCTGAAACCAAGGTACTGGAGGGAACTTTCGAACTGGCTGCTGGTGAGTTCAAGTTCCGTGCAGACAAAAAATGGGACATCAATCTCGGCGGTAACAGCGAGGAAGGTGGCTTGAAGAAGGATGGTGACAACATTGCTGTAGAAGCAGGTACATACTATATCACGCTCGATATGCATACCGCCATCAACCATCTCAATCCAACATACTCGATTACCAAGAAGTAATTCACGACCCTATCTCTAATAATCTTCAGGCGGACACCTACCCTATGGTGCCCGCCTTTTTTTTGGCTATTTACCAAAAGTCCCAATCGTTGATATAATGGTCGAATCGGATGCCATCAGTACTGCCATACTGGGCAAGAATCTTCATGATGTCCTGCTGCTGGCAAGGTGAGAGCTGGTTGTCACCATGATGAAAACGATAATAAGGACCGCAACCACGACTGAAATAGCTCCTGACTTTCTGACGGGCCTCAGCCCTGTCTCTCTGAGGAACATGATCGTAGAGATGCGTAAAGCCCCATGCTTTCTGCACAAACCGTTTCTCTCGATAACACTTGCACTCGTTGCCAAGCCAAGCCGTAGGATAGACGGCAGGTCCATGATGACGACCTTCGGGCAATAGCAGTCTGGCCTGATAGTGCATACAACTTGCTTTCCTCGAACACTCATCATTGAAGCACAAAGGATATCCCATTGGGACATCTTGGTAAGTCAATTTCTTTTCTTCCATTTTATTTGTTTTTAGTTGCTAAACAAAAATCACTCATCTCTCCCTAAATCGCTGGGAAGGCCTCTGTTCAAAGGAGTTGGAGCATGGGAGAGATGATTTTGATCTCTCCCATATCTCTCCCTCAAGCAGCCCTCAGCGGCACTACTTTGTAATACGCCACATGCGAGTATTCCTTGTGCTCAAAGCCAAGAGCAGAGATGGTCTTGCCCAGACGAACCCTGTTGCCAATGGTATTCTCCAGCGTAGGATAGTCCTTCTGCATGATGCCAATCATCTGGTCGCAATTCATCGGCTTCACCACCTCATTCTCATTAGGCTGACGGAAACAAGCAATGAACATCTCACCAAGGTCCTTCTTCTCCATGAAGTCCTGATTCAGCTGCTGAATACGGACTACCTCATCGTTGTTGAACCAGTAAGGCGCTTTCTGCTGCTGAAGTTCATAGATTACCTGTGCATAGAGCTGTCCGTAGTCAATGTCTCCTGTATTGTCGATTAGCTGACCATCAGGAATCTGAATGCAGATGTATCGACGCGAGCCCGTGCCATCCTTCAGCGGATGACGATTGTTGGTGGTTGCTACGAACGACGCGTATCGGGGGCGATCCTCCTGAGTGCGTCCAAAGATAGGGCGTCCATTCACCTTACTGACAGATAGCGTCTGCTTCAGCGATGACTGCTGCGAGGGACGAATCGCATCCAACTCGTCGAGATTGACGAACAGATTGTTGGTCAGCGCCATCTCCTTGTCGAACTTTACTACTGATGCGATAAAATCGCGTTAGGTATAAATATTCAAAATAGAGTGAGTTCTTTGACAGATTGATTGAGATTGACAGAGTCACGCGGCTTGGTGATGAGTTCCCTGAGAGTGATCTTCTCCAGCGCAGAGATTCTGATCAGCGTAGCCACCTCGGTGATGGAGTATGGGCTTTTGTAGTCTGCCTTGATTTTGGCTATAATCAGATAGGCAATGACTGCCACCCAAAGATGAGTTCGCACGGCATTCTCGGAGTAGCCCCACAGGGTTTTCACAACAATGTTCTGCTTGACCCATTTGAAGAAAACTTCAATGTCCCACCTATGTCTATATAGGCAGGCAACCTCGGATGCACAGATGTCGAAGTTATTCGTGATGAACACGATTTCTTCCCCTGCTTCCTCATCATAGACGCAGACAGCCCGTATCGGCTCAGGATAGAGTGCAATAGACTTAGTGGTCAGGCGGATGGTGAAGTCACCTGTGACACCAGCGTTCCTGTCTGCATCCGACAATTCCCTGTAGCCTAGGATTTCATATTTCATGTTCTCCTTCGGCCTGGTCACCCAATAGGCGCCAGCCAGATGGAATCGGAACAGGGCATCGAAATCCACATACGCCTTGTCCATCATGTAGAAGGCATAAGGCTCAGGTTCAATGACATCCAGCTCATTGCTGTCGTGCCATCTGCCATGCGTAATGTGGATATTGACTGGGATACTCCCACGAAGATCAAGCAATGTATGCATCTTCACGCCTCCCTTGCTATATTTCCCCAAAGCCCATGTGGCCAACTTGATGCTGGTGGATATGGTGGTGGAGTCCAAAGCATACAGGACGTTATCCACGTTAATCTCAGGTACGGCTGTCTTCGAGTACAAAGGTCTGACGATACCGATGAGATACGTCCCAAGTCCTTCGTAGATGCGATAGTCGCGGTTCTCGTTGGCACGGGAGAGCGATGGCTGGGTGACAGTGTTTCGAAAGCCGAGGTGATAGAGAATGGGCTTGTGCGCTTCAAGGCACAGACAGATATCACGCAGGGAGCCGCAGCCTGTAATCTGGCCGAACAGCAGATGCAACAATTGATTGTAGCAGGTCAAGTCCTTCGAATGCCTGTTTCCATGATACTTGGCAACGAGTTTGTCGAACTGATAACGAGGTATGTAATCCACGACTTGGGAAAAAATATAGCTACCGACATTCATAATTATGCAGTTTTTGGACTGCAAAATTACTCTGTCATTTTCAAATCAAAAAAACAAAGATCGCTCTGAAACCCTTATTAACAAAGGGAAATATGAATTAAAATAAAATTTATCGTATCACTAATAGTCGAACTTGTTCGACAGGTTCAGGTGGTCCAGATAGTACTCACGCAGATGCGGTGGCAGCAGTCGTCGCACAAAGGTGGTCTTTCCACAACCCTGCGCTCCGATGAATGTTGGTACACATTCGTTGCCGTGCAGCATATCCATCTGTAGCCAATGGGCAACAGAAGAACGCAACCAGAGAGTCAGATAGTTCAGTTGCTCTGAGGTGATTCCTGGCAGACGTCCAAAGACCTGAGCAACATGGTTCTTTCCGTCCCATGCAGGCAAGTTCTTAAGAAACTGCTGCACAGGATTGTATTCAGGCACCTCCTCTGAGGTCACATACTCCGTTATCTCCGTCTTGGGACTACCCTTCTCCAGCACCTGTTCGCGCTTGGCACAAATGATGATGCTGTTCAGAGCTGCCGTTGTCAGCGGACGATAATGCAAATCTACCTCATTCGAGGTGCACGAGAGACTGCCGAACGATTCGACAGTATTGCCTTCAGCCTTGTTGTCAGCTTTTGGCAGAACCGCAAACTCAACCTTCCCGTTCAGAATATTTCTGCGGAAACGGTAGTTCGCCATCAGGAACTGCTCGATAACAAGCATTCCTTCCTGAGAGGCTCCTAGAACCCCTACAGGCAAAAGATTACTCTTGTTCATTATCTTAGGTTTAAAGTATAATCCTTTTCCTTTTAGCTATTTCCTTAGTATTGATTGGCGTGCTTTTCACAGCTGGCTTTTTCTTTCGTATTGTCCTTCTCTAAGAACACTGCAAAGATACTAAAAAAAATTGCGATATGCAAATTATTCCTTAAAAATCCATCTTTTTTGGGGCGACTTTTGATGAAAATTTCGCCTACCTTATTTATATGGCATCAGATAGTAGAGAGATTAGGGGAGGGATGGTGGGAGAGATTAGGGGAGAGATAAAATCAGCGGGATCCCATTGTCCAAAGGACTTCTGACATCTGGATGGGAGAGATGAGCAGATTTGAGAAAAAGTTCGTGGACTGACGAATTTCAGCACGCCATTTATTCCCAGAGTGGGAACATTTTATTCCCAGTAAGGGAATAATTCATTCCCCGGGTGGGAATAATGACGCGCAAAATGCAACCGATTGCGCAAGTAGTGGAAATGAATTCCACGCGTCAATGTATTACCCTAACGAATTTATTCGTAACTTTGCACTAATGTAACTAATAACATAATGCTGATGAAGAAGATTTACACTATTTTATGGGCTCTCACCATCTCTGTAGCCATGATGGCTCAGGGATGGCCTGAGAAATATGAAGGCGTGATGTTGCAGGGATTCTATTGGGACTCCTACGATCAATCAAAATGGACGGTACTGGAAAAGCAGGCTGACGAACTGTCTCAATATTTCAGTCTCGTTTGGCTTCCACAAAGTGGCAATTGTGGTGGTACGTCTATGGGTTATGATGATTTGTATTGGTTTCCAGGCAATGGCCATTATGATAGTTCGTTCGGCACCGAAGCTGAGTTACGGTCTCTGATTAAGACTTTCAAGGAGAAGGGCATCGGTTCGATAGCAGATATCGTCATCAACCACCGCAAGAATGTTAGCAATTGGGTGGATTTCCCTGCAGAGACCTACAAGGGAGTCACCTACCAACTGAAGTCTACGGACATTGTCAATGACGATGATGAGGGTAAGACAAAAGCATGGGCTACGCAAAACGGATACTCATTAAGCGCCAATACAGAAGGTATTAGCGAGGTCTATGGCGGGAAGTGCGAGGGATGGAATGGTATGCGCGACCTGGATCATGCTAGCGTGAATGTGCAAACCAACGTGAAAGCCTATCTTCACATGATATTGGAGGACTTAGGATACACGGGGTTCCGGTACGATGTATCAAAGGGTTATCCAGCCAAATATACCGCCATGTATAATAGCGATGCCAAGCCCGAATTTTCAGTGGGCGAATTCTGGGACGGCTACGCTCCGAACTGCAAGAAATGGCTGGATGCTACCAAGAACGAAGGGAAAATTATGAGTGCAGTATTCGACTTCGCATTCCGCTATACTGTACGTAATGCACTCAGAGGAAGCAGTAACGACGATAATTCCAACAACTGGAAAGTATCAGCAAACTACACGCTGCTGAACTCAGCAAGTGTGATGTCTGATGCCAACTACCGCCGCTACGCTGTTACCTTCGTTGAAAACCACGACACAGAAAAGCGCAGCAACGCAGACCAAGACCCGATAAAGAAGGACACGCTGGCTGCTAATGCTTTCCTCTTAGCAATGCCTGGCACTCCTTGTGTTTTCATGACTCACTGGAATGCCCACAAGCGTGAAATCAAAGCGATGATTGACGCACGCCGTGCCGCTGGAATACAAAACACCAGCGAATACAAAATGGAGCAATCGCTTAATAACTATGCTGCATACAGTTCCACAGGTTCAAAAGGAAAATTGTTAGTGGTAGTTGGAAACGAGAAGCAATATACCCCCTCTGCTAATTGGGTAAAGATACTTTCTGGCTATCACTATGCCTACTATATGGACAAGGGAGCTAATACCGCATGGGTTGACCTACCCTCTGGCACCTATAAAGGTATGCAGAAAGTTACTCTGACAGCCATTACTGCCAGTGATGCACAATTGGTCTATACTACCGACGGAAGCAACCCTACTGCTAACAGCACCAAGGTTGCAAGCGGGACTACCATCGATATTGAGGGTGATGCGACACTAAAGGTTGGTCTGCTCATTAACGGTGTTGTCAGCGGCATCGTAACCCGAACCTACAAAGCTTCTCAGGCACGTGTCATCACCATCAACGTAAACACCGACAAGGTTGCTTGGAACGGGGTGAATTTCTGGACTTGGGGTGGTGACGGCAGTCATGCACCAGCAAGCGCCAGCTGGCCTGGCGATAAGGTTAGCACGACCACGACCATCAACGGCAAACAATGGTACAGCAAACAGTACAATATCAACAGCGAGATAGACTTTGTCAATTTCGTATTCAGCACGGGTACTGGTTCGCCACAGACCGTTAATGTGGTGAATATTAGCGAAGATAAATTCTTTGAAATATTAAACGAGAAGGATGGAAGCAATTATAAGGTCAACGATGTCACAAGCACATATACCGGCATCGAATCCATCCGCACTAACCCATCGTACAAGGAAAATGTCATCTATGACCTACAGGGTCGTAGAGTGATGGAGGGACAAATGAAGAAGGGTATCTACATCGTTAACGGAAAGAAAGTGATACGATGAAGCAGCGACTTCTTTTCGTATGTCTGGGTAATATCTGTCGTTCACCGGCTGCTGAAGGAATCATGCAGCAGCTGGTGGACGACAGAGGTCTATCTGACCGGTTCCACATTGAGTCGGCAGCTATCGGCCCTTGGCATATCGGTGATTTGCCCGACAGCAGGATGCGTCGCTGCGGCAACAAGCATGGATATAACTTCAACAGTCGTGCCCAACAATTGGACAGTTCCTATTTCGACCGCTTCGACCTCATCATCGGAATGGATCACGAGAACATCAGAGCTATCACCGCCAAAGCACGCAATGAGGAGGACCTGAAGAAGATAAGACTGATGGCTGACTATCTCCGCCACCACCCATCTCAGCCTACCATCCCCGACCCTTACTATGGCGTAGAGCGTGATTTCGAATTAGTCGTCGAACTGCTGGAGGATGCCTGCGAGGGATTGTTAGACAGCCTCATCAGAAAGACAAACAGGAATCAATAACACAAAAACGATGATAAGAAAAGCTGAAACAAAAGACATCAAGGGAATCATTGATCTTCTATACCAGGTGGACGCCGTGCATCATGGCATTCGACCAGACTTGTTCAAAGGGAACACGCCCAAATATGACGAACAAGCGCTTGAGGCTATTCTGAGCGATGGAAGCAAACCGATTTTTGTCTTTGAAGAAGGAAAAATACTAGGACATGCTTTCTGTCAGATTACGGAGATTAAGAACCACCGATTACTACAGGACACCAAAACACTGTATATTGACGACATCTGCGTAGATGAGGCAGTTCGTGGAAAGCATATCGGAAAGGCACTTTATGAGTTTGTCCGTGACTATGCCAAGTCCATAGGGTGCTATAATATCACTCTCAACGTCTGGGAGGGTAACGACGCGGCCTATTCTTTCTATAAGAACATGGGCATGCAAGTCCAAAAGACAGGCATGGAAACCATTCTATAAGTAAACCTATAACGATTATTTATGAATCAGAGTTCTTCGTCAAGCAACGCGACCCAAGACCGAGCATATCAAATCATCCGTACCAGTTGGATTGGTATTATAGCCAATCACAATTACAGCGAGAATGATTAGAGATTTCATCGCCATCGACTTCGAGACAGCCAATCAGGAGCCTTCGAGTGTCTGCTCAGTAGGAGCAGTCGTGGTGCGTAACGGACAGGTTGCAGATAGTTTTTATAGTCTCATCCAACCTGAGCCAAACTACTATAATTACTGGTGTCAGCGGGTGCACGGCATCACACAAAGCGATACCGACAATGCGCCTGTATTCTCGAAGGTTTGGGAGCAACTGGAACAGCGGATTGCCGATGTCTTCTTCTCTGAACAGCCATGCAATGATTTAAGATACCAGATAGCTACCCTACCCTTCGTTGCCCATAATTCCCGCTTCGATGAAGGATGTTTGAAGGCGGCTTTCAAAGTCTATCAGATGGACTATCCTGACTATCGTTTCTACGATACCCTTACAGCCTCACGCCACCAGTTCGGCCATATGCTGCCCAATCATCAGCTCCATACGGTTGCTGCTGCCTGCGGCTATGACCTGCAAAACCATCACCACGCATTGGCCGATGCCGAGGCTTGCGCAGCAATAGCATTATACATTTTGTAAAACTGTAACGAAGTGGAAGTGGAGGGAATCGTAACCGACGCAAGTCGCTTTTACAAAGCGTAGCGACTAAAAGAACCCTCACGAGGGTGAGAGTTCTCTGCACTGTAACAAAGTGGAAGTGGAGGGAATCGAACCCTCGTCCACACGAGGAAACCATACGCTTTCTACATGCTTATCTTGGCCTTCATTTTCGTGTTGCAGCAAGACCCAAGCCACCAACTGCAACCTTATCCTCTAAATCTCATCAGATTATCGAGGCCTAACCTGACTATTCCCGATTTACCTGCACCGCTTGACCCTCAGATTCGGGACAACATCCTTGGAGCGATGTCTCGTTCTCCTACCTTGTAAGAGAATTAGGCCAGTAAACTACTGTACTTCGTTTAGGCAGCGAGAGCGTACTTTGTTTCGCCAATTAATTTTCTGACCGACGTGATTATGGAGTCCACAGTCGTCACTCCGCATGCTTACGTACCATCTCGGCTCGCTGTCAAATCCAGTCACCCCCAAGATAAATATCGTATTTCGACTGCAAAAATACAATATATTTTCCATTCAACCATCATTTTCTCAGAAAAATTACTTAATTTTGCACAATATTTTCAAGAACATCGTGTTCCTATATAATAATAATGTGCACAAACATGAAACGAATATCAACTATTATAATCAGTCTGATGCTAGCAACAGCCTCAACATGGGCTCAGTCTGGCATGACAGATAACCAAGTGATGGACTATGTCATTGAGCAGAACGCCAATGGTGTTTCACGCCAGCAGATTGTCACACAATTGATGCAACGTGGTGTCACCATAGAACAGATACGTCGCATCCAGAAAAAGTACCAGAAGCAGATCAAGAATGGTTCACTTGGTGCTGAGGATATCACAGCAGGCTCGAAGGCCGCCAAGAACCGCATGCGCGAATCAAATGGCGAAAAGCGCGAAGAGCAGGCGAAACAGGATCAGAAGAAAGCCTCTCAGTACCGTATCAAGGACAGCAAGTATGAGACTTACAAGAAGAAGCAAAAGCGTACTTACGACGAGAATGACAAGGAGTTCACGGAAATGGACGACGCAATGGACTTCATGATGCCTGACTCGCTGAAGTACTTCCTAAAGGAGGATAAGGAGAAAGAAGAGAAGCGCAAGATATTCGGTCACGATGTCTTCAACAACAAGAACCTGACCTTCGAGAGTAGCATGAACCTCGCTACTCCGCAGAATTACCGTCTAGGTCCTGGTGATGCCGTCAATGTAGATATATGGGGTGCCTCACAGGAAAGTGTCACTGAGACTATTTCGCCAGATGGTACCATTACTATTGAAGGCATTGGGGTTATTCAATTGGGCGGACTCTCCGTCAGCCAGGCCAAGGCACGACTGAAGAAAGTCCTCGGTCCCCGCTATCAAGGTTCTCAGATTGACCTAACACTGGGACAGACCCGTACCATCACCATCAGTGTGATGGGCGAAGTTAAGGTACCCGGAACCTACACGATGTCAGCCTTTGCCTCCGTCTATAACGCACTATACATGGCTGGCGGCCCAAACGAGATTGGTACGCTGCGTAATGTAAAGGTATTCCGTCGTGGCAAGCAGATTACCAACGTCGACGTCTACGACTTTCTGCTCAACGGCAAGCTGTCGGGAGATGTGCGTCTGCAAGACAACGACGTGATAACCGTCGGTCCATATGAAGCCCTGGTCAATATCACAGGTAAGGTAAAGCGCCCGATGTTCTACGAGATGAAAAAAACAGAAACCGCTGCTACCCTACTTCGCTATGCCGGAGGATTCACTGGTGATGCCTATACCAAGGCTATACGCATCAACCGCAAGGCTGGCAACCAGTATTCCGTATTCAGTGTCGGTGAGTTTGACTTGGCCCAGTTTAAGTTGATGGACGAAGACTCAGTCAGTGTTGACTCAACGCTCAACCGCTATCAGAACATGGTTGAGATTAAGGGTGCTGTATTCCGTCCTGGCATGTATCACGTCGGAGGAAACATCAGCACCGTCAAAGCATTAGTAGAAGCAGCTGATGGCCTGACAGAAGGAGCTATTGCACAGCATGCTGTCATGCACCGCATGAGAGCAGACCGCACTTTGGAAATGCTTAGTGTCGACATCCGTGGCATTCTAGAAGGAACGACCCCCGATGTCCCCTTGCGCAATGAAGACGTGCTTTACATTGCCAGTCGTGAGGAGAAAATACAGAAACAGACCGTCACCATCACCGGAGAGGTGCTTTACCCTGGTGTCTATAAATACGCAGCCAACGAGAGTGTCGAAGATCTCATCCTACAAGCTGGAGGACCTACTGATGCAGCTTCGTTGGTTAAAGTGGATGTTTCCCGTCGCGTCAGCAACCCTCAAGCGATGGAGGCTGGTGACCAGATTGCACAGACCTTCAGTTTCAAGTTGACTCCCGATTTCAATATTGCTGACCAACCCGATTTCAGACTGATGCCGTTTGACGAGGTATATGTACGTCGCAGTCCTAACTATACCGAACAGCAAAACGTCACTGTTGAAGGTGAAGTACAGTTTGAAGGCAGCTACACCTTATCTAATAAAGGCCAGCGACTGAGCGACATCATCAAACAAGCTGGTGGACTCACCAAACGAGCTTATCCGGAAGGTACCAAACTGCTCCGACTGATGACCCCCGAAGAGCGCGAACAAATGGAAATAGTACTACGTACTGCTCAGCGTAACTCAGGACGCGACTCCATCGACGTCAAGAAACTGATGACCAATGCCAACTACCCCGTAGGTATCGAACTCGACAAGGCTTTAAAGAATCCTGGTTCTGAGGACGACCCCATCCTGCGTGAAGGCGACCGCATCGTCGTTCCCCGTTACGATGGCACAGTCAAGATCAATGGTGAAGTGCTCTATCCCAACACCGTCTATTTCAAGGATGGCAAGAATGCCGACTACTACATCAACCTGGCCGGCGGCACCACCTCTACAGCTAAGAAAAGCCAGACCATCATCATCTACATGAATGGCATGGTAGCCCGAGCTGATCGCAAGCACAAGCCCCGTCCCGGCTGCCAAATCGTCGTACCCACCAAGCGCCGTGGTCGCGCCCTTGGTATCACCGAATGGATGAGCATCGGCACAAGCGCCGCCTCCCTCGGTACCATGTTCGCCACCATTGCTAACCTGTTGAAGAAGTAAGAAGTATGGAAGAAAAGAAGATTATTAATATCAATATAATTGACGTCATCAAAATTCTTAAAGAAGATTGGCGCAAAGTATGCAAATACTCTTGCATAGCGGGTATTATTGGCGTATTACTAGCTTTCGGAACTCCCAAAATCTACAAATCGACAGTTATTCTAGCTCCTGAAGAGTCTGGTAGCGGATTCTCCGGAAGTATTTCCTCATTGGCAGCCATGGTGGGTATGAACATGAAAATAGGGCAGACGGGAGATGCCTTATATCCCGAGATTTATCCAGACCTGATGGCATCGACTAATTTTATTGTCGGACTGTTTCCCATAACAGTAACAACCCAAAAGACACACAATACTTTCACCTATCAAGAGTATATAAGTAAGCACCAGAAACTAGCTATTCATGAATATCCTTCAGCCCTACTACATAACATTATTGAAAAGATAACTTCTGAAGAAACGCCAAAATCTGGCCATAAGCCTAACCCCTTTCAACTGACGAAGAAAGAGGATGAAATTGCCAAGAATATAAAAAGCAAAATAGATTGTACTGTTGATAAGAAAACAAATGTCATCACTATTGTTGTGGAAGACCAGGACCCTCTAATAGCAGCGACCGTGGCAGACTCTGTACAGATGCACCTTCAACTAGCCATCACAGATTACCGCACAAAAAAAGCGAGAGTAGACTTGGAATATATGGAAAAACTTTTCCAAGAGGCCTATCAACAATATACAAAGGCACGTCAGAAGTATGCAGCATTTGGAGATGCAAACAGCAATGTCGCCTTACAATCAGTCCAGTCAAAAATGGATGATTTAGAAAATGAAATGCAATTGAAATACAATATCTACCAACAAGTAGTAGAGCAATTGCAGTTAGCCAAGGCAAAAGTTCAAGAGCGTACCCCAGCCTTCACGATCGTGCAAGGAGCAACTGTCCCTATCAAACACAGTAGTCGCCCTAAAGTCGTCACACTGATTATTTGGATGTTACTAGGTTTCCTATTAAGAGTCGGAATGCTTTTTTGGCATAAGCGTCAACTGTTCATCAATCTGTAAGTTTTTCCGTTTGAAAAGCTATCCTTACATATCAGTCGCCATCATCGCTGCACTACTTGCTATTGTGGTTTGGCAGTGTATACCTAAAGAGTATACAGCTGCCACCAAACTCAGCGATGAATATAAGGAGATGGATCTTTCCATTGGTCTGAACAGCATTAGTTCAAAAATCAAGAAGACCCTGAGCGACGAAAACGTAGGAATGGACGACGTTGAAGTATACTGCAAAGTATTGACAACCGAAGACTTTGCACGTGCCATCTCAAATAAGCGCGTCCATGGTACCCAAATGACATACGGCGAATACCTTGGCAAGAAAGACACCATAGAGGCCATCAAAGACCGTATCGAGTACAATGTTAGTACCAAGCAATCAACACTCACCATTGGCTTTACCGATAGGGATCCGCTAGTGGCAGCACAGATGCTCGACAGTGTGACTACAGAACTACAACACGTCATCACCCGTTACCGCCACCAAGTCGTTGACGCGGCATACGGCAATGCAGAGAGAGAGTTTAGAATTGCAGAGAAGAAGTACAAAGAGGCAGAAAAAGCCTACTCCGACTTCTCGGATGCCCACTACAAAGCCTCTACGCACATAGTACAACAGGAAGAGGAGTCGCTCAAAAACAACTTTAAAACAGCACAGGCTCACTACGAGGTGGCCCTCACCCAATACGTTCGACAGGAATTCCTCAGACAGCGTGCCAATGCCTCTTTTGCTATTATTCAAGCAAATAGTGTGCCACAACAACCCAACAGTCATTTCATCAGTTATCTGTTGTCTTTTGTCTGTATCGCACTGATACTTACCCACTCCTATCAGTTATATCATAGGAAAAAAAAGCGTTGGAGTCAGATATTGAACGATAGGGGTGATTTCTTCTCTCCCTGGTGTCTGACAATTGCCATCTGGGCGGGCGATATCCTGCTTTATTTCCTGCAAGGAACGTTAGACCCCATCGGCCCACAATTCGTATTATGCTTCATACTGTGGTTAGCGACATTTCTTCCCACTTCCTTCATTGCATACTGGCTTTGTCGCGATGACAACAAACCCATCTATAAAGATCACAAGAAACCTATAGACATCAGTTTGTATGCCTTCTATTTCCTCATGTTTTTGTCACTGCTAATGACGCTCCTCTATGCAAAGGCCATCTACGGCATTGTTAGCCAGTTTGACGACCAGAACATGTTGTTCAATATTCGCGTGTTGACCCTCCATAACACAGAGTCGTTCGGACTGCTTGCCCATACTCAAGGTCTCAACCTCGCTTTGTTTCTCGTCGCCATCTGGCTTTATCCGCGGATTTCAGGATGGACAGTTTTCTTCATCGTGGTCATCAACCTCATTCTCGAGATTGCGATGATGGAGAAGAGCGGTGTACTTATCATGATATTAGGAGCACTATTCGTCCTCTATGAACGAGGAAAGATACGCATACGAACCATTGGTATGACACTACTCGGTATCATCGTACTCTTCTTCTTTTTCAACATGTCTAAAGAAGATGCCAACAGCGAAGAGTCAACGACCTTTATGGAATTCTTCGGAATGTATGTAACTTCACCAATGGTTGCCTTTGAACGTTTGCATATCACCATTACAAATACTTTCGCTCCCAACACGCTAAACGATTTCTATCCGCAGTTGCTGCGCTTTGGCATCAAGATAGATACCATCGAACGTCTGCAGGACTTCGTCTATGTCCCAGTGATTACCAATGTGTACACCATCATGCAACCTTTTTACAACGACTTCGGATCTGTTGGTGTCGCCTTTTTTGGCTTTCTCTACGGCAGCATCTTCGGTTACGTCTATTGCAAGTTTCGTGAGGGTAGCGATATCTACAAATGCTTCTATACCTATTTGGTAGAAGTAATCATCATACAGTTCTATAACGAGAACCTATTACAAGTATTCCATTTGGTCCTGGAAACGACACTTGTCATTGTTCTGCTGAAAGTGCTGACAAAAATCAATGTCCTACCAGCATCATATAAACCCTTATTGCATGAGTCTATTTAAGAGTGATAGTGTCAGGACAACTGCCATCTATAAGAATGTTGCTGCATCATTCTTCTTAAAGGGATGCTCTGCCGTCATCGCGCTCCTGATGGTGCCCCTCACACTGACATGCCTGGGCGAATACAGAAACGGTGTGTGGCTCACCATCAGTAGCATGTTAGTCTGGATAGACCAGATGGACATCGGACTAGGCAACGGCCTGCGCAACAAACTGGCAGCCTGCATAGCCCACAACCACATGCAAGAAGCACGATGCGTCATTTCGTCAACCATCTTCATGCTCATATGTATCATTGTCCCACTGACAGCGATACTGTGTCTACTCATTTTAACAACCGACGTTTTCGCCTTTTTTAATGTTGATGCGACAATCATTCCAGATCTACGTAACGTACTATTATCTGCCGTCATTTTGGTCTGCATGACATTCGTGTTCAAAACTGTTGGCAACATTTATATGGGGCTACAGTTACCTGCTGTCAGCAATATGATTCTAGTTATTGGTCAGGCCATAGCTCTGGTAACAACATGGTTTCTGCTTCAGAACGGAGTTGCAACCTTTTATAACATCGTCATTGCAAATACACTGGCACCATTGGCAGTCTATCTAACAGCTTACATGCTCACATTATATAAGTACCATATTGAACTACGGCCTTCGTTGAAGTGTGTAAATCTGCACTCAGCTTTCGAACTGGGAAACCTCGGCATAAAGTTCTTTTGGCTGCAAATTGCTGGCATCATACAGTTCATGACGGCCAATATTCTGATATCAAAATTCTTTACGCCAGATATGGTAACGCCTTACCAGATAGCCTACCGCTATACAAGTCTTGTTATTGTCGCCTTCACGGTTGTATGTATGCCGTTTTGGAATGCCACAACCGATGCCTACGAACGTAAAGAATATGAATGGATTCGTCATGCCAATCAAACAATGAACCTCATGATGATAGGCATAGCCTTCTTGCTAATGGCGATGGTGGCTCTATCACCATGGGTCTACGATGTATGGATAGGCGACAAGTGTCATGTACCCTTTGGTATGACAGCGATGATGGCACTCTACGTATTCCTGCTGGTGCTGAGTATGCGCTATTCCTATTTCCTTAATGGTATAGGAGCTTTGCGTCTACAGCTCTACATGACGGCAGTAACGGTGTTCTACATCCCGCTAGCATGGTTTGTCAGCAAGGAGACAGGCGACATTCTCTGGCTCATGGTCGTCATGTGCCTGTGTATTACCCCCAGCATCTTCATTAACATGATACAGTTCCATAAAATCCTCAACGGAAAAGCGAAAGGCCTATGGAAAATATAAACAACAAGATTTCAATTGTCACCGTTTGTCGAAATTGTCGCGAAGATCTGGAACGTACCGTACAGAGTGTAATTGCCCAAAGCTACGATAACAAGGAATATATTGTGGTTGACGGTGGCAGTACGGACGGTAGCATAGAAATGCTGACATCTTATCTAGGGCATATCGATATTCTAATCAGCGAACCTGACAATGGTCTCTACGATGCTATGAACAAAGGCATTAAGGCTTCTACTGGCGAATGGATTATCTGTCTGAACGCTGGCGACACCTTTACCTCCGACTACATTCTAAGTGATGTTTTCAAAACGCCCATAGCAGAAGATACCTCTTTTATATATAGTGACTTCTGGCTGTGCCACGATGATGGCAGTAAAACATTAAGGATCACTGACAGGCAACAAGGTGAGATTCACCACCAAAACGCTATTTATCGTAGGCGACTACATGAGCAATACGGCTATTACATTGTTACTCACCCCTACATCATCAGCGACCTGCTGTTCTTCTTGGCCATTCCAGCAGAACAATATCTGAAGATTTCCACCCCCATCGCATTCGTCAAGGCTGGTGGTGTATCTGACAATTTCTGGTGCAACCAACAAGCATGGGCTGCCAAGTTCATCTACGGCATGGACACCATTCCAGGCATCTTCCAAAAATACTTGCGACAACAATTCGCTCGTTGGAGGCGTAATATTAAGTCGCTCTTCAGAAAGGACAGGAGAAATGGATAAGGTAAACTATATTGCTATTCTTATGGCAACTTGTAACGGAGCCCTTTACCTCCGTGAACAAATTGACTCGTTACTCTGTCAGACGTTCACGAACTGGCATTTGTATATCCATGATGATGGGTCAATCGACGGTACCAGAGACATCATCGATAGCTACATTCAAGCATACCCTGCGAAAATAACTCTTCTAGACTATCCGACTCAAGGAAGTGCCTGCCGCAACTTCTTTAGTCTACTAGAGACTGTTGATGCCCCCTATTATATGTTCTGCGACCAAGATGATGTGTGGTTACCGGAAAAAATCGAAAAGACATTCGGAAGGATGCAGGCCTTGGAAAGGCAATTCCCAGGAAAGCCCGTCATCGTGCATTCCGACTTGATGCTTGTAGACGAGGCACTTCACACGCTTGACACGTCGTTTATCCGTAACCAACAAATCAAGCTAGAAGCCATAAAGACTTTTGAGGACTATGCTGCCACGAATACGATGACAGGCTGTACTATGCTGTTCAATAACCAGACGAAGCAATGTACGAAAAGGCCCTACGAAAAAGCTATCATGCATGACGCATGGATATGTCTTTCCATTGTCTCACAACAAGGCATTGTTGACTTCATTGATGAATCCTTGATAAAATATCGTCAGCATAGCAACAATACGTTGGGCGCCCAAGATATGAGTAAGCAGACTTTAGGGCACAAGCTGAAGCATATCCGACGACAAATAAGCGACAATATCAGACATTATCAAGAGATGAATGCCGTAAAACGGCTGTCTGCTATCGATTTTCTGAAAGCGAAATTACGTTACAAAAGATATTAGTTCATGAAACAATGTGCATTTACCATAGTCGCAAAAAACTATATCGGATTGGGGCAGATTCTGGGCGAGTCTCTACATCGGCATAACCCCAAGGTGGATTTCTTTATTTTCGTCGCTGATGAGTTTGAGAAACAGCCTAACAAACTTCCCGAAGAGGTCGTTATAGCGAAAGACGTGTTGGTAGGCATCTCCCCCAACCAATGGAGAAATATGGCGTTCAAATACGACCTGACTGAATTCTGTACTGCTATTAAACCATTCTGCTTTGAGCATGTCTTCTCGTTAGGTTACGAAAAAACTTTCTATTTCGACCCCGACATCTATATTTTCTCCAGCATTCAGTCTATCAGTGATGCCCTTAACGAGCATACTATGACACTGACGCCACAGATAGTTGGCATTCATCCTGACTATCAGGGCGAACATCCTGAATGGGCCATGAATGTCAATGGTATCTTCAATCTGGGATTCTGCGGCATTCGCAACAACGATTTAGGTAAACAGGTCGTCAAATGGTGGGAAGAACGTATGCGTGACCAAGCCTTTGCTGACCGATCTATTGGTCAATTTACCGACCAAAAATGGATGGATTGGATGCCAGGATTTCTTGGCCAGCAACTATATGTTCAACAGTCTTTAGGCATGAATATGGCACCGTGGAACTATTTCGAACGCGAACTGTTAAAAGATTCTGATGATCAACTCTTTGTATCGTTCCGCTCCAACGACATGACACAACGTCACGATCCTCTAGTCTTTGTTCACTTTGCAGGCTACGACTATAAACAACTAAAAAAGGGCATTATCTCTCGCAAACGCATTGAGGACTTAAAAGAGTATAACGACTTAGAACCAATCAATAATATTTATCGTGATGCCATCGTTACACATGCTGAGGTATTCGACTCGTTCATCGAGCAACCATATTCTTATTCCACTTACGACAATGGCGTGCCCATAGCTGCCTTTCATCGTCGACTGTATCATGGTCTTAATGAAACGACGTCAAATCCTTTTTTAACGGGCTCAGGTACATTCTACCAACTTATCAAGAAAAAAGGAATGATTATTGAGGAAAAGATAGATCATGTATCAAGAAGAAATATGAATGATCTGGATAGCAAGAAAAAAGCATTGTCTTTTTTTTATCGTATACTTTACCGATTATTAGGGTATAAACGCTACGTGATGTTCTTGAAAAGTCTGTATTTCTATTGCAGGCCAGAGATTCATTCTTTCTTAATTAAAAGATGAATATAAATCTAATTATTTCAGGATGAAACATGAGTAAGAAAATTCTGTATATTCGCCAAAATATGCCAGGAGGTACTGACAACTACTGCAAAGCATTATATCATATTTTCCAAAACGACGCAGAACTTCAGCCGCTACCCGTCAAAGACATTCCTGACATACACTCACGACTGTTTCACTACTACTATAAGCCAAAAGCCCTATGTGAGGCTATCAGCCATGCAGACATCGTCCATATCAACGGCTATACTGCAATAGGCTCTATACAGGCATTCATAGAAGCAAAACGACAGCATAAGCGCATTATATACACCGCTCACTGGCATCCGTTTGAATTTCTGAAACACCCGATGCTGGGTAAGGTTTTCTTTAACATATTTTTCCGTCACTTCATTAAGAAATATGCCAATGTAGTGACCACCATCAATAATGAGGACACTCGGTTCTTTCAGCGGATTCACCCTCAGGTAAGACAGATTCCCCACTGGTATAAGTCCCTGCCACTGAAAGGAGATCATCAGAAGAAAAAAAACATGATTTTACTTGTAGGAAGAGCCGACAACCCTGTTAAGGGTATTGAGCACCTCTACTATCTTCCTGTGGGCCAATACGAGGTTCACTGTGTCGGAAGGGGTACTATTGAACGTAAGGACTTCATACAACATATTGGCATTACAGATGAGGAACTGGCAGGTCTCTATGCTGAAGCATCTCTGCTTGTCATCCCCTCAAAATACGAGGCATTCTCATATGCTGCATTGGAAGCTATGACATACGGTACTCCCGTGCTGATGTCTGAACGGGTAAGGATTGCCGATTATCTTGACGGAGTGAGAGGTTTCCAACGATTTCAATACGGCGACTATAATGAGTTTGTACGTAAAGTAGCCACAACAATCGGGAGCCCAGTCGATACAAGTATCATCACACAGCGGTTCTCACCAGAGAAAATCAAAGAACAATATCGCATTCTTTACTTGAAAGACATGTGATTTCAGCTTTTTTATTTGACGGTTAAAGTTTTTTTTAATATCTTTGCAGCCATGAAAAAGTTTTCATTGCTCATATCCGTCTATAAGGGTGAAAAAGCAGAGTTCTTGACGATGTGCTTTGACAGCATCTATCATCAGGTCTTGCCTCCTACTGAAATTGTTTTAGTAGAAGATGGTCCACTAACCCCAGACTTATATGCTGCCATTAATCAAGAAAATAAACGCTTTACCAATATCAAACATGTCGTATTAAAAGAAAACCAAGGACTTGGCTCTGCGCTGAACAAAGGCTTGTATGCTTGTTCCTACGACATCATTGCCCGTATGGACACCGACGACATTTGCTTACCGGAAAGATTCAAAACACAAATGGATTTCCTAGAAGAACATCCTGAAGTGGACGTACTTGGAGCTTGGATAACAGAATTCGACCATGAGCCATCAAATGTCATTGCCGTACGGAACCTCCCAGAAACTCAGGAGGAAATATTCATATTTGGAAAACAACGGAATCCCATTAACCATCCCGTAGTGATGTTTCGTAAGCAGGCAGTACTAAAAGCAGGAGGATACCTCCCATTTCCACTTTTTGAAGACTATTATCTTTGGGCAAGGATGCTTACCCAAGGATTCTGCTTTCATAACTTGCAGCAGACATTGCTGCTTTTCCGCCGTTCACCTGAAATGGTTCGCAGACGCGGGGGCTTAACCTATGCCTATAATGAGATACAATTTCAGGAGAAATTGCACGAAATAGGTTATATTTCCAATCTTATCATGATAAGAAACATCTGCCAGCGCTATATTGTCCGTATAGCTCCCAACTGGCTAAGAAGCCTCATTTACAAATATCTTATCAGAACGTCTCCAAAACGATTATTATGAGCGGTAACATAAGAAAAGAACATAGCTATTAGTCCAAGTCGCTCGGACTAATAGCGAAATATTATGTGTTATTTACTAATTTCCTAAAAAAACTGCATCATAACACAATAATTATACGATGAGGCACGTTAATTTTAGTAAAAATCGCATATGACAGAAATTTCTACTCCAAAATACAAACATTACTCAAATAAGGATAATTCACACTATATCAACGATGGTATGAACGAATTGGAACGTAACATAAAACGACTAATTGACTTATTCACTGCCTTGGCATGCATCGTGATATTCTCTCCCCTATTCTTATTTTGCTACTTCGCCATCAAACGAGAGGACGGTGGTCCTGCCATTTTCAAGCAAGAACGCATCGGACGTTTCGGGCGTCCCTTCTATATCTATAAGTTCCGTAGCATGAGAGTAGATGCTGAGAAAAACGGGCCGGAACTATACCAGCACGAAAAAGAAACTCGTATGACAAAGATTGGAAAGTTTCTTCGTGCCCATCATTTGGACGAGTTGCCCCAATTATGGAACGTGGTGAAAGGTGAGATGGCTTTTATCGGTCCTCGTCCTGAACGCAAATTCTATATCGACCAGATTATTGAGCACGATCCTCGCTACGTCTATCTCTATCAGGTTCGTCCTGGGGTAACTTCCTACGCTACACTCTATAACGGATATACGGACACGATGGAGAAAATGTTGCGTCGTCTAGAACTTGACCTCTACTATCTGGAACATCGATCTTTGTGGTTTGATGCCAAACTATTGGTATTGACTTTTCTGAACATTGCTTTTGGAAAGAAATTCTAAAAAGAGTTTTTCATACTAAACACTTGCATATCTCAAGAAAAAGTCATATCTTTGTCGCATCGTACCCCCATTTAGGCATAACTTACCTCCAATACACCCAAGGACAAAGCCCTATTCTTGTACGATTGAACTACGTTTGACATACGTCTGTTGTCCGTTTATTAATCGGACAACAATCGAACAACAATCGGACAACAATCGGACAACAAAGGAAGGAAGAGTAAAGGAAGAGTGAGGCTAAGATGAAGATCGGTTAGACAGAAATTAGAGTAGGATTAGTTTACAGCATAAAAAATACTGCGATGAAGAGGAAAGGAACAGGAAAAGGACTGATGGTGGTGGGCAGTATGCGAAAGGACGGCATTACGACCTACATGAAGCAAGGCAGAATGATTATTCGGTCTGCCAACTCCATGGAGAAACGCAGCAATACGATGCCTCAGTTTATCCAACGACAGAAGATGCGTCATTCCGTTGCCCTGTGGAGAATGATGAAATATTGTAAGCCGATGTTTACCAAAGGAACAACAGCTTATAACAACTTCCTGTCACTAGCCAACCAATTGCCTGCGTTGTATGTAGAAAAGAGCGTGATGGAAAACACCTCGTTCCTGATGCCTGGCATACCTGTCAGCGACGGCACACTACCGGAGATTAAGGAAGAGTTGGGCGAAGTGGACGGAATACCAGCCTTGATTACCGACCTCAAAGTCGATGATTGGGAGCCTTGGACGAAGTTGTGGCTTTATACTGCTGTTCAGACTGGTGATTTAAGTGCCCTACGCGTGCTGTTCAGCAAGCGTGAGGTGCCCTGGGATGAGGCGACGCTGGTGGATGGCCATTATGTGCTGAAGGGCGAGGAATTCTCTGACGAGGAAAAAGGCTGGGCACTGGTGTTGGCAAGGGGGGAACGCTGTTCGCCACAGACCATTGTTACACATTGTACACTATACCAAGAGTACATGACAGAAGATGCCTTACAGAAAGCAGCAGACAGCTATGGCGGACTGACTGGAATAAATTTTTACTAAATAGAACTCAAATTATTATGGGCTTATATGGAAATATTATTTAAGACTTTTGAAAACATTGTGTCTGGGAGGATTTTTTGCATCGCCTTCGCCATTCTATGTGCGAATAATGTTCAAGCGCAGGATTCTGTACAGACTCGTATCACCTACGACCTGACAACGGAAGCTGCTGTAGGAACGGGCGATTTTACAGCTTATCAACTGGTGACGAATCGGCATCATGTGCTTGCAACCCGTCCCAACACGGCTTATCTGCGGGGGGCGGTCAACGTGGAACATTCATTCAACAAAGACTGGAAGCTGTCAGGGGCCATCGATGTCATCGGTTCCCTGCATGCCGACCACAAAGCCTATCTGCAGCAGTGTTATGCCAACCTCTCGTGGAAGAGTTTCTTCGTGGAGGTAGGAAGTCGTGAACAAGAACAGGTAGTGCGCGACCCGTTACTTTCTGTGGGTTCATTTGTCAAGGGCACCAATGCCAAACCCATTCCTCAGATACACATCGGAACAAATGGATTCTGGAACGTTCCATTCACCAAGGAGTGGGTACAGATTAATTTTGATTTCGGATATGGTAAGTTCTTGGATAACAATTATCGCGAGAATCGTTTCCGAGAAGGGAATGAGAATGGAATAAAGAACCAATTATATGCCACTGGAGCTTATTACCATCAGAAACACCTATATATCCGAAGCAATCCTGAAAAACCTGTTTTCGTCATGGTAGGCATCGAGCATGCAGCGCAGTTTGGCGGCACTAGCCATGAATACAAGAATGGAATGTTGGTAGCAAAAAGCAAGCCTGCTAACTTCAAGGCGTTTTGGAAGGTTATCCTGCCATTAGGCGATAGCAACTATTTTGAGAATGAGGCTTTAGAGGACTGGGTATATGGCAATCACGTGGGCGTGATGACCTATCAGATTGGATGGAACATCAACAAAAACCATCAAGTACAAGCCTATTTAGACAATCCTTTCGAGGATGGCTCTGGTATCCGTAAAGGTAATGGATGGGACGGCCTGTGGGGACTGCAGTACAACAACAAATCAGCAGGCAGACAATATGTTCGCGGAGTTGTGCTCGAATATTTCCAAAGCACTAACCAGTCGGGGCCTTTGCATTGGGACAGTGGTGATTATCCTGAACCCATTCGCAGTCAGATTACTGACTTAGTGACAGGTAATGACAACTATTATAACCACATGTTTTATGATAGTTATTCCCACTATGGCATGACGCCAGGCATTGGTCTTATCACCTCCCCGATATATAATAAGGACGGATATAGCCAATTCCGCAACAATCGCGTGAAAGCTTGGCATGCAGGTATCAATGGTGAAATAACTAATCAATTATCATATCTGATCAAAGGCTCCTATCAAGAAGGATGGGGAACCTACATAACCCCCTTTACTGAAAAGCGCCACTCCTTTGATGCGCTGTTCCAAGGTAACTACAGACTAGGACCTTGGCAGTTCTCTGCAGCCTATGCCTTCGATGCAGGCAACGTCTATGGTCACAACAATACGTTTAACATTAAAATCGGATATCATGGCAAATTACTTTAAATATTTTCTCTTTTCACTTTGTGCGATTCACTTTTCACTTCTGGTATCCTCTTGTCAGGAGGGTCGTGAAGCAGGCGACTTGCTTGGACAATGGCAAATGGCAGGAAACAACGACCTCTATTTAGCTTTCTCTGGTTCTGTGACAGTATGCCGCAACAGTGCCGGAGCCAATGTTTACGGCAATTTCCAGCACACAGGTGATAGTTTGTTTATTCAATGCTATTCTGAAAAGGCCGTGAAAGCAGATACCATCCTAGTTGAAGACCATTTTGGTTTCAAGCCTTTCAACAATATCAGGGTAAAAATAGCTGCCTTAGATAACGACCAGCTCGTCATTACCAAAGGCAGCCAAACATGGAGTTTCCACAAATACTGATTTATTTCTTGATGCGGTAGATACGGAACGACATGGCGGGCAGTTGGTCGTTGATGACCGACTGTTTCTTGCTTGCTTCGACAGCTATGCTACCCTTTTGGGGTGTGATGAGTTCAGGATGCTGGATGCTATTCTCGTCATCCAAGCCTTGATGACTCAGCGTAAGTGTCTGAGCGGTATCTGCACCAGTCAAATCTTTTAGGTTGAGCGTTATGGCTTGCTCACTCTTCGATGTGTTGACCACTTTAACAATCACCTCATTGGCATCCTTGTCAAAGGCGGCTGAAGCAAAGAGCCCGTTCTGACCTTCCTGGTTGGCGACAGGCTGAGGTTTGCCTTTCTTCGTCTTGGCTGGTGTGGTCAGTGACAGGACATGGGTACCCTTATTGGTAGCATACATCTGCTGAACATAGTAGCTCACAGTCTTGAACATCTGTGTCTGGTCGTACCAAATCTGATCAGGACGCCATTGCCATCCGTCGACATGGGCGAAGAGCGGAGCAGGGGTTGTCATATGTACGATGTCTGCATTACGCTCAAAGCCGGTCATGTGAGCAGCCTCCAAGATAGCAGCCTCATAGTGGTTCCACTTCTTGCCCTTACCATGACAAGCATACTCACCGGCAAACACCTTCGGACCCTTACGGTCGTAAGAGTCGTAGCGAAGACCATGGCTCAGGAACCAAGCCTCGTTACGATAATAGTGTTCATCGTAGAGGTCTACCTTGAGTTCTTTCATGCGAGGCTGTAGTAGGTCGAAGTCCCAGCCTTCAGAGTTAGGGCCAGTGGTTCCAATCAGTTTCAGCGTTGGATATTTGGCGCGTAACGCATCACTAAATTTCTTCAAACGTGCCGTAAACACGGGACCAAAACCACCATGAGCCTCGTCGTAGTCCCACTGCTCGTTACCCACACCCAGGAACTTCAGGTTAAAAGGAGCAGGGTGTCCCATATCGGCACGTACCTTACCCCACTTCGTAGTTACATCACCATTAGCAAACTCCACAAGATCGAGAGCATCCTGGATATAGGAATCCAGGTCGTCAAGGGCTACATGTACACCAGGCTTGGTAGGATTGGGATTTTGAAACTGACAGCTCAGTCCACATGAAATGACAGGTAATGGTTCAGCACCAATGTCCTCAGCCAGTTGGAAGAATTCAAAGAATCCAAGTCCATATGACTGATAGTAGTCGGGGAAGTAGCGGAAATCAAAAGTATGCTCCCAGCGGTTCTGGTTCAGCGGACGGTTTTCTACGGGACCTACCGAGTTTTTCCACTGATAACGAGTTGCCAAATCGGTGCCCTCCACGATACATCCTCCAGGGAAGCGGAAGATGCCTGGTTGCAGATCTTCCAAAGCCTGAGCTAAGTCGCGTCGCATACCGTTCTCACGATTCTTATAAGTATTGACCGGGAACAACGAAACATGTTCCAAACATACGCTGTTTGCACTTTTCAAGTAGATACGCAGCTTGGCATGCTTCAGCGTTTTCGTAGCGGTCAGCGTAACGGTGTATTTCTTCCATTCATTGGAAGTAATATCCAGTTTCTGCTCAGCAAACTCCTGATGTTCATCCATCGAATTCTCTTGAATAAGCTGGACACGGATGGCAGAATTACCCTTAGGAGCTTTGGCCCATACGGAGAAGCGATACTGCTCACCTTTCTTCACGCCAATGCCGAAATAACCCTCGTTCACCAAACCGGTACGACGGTCGCGATGACCCGGGTCGCTCAGTTCCACATAATGCGGACAACGCTCAAAGGGTCCGTCATCTTCCACTTCTACACGGCCAAAAGCCTGCCAACCCATCAAGTGCTGCGGGAACTCGAAGGAGCGGTTTTTCACCAGTTCACCATACAATCCACCGTCAGCGGCATAGTTGATGTCCTCGAAAAAAATGCCATACATGGTCGATTGGATAGGCGCACCTAATTTCCTGGTACTTACATCCATCGTCATTTGTGCCATAGCGACAAGGGATGTACCCATGACGACAGCCAATGATAAGAATCTTTTCTTCATTTTCTTAGGTTTTATATCGTTATACATATTATTCTTCCCAACGGAAAACAGCCCCATTACGACGGGCAGGGTCTGCACCTGTAAAGTCCATAGAATAAGGACTGCCCGTAGTAGGACTCTTGCCGACATACCGGTGGGTACGCATCGACATGAGCATGAACTCATGGTCGAGGTAGTCCTGCCACATAAACACCTCGGCTTTCGAAACATCAGTGGTCAAACGGACATCACCGGCAAGACCATAGCCAGCACAGAAAACGTAGCGACCGTCTTCACACTGGAGGATAACCTGTCCCTGTCCTTTATCAATGATACGAAAGCGTGTTTGTTTAGCGGTGAGCGGTGAGAGGTGAGAGGATAAAGATGCGTCATGCAACAGGCCATGCTCCAAAGCAATAGCCGGACGACCTGTAGCAAGATTGATGATACGGAAACTCTTGCCGTAAGGAATATTACCCGAACGGTCAGCCTTGGGCTCTACGACAATGAAATTGTCAAACTCTGCATAGCCACCCTGCTTGCCCTTATGATTGAAAGCAAAAAGGGCATGACGGGAACCCTGGAAGGAGATAAGTTGATAGCTAAGCGGCATTTCACGGCCCATTTCATGGAAGTCTGTGCCGTTAAGCGACCACTCGTAGTGAGCACTGTCCTTGTCGAAATTGCCTACCATACGAAGCCAGATCTTTCCATCCATCAATTCGACAGGTGCATCGATAGTATCATTGGTCAACTGTTCGAAGCAACGAAGGGTCAGACTCTTTCCTTCTTTTACGATTCCTATCCACGAGCAGGGCACATTGATGTTACCCAGTCCGGCAACGTCGCCATCTTTCATACCTTGAACATAGAGTTCGACGGTGGCAATGCTCTTCGGACCGATGACACGCTGGGTCAGCGTGTTGCGAGCCCACATCAGCTGTTCTGCAGGCATCGATTGCAAGCGCAGACGTCCTTTCTTCAGGCTCCATTTGCTGTCATCGGGATTGTGGTTCCACTGCCATACACGACCCAGTGTCTTGCCGTTGAAGTCCTCAGAGCGCTGATAGGGAGCGAAAGGCTTTACTTGTTGCTGTAGCACAGCAACAGACTGGACATTTGGTTTGAGCCAGGTACGTGGTGCACGCCCGAGGTTACCTTCCAGTCCTAACATGGGCCAGCCGTCTTTCCACGTAATCGGTGCCAGCGTCACCGTACGCCCAATGGAATGGAAATCCATCATCAACAAGGCCCACCACTGACCGCTCTGGTCTTCGACAATGCCTCCTTGATGGATATTGGTACAAGCGGTAGCATCTTTATCTACTGATGGAATGCCAAACGGTGTTCCATCTTCACCAATGCGGTATTTCACACCACGAGGTACCTGTGTCAGTGGAGCTGCATGGTAACCGAATGTCTCGTCAGCAGTAATAGTAATCGTCTCGTAAGGTCCCCAGATACTCTTAGACCGCGAACAGAGGGTTCGCCCATTAGGTTTATAATCGGTAGAGATAAGGTAGTACATGCCATTGATCTTATACATGTGGTGTCCCTCCCCTACCGCATTACCCTCGGGGATGATGACACGCTCTGTTTCCTCTTTCGGTCCGCTCATGTCAGGTTTCAGTTCTGTGCACTTCACTTCTCCATAGCCATGAATGGCATATATCTTTCCGTCATCATCAAAAAGCACAGAAAGGTCGTAGATACGACCTCGCATGTTATGATGCTTCCATGGTCCTCGGATATCCTTGGAGGTATAACATTGTAGCCCTTTACCGTTGATATTTGTAAAGACATAAAACTGGCCGTTGGCATAACGGATGGCTGGTGCCCACACGCCTTGGCCATAAATCTCTTTGTGGTTTTTCAATGAGAAGGCATCATCGTTAAAGTCGAAACGGTCAAAGCAATAGCTGATATTTTCCCAGTTAACCAAATCCTTGGAATGCAGGATGACGAGTCCTGGAACGGCATGCATCGTAGTACCTGCCAAATAGTAATCGTCACCCACACGTAGGATGTCGGGGTCGGAGAACTCATCATAGAACAATGGATTCGTAAAGGTTCCATTGCCGTTATCTGCTGTCCATGAAGTCTGAGCACTTGCCGTGGGCAAATGAGTAATCGACGAAGTCGCTTTGACCTTGGTCAAAGAAATTAGAATAAAAAATGTGAGAATGATTATTTGTTTCATAATTCACTAATATCAATTAAATAGTCTGCACTCCAAAGGAAGGGCTGCTAAACAATAACAAAGGCTCCTTTATGCTCAATTTTGGAACAAAGATAGTGTTTTTTTGTGATAACACCAAATCATTTTGCGCTTTTAGGGAAATTCCCCTCTTCGATTAGGGAAAATCCTTTGTTATATCATTATTTTCTGTCTACTTTTGCATCGTGAACAAATAAAACCAACGATTATGAAGAAGATCATGATAGCCCTTACAATTATGCTGACAATGGCAGCAACGGGCAAGGCAATGAGTTATGAAGAGGCTCGCAACGAGGCTCTGTTCCTGACGGACAAGATGGCTTACGAGCTGAATCTGACTGATGAGCAGTACGAGGCTGCCTATGAGATTAACCTCGACTACTTGATGGGAGTAACGAGCTACGATGATGTATATGGTAACTACTGGGAGCGCCGTAACCTGGACATGAGCTATGTACTATTGGATTGGCAGTGGCGCACATTCTGTGCTGCCAGCTACTTCTATCGCCCACTCTACTGGCGTGACGGTTTCTGGCATTTTGGCATCTACGCCCGCTATCCACACCGTGACTACTTCTACTTCGGACGTCCTGTATTCTACGCCAGCTATCGTGGTGGACATGCATGGCACGTCATTGGCGGACGAGGCTACTACTATGGTCGTCGTGAGCATTTCCGCCCTGTAGGACGCACGCATTTCGGCATGCTGGACCGTTGGAACCGTGGTGATTTCCACCACAGCCGTGGGCCCGTCACCCGTTATCGCGACAACTACGGAGGAGTGCGCCACAGTTCTACACGTACCACAGTAAACCGTAACAGTGGTTCATTTACCGACCGTGGTTCTTTCCATCGCAACGGCACTTTCCACAATGGTGGAGTTCGCAGTACAAACCCACGTACTGGAGCAAACGGCTCATATAGCGGTGGTGGCTCTTTTGGAGGAAGCCATAGCGGTGGTGGATCATTCGGAGGAAATCACAGCGGTCGCACAGGCGGAGGCTCTTTTGGAGGCAGCACTAGTGGTCGCACAGGAGGAGGTTCATTCGGCAGTGGCGCTACCCGTAGTATGAGCAGCGGTTCCTTTGGAGGAGCTCACCGCACCAGTGGAGGCAGCCAGGGAGGCGGTCACAGCAGCAGAGGCGGTGCTTTCAGCAGAGGTCGTTAACAGACGAACTTCAGCATTCATCATTCGCTGCACCTCACGCATCGTACACCTTGCATAAACGGCTAAGATAGCTTTGTTGATGATACCATGACCAACGGCCACTACTCGTTTCCCCGGGTATGTGGCCGTTAGATATAGCAGAAAGTCGCGAGCTCTCAACAGCAAAGTTTCCTCACTTTCTATATCATCAGGCCACACCTCACCTTTCAATTCAGGAATATAGCGTCCTGTAAATCCACCCCAGTCGCGTTCACGCAACAAGGGTGTTGTCTCGACAGGTAACCCATGAGGTGCAGCAATAAACGCTGCTGTCTGGATGGCGCGATGCAAATCACTGGCCACTACAGCGTCAATGGGCTCTTTGGCCAAGCGTTGAGCCACTTGCTGCGCCTGTTCGATTCCCTGCTCATTCAGTTCACCTTGTGTCTGTCCCTGCATGATTTGCCGTGCATTATCAACGGTTTCACCATGTCGAACCAAAAAAATTGTTGTCTTCATGCATGCAAAGATACGAAAAATTTGTATCTTTGCCCCCAGAATCATAAAAAAACAAATATGAAGATTTTTCAGAGTTCCATTTTCCGAGCATTGTGTGCCATTGTGGTTGGTGCACTGCTTATCAAGTATCCGCAAGACGGAGTTACATGGCTGACAATAGCTATTGGGGTGCTTTTCCTGTTATCGGGCATCATTGCCGTGATGGCTTATCTGAATGCAAAGAAACACGAAGGTGAATATACGATTACTGACAGCCAGGGGCGTATCGTTTCCGGAGGTCAGCCCACCTTTCCTATCGTGGGAGTTGGTAGCGTCATCTTAGGACTGGTTCTGGCCTTGTCACCTCATGTATTTGTCAATGGTTTGATGTATATCCTTGGTGCCATCATGATTCTAGGCGGTATCAACCAACTGATGAACCTGGTTTCTGCCCGTCGATTGGGCAAAGTTTCATTCGGCTTTTGGATTGCCCCATCCATCATCTTCATCACGGGCCTATTTGTTGTCTTGAAGCCCATGGAGACTGCTGAATTGCCTCTGCTCATATTAGGTTGGTGTTCATTGCTCTACGGAATAACTGAACTCATCAACGCCTTGAAAATTCGCAGTATTCGCAAATTGGCAGAACGTCAGCAAGAGGAGTCTGAACGTCTGAACCAGCAGGATACTGCCGTAGAAATCAGTTCTGAAATCAACAAGTCACAAGAAGAGAGTACCCCTACCTCAGAAGAAAAGGAGGAGGAGTACCCTGATTTTATCGGATAGCGACCAATCTCTACACGTTGGTCACAATACCTTCGATGTAGGTCTTTAGGATATGTATGCCAGTCTTATTCTCATGTCCCCAGGGGATGATAAGATCGGCATATTTCTTTGTAGGTTCTATGAACTGCTGGTGCATGGGCTTGAGCACTTTCTCATACCGGTCGAGTACCATATCTACGGTTCGTCCACGCTCCACTACATCACGACGGATATTACGGATAAGACGTACGTCATCATCAGTATCCACAAAAATTTTAAGGTCCATCATGTCACGCAACTTCTTGTAGTGCAGCGTCATAATGCCCTCTAGGATGATAACAGGCTTCGGTTCTACATGTACAGTTTCTGGCAGACGGTTGGAAATGACGTATGAATAGGTAGGCTGCTCAATAGCCTCGCCATTTTTCAACATTTTGATATGTTCTGTCAGTAGTTTCCAGTCAAAGGCATCAGGATGGTCGAAGTTGATGGCCTTCCGTTCCTCGTCTGTCATTCCTGTAGTATCATTATAGTACGAATCAAGAGGAACAACTGCTGCGCAATGGGGAGGCAGAACTTTGGCAATTTTCTTTACGACGGTCGTCTTGCCTGAACCTGTACCGCCCGCAATTCCTATAATATACATTCTTTTTAAAATAAGAAATTAAACACTTTCTGATAAGCCTCTGCCTTTCGTTCGACAGCCATTGGGTAGGCACGCGAACTACTTGGCATCCGATAAAGGCGCATTCTCCGATGATCGAATTCGAACTCAGTATAGTCACCCACTTGAGGTTCCTCCATGTGGAACTGTCGACAAGCAATTGTGGTTGCCAACTGTCCAGCTGTCAAAATTGCCTGGCACGCTGGTATTTTGCGAACCATCTCCGCCAGATTGGTCTCCTCCACGATGTCCAAGTCCTTATCGCTGGCTGTATTCTTAGTACGAATAATGCGTGTGGCTGTATCATACATGGCAATCCCCTTCTCTTTTAGAAATGCCACGATGTTGTCGATATCGTAAGTCTTCTCCTTTAGTCTGACAAAGTGCATCTTGTCACCAAAGAAACAGATACCCATGATGCGCCACATGTCATTCGTAAAATTAGGATAGTAGAACTTCATGGCCCAACGTTTCTCTGCAGGAGGAAAGGTACCAAGCATCAGCAACTTGGCATTCGACGGCAGAAAAGGTTCGAAGGGATGCTGTTCTATCTCCATCATTTCTGTTCCTTTACCAGATAGACCAGTGTAGGCAAGTGGTCACTATAGCCATCGAGCCAGACGCCACCAGCATGCGTACGCAACGTATTTCCCTTATACTTTCCTTCCTGCTGGAACAGATAGTCACGGCGGAAAATCTGTGGTTGCCAGAACTTCAGTGTAGAGTAGTCACGCTGACCTTTCTGGTTAAGCAACGAGTTGGACAGGATAATCTGGTCAAACAGGTTCCAAGCGCTATCATACATTAGTGTACCCGTTCCACTGGCGTGGATATCCCACCAAGGATTGAACAGGTCGGTCTGTTCCTTTGCCTGCTCTATCTTACGCTTGGCACCCAAAGCGACAGACATAGAAGGATCCTTCGGATCATCATTCATATCGCCCATAATGAAAAGCTTCACCTGAGGGTCCTCAGCAATCAGCGAGTCCTTTACTACACGTATCTGTTTGCCTCCCAATTCGCGGTAATAAGAGGAGGCTCCACGGGAAGGCAAGTGGTTGACAATGATGGTGACATGCTCGTTAGCCATTGTTCCACTAACCACAAGGAAACCACGTGTAGCTCGCATGGAGTCTTTCGGCAAATCATAGACATAAGGCACCAATTTGACATTACGCACTGTGAAGAGTGACGGATTGTAAAGCAAACCGCAGTCAACCCCGCGTTGGTCTGGTCCTTCAATATGGCAGAACTGGAAATTACGAGCTTTCAACGGCTCCTGATTACACAAGTCCGTGAGGCACTTGGCATTCTCCACTTCCGAAACGCCAATAGCCGCACACCCTACACCAGGCAGTTTGTCCGTACCCATCTCTGACAGTACACGCGACATATTGCGCAACTTATGGGTATATTTCAGTCCGGACCATTTGTTGCGTCCGTCTGGCAAATACTCGAAATCGTTCTTTCCTGCATCATGACAGGTATCAAACAGATTTTCAAGATTATAGAAGCCAATGGCATAGACGGAGAATTTCTTTTCCTGAGCTTGTGCAGTCAACGTTCCAAATAGGAACATGACAGCGATAAAGGAGAATAGTTTTTTCATATACTTATAGTTTTATGTTGCGAAGATAGGCATTATTTTTGAGAATATCGAATGTTTTTTAAAAAAAGATACAAAAAACTACCTTTTTTTTCTTTTTATTCACTATCTTTGCAGCAAATAACTAATATTATAAATATTATTCTTATGCAAAAGAAACTGAAATTAGCCGTGTTGGCACTTTGTTTCGCAACAACTGCGCTTGCCCAGTCCCCGGAAACGGAGAAGGACGGACAATCTGCCGTTACCAGCGAACAGGCCTTCACCTTCACGGAAGCTCAGTTGGGCGAAGACGACGATATGTCGCAGAACGTGACTATCATCTCGTCGAACCAGAACATCTACGCCTCACAGGTAGGCTATACGTTCAGCCCCGTCCGTTTCCGCTATCGTGCTTTTAACCAAAAGTACAATGAGATCTATATCAACGGTGCCTTGATGAACGACATGGAGACAGGACAGTTCCGCTATGCACTGGTGGGTGGTCTCAACCAACAGACTCGTGGCGTGGAGAATGCACTGCCTTTCGAATTCAACAATTTCTCCATGACGGGTATGGGAGGCTCCAACAACTACGACTTCCGTCCCAGTCACATGCCTACCGGACAACGTCTGACACTGAGCGGTGCCAACCGCAACTACACCGTACGTGCCATGTACACGATCAACACAGGACTACGTCCTGACGGATGGGCATTCTCTGCAAATGTCACCTACCGCTGGGCCAACATGAACACGTCGTATGTCGATGGAACGTTCTACAACGCCCTCTCCTACTTCTTTGGCGCTGAGAAGAAGCTGAACGATCGCCACTCGCTGAGCATCGTCACATGGGGTAATCCCACAGAACGTGCCACACAAGGTGCAGGTACTGATGAGATGTACTGGCTGGCCAACAGCAATTTCTACAACCCCAACTGGGGATACCAGAATGGTGAGAAGCGTAACTCACGTGTTGTTAACGACTTTGCGCCCACAGCCATGATCACCTGGGACTGGAACATCAGCGACAAGACCAAGCTGACCACCTCGCTGACGGGCCGTTACTCCATGTATAAGAGCACGAAACTCAACTACAACGGAGGAGAGAATCCTGCACCGGACTATTGGAAGAACATGCCGTCAAGCTACTATGACGTTTGGAATGAAGATGACTACTGGGGACGTACCATGACAGGCTATAACGACTTCATGTATGCAGCTACCTACCTAGGGGACAGCAAGGCAAACCGCCAAATCAACTGGGACCGTCTCTATTACGCCAACCTACAGGGCAACACCACAGGTCGTGATGCAGCCTATTATGTTCAGGCTAAGCACAATGACAACCTGAACTTGGCACTGGCTTCTGCTCTGAAGACGGAATTGAACAAGAACACAACATGGAATATCGGTTTGCAACTGGCCCATAACACAGGAATGCACTACCAGACGATGGAAGACCTGTTGGGCGCCAAGACATTCCATAACATCAACACCTATGCCTTAGGCAACTATCCTGCCAGCGACCCTCGCGTACAATACGACTTGAACAATCCTAACGGTGTTGTCAACGAAGGCGACCGCTTTGGCTACGACTATAACCTACTAATTCGCAAGGCACAGATTTGGAGTGCGCTCCGCTACAACAAAGGTGCCCTGCACTCATTCCTGGCAGGTCGCATTGGTGGTGTCACCATGCAGCGTGACGGAAAAATGCGCAATGGTATGGCCGCTGAGTTCTCTTACGGGAAAAGCGGCACAGCCAAATTCCTGGAAGGTGGCGGCAAGGCAGGTCTGGCCTATCGCATTGCCAAAGGCAACACAGTGACATTGGGTGCCGGATTTGAGTTAAAGGCGCCACAGGCACAGGCTGCTTTCGTTTCTCCGGAAATCAACAACGACTTCGTGTCGAATCTGAAAAACGAGAAAGTATTCAGCTCGGAACTGGGTTATCAGCTTGAGACCAGTTGGATGAAGGCTAACATCAACGGATACTACAGCTATCTGACTGATGTTTCCGAGTGGCAGAACTTCTTCTATGACGACATCGGTTCGTTCTCCTATGTCTCCATGACAGGCATCAAGAAAGCCCACTACGGACTGGAATGGGGTCTGAACTTCAAGCTCAACTCTGCCTTCAGCATCAAGACCATCGGAACGATTAGCGAGGCTAAGAACATGAACAATGCGGCTGTTCGCTATATGAATTCCACTGAAGGAACCTATCATGACGATATAGTATATAATAAGAACATGCGCGAGAGCGGAACGCCTCTTTCTGCCTACAACCTGACACTTAGCTACCATGCTGGTGGCTGGTTCATTGATGTTATGGGTAATTACTACCACCGCATCTACTTAAGCTATTCACCTAGCTATCGCTATGGCAACACCCTGGAGAACCGTCAGACATCATGGACTCAGTTCTACGATGCCAACCACAACCAGCCTAACGCAGGTAACGATCCCAGCAAGTATATTGTGACAGGCGAACAGGTATACTATACCAGCGCACAGGCCGCCCAGGATCCCAGTGTCCAAGAAGGACAACTGTTGCCTGGTGCCATCGACCAGGAGAAGAGCAACGGCGGTTTTATGCTCGACCTCTCTATCGGTAAGAGCCTTAGACTGAAGAAAGGCTCACTCAGCATCAACCTCTCATTGTCCAACCTACTGAACAACACCAAGCTCTGTACTGGTGGTTACGAACAAGGGCGAAGCAACTACTCAGTAAACTCTGAAACCGGCGAGGTCGGTTCTGCACGCGTATATAAGTTTGACAAGAACCCCAAGAAGTTCTATGCCTACGGAATCAACGGAATGCTGAACATTGCATATAAATTCTAAAAACAGGACAACTATGAAGACAAAGAAATATATTCTCTTCGCTTTGGCAGCATTGCTGACAGCCTCATGTCACGATGATGGTAACTGGGGACAAAAACCGTGGGAGCAATACGACCCAACCTACGGAATAGAAGCCAACGGCAACCAAAATCTGAGAGCGACCAACCCTAAGAGTATCGCTGACGTCAAGGCTATGTTCAGTAAAGAAATCAGTGGGGGAAGTCTGAGACAGGTTACAGAGCCCATGCAGATACAAGGCATCGTGGTGGGTAACGACGAGGGTGGCAACATCTACCAGTCACTCTATATCCAGGATGCAACAGGTGCTATCAGCATCAGTATCTCACAAGCTGGTCTCTATGGTCCATTCTCCATCGGACAGGCCGTTTTGATAGAGCTGGAAGGACTTTATGTTGGTGGCTACGGACAACAGCCCCAGATTGGCACCATCTACGAGAATCCCAAGAACGGTAATATCCAGACAGGACGTATGAGCCGCTACGAATGGATGAAACACTACAAGCTATTGGAAGAACTGGATGATCTAAAGCCCACCCCCATAGCAGTAACCAGTATGGCTGCTCTGGATCTGGAAAAGGACTGCTGTAAACTAATTACACTGAAAAACGTGGAACTGACAGCAGCTGACGGAAAGGCCGTCTTTGCCCCATCTGACGGCAGTGTAACCCTGACTAGCAATTGTGCCAACCGTGATATTAAAGGCATGAACAACGTTGTCGTGCGTACCAGTACCTACGCCAAGTTCGCCAATGCTGTCATGCCAACGGGCAAGGTTGACATCACAGGTATTGCCTCACGTTTCAACAATACTTGGCAGATTCTGATGCGTACTGATAAGGACATCAAGGTTGCCCAATAACTTACTTAACCTCAACGAATAACAAAATAGAAAAAAGATATGAAAAAGATTGCAAGACTTATGACACTGGCATTAGTGGTATTTGCCCTAGCCAGCTGTGAGGACGTTCCGAGTCCATTTGGCACTGTTACGCCACCAAAGGGTGACAGCAGGGGTTCTGACATTCCGCCTACTGGAACAGGTACAGCTACCGACCCCTTCAATGTGCAGAAGGCTATTGACTTCGTGAAGGAATTAGGTGCTGACGTTGAGTCAGAAACTGCTCTTTATGTCAAGGGAAAGGTTCTCTCCATCTCTGAGATTTCTGCATCCTATGGCAATGCATCCTTCATTCTATCTGATGATACCGAAGGTACCAACAAATTTACAGCCTACCGCGTAAAGGGCTTTAACAACCAGAAGATTACCGACGAGAAGATGATTAAAGTGGGTGACGATGTCATTATCTGCGGTAAGATTGTAAACTACAAAGGTAATACACCTGAGACCGTACAGAATACAGGTTATATCTACTCTGTCAATGGAAAAACAGGCGGCGATCCTGCGCCAACAGGCGAATATGGAACAAAAGATGCGCCATTGACCGTTGCCAAGGCTTTGGAAGTCATTAACGGATTAGAGCCAGCAGGTACAGCAAGTCCTGCCTATGTAAAAGGAAAGATTTCAAAAGTACAAAGCTTTAACGACAAATACAAGAGCATCACCTATTATATCTCTGATGACGGTACTGACAATAACGCCCTTCAGGTGTATAGCGGCAAAGGCATTGATGGAGCAGACTTTGCTGCACAAACCGACCTTGAAGCAGGCTGGACAGTTATTGTGACCGGTGAACTTAAGAAGTTTGTCAACTCAAGTACAGGAGCTATTACACCTGAGTTCAACCAAAGTAGCCAGATCATCTCAATTGACAAGACAACAGGTGGTGGTAGTGGCACACCCTCTGGTGACCCTAAGGGAAGCGGAACGCAGACAGATCCGTATAATGTAGTTGCTATCTCACAACTGGCAGCTAAACTGAATGACAAAGAGGTCAGCACACAGGACTACTACTTCAAGGGCAAGATTTGCTCCGTAAAGTTCACCTTCAGTGCACAGTACGGAACAGCCACATTCAATGTTTCTGACGACGGAAAGACAGGTGGCACCGAATTTACAGTCTATAGCGTATATACATTCAACAACAAACCCTGGGTAGAGGGAAACACCCAAGTAGCTGTTGGCGACGAGGTCGTTATTGTTGGAAAAATCACAAACTATGGCGGAACATTGGAGACCGCAAGCAAGAAAGCTTATATCTATTCTCTCAATGGCAAAACAGAAAATGAAGGTGGTGACACCCCTGGTGGTGGAGAAGCCGGTGCAAGCAGTATAACAGTAGCCATGTCTTCATTGGGTGTAGCAAATGGTGTTGAAGTTGGTACCAAGACGCTCACTGACGGCACGGTACTGACTTTCGACAAAGGAAGCAATAACAATGCACCCAAATACTACGATTCAGGCACAGCAGTCCGCATGTATCCCAACAACAGCGTTACCGTGACTGCATCCAAGAAGATTGCCTCCATTAAGCTAACTTGTTCCGCAAACAACGCTGAAGGAAAGATCTCTGCATCAAAAGGAACGATAGTTATTGAGGGCATGACGGTGAACATCAATGGCATAGACGACACGGCGACAACTATTACGAATGCCCATACGGGTACTGGTGCTGCCAGTCAGTTGCGAATAGCCTCCATAGAAATCACCTACGCGAACTAATCATTTGCAACATATGCTTCAAAAAAGCTGCAAACCCACAAGGTTTGCAGCCTGTTTTTTATAGGAATTTGGTTTCTTATCTCCACTTTTTTCCCTCTTGTCTTATTTATTTGTATATTAACATTTTTTAAGTATAATAAAGACACAATGTCTGTTATTTTTCTTTATATTTGCATCAAATTTGTATAGCACTTATAAAATAAAACTATATTTTCTAAATAACTAATATTAACAATTACTAACTTAAAAAATTTTTCGCTTATGAAGAACAGAAGTTTCTTAGTGGGAGGTGCACTTTTACTTTCTGCCCTGTTCCTAACCAGTTGTAAAGATTTGATGTCAAGTCTTGACAATCCAGTAAGCAGTTACCTGACAGTCGGTGAGGCCGATGTGACCATTCCTACGGGTGACACTTACCAGATTAACGCCGAGACCATCAATTCTGACAATCCTATTACTTATGAGTCTTCTGACCCGTCTGTAGTTTCTGTTGACGCCAAAGGTATGGTTACCGCTGTGGCTGATGGTGAGGCTACCATCACCGTTTCTGTAGCAGCCAGCGAGTATTACAATGCCGGCGAGGTGAAAGTCAAGGTAGCCGTTAAGCGCCCGTTGACCTTCGAAGCCTTAGAAGACGGAGGAATTAATGTTTGGTTTAACGGTGCAACGCTTGAACAGCCTGTTGTTTACAAAAAGAACAAGGAGGACAAGGTTAAGATCACCTCTGACACCTGGATTTCCGTTGAGAAGGGTGACAAGGTTGAGTTTGAGAGTGCCAACGAGCGTCTGACACAATACGATTGGAATTGGGGATTGAATATTATGCCACAGTCTCAATGTGCTGTTTATGGCAATGTGATGAGTATGATTTCACCTGATGGCAACTATCACGTTAACAAGACCATCACCCAGCCTTTCGCTTTGTATGGTCTGCTTAGTGGAGGTACTAAATGGGAAGAGATTCCTGCAGGTTCTGGACAATGGGAAATGGTGGGATACTATACCGTTGGCCACGATAAGTACAAACTGGTTTTGCCAGCCACTACCTTAACACAAGGCTGCTATGTTAATATGCTTAGCAATACTGGACTTACGGAAGCTCCTGAACTACCTGCCACAGAGTTAGAGCCTTACTGCTATCAGTATATGTTTTCAAATTGCGGAAATTTGACAAAAGTTCCCAATTTGCCTGCTACTGACGTGAAAGAAGGCAGCTATGGATATATGTTCCAAAGCTGCAAAGGATTAACAGAAGTCCCTGCTATTTCTGTTAAAACCTTAGACAATTATGCATGCCAGGGAATGTTCGGATGGTGTGAGAATTTGAAAGCAGCTCCCGCTATTACTGTAGAGGAAGTAGGCGATCTTGCATGCGAAGAAATGTTTTACAATTGTAGCAAACTGAAGAAAGCCGGTGCTATTAATGTTAAAAATGCAGGTCCACGGGCCCTTAGATGGATGTTTAGTAATTGTATAGCTTTGACAGAGGCTCCCGCCATCTCTACAGAATCGCTGGGACAGTATGCCTGTTATGCTATGTTCTATAATAACCAGAAACTGACAAAGGCCAATCCGATTACGGTAAAAAAGACTGCAGACAACCGTGCATTCAATTGGATGTTCGAACAATGTACGGAGCTGACGGAGTCGCCTGAGATTACAGCAGAGACATTTGGTGACTATGCTTGTCAAAATATGTTCAGTGGTTGCCAGAAACTGAAGAAGGCTAATGCCATCAATGGTAAGACAGCAGGCTCCAGTGCTTTTAGGTACATGTTCAACGGCCTGCCCGAACTGGAAGAGGCCGTAGCGGTCAATGTAGAAACAATGGGTCAGTGGTCTTGTAATGGAATGTTCAGCTACAGCCAGAATCTAAAGAAGGCTCCCAAGTTACCATCCAAGAATCTGGCATATGGATGTTATCAGTCAATGTTTGAGGGTTGTATTTCTCTGACTGAAGCGCCGGAATTGCCTGCAGAGACATTGGCTCAACAGTGCTACGCATATATGTTCCAAAACTGCACTAAGTTGAGCAAGGTGACCTGTCTGGCTAAAACAATGGATAATGTCAATTATGCAATTTATGGTTGGCTTAATAATGCAGGAACAGACGAATCAGTAACTACCCGTACCTTTACAAGGTCAGAAGAAAACACCCTGTGGGTGAATTCTGATGACTGGGCAGAGAATACTGACCAGTGGTATGTGCCTACCACTTGGACCATCACACCTTCCATCGAGCAAGCCAGTGCACCAAAGAAGGCTGCTGCTCACAAAGCCGCTGCAGCTAGCAAGAACATAGAATTGATTGTTCCAGAGATAAACAAGGAAACATCCTCCAAGTCTGGAAATTCTAAAGGCTTAGATCACAGGATGGTGAATCCACATGCAGACCGCAAATAAAGGCTATTAAATTAGCATTTAGATTGATAGTAGATTGAACAAAGCGGGGCTCCCAGTCATCACAGACTGAGAGTCCCGTTATTTTATGCACAAACAGTTGTTAAGTCCTAAAAGTCTATGCCCTTGGCCCGTTCGAAGGTGATGTCTTTATAGAGCTCAGGACGGCGCATCACCACATGGCCCACTGCCATCATCAAACCCTCCATAGCAGCTGGCGAGAGCGTTGTTCCGACACAGGCGTCTCTGGCTATGGTCCTTCCGTCGATTTCCTGGTTATGTACAGCTACAGCCTTGTATTTGCCAAAAGTAGGTAGCGTCGGCTTTGTTTCCTTCTTGATTTTGTACCTCATATTGGATTTTGTCTATTTTTATTCAAAAACAGAATTTTCAGAACTATTTTTAAAAAGATTTTTTTGGCTATAAGCCTACATGCCTACATAAAAATGCCTTTAATCCCTTTGTACATCGTTGTTTTCCAAGTTTTCAAGCCTACACAAAGCCTACATAAAGCCTACATGTTTTTGCCTCAAAATCGGTGGTTTATGTATTTTTCATAGGCATCTGACACTAAGAAAATACAGTTTTTGCATTTTTCCACTTACTATCATGTTACTAAATTCTCTAGAGAATTTAAGATTACCTCTAAGGGGGGAACAACTGCTAGATAGGCAGGAAACCATCAAATTTTCTAGAGAATTTGATTGCTACATCACTGGATAGAACTTGCAAATACTCAGAATAAAATTGTCCAGATAGGGAGGTAATTGTATGATTTACGAAAAAGAACGTTAGATTTATACAGAAAATGGAGATTTTATGTTGAAGGATGTTGTATTTCAGCGTAAAGACAGTAGTTTTATGTAGGCATCAAGCAGTTCCGCAGATACACATCGTTCATAGCAACTACCAACCAGATGAAACCACTGGTTGACCCCACCGGATCGCGCCGTTTCGTGTGCGTAGGAGTGACTGGGAACATCAACTTCGAAGACAATCTGGAGCACGAACAACTGTATGCCCAGGTCCTCCACCTGTTCAACTTCAAGAGCAAACGCACCACCCAGCACATGGAATACTGGTTGATAGAGAAATAAAATATTTGCAGAATTGTTTGGTCAATCGGAAAAAATGTCGTACCTTTGCACCCTCAAAGTGTGAACTTACATACATAACATATTTAATAATAACAAGTAAAATGAAAAAAGGTATTCATCCAGAAAACTATCGCCCCGTCGTGTTCAAGGACATGTCTAACGGCGATATGTTCCTCTCGCGCTCTACCGCTAAGACAAATGACACCGTAGAGTTCGAAGGCGAAACTTACCCCGTGGTAAAGATTGAAATTTCGAGCACTTCTCACCCCTTCTACACTGGTAAGAGCAAGCTCGTCGACACCGCTGGCCGTGTTGATAAGTTCATGAGCCGCTACGGTAAGGCTGCGAAGAAATAAATAATTTCACGCCGAGTAAGATTTAAGGCGCGTCCGAAGGTAGTTGCATATGCCTTTTGACGCGCCTTTTTAGCTAATAACAAAAACATCAGCAACTATGAAGACTAAACAGCTGATCCTCCTTTTTGTCTGCGCACTTACAATGGCTGCCTGTGGAGGTGACGACCCTGTCAACATCCACGGAGACTCCAAGACAACATCCATCAGCGACGACACTAGTGCAAATACCAACAAGAATACATCTGGTCCCACTGAGGCTCAGACACGCTATGAGTTCCCAAAAGTGAAAGGTGGAACAAGTGATGTCATAGTTCACTCTACCACAAGTTTTGGTGTGACCTACTCTTTGGAATGGGACCATCAGAAAAAAGCAACTCGCTGGGTATGCTGGGAAGTAAACGGTGACAACCGCGTTGAGAAATACAGCAGAAATCAGTTATGGCCCAATGGCGATCCCTGGGCATACGACCCGAAGGTGTCTCAAACCGAGCAACAAGCGACCTATAGCGAACTGAGCAAGAGTTACTACCCAGGCTATATCCCTGGTGTTCACAAAGAATCAGATTATTTGTATCAGAAAGGACACATCTGTGCCTCACAAGACCGCATCTATGATAAAGAAGCCAACCAACAGACGTTTTACATGACAAACATCTATCCGCAAGTAGGCAACTTCAATGGCAAGCTGTGGGCTAAGCTTGAAGGACAGGTACGTTCTTGGGGCAAGAACAGCAACGTGATGTATGTCTGCAAAGGAGGCACTATCGACAAGGATAGCGAAATATTAGGATACACCATTGGCAAACACATCATTCCAAAATACTTCTTCATGGCTATTGTCAGTCAGACGACCAAGGGAGTCAGGGGTATCGCTTTTTGGATGGAGCACTTGAATGAAGACCGCTCTGGTGACCAGCTTAGCAAATATGCCATTACCATCGATGAGTTGGAAACCAAGACAGGCTTAGACTTTTTCTGTAACCTTCCTGACGACACAGAGAACACCGTAGAGGCGACATTGACACTGAGCGACTGGAATCTTCAATAAAAAAAATTAAAATTCTTGGCTATCACAAGGAAATGTTGTATCTTTGGGCGGGCTAATAAACCAAAGATACAACTTTTTAATTAATGATACATAAACAATGAAGACTATTTATGATTTCTCTGTCAAAGACAGAAAGGGAAAAGACGTTTCACTGAAAGAGTATGCCAACGAGGTTCTGCTGATTGTCAATACGGCTACCAAGTGCGGTTTTACGCCACAGTACGACGAGTTGGAATCACTCTACAAGAAATACCATAGCCAGGGCTTCGAGATTCTCGACTTCCCCTGCAACCAGTTCGGACAGCAGGCTCCCGGCACAGACGAGAGCATTCACGAGTTCTGCAAACTGAACTTCGGTACCGAGTTCCCCCGATTCAAGAAAGTCAAGGTAAACGGTGAAGATGCCGAGCCGCTCTTCAAGTTTCTGCAGGACCAGAAAGGCTTTGCCGGATGGGACCCAGAGCACAACCTGACCCCCATTTTGGACGATATGCTGTCCAAGGTTGACCCTGACTACAAGCAAAAGCCCGATATCAAGTGGAATTTCACCAAGTTCCTCATCAACAAGAAAGGACAGGTTATTGCACGTTTTGAGCCCACCGAGAAGATGGAAAACATTGAAAAGCAGATTGAGGAACTCTTGAAATAAGTATGGAACACGTAAAATGCTTGATTATAGGTAGCGGTCCTGCAGGCTATACAGCAGCCATCTATGCCAGTCGCGCCAACCTGCATCCCGTTGAATATAGCGGTATGCAACCCGGAGGACAGCTGACTCAGACTACTGAGGTCGAGAATTTTCCTGGTTATCCTCAGGGAGTTGATGGCAACCAGATGATGATGGACCTCCGGGAGCAGGCCGAGCGTTTTGGTGCAGACATTCGCGACGGGTCTATCACCAAGGTCGATTTCTCACAACGTCCCTATAAGCTTTGGGCTGAGGATGGCATAGAACTGCAGGCAGATACCGTCATTATCGCCACAGGAGCCTCAGCCAAGTACCTGGGACTCGACGACGAGCGTAAGTACAATGGACAAGGCGTCAGTGCATGTGCCACCTGCGACGGATTCTTCTATCGCAAGAAGACCGTAGCCGTGGTTGGTGGTGGCGATACCGCCTGTGAAGATGCCCTCTACCTCAGTGGACTCGCCAAGAAAGTGTACCTGATCGTACGCAAACCTTTCTTGCGTGCCTCCAAGGTCATGCAGGATCGTGTCATGCAGGCAGAGAACATCGAAATTCTGTTTGAGCACAACACCCTGGGACTGTTTGGCGAGAATGGCGTAGAAGGTGCACACCTCGTCAAGCATAAGGGAGAGCCTGACGAAGAAAAGGTAGACATCGCTATTGACGGTTTCTTCCTCGCCATTGGCCATAAGCCAAACACCGACATCTTCAAAGAGTGGCTTGACACCGACGAAGTAGGTTACCTGAAGAAGATTGACGGAACCCCACGCACCAAGCTGGCAGGTATCTTTGTTGCCGGCGACTGTGCCGATCCTGTGTATCGCCAGGCTATCAGTGCAGCAGGAACAGGCTGCCAGGCAGCCATCGAAGCCGAGCGTTTCCTTTTGGAAAACAGTTAGACAATCACCCTTTTCAATATGCATCAAAAAAGCCTCGCTTCCCAGCGAGGCTTTTTTACATAAAAAACTAAATTAATCAACCATAAACCTTAACCATTAAAATTTTATTCTGTAATAGGGAAACCCCTATCAAATAATTTAAATGAGGAAGAGAATTCTCTAATTCTCTGTTTTTCTGTTGCAAATGTACTACAATTCCATAGCAAGGGGGTTCACATTCCATTAATTATGGTTTAAAATTTGTGATTTTTGCATTTTTTGGAGTATAAATAATAATAATTAAACCAAAATCGTCATTTTAACATAAATTTTAAACCTCTTTTTATCATTATTTGAGCAAAAGTTGTAAATTTGCACCGAACAAATGTACCCATTATGGATATTATAAACCTTCTACTTATCATTATTATTGTTATATTACTCATATATTGCACACGGTTGAAGCTTCGTCAGCCATTGCAAGACCACCCTATTTTGCCCAACAGTGACCTATCCGTAAAGGTCAGCAATAACGACGTCATGCATTGCATCCGTAATACCGCTGTACATTTCAATACATTGATGGAGGAAAATCATTTGGAATTCAGCATCAAATGCAATCCAGACAGTATGATGGGATGGACTGATACAGACAAGATAGACAAGATTATCCTGCTTTTGCTCTCCGACATGGCCCAACACACCCCTTCAGGCGGCAAAGTCATGCTGAAAGCCTCAACCAACACCAAATACGACCATATCACGATTAGTTTCAATGATACAGGATCTAAACTTCCTGGGACAGGACTCACCCTTGTCTCCCAATTGGTAAGCCTGCACCACGGAACGCTCAACAGCAACTATTACGAAGGGCATGGTAACTCCATTTATATAGAGCTTCCCATCAAGAAAGAAGCCTACCAGTTTCAACCAGGCGACAACGAGTCCATATTGCCAACAGAACAACTTTCCACCTTCCACATTCCTAATGACATAGCACTCAACGTGCCAACCATCCAATTGCCCAAAGATGCCGATATAGACAAGAAGACACTGGAGAGCATCGTGCAAGAGGCATACGAGTCGCCTGACCAGAAATTCCTACAACGCGCCATCAACTGTGTCCAGGAGCATATCGACGACAGCGACTTCGACCGTGAGACATTTGCAGCTGATATGGGAGCCAGTCCCAGTTCTCTTTATAATAAAATACGTGCCCTTACAGGCAAGAGCATCACCAATTTCATCCGCGACATCCGCATACAGGCAGCCTGTCGCATGGCCAAGGAAAATCCAGACCTCCGTATCAGCGATATAGCCTACCGTGTAGGATTCAGGGATCCCAAATACTTCGCCACCTCCTTCAAGCGCGTCATAGGAACCCAGCCTAAGGAGTATTTTGAAAAGCTCAGGGCAGAATAGCTATTTAGAGACAATCTTTGCGACGCGTCAACCATAGTCCCGTAAAGGTAATCAAGGCATTCAGCATCAGCAGCTCATAGCCAAAACGATAACCCGTCCATTGCCCTACCCCATAGTCCAGCAGGTAGCATAGCAAGGGCGAGGCGACAGCGATATACGGCACGTAATAGTCGTTAACGACGTATTTTGTCAGCAGTCCGAATGCAAACAAGCCCAGCAAAGGCCCATAGGTATACGACGCGATGATATATACTGCATCTATCAGACTGGTGGAGTTGACTGTCTTGAACATCAGGATAACTAATACGAAAAGCATACAGATGACGATGTGGACGCGCTTTCTCAATGCCTCATCATCAGCCCGTTCCTTGATATCCACACAAAAAATCGTAGTCAGCGATGTCAAGGCAGAGTCAGCGCTGGAGAACGATGCCGCCAGAATGCCTAGCACAAAGATGGCAGTCAGTGGTGAGTCGGGAGAAGTGAGGGAAATGTATTGCGGCAACAAGTCGTCACCCATTGCAGGGACTGCCATTCCCTTTTGCTGATACCACATGACAAGCAACACGCCCAGCGACAGGAACAACAGATTGGCAGGCAGGAATGCCAAACCATAGGTACACATATCTTTCTGGGCTCCCCGTAGCGTCTTACACGTCAGGTTCTTCTGCATCATGTCCTGATCCACACCAGTCATCACCAGCACGACGAATACGCCGCTCAGGAACTGCTTCCAGAAATGCTGCTTCGACACCCAGTCGTCCATCACAAAGACGCGCGACAAGTCACTACCCGCTATCGCACTGACCGTTTCCGTCATGCCCAGTCCCATTTCCGACGTCACCTTATATATAATAAGGAGAAGCGCAGTGAAGAGACAGAGGGTTTGCAGCGAGTCAGTCCACACCAGCGTCTTGATACCACCCTGACGCGTGTAGAGCCATATCAAGAACACCATGCCTGCCGCAGTCACGACAAAAGGAACACCCATTGGTGTTAACACAAAGCGCTGCAGAATCATACACACCACATAGAATCGCACTGCAGCTCCCATCATCTTCGACAACAGGAAGAACGAGGCCCCCGTCTTATGCGACCTCCTTCCCAGTCGCTGAGCCAGATAGCCGTAGATAGACGTCAGGTTCAGCTTATAATAGAGTGGCAGCAGGAGGAAAGCCACCACGACATATCCCAGGATGAAGCCCATACACATCTGCAGATACGTCATTTGCGTATGAAGCACCATTCCCGGTACCGACACGAAGGTAACACCCGATATCGAGGCGCCAACCATACCGAAGGCCACCATATACCACGGTGATCGCCTGTCAGCTCTGTAGAACGTCTCGTTGGTTGCCCGACGACCTGTCCACCGACTGATGCCGAACAACAGCAAAAAGTAGCCCAAAACGATAGCTATCATCATCATAATGGGTGCAAAGTTACAAAATAATTGATAATGCATAATGCTTAATTCATAATTATTTCGTAATTTTGCAAGCGGTAATCTCTAACCAACAACAATAAGCAAAATGACAAAACAGAAAAAATTCATTCTCCAAGAGAGCGAGATTCCTACACAGTGGTACAACATCCAGGCCGACATGCCCAACAAGCCGATGCCGCCTATCCACCCTGTTACCAAACAGCCTTTAGGCGTCGATGACCTGGCACACATCTTCCCCCGCGAGTGCTGTGTGCAAGAACTTGACACCGAGCACCGTTGGATTGACATCCCTGAGGAAGTGCTCGACAAATACAAATATTACCGTTCTACCCCGCTGGTACGCGCCTATGCCCTTGAAGAGGCACTGGGCACCCCTGCCCATATCTACTTCAAGAACGAGAGCACCAACCCGTTGGGTTCGCATAAAATCAACTCCGCCATTCCTCAATGCTACTATGCCAAGCAGGAAGGCACCACCAACGTCACCACAGAGACCGGTGCCGGCCAGTGGGGTATGGCCCTAAGCTATGCTGCCAAGCTCTACGGACTGGAGTGTGCCGTCTATCAGGTGAAGATCACGATGCAGCAGAAGCCCTATCGCTCCAGCGTGATGCGCACCTTCGGAGCTGCTGTCACCGGCTCTCCCTCTATGTCCACCCGTGCTGGCAAGGACATCATCACCAAGGACCCCACCCATCCAGGTTCTCTGGGAACGGCTATTTCCGAGGCTGTCGAACTGGCCACCACCACCCCCAACTGTAAATATACACTTGGTTCTGTGCTCAACCACGTCGGTCTGCACCAGACGATTATTGGTTTGGAAGCCGAGAAGCAGATGGCAATGGCAGGCGAATACCCCGATATCGTCATCGGATGCTTTGGCGGTGGCTCCAACTTCGGTGGCATCTCCTTCCCCTTCATGCGCCACAACCTGCTGGACGGCAAGACCACCGAGTTTATTGCTGCTGAGCCCGACAGTTGTCCGAAGCTCACACGCGGCCAGTTCCGTTACGACTTTGGCGACGAGGCAGGCTACACGCCGTTGCTGCCCATGTTCACGTTGGGCCACAACTTCAAGCCCTCTAACATCCATGCTGGCGGACTGCGCTATCACGGTGCAGGTATGATTATCTCCCAGCTCATCAAGGACGGTCTGATGCATGGTGTCGACATTCCCCAACTCGAAACCTTCGAGGCAGGTATGCTCTTTGCCCGCACCGAGGGCATTATCCCTGCTCCCGAGAGCACCCATGCCATTGCAGCCACCATCCGCGAAGCCAAGAAATGCATCGAGACGGGCGAGGAGAAAGTCATCCTCTTCAACCTCTCCGGTCACGGTCTCATCGACATGCCTAGCTATGAGGCTTACATCAACGGTGACCTGCAGAACTACACCGTCACCGATGAGATGATAGCCCAGAACTTGGCAGAACTCGACAAGCAATAATCATTCTACGAACAAAGAAGCCCGCTCTGTTTTGAGCGGGCTTTCTTTGTGTTATGCGATATCAATCTGTCGCGAGACCTTCACTTTCTCCTCTACCAGTTTCGGCAGGTCAACGGTCAGCACACCGTTTTCCACTTTGGCAGAGATCTGCTCCTTGTTGACATCGTCAGGCAGAATCAGCGTCTGCTCGTATTTTGAGTAACTGAACTCACGACGCAGATAGCGCGTATTCTTGTCCTCCTCCTTATGTTCCTGTTTACTTTCCATCTTGATGATGAGGTTACCCTCGTCGTTGATGTGTACGTTGAAATCCTCCTTCTTCATGCCCGGGGCAGCCAACTCCACGGTATAGGCTTTGTCCGATTCCTTTACGTTGATGGCAGGAGCCGTAGCGTTAGCCCTCGGCATAAAGTCAGCATCAAACAAATCGTTAAACACGGTAGGAATCCAATTGTTTGTTCTCATCATTGGCATCATAATTTTACCTCCTAATTATATTTTTATTTGTTACACATGTTGTTTTTTTTCTTGATTGCCTTACGGCTCTCACCCAACCATATGCAACTATGATGCCAACCCGTTTTCGCATGTCATTTTGTCATATTCTGCCGACAATTTGTCGTAGCAATACTTTTTGCAACCGTATAGGCCGTGGTCCATGCCGCCTGGAAGTTGAAGCCTCCCGTCACACCGTCAATGTCCAACACCTCACCGGCAAAGTACAGGTGGGGCACCGCCCTGCTCTCCAATGTGGCAGGATTGACACTGCCCAGGGCGACACCTCCACAGGTCACGAACTCGTCTTTGAAGACGGACCTGCCTGCTATCTGGTAAATGTCGTTGACCAGCGTGTTCACCAGCCGGTTCATGTCTTTCTTGTTCAGCTCCATCCATCGTATCTTGCTACGTGCCCCCAACGCCTTCTCCGTCAGGTATGCCCACAGTCGTTGTGGCAAGGCAATGGGTGAGAACGTTCCCAACAGTTTCTGTGGCTCGCGGATAGCCGTTTCCTGCAGTAACTCCTGCACTTCACTCTCCTTCAACGGTGTCCACCTGATGCTGAGGGGCATCTGGTATCCAGCTTCTGCCAATAGTCGAGCTGCCTGACTCGACAGTTTCAGGATGGCAGGTCCACTCATACCCCAGTGGGTAATCAGCAGTGGACCCTCGCCTTGCAACTTTGTTCCGGGGATGTGCGCCACGGCACCTTCCACCACCAGTCCCATCAGACTCGTCAGCTGTGGGTCGTTGATGGTGAAGGTAAACAGCGACGGCACCGGACTGACCACCTCATGGCCCATCGCCTCCAACCATCTGAGTCCCACGCCACGAGGCGATCCGCCAGTGGTCACGGCGATGTAGTCGTAGTCCTCCAACTGGCTCAGCGCGTCTATCTTATGGTTCTTCTCGATGTTGACATGATATTGGACAGCCAGTCGCAGGAAACAGTCGATGATGGCATGCGAGTCCTGGGCTTTAGGAAACACACATTCGTCGTCCTGTGTCACCAAAGGCACCCCATGTTGTTCGAACCAGGCATAGGCATCTTGGTGGTCGAAGCCTTTGAAGAGGCGCTTCAGCAGTCGGTGACCTCGCGGATAGACCTGTTGCAGGTCGCGCACCTCGGCAAACGAGTTGGTACAGTTGCACCTTCCGCCTCCCGACACCTCCACCTTCGCCAGCACCTTACTGCTCCGCTCGAAGATGGTCACCTCCATCTCCGGCATCATCTCCTTCAGGTTCACCGCCAGGAAAAAACCAGCAGCACCACCTCCTATGACAGCCGTACGAATCATTAAAAATGCCTATTTTTTACGTTTTCTGTCTGCAAATATAGGGATTATTTACGACTTTTTCATTACTTTTGCACAAAAATTAATTTGTCTTATCAGAAAACGACGATTACCATATGGAATATATGTCACAGGAAGGCTACGACAAACTGGTAGCCGAGCTACGCCACATGGAGAGTGTAGAACTGCCTCAGGTGCGTGAGGCCATTGCCGAGGCACGCGACAAGGGCGACCTCAGCGAGAATTTCGAATATCATGCTGCCAAGCGCGAACAGGGCCGTCTGCTCAGTCGCATCCGCTTCAAACAGCGTGTCTTGGAGAACGCACGCGTCATCGACACCTCCCGTTTGGGCACCGACAGTGTCCAGTTGCTCAGCAAGGTCGACATGACCAATCTCACCACCAATGGCAAGATGCGGTGGACTATTGCCAGTCCGCACGAGGCCAACATCCGCGAGGGCAAGATTTCCATCAAGTCGCCCATCGCCCAGGCTTTGCTCAACCACAAGGTAGGCGATGTCGTCGAGGTCACCGTGCCTGCCGGTGTCATGAAGTTACGCATTGAAAATATCCAGCTATGAAGAAGCGCACCGTCCTTTACGTCGTCGTGGCTGTCGTCCTTGTCCTTGCTGTCGCCCTCGTAGGAGGCAGCTTCTACATGGTCGACTTCTCCCTGCATCCCGACCCCACGCGTGCCAACCGCGACTCCTGCTACGAGCAACTGTACACCAACTATCCCGAGACACGTCCGTGGGTTGACAGCCTGCAGAACGCCGGTGCGTTGCGCGACACCTTCGTCGTCATGCCTACTGGCGAGCGCCACCATGCCTATTTCATCAAGGGGCGCACCCCCAAGACGGCTATCGTCGTCCACGGATGGCGCGACCAGGCCATCAAGTGGTTCTGCCTCGCCCAGCTCTACGAACAAGCCCTGGGCTACTCCGTCGTCATACCCGACCTTCACGCCTGTGGAGCCAGTGAGGGCGATGCTATCGGCATGGGGTGGAACGACCGTCTCGACGTGCGCCACTGGATGCAACTGTTCCGTGCCGACACGATGGTGGTTCACGGGGTTTCCATGGGTGCCGCTACTACCATGATGCTCTCCGGCGAGACAATGCCCGAGGGCATCCGCGACCTGCGTTTCGTGGCAGACTGTGGCTACACCTCCGTATGGGACGAGTTTGCCGGTCAGTTGCATGAACAGTTCGGACTCCCGCCCTTCCCCCTGCTCTACTCCTCCAGCCTGCTTTGTAAGCTACGCTACGGATGGAGCTTTGGCGAGGCGTCAGCCCTCTCTCAGGTAAGCCGGTGTCCCTACCCGATGTTCTTTATACACGGCGACTCCGACGACTTCGTTCCCACGGCGATGGTACACCGTCTCTATGATGCCAAGAAAGGCGTGAAACAGCTCTGGATAGCCTCCGATACGGATCACGCCCATTCCTATAAGAACCATCGCGCGGAATACACCCGTCGCGTGCGTCAATTTCTCACGAAACAATGATCAGAAAAACAGTATTCATCCTAAGCATCGTACTGCTCGCCACGATAGACGCGAGCGCACAACGAGTGAAGATCCACACCACGATGGGCGACATCGTCGTACGACTGTACGACGAGACGCCCGTCCATCGTGACAACTTCCTGAAACTGGTTCGTGAGGGCTATTACGACGGAACCCTGTTTCATCGCGTCATCAAGGGATTTATGATCCAGGGGGGCGACCCCAATTCCAAAGGAGCCGCACCCGACCAGATGCTGGGCAATGGTAATCCGGGCTATACGCTGGAAGCAGAGTTCCGCGAAGGCCTGTACCATAAGCGTGGGGCCTTGGCAGCAGCGCGCGAGGACGACGCCACCAACCCCGAGCGACGCAGCAGCGGTTCCCAGTTCTATATCGTCTGGGGCAGAACGTTCAGTCCCCGTCAGATGGAGTATCTCATTGACCAGATGCAGATGAAACATCCCGAGACCGGAGGACTCACTCCCGCCCAGCGCGAGGTGTACGCCACCTACGGAGGCACCCCTCATCTCGATGGCCAGTACACCGTCTTTGGCGAGGTCGTGGAAGGGCTTGATGTCGTAGAGAAGATACAGAACCTGCCCACCAATCCTGCCGACCGCCCCATCGACGATGTCAAGGTCACCATGGAAATTTTAGAGTAACGGCCAAGTCTTTACCTGTCTTGCACTGGAATACACAAAATCAAATAATATGATTATCCGAGCAGACACGACAAGCGAACATTATCAAAAGTTGAGCATCGAATTATTGGCAAAATCATGATATAATACGTACCTTTGTAGGAAGAAACAGGATATGCCAAGAAAGAACCATGAAATGTGGTATGAGACTCCCAAAACGGTTACGGTTACAACTATAACCGTGACACGGAAAGAATACAAAATTCAGTTGTGACAATCCTCTAGGAAGCGAAGCTCAGCCTCCAACATCTCCAGTTTCGGCATGGGGCACCCCGCCTCGCGGGCAATCTCAAGGGGTCGGGTATAGAGATAGTATATCTCCATACGACGGTGGAAGTCGTAGTCCAGTCGCATAGACGGCGAATAGGGTATCATAGAATCCGTCATAGCTATCATCTTATCGACAAAAGTGGCGTCGAGGTTCTTCACGCCCAGGTGCTGGGCTGCATTGACAACCTCCATCATCTGTTGGCGAATCAGCTGTCTGGTAGACTGGTTTTTCAGCAGTTGGTCTGTCTGTGTGTGCAAGGCTACCGTCATACCGTTGAACGGCATGTTCCACACGGCCTTCTTCCATCGTGCCTCATGATATTCCACAAATCCCGTTTCGATGCCAGCCTGACGGAACTCTTCTACAACTGCCTGCATCTGTGCTTCGTCGCGGCACGAGTAGTTGGCCAGATTGATACTGCCATAACACTGATGATTGACAAGGCCCGGCTGAGTCTTTGCAGAACAGATAAATGCCAGTCCTGCAGCCAGTTGTGCGTCGGGGAACATCTTCTGTACATCCTCCTCCACTCCGATGCCGTTCTGGATGAGCACCACCAGCGTGTGGTCATGGAGCAATGGCGGCAGCAGCGACTGCAGCTTGCCGTTGTTGACCGACTTCAAGCAAACAAGCACCACGTCGCACGTCGGCATATCCTTCGTATAGAGATAAGCATTGACATCTGCCAGGTGGAACGAGCCATCGCAGGAATCTACCTGCAGACCGTGCTGTCTGACATACTCATAGTCGCTTCTCAGCAGGAAATGCACTTCTTGTCCTGCATAAGCCAGTTTAGCTCCATAATATCCGCCAATGGCGCCTGTACCAATAATTCCGTATCTCATATTAACAATATTATATTTTTAAGCTAGCGCATGAACAAGTCATGGGTAGCGTCGTAGGCAGAGGTTTGAATGGACAGCAAATTGAGCACTGAATGGAAGACGTAGTGCTGGTCGAGGACTGGAGGAAGCTGAGAGGCAGGTTTATAACGACGGAAGCCTGGGGAGGTCCAGACGAGGAAGGGAATCTCGTATTGCACCTTAGGGGCGAGCTTCATGGGCAGTCCGTGCATGAAGACCTTGTTTTCGCCAAGTGACTCGCCATGATCGGAAACGAAGAGCATGGCACTGTTCCAGTCGGTCATGGAGCGCAACGTGGTGATCAGACTATCGAGCAGATAGTCAGTATATAGGATGGTGTTGTCGTAGGCGTTGACGAGACGCTCGGGGTGTTTCTCACCTTCCTCAACATTCTGGGCAACAGGACGGAATACTTCAAACTGACGAGGGTATTTGTCGACATACTTGGGTCCATGACTGGTACTGGTATGGAGGACGATGAGCACCTTTGGCTTTGCACTTGACTCGATTCGCTGTCTCAAGCCCTCGAGCAGAATGGCGTCGTGGTAGATGTATTTACCGGGATATTGCTGCCCGAGCTGTTCGTTGGTAAGGTACTCATCGATATGGATGGGCGGTTCTCCCCAATTGGAGGTGCGCCACGACACGTCCACACCCGTGCGAAAAGCATAGTTGGGAAGCACCTCATACAGTTCGTCGGTGTTCTTGGGTTCGAGGATGGCCTTGGTACCCGCTGTGGTATAGGTGGCACACGAGTTTGCGGGATAGACGTGCAGGCTGTCCTGCCTCGACAGCAGGGGATTGGTGGCACGTGGATAGCCGTAGAGTTGGAAATTGGCCTTGCGTGCCGACTCACCGATAACGAGTACGACAACGGCTTTTTCTTGGTCCATAATTTGTCCGTCGGGCAATTTGATTTCCTCAGCTTGTTCATCGTGGCTGAAACTGATGACGCGACAGGTATTGACGATGTAGGACCAGGGCTGAAGGAGTCCACCAAGTTCGGTATCGTGCTGGGTGACAAAGAGTGTCTGTCCGACATTCATGATTGCCACACCAAGGATGACGGAAAGGGCTATGCCTCCGTGAATGGCGAGCCGACGAATCTTACCATAGACGACTGGCTGGATGAGACAGAACAGGGCAGGCAGCACGCCAATGAGCAGGACGGTGAGCCACAGTGTCCAACTGAAGAATGCGGAGGCCTCGGAATAGCGGGTATTGAAGACGTTCTCGATGGTAGTGGCATCAATCATCACGCTGTAGGTCCAGATGAAATAAACGGCGGTGGCATTGATGACGGCGAGGATGGCGAGCAATAGACGACCTACCCTACGCAGGAAGAACATAGTGAGGCTGGCCAACAGGTAGTTGAGCGCCAGCATCAGCACAACGAGTGATGCCAACAGGAAAGCCTTTCCCTCGTTGACTTGACTGGCAACGTAGCGGAAGAAAGGGATGTTGTAGAGCAACAGAGTGCCCACGCTGACGATGGCGGAGAAGGCTGCCAGCGAGATGGGCTTACTGGTCTTTTCCCGTACCGTCTGAATAAGAGAATTGTTCGACATTTTGCTTTGCTTTATGGGTTTTCAGTCGTCCATTCTCATAGACGTATTCGTCGCCGGCGACGATGCTGTTGTGCCTCGAGGCGCGCTCAGCCAAGCTTTCAGGACCGTCGATTAAGGATTGTGCCAGCGGGTAGCCCATGAATGCAGAGGGGTACGAATCGAACGTTTTCACGACGGTTTCGTCCTCGCGGGCGGGCTCAATGGAATGTATTGTGTATTTCACGAGATCACCATTCTTCCACGTCAGGTCGTAACTGTACCTCATGGTCGTGCTCTGCGTAACCGTCGTTTCTTCCATTTGCAGGATATAGCCTTCGGGGGAGTATGATTTGACAGTAGCCGTCTCGGTGTCGCCATTGTCTGCACGCTTCACGCCACTGATAATGCGTCCTTCGTCATCATATTTGAAGGTAGAAACAGACTTTTCCGACTTTATCTCCGTGCAGCGTCCGTCGGTATAGAGGAAAGACACGGTAGTCATCGACGTCACTGGATCACCAGCCGCATAGATTTTGGTCTCCTGCTGCTGTTTGACGAGTCTGCCCTGTTCCCAAGTATTGTATAGGGTGATGACGACGTTCGGATTCCCCGTCTGGTCAGGATGCACGGTGGCAATCTTTTCCAGATAGGCCGGTTTAACGACGTGATTCTGGCTGTCGTCCGGCTCGCTACAGGCGGAGAAGGTCATCATTCCGCAGAATGCAAGGGCAGCTGTGAGCCAACAGAACAATTTTATTTTCATCGTTATCATTATTCATTCGTTATTTTTTCATGTGCAAAGGTAGTGAATATTCTTGAACCTTCCAAAAAATACTGCAAAAAAACGGTGCTGTACCATTGCCGTACGGACTTTTATTTGTAACTTTGCCACCAGTATAAGATATAACACGATGATAAGGAAAGCAACGAAACGAGACATTCAGGCTATTATCGCATTGCTGCATCAAGTAGACATGGTGCATCACGTAATACGTCCTGACTTATTCAAACCCAACACGACAAAGTATGACGAACAGAAACTGGAAGCCCTGCTCGAAGATGAGAGCAAACCTGTTTTCGTTTTCGACGACGGACAAGTGCTGGGACATGCCTTCTGTATGATTACGGAGGTCAAAGACGACAAGTTGCTCCAGAACATCAAGACACTGTATATTGACGATATCTGCGTAGACGAAAAGGCTCGCGGCAAACACGTCGGGACAGCCCTCTACGAGTATGTGCGCGACTATGCAAAGGCTATCGGCTGTAACAATATTACCCTGAACGTATGGGAAGGTAACGGGCCTGCGCTCAACTTCTACCGGAACATGGGTATGAAGGTGCAAAAGACAACGATGGAAACCATATTGCAACCATGATACGAGAAAGACTGAAGATGGGGTTGCTCATAGCCCTCCTGACCATTTGCGCCTCTACCTGCCTTGCTGCATGCTGTTCAAATGAGGACAACGGGAAAGTGGCAGAAATCACCGAACGAGGCACGATCCTCTTCGGCACTACTGGCGACTACAGACCGCTGTCCTTCTGCGAGGCCGACGGGACTTATTGGGGCTTTGAAATAGAAATGGCCAACGAAATAGCGAAAAGGTTAGGTGTGGCTCTGGAGTTCAAGAAGACTTCATGGCCGACGCTGACTGCCGATGTGCTGACAAAGCCTCAGTTGTTCGACCTTGCCATTGGCGGGATAACCATCACCGATACGCGACGTGAGACAATGCTCATGAGCGAGGGCTATCTGGCAAACGGGAAAACCATCCTGTGCAGGGCATCGGAAGCCAACCGATTCACATCACTGGCCGACATCGACAAACCCGAAGTGACGGTAATGGTGAACCCGGGCGGACTGAACGAGAAGTTTGCCAACGAGCAACTGACTCATGCCAAGATTGTTGTCCACCAAAAGAACGAGGAAATACCAACACTCATTGCGGAAGGTGCTGCCGACGTGATGATAACGGAGATAACTGAGGCTCCTTATTATGTGCAGACCGACTCCCGACTGGCAGCCCCGTTGCTGAACGCGCCCTTTACGCATGGCGAAATAGGCGTCCTGATGCAGAAAGGACAGGATGACCTCCTGCGGATGGTGAACGATGTCATCCAGCAGATGAAGTCTGATGGTTCATTACGCAAACTACATGAAAAGTATGGACTTGTATATTCGTATAATTCTATCAAATAAATAACAAAAGCTATGAGCAAGATTAAAACTATTGGTATTCTGACCTCAGGAGGCGATGCTCCTGGTATGAACGCAGCCATCCGTGCCGTGACACGTGCTGGTATTTACAACGGGTTTAAGATTAAAGGTATCTATCGTGGATACGAAGGTCTTATTCACGACGAGATAAAGGAGATGACCACCGAGGACGTGAGCGGCATCATTACCCGTGGCGGAACCATTTTGAAGACGGCACGAAGCAAGGATTTTACAACCGTTGAGGGTAGACAGAAGGCTTACGAAACCTGCCAGAAGGAAGGGATTGACGCACTGATTATCATCGGCGGTAATGGTTCGCTGACCGGTGCCCGCGAATTTGCTATGGAGCACGACTTCCCCTGCATCGGACTGCCCGGCACCATCGACAACGATGTCTACGGCACCGATGCCACTATTGGCTACGATACGACGATGAACACCATCATGGAGTGTGTAGACCGCATACGTGACACAGCCAACTCGCACGAGCGCATCTTCTTCGTAGAGGTAATGGGCCGCGATGCTGGTTTCCTGGCACAAAACAGCGCTATTGCCTGCGGCGCTGAAGCTGCCATCGTTCCCGAGGAGGTAACAGACTTCGACCAGCTGGCAGCTTTCATGGGACGAGGCATCCGCAAGTCGAAGAAGTCGTGCATCGTCATCGTCTCCGAGAGTCCTAAGTGTGGTGCTCTCTATTATGCTGATCGCGTGAAGAAAGAGTTTCCCGAGTACGACGTCCGCGTGTCCATCCTCGGTCATTTGCAGCGTGGCGGCAGCCCATCGGCTCGCGACCGCATCCTGGCAAGCTGGATGGGTGTAGCTGCCGTAGAGGCCGTCATACAGGGACAGCGCAATGTAATGATAGGTATCCGCAACAACGACCCCGTCCTGGTGCCTTTCTCTGAGTGCATCCGCACGGACAAGCGTTTCGACAAGCGTCTACTCACCGTGCTCGACGAACTGAGCATTTAACTCGTCAGCATGATTTCTGTGGTTAGTAAATATTTTTTAAGCGTTAAACTTTCAACTATCATAAAAAGAAAAAGCATATTGTTCCTCATGCTGGGCACTTGCACAGCTCTCATGGCACAGCGCTCGCCAGTGGGTATCGTCAGCGTGCAGGACTCGGTGAAGAGCGTGCAGCTGGGCGTGATATCGTCGGTGGCTGTCGACGGTGGTCACGGCGCGCAGTTGTCGGGCCTCTCGAACACTACGGGGCAGCGGTTCAACGGCGTGCAGTTGAGCACTATCAGCAACATCACAACAGGTATGGACAAGGGTGTGCAGCTGTCGAGCATCCTGAATGTGTCGTCAGCCATGCAGCGTGGTGTGCAGATAGGTGCTTTTAACTATGCCGACTCGCTCAACGGTGCACAGGTGGGTATATACAACATTGCCCGCAAGCGTCCCAAGGGTTGGCAGGTGGGACTGATCAACCTGTCGTACGACAGCATCGGCCATAAGGTAGGTCTGGTGAACATCAACCCTGCGACAACCATCGACTACATGCTGTATGGCGGCTCGTCAACCAAGGTGAATCTGGCGGCGCGCTTCCGCAACAAGAGCACGTACAGCATCATCGGTGTGGGCACGCACTTCATGGGCTTGGACTCCAAGTTCTCGGGTGCCGTGTTCTACCGCCTGGGACAATACTACCAGCTGTCGCCGAAATGGAGTCTGAGCGGCGACATCGGCTACTACCACGTGGAAACCTTCTCGAAGAACAATTCCGAAAAGCCCGAGCGCCTGTACTCGCTGCAAGCCCGCATCAATGCCGACTACCAGTTCAGCAAGAAATACGGCGCCTTCGCCTCAGTGGGATGGGGACTCACCCGATACTATGACCGCAACGAGACCTATCGCAACCGCCCGCTGGTGGAAATCGGTCTGACCTATCGCCAGCCGCGCAACAACCACGACTCGTGGAAACGTGCGTGGGAAGACAGACGGTCGAAGATGGTGTTCGCCGACTCGACGATGGCGCTGCCCACACCGAAACGCCCATGGCAGGCGCTGGCCGAGGTGACGGCAGTCAATGTGGGTGTGCAGTTGTTCGACCGCTGGGTGCTGAACTCCGACTTCGCCCAGACCACCATGCGCACGCTGAAACGTAACTTCACCGACGGCATGGTGTGGGACAACGACTTCTTCATCACCAACATGTTTGCCCACCCGTATCACGGCAACCTCTACTTCAATGCCGCCCGCACCAACGGACTGACCTTCTGGGAGTCTGCGCCCTATGCACTGCTGGGTTCGGCCATGTGGGAATTCCTGGGCGAGACGGAACCGCCCGCCATCAACGACATCATCGCAACGACCTGTGGCGGTATGGCTATCGGTGAAATGACACACCGTCTGAGCCTGACCATCCTCGACGACCGCACCTTCGGCTTCCAGCGTTTCCTGCGCGAGGCCGCTGCTGCCATCGTCAACCCGATACAGGGAATACACCGTATTATCAGCGGCGACGCCTGGCATGTCAAGAACCGCAACTACCGCTATCACGACTTCCGCAAGACTCCCCTCGACGTGTCCTTCTCCGTCGGTTGGCGCTATCTGGCTGACGACGGCGCCTTGTTCCGCGGTGTCCACGCGCCTTACATCAACATGACGATGACTTACGGCACGTCCGTCGACGGCGAGAAGCATACCACGCCCTACGACTTCTTCGACCTGGAAGCCAACACGGCCTTCGGTGGCGGACAGCCTGCCGTGAACACGCTGAACATCGTGGGACGTCTGTGGAGCACGCCTATCCTGGACAAGAAAGACATGGCGGGCGAGTTCGGTATCTACCAGCACTTCAACTACTACGACGCGAAACCCATCGAGGATGGTTCCAGTCTGACGCCTTACCGCATCAGTGAGGCTGCCGGTTTCGGTCCTGGCTTCATCTTCTCACTGCCCCAGATGGGTGCCCTGTCGAAGATGGAACAGCGCGTCTTCGTGAGCGGTATTCTGCTTGGTGGCACCAAGAGTGACTATTTCAACGTCATCGAGCGCGACTACAACATGGGTAGCGGATTCAGTGTCAAGGCAAGGACACAGCTCGACTTCGGCAAGTTCGGACGCTTAATCTTAAATGCCAAGTATTTCCGCCTCTGGACTTGGAAGGGCTATGAGGACAAGGATTTGCAGCCATACGTGGACGGCACTGCCGATCTGCATTACCTGAACGTACAGGGTGACAACAGCAATGCAGCACTGTTTGTTATCAACCCCGTCATCGAGATGCACCTGGCGCGTCAGTGGTCTATCACGCTTTCCGGCTCTTTCTATGGTCGTCGCACGCACTACAACTACTACTACGACAAAAACCTTATCCTGCGTCAGAACAGTACGGTGCGTGCCAGAACTTTTGAAACCAAGATTGGATTAACTTGTCGTCTATGATCATCAGAAGCCTGTTGGCCATCATCTTATTATGTACAATGACAGTGGATACGGAAGCACTGTGAAAAAGCGGTATTTCCGCACGAAGTACGACACCAACTACGTGGCTCGCCCGAAGCAGAAGTGGCTGCTCAGACTGCTGGGCAACCAGACCGGCAACTACATCCACGACAAACGCAATATTTCTTTCAACCAGAACAAATGGCTCATTCGAGCCTTCTTCGGTGTAAGACTATAGTCACTTGACCGCTGGTTTTATCTTTTGAGCAGTCACCCTCGTAAGCCCCCTTCTTATCTGAAAATCGCAATTTCTGATGAAAGATTTGGAGGAGTCAAATAATAATTGTAATTTTGCCACCAAATTATAAACCTAAGCAATGAAAAAACAACTATTCATGATGGTGGCAGTGTTGACTGCTACGGCCGCCGTTTCCCAACCAAAATTCAGCAAGCCCCACGGGCTGTATGACGAGAGCAGTCTTAATGTGACTATAACCACCAAGGACGCCAGTGCTGAGGTATTCTACACTACTGACGGCAGTACACCAACCACGGCAAGCACCCGCTATACGGCACCGCTGACTCTGAAAGAGACCACCCTGTTAAGGGCCATTGAGGTAAAAGACGGAGCTAGTTCGGCCATCACCACCGCCAGCTATATCCTGGTGTCATCTGTACTCAGTCAGCCTAACAATCCAGTAGGATACCCGACAGAATGGGGACAGTATGCTGAGATCAGCGGCACAGCAAAGGCCGACTATGAGATGGATCCAGAGATGACCAACGACCCCGTGCTTCGCCCGAAGATCATCGAAGGTCTGAAGCAGTTGCCGATTCTCAGTGTGGTGACTGACAAGGATCATCTATTCAGTCATGAGAACAACGAAGAGACAGGGGGCATCTATATCTTCACGGGTCCTCCCGTTGGCGACCCGACCGGCAACGGATGGACTCGCCAATGTAGTGCCGAACTTTTTGGCGGCCCGCAGAACCATGACCTGACGATAGACTGCGGTCTGAAGCTGCACGGTGGTCACGGAAGACTGGCAGAGAAAAACCCCAAGCACTCGTTCCGTCTACAGTTCAAGAAGACCTACGGGCCTTCCTCGCTGGACTATCCCCTGTTTGGCAAAGACGGACCTCGCAAATTCGGTCAACTGGTGCTCCGCTGTCATTTTGGCAACTCCTGGCAGCACTGGCTAGGCGGAAACCGTCAGGCAGCCCAATATACCCGCGACATGTGGATTCGTCAGATGCAGCTCAAAATGAGCCACACCGGAGTGAACGGCATCTATGTTCACCTATTTCTGAACGGCATGTACTGGGGACTCTACAACATTGCTGAGCGCGTGGACGACACCTTCGGCAAGGAACACTTCGGCGGCAAGAAAGGTGACTACGACGTATTGAAGATAGAAGAAGACCTGGGCAACCAGTTGGAAGCCAGTGAGGGCACACTCGACGCTTGGAACGAGATGATGCAGACTGTCAATGCCGTTGCAGGTCAGTCGTCGTTACTGACGCCAGAAGCTGCCTACGAGAAACTGGACACACTGCTCGACAAGGACAACTTCATCGACTACATGATTCTCAACCAATACGCCGGCAATGGCGACTGGGATTATCACAACTGGTATGCCATCCGCCGCAATAACAACAAGGAAGGCTTTAAGTTCCTTTGTTGGGACTCTGAAATCATTCTCGGGAGTGCTAACGACAATATCGTAACCAAGCGTGACGGTTACCCAACAACCATCTTCCACCTGCTGATGACCCACGAGGACTTTGCTCGTCGCTACCTGAAACGTGCCAAAGAGCTGCTGGCTCCTGACGGACTCCTGGGGCAGCAGTCTGTGGTACAGGTATGGGACAGTCTGTATAATGCCATCTCATCGGCTCTCTACGATGAAGCAGCACGCTGGGGCGACTATCGACGTGATGTACACCGCTGGGCAGACGCCTGCAACACCGTATACACCGTTGACAACTCCTACATGGCTGAGCGCAACCGCCTGCTCACCCAGTATTTTCCCCAGCGATCAACTACAGTGCTTTCACAGATTCAGAATTTCGCTCCTATCGACGACTTTATAGCTCCCGACAACTGGGTAAAGGCAACCTACGACATGTTCCACTGGTGGGATAACGGCAGTGCTACGGCTAAGCCTACATCTGAAGCGACCATCGACTGGAATCTGCTCAGGGATGTATCGAATACGGGCGTTGTTGCCGGACTGGTAAGTGTTGATTATAACCTGTTTGCCGACATTAGCCAGTATGACAAACTGGTAATTCGTGGCAACGGCGGCAGCATACGCGTCTTGGTGAACCGTATCGTACCTCATGGAGAATGGAAAGAGATAGCACCTTCACTGAATGCCAGCGACCCATACTGGAACGCAGAATATCAGGCTGCAATCATTCCGCTTGCCGATTTCAAGAACAAAAACACATCGAGCAACAACAAGCGTGTCGATTCTTTCGTACACCTGCACGCCATGAAGGCAAACGGCGGCAGCACGGTCAACGTTAAGGGCATCTACCTGATTCCGGCAGAAAGTCCAACTGGCATCAACACCCTGCAAACCGACAACACCTCATTGACTGACAGATACTATAACCTGCAAGGCCAGCCTGTAACCAAGCCGACAAAGGGCATCTATATCCATAACGGTAAAAAGGTAGTGGTAAAGTAAGCAGCCCCCTACTCTCCTGCTGTCAGCATATTATCTGGAAAGCGCCGGCAATGGTGCAAAATACAAGATATGTGGCAAAAGAATCGCAATAGATTTTGTCTGTTGCGTTTTTTTTTTGTACTTTTGCAAACCAAATAGGAAAAGAAAAAAAATCCAATATGACACTATATCCCAAAATGATCATGGATGCGCTGGCAACGGTAACCTATGCCGGCACGAAGAAGAACTTGGTAGAGAGTGAGATGGTGGCCGACCAACCAGCCATTAACGGCAACAAGGTGACGGTGGTGCTGGAATTCCCGCGCGACACGGACCCCTTCCTGAAGTCAACGGTAAAGGCAGCCGAAGCAGCTATTAAATACCATTGCGGCAAGGACGTGGAGGTGGAAATTGTGACCGAATTCAAGTCGAAGCCCCGTCCTGAGGTGGGCAAGTTACTGCCGCAGGTAAAGAACGTCATTGCCGTCAGTTCCGGCAAGGGCGGAGTAGGCAAGTCGACAGTATCAGCCAACCTCGCCATTGCATTGGCCCGTCTGGGTTATAAGGTAGGACTGCTAGACACCGACATCTTCGGTCCGTCAATGCCTAAAATGTTCAATGTGGAAGATGCCCGTCCGTATGCCGTCGAGGTAGACGGTCGCCAGCTGATAGAGCCGGTCGAGGCCTACGGCGTAAAATTGCTCTCCATCGGCTTCTTCGTATCACCCGAAACGGCCACACTATGGCGCGGAGGAATGGCGACGAACGCGCTGAAGCAGCTCATTGCCGATGCGAACTGGGGCGAACTGGACTATTTCATCTTGGACACCCCTCCCGGCACAAGCGACATTCACCTGACATTGCTACAGACCCTGGCCATCACAGGTGCCGTCATTGTCAGCACTCCGCAGCAGGTAGCACTCGCCGATGCGCGAAAGGGTATTGACATGTACCGCAACGAAAAGGTGAACGTGCCTATTTTGGGACTGATAGAAAACATGGCATGGTTCACACCTGCCGAACTGCCCGAGAACCGCTATTACATCTTCGGCAAGGAGGGATGCAAACAGTTGGCAGAGGAGATGAACGTGCCCCTGCTGGCACAGATACCTTTGGTACAGAGCATCTGCGACAGCGGCGACAAGGGAGAGCCGGCAGCTCTGAACAGCGACAGTGCTACGGGACTAGCCTTCATCAATCTGGCACAAGCCGTAGTGACCGTAGTGAACAAACGCAACCGTGAACAGGCCCCCACCAAAATTGTGGGCATCAAATAAATCAGCATGGCTAAGGAGAAGGTGATGTACGTCTGCGACAACTGCGGACAGGAGTCAGCCAAATGGATAGGCAAGTGTCCTGTCTGTGGCCAGTGGAACACGTTCAAGGAGATAAAAGTCGCCGATACGCGCAAGCAGGCTGTGGCGACCTCAGCAGCCGCATCGGCTGGTCGTCAGTTGCGCCAGAACAAGGTATTGAAACTGAAAGAGATTTCCGCCCACGACGACCCCCGCATCGACATGCACGACGCCGAGTTGAACCGTGTGCTGGGCGGCGGACTGGTGCCGGGCAGCATCGTGCTGCTGGGCGGTGAACCAGGTATCGGCAAGTCGACACTGAGCCTGCAGACCATGCTCCAACTGACCGACAAGCGCGTGCTCTACGTCAGCGGTGAGGAAAGTGCTCACCAGTTGAAGATGCGTGCAGAGCGCATCACCCATCAGGAGAACGACAACTTCCTCATTCTCTGTGAGAACTCGCTGGAAGCCATCTTTGACCACATCAAGGAGGTTCAGCCCGAACTGGTCATCATCGACTCCATACAGACCATCTCAACTGAGGACGTTGAGTCGTCGGCAGGTTCGATAGCACAGGTCCGCGAGTGTGCTTCCGCCCTGTTGCGCTTCGCCAAAACCAGCGGAGTACCCGTGCTGCTCATTGGTCATATCACCAAAGAAGGCACGCTGGCCGGACCAAAAATTCTGGAACATATCGTTGACACCGTTATCCAGTTTGAGGGTGACCAACATTACATGTACCGCATTCTGCGAAGCATCAAGAACCGATTCGGCAGTACCTCGGAACTCGGCATCTATGAAATGCAGCAAAATGGTCTTCGACAGGTTAGCAATCCGTCGGAACTGCTGCTGACAGAAGACCACGACGGCCTGTCAGGTGTTGCAATAAGCTCAGCCATCGAGGGTGTGCGTCCTTTCCTGGTTGAGACACAGGCACTGGTAAGCAGTGCTGCCTACGGAACACCTCAGCGGTCAGCCACCGGTTTCGACCAGCGTCGACTGAACATGTTGCTGGCCGTATTGGAAAAGCGCGTAGGATTCAAGTTGATGCAGAAAGATGTCTTCCTGAACATTGCCGGAGGACTGCGCGTAACAGACATGGCGATGGACCTTAGCGTGATTGCCGCCGTCCTGTCGTCGAACGTCGACACCCCCATCGAGAGCGGCTGGTGCATGTGCGGCGAGGTAGGACTGAGTGGCGAAGTGCGTCCCGTAGCCCGTATCGAGCAACGCATTGCCGAAGCCGAGAAATTAGGATTCAACCATATTATCATACCCAAATACAACCTGTCAGGACTGAACCGCAAGAAGTTCAACATCGAACTTACTCCCGTCCGCAAGGTAGAGGAGGCACTGCGAGCCCTGTTCGGATAAGACCAACACAACATCATGACAACGAAGCGATTTTTGACGATGCTGCTCCTCGCAACCATGCTGACAACAGCAAAGGCAGAAAGCCAGCAAGACCCTCACGCCAACCCGACGAAGCGTCCTAAAGTCGGCCTTGTACTCGGAGGAGGCGGTGCCAAAGGTGTTGCCCACATCGGCGTACTGAAAGTGCTAGAGCGAGCCGGCATGCCCATCGACCTTATCACCAGCACCAGTATGGGTAGCATCATCGGCGGTGCTTACGCCTGTGGACACCCCGCAGCGATGCTCGACTCGGTGGTTCGTTCACAAGACTGGGCCATCATACTCTCTGACCGTGAGAGTTCCAAGAACCAAAGCCTGCAAGTTCGCGAGAAGCACAACACTTATTTCCTGACCAAGATTCTGTCACTCAAAAAGCAGCAGGACAGCGACGGGGGCGGATTTATCAGGGGCAAGAACATTGCCACGCTCTTCGACAGACTGACGGCGCCCTATAACGACTCCATCGACTTCAACAAGCTACCCATCCCCTTTGCCTGTGTGGCAACCAATATCGTGGACAACACGGAATATGTCTTCCACAACGGCATCATGAGCCGTGCGATGCGAGCCAGCATGGCGATACCCGGAGTCTTCGCCCCGGTGAGGAAAGACGGCATGGTACTTATCGACGGTGGATTGCGTAACAATTTCCCTACCGACGTGGCTCACCAGATGGGAGCAGACTACGTGATAGGCGTCGACGTGCAGGAACTGCCCAAAGGTGCCGACAAACTGCAGACGGGAACACAGATTCTGGGACAGATCTCCGACTGGCTGTGCATGAACAAATATGAGGAGAATGTCAAGAAGACCAACATCGTCATCCGCGTGAACACCGAAGGATACAGTGCTGCCAGCTTCACTGCTGCAGCCATTGACACCCTGATACGCCGAGGTGAGGAAGCTGCAATGGAGCATTGGGATGAGATTGTTGCCTTGCGCAAGAAACTGGGATCGGCAAACCTACAGCTGGCCGTTCCGCAGAACAGCGTCACCCTGCCCCCTGCCCATGAAGACACAGACCAGCAGAAGAAAGACACGGAGCTGAACCTCGGCGTGCGTTTCGACAATGAGGAGACAGTAGCCATGCAAGCCAACGTCCAAATGCCCATCAACACGAAAATGCCCATGGACCTAGGACTCACTGTACGATTGGGGAAGCGCCTGCGTGCACAGGTAGACTGGACGCTACACCCCACCCGAGCCTTCCAGCCCACGCTGTCCTACATCTTCCGCAGCAACGATATCAACTTCTACGAATACGGTGACCACACCCATACCTTCACCTACAATCAGCACACCCTGAAACTGGCACTGTTCAATTTCAACGTGCGCAACTTCAACATCAGCCTGGGTGCCCATTGGGATTACTACGACTACCACTCGCTGATGACCAACAAGAAGTCGCAGCACGCCCTGGAAGAGGCCGACGCCCAGGACAAGGGGTATGTGAGCTACCAAGCCCGCCTGTGGTACAACAGCGAGAACAAATGGTACTTCCCCACCAGTGGTGTGAGGTTCCAGGCTAAATTCGGCTACCACACCGATAACTTCGTCAATCTGAACGGCAAGGTAGGTCTTCGCGAATACAGTGCCATGCTGCGCACCAGCATCCCGCTGACCAGTCAGATTTCAATCCAGCCGATGGTGTACGGTCGCGCCATTTCAGGAACAGAGATTCCTATTGTGATGAGTAATCTCATGGGTGGCGAGTGGTTCGACAACTATGTGGACGGGCAGATGCCCTTTGCCGGTGTGGGCAATCTAGAGATGGCATGGAAGAACATGACGGCAGCCCAGATGCAACTGCAGTTCAATCCCACCACCAACAACAATATCCTGCTGCGACTGGCAGCCGGACAGAATGCGCCTCACTTCGAGGATCTTCTGAAGCACCGCACCATGCTGGGTTTCAGCCTGAGCTATTACTATACGTGGATTCTTGGCCCGTTGGGTGGTTCTATAGGCTATAGCAACGTAACGGAGAAGTTCTATTTCTATATCAACCTCGGTTATGTCTTCTAACCACCCTATCAGCAAACGGATGTCACGCTGGATGCTTGTCCTGCTGCTGTGCTGTCTCAACACGACGGCATGGGCTGACGACTTGCCGGTTTCCTATGAAGGCGACCACTATGTCATCAACGTGGACTCCCTGCATCCTGACAAGGAGATGACGCTGATGGACGTACTGATGATATGTCCTGAACCGGTGTCCGTCAACGGCAAGACACTGGGCACCGACTTCATTCTGGCAGTGAACGATATTGAAGTGCTGGTTGATAACGAGACATTCCTGCAGATGACAAAGGCCAGTGAGGTAGAGTCGCTTGACGTCTATATCAACCCCTCCGTCTCGCAAACCGTTGGATGCGTGGAAGGCATTGTCAACATCAACTTCAAAAAAGACGACCAGAACGGCACGATGGGAAAGGTAGCCCTGGAAGCCGGTAGCAACGGCAACGGCAAGGTTTGGGTCAACACCAAGACTCAACGAAACGACGTAGAAATCAGAGGTTACGCATTGGTCAATCAACAGTTCAACAAGGGAGAAACTGCCGACGGACAGCCATTCAGTTTGCGCAAGCTGTGGCAAGGTGCCCATGTGAATATCGACTGGGACATAACGGAGAAGGACAACCTGATTGTCAAGTTCTACCAGCATTTCAGCAACAGCAAGGAGAAGTTCTGGGATGAGTTCGGGCAAAGTTCCCTGCCTGAGACGGAGCGTCTGGGTAGTCTGACATTCACCTATACCCATGCACTGAATGACATTGGAACCGAACTGAAGACGGAAGGCGGTAGTGTATTCATCGACTCCAGAGTATCTGACGTCAAGACGCACGACATACTACCTTATTTTTTCACCGAACTATACACGCCACTATTCCACAAAGACCTGAGCCTGCTGTCCGGATGGGAAATAGACTACGAGAACAACCGCAAAATAGTAGAGTTCCTATTTCCGATTTGAATATCAGTGAGTTACCTTTGAATAAGAAAGAGACTGGTAACATTTTAGAAACGAGGTAGGTTACATATTCCTACACATTTCTCACTAAACCAAAGAACACTCAATATCGGTTGCAAAGGTAATCATTTTCTGTTGAACAGCCAAATGTTTGGGGTAATTCTTACGCTTTTATGATATAATTCGTATCAAACAAGAAATAAAGCAGTGAGGCAATCCGA
>Ga0256404_1000651_pt1 | contig 88994 bp, 72 predicted proteins | sample RumenRJG_01DNA_FD_185990 | JGI IMG/M metagenome (GOLD analysis project Ga0256404, IMG submission 185990) | Bovine rumen microbial communities from Lethbridge, Alberta, Canada - RJG_01 | ecosystem: Host-associated > Mammals > Digestive system > Stomach > Rumen | place: Canada: Alberta | collected... | reverse complement strand
TCGACTTGCATGTGTTAGGCACGCCGCCAGCGTTCGTCCTGAGCCAGGATCAAACTCTCCATAATAATTACAGAAAGCCGATTCGGCTCTTCTTGTTGTTCAGAAATTTTTGACTTCGTTAGGTCTGTCCCAAAAGGGACTGACCCGCACATTCATTTGGTTCGTTATTCAGTTCTCAAGGTTCCTTGCCGTCAACCGACGACTTACATAGTTTACTACATCGCAAGGATGTTGTCAACTGTTTTTTTGATTTTTTTATAAATCGTTAATCGTCTTATGGCGGGTAAGTGTATTTTATCTTTTTTCCTCCAAAAAAGCAATAGGTTTTCCCGGCAATTTCAATAAAAATTTTTATTTTTGTGCTATAGTCTACTCGCCTATACTATACGTTGTGCACTGACCGATAAATCATATTTTTGGAAAAATGGATATCAAATAAATTTGAAACAAATAACATACTTTTAACACACTTTAATGACAAATCGGAGTTATAATGCTATAATGTAGTGTAATATGCTTTGGCATAATTCAATTATCACGATTAAGAAAGATGAGGTAGACATGAACAGCAATTCTTCATTATTTCGGGGAAAGCTTCTGATAACTCTCACGGCTTTATTTACAGCAGCCCTGCTGACAACTTCCTGCGGGTATTCCATTTCCGATTCCGCTATGGAAGAAGGCCTGGTTCCTGATGCAGTTTCCCAGTTTTACGATAATGAAAATAAAATCATTTTTACTACAGCTTCCGCTGAACACCGACTGCCTGTAAAGATGGACAAGATTCCAAAGCACGTCCGGGCCGCTTTTATTTCAATTGAAGATAACCGTTTCTATGATCACAGCGGCATTGACTACCGCGGCACATTCCGCGCTTTGGTCAGCAACATTATGGGACAGGAAGTACAGGGTGGCAGTACGATAACGCAGCAGCTTGCCAAAAACGCATTCCTGACACAGGAACGTACGATTTCCCGTAAAATCAAGGAAGCATTTCTTGCCAGGCAGATGGAAAACAAATATACGAAAGACGAAATCCTGAATATGTACCTTAACCAGATTTATTTTGGGGAGGGCGCATATGGTGTAGAATCTGCCGCGCTGACATATTTCGGAAAACATATCCAGGATGTTTCCCTTGCGGAAGCCGCTACGTTAGCCGCAATTCCAAAAAGTCCAAACTACTACGACCCCATGGATAATCCAAAGGCAAATAAAGAACGTCGGGAGATTGTCCTTGACCAGATGGTAAAATATGGGCACATCACCCAGGCCGAGGCACAGAAAGCTAAAGCGGAAGAAGTAAAAATACGTAAAGACGAAAATAAAGGAAAACAAAAAGACCTTCGTTCCTATTTCTTCGATTATGTATCCCAGCTGGTTATGGATAAATTCGGCGCAGACGCTTTGTTTAAAGGCGGCCTGAAAATATACACCACGCTGGACAGCAGCATGCAGGCCAAGGCGGAACACGCGATCCGGTATCTGCCTGATATGTGGACAGAAGATCCCGATAAACTCACGCAGCCTCAGGTCGGGCTCGTTGCACTCGATCCTACTAACGGCTATATTAAAGCCATGATCGGCGGGCGCGGCCAGGATAAGTTCAACCGTGCTGTACTCGCCCAACGGCAGCCCGGTTCCTCTTTTAAAGCTTTCGTTTATCTGACTGCCATGGACAACGGTTTGAATGCAGCCACTATGGTTGACGACAAACCGCTGAAAATTGGAGGATGGGCTCCCCAGAATGCAGGCGGCGGTTTCCATGGAACAGTTACCCTGCGTACCGCTCTGTCCCGGTCCTATAACATCCCTGCGATTCGGGTCGCATTACGGGTCGGCACAGATAAAGTCATGCGGATGGCAAAAGCATGTGGTATCACATCGTTAGTGGAAGACGGTCCGTATACCGATAATAATCCGGCCATGGCCTTAGGCGGGCTTACCAAAGGCGTCAGCCCGTTAGAAATGGCTGTTGCATATGGTACCATTGCTAATAACGGGGTATTGAACCAGCCGGTTGCCATTACGAAAATTGTAGACCGCAATGGTAAGATTATCTTCGAACATAAACACGCGCCGAAACAGGTTGTCAGCGCCAAAGCAGCCTATCAGACCACTGATATGCTGAAAGATGTACTGATCAGCGGTACAGCCGGAGGTTCCGGTCTGGGACGCCCGGCAGCCGGAAAAACCGGTACCACCGATTATTCCAAAGATGCCTGGTTCTGCGGTTACACTCCAAACCTTTCCTGTGCAGTCTGGGTTGGCGACGACCGAAACCGCAGTATGGGAGCTATGTACGGTTCCGGCGCTCCGTTAAGCATCTGGCACGATTTCATGATCAATGCTGTACAGGAAGTTCCGTATGCAGACTTTGTCCGTCCTTCCGGAGCCGTAACACCTGTTGGCGCGGACATTGGAAACAAAGAAGAAGAAGATAAAGACAAGAACAAAGAAGAAGAAACCAAACTGCAAAACGATCCCCTTGCAAAACCGCCTAAAGTCGTAAAGCCTAAATCGAGCACGAATAAGCCGGATAAACCGGCGGTCAGCAACAAACCGGTAGTAAGCAATAAGCCGGAAAAGAGGAATAGTCCTTCCGTAAACAAACCTGCTTCTACCAAACCGACTCCGGCAAAACCGGCGCCGGCGAAACCCGTACCGACCAAACCACAGAAAGATACTAAAAAATAACACGGATTGAGCAATCCCTGCCCTAACAAAACGTAACTCCCGCCGGTCTGAGGCCAGCGGGAGTTTTTTTAATAACCTGTTATAACTCTTTTGCAAAAGCCGAACCGCCAATGAACTCCTTTAAGATGGAATTGTTTGGAATCATGTCCTCATCCAGCGGTTCGACCAACCGTAACAGGCGAAGCAGCCTGGAGGCGGTAAAAAACGCTTTTTTCTCTTCTTTCGGAACAGTCTCTAACAAAGGCACTGCAAACTTGCGTAAAATAGCAGGCTCATAGATTAATGACGTGTTAAAGAAGATGTCCGCCTCTTCCTGACAGGGGAAAATGTATTTTTCTTCCCCATACCGCACCGAGGGCCACATTTTGATTGTATCCAGCGCATCATGGGAACGGAACCGTGAATCGCGGACCATACGCCGCAACAGACGTAAATCTGTCGTATGAATACGGTTAAACGCATCCAGTGACATGGGCGTCAGAGCACTGACAAAAATCTTCAGCTTGTTTTCATCCGGCACGGATTCTGTAACCTTGCGATTCAGTGCATGGATTCCTTCAATTACAAAAATGCTGTTTTCCTGCATGCGTATCTTCTGACCGCGGTATTCCCTGTGTCCGGTCATAAAATTATAGTACGGCAACATCACGGTTTCGCCCCGAAGAAGTTGTGTCAGATGCTCATTGAACAAAGGGATATCTATCACATCCACCCGTTCAAAATCATACGTTCCGTCCGGATTTTTCGGTGTATCTTCCCGATTCACATAATAATTATCCATGGAAATCGGAATCGGATGAAGCCCGTTCACTTCCATCTGCACACAAAGTCTCTGATTGGATGAAGTCTTCCCGGAAGAAGACGGACCTGCTATCAGGACAAATTTTAGTTTATCACGGTGCTGCGTGATGTAGTCCGCAATGGCTACAAACTTCTTTTCCTGCAGCCCTTCCGCCACACGGATAATTTTATCGGCCCGGCCTTCCCGGATAATGCGATTCAATTTCGCCAGCGTATTACAGCCGATCATAGCGGACCACTCTTCCGCTTCCTGATACGCATGATTGATGCGCCGCACTGTATCCCAGGGCGGCAGATTCCGATAATCCTCAATTTCCGGATAATTAATTACAAATCCCTTATCAAAGGGAATCAGTTCAAAGGCTGCCAAATGTTCCGTACCAGGCAAGAGCGGTTCAAAAAACGGCTCCCGTACCCCGCACAGTTCGTAGGCAAACAACGTCTCAGATTCCGGGGCCATATTGATCATGTCCAGCACGTCCTGTCCCAGATAAGGATCCTGCTTTGCCCTCTCAATTGCTTCCCGGCGATCTACCGGAAACGTCACAATGGGATATTTTGCCGCAACAATGGTGCGCATTTTATCTTCCAGTTGCTTTAACTGAACCGGGGTCAGCGGATTTTTCGGCATAATACAGTACAGGGCACTGCCCAGCGAATTACAGACTTCCAGCTCCGTATCAGGGAACAGTTCTTTCATAGCCACATCACAGACAAATACGATGCTGCGGACAAAGGCACGCATCCCTTCGACGGAATTCATGGGAATAAATGACACTTCCCCATCTTCCGTAACCTGATACGATAAGCTGTACTCCAGTCCGTCAAACACTCCTACGGCAAGAGGAGAATCGTAGTTATCCGAAAAATCCTTTCCCATCTCTGCCAAAGTTGTTCCTACTGCAAATTCCCTTTTTACGCCACCCGGCAATGTAATATGCAGCATACTGTTCCTCCATTCAAGAACTATCCGTTCAAATGCTATTAGAAAAAAGGCTGAAGTTTTACCTTCAGCCGGAGTAATCCAAATCTGTTAAAAAGAAACCATAGCAGGTTCGTTTCCATAATTAACAAAAAACATTATTTACATTTTGAAGCTTCTACAACCTTCAGCGCCTCATTCAGCTTCGTTGCGATACCGGAGATTTTCTGCAACGGGATGGAACACAGCGCAACACGCACACCGGCCGCCAACGGAACCAGATAAATATGATCCTTGTGCAGAATATCACATACTGCCTGTGAATTATCGCAGGGAACTGACAGGAAGAAACCGGCTATATACGGAATCATGGGAAGTCCGCAAGCTTTTGCTTCTTCCACAAAAACGTCTGCGCGAGCCTTAATCATCTTGTAATAGTGATCCCGTTCCGCCTCCACCGCAGTCAGCAATGCTTCATCGCTGTAAATCTGAACCAGCGTACGCATGGCTGCACGGTTTGTATTGGACCAGGTAGCACGGCTTGTATACTGGTTGATCTCAAAAAACTCCCTGGCCGCTTCTTCACTGGACGATACACAAATCATTGCGCCCAGGCGCTGTCCATACATGGTAAATCCTTTTGACATGCTGTACTGCACGATAGCCAGTATTCTTTCCGGAAGATCATTCAATGCTTCAAACACCTTGCGTACCGCATTCTTTTCCCCGGCGTAATCAATATAGGCCGCATCCAGGAACAGGATTGCCTGTTTCCCGGTCTTTTCCGTTGCGTTCTTCAGCATAGCTACTACCTGATCCATATCTTCTTTGGTCAGGCTGTAACCGGTCGGATTATGGGCCGGTGTGTTAATGATGACCATAACGCTGTTCTGCCTGTCCAGCAATGCGTTAACTTTCGCTTCCAACGCCGGCAGATTAAAAGTACCTTCATCCGTCAGCATCTTATAGGTATCCAGCTTGCGCCCCATATCCAGGCACAATACCTTATAAGCTCCCCAGTACCAGTCTGCTGTAATCACCGTATCGCCGGCTTCCGTATAGTTCCAGATTGCATGATGGATACCGCCGGTTCCGCCGGTAGTTGCTACTGCACTCGTAAATCCGTTGGGACGGGATTTGCCAAATGTCGCCACCTGTACCTTTTCCAGATAATCAGGCGTACCGGCAATCGGTGCATAGGCAATCACCTCATTAATCGGAAGATTACGGAATACCGCTTCTACTGTCGGAAGACATACCAGTTTTGAATCGTCATCCATAATTGCACCGATGGTGCCATTCGTTACATTTTCTGCGCCGTTAGCCGCCGCATCAGCCACCGCCAGTGCATTGGCCGCAAAAATAATGTCATTGGCAGCTTTCCCCTTAGACTGGGGCGCCGCAAAGCTTGTATACATTTATATTGTCTCCTTGTCAATCCTTCAGACCGATAACAGGCTGCAATTCAGCCTCTAATCTGTTCCCACAACGCCGCAACTTCTGTGCACCCCTTATTTTTCTTCAGTAGGGAAGAAAAATCGGTGCACCACGTTCACGGCTTTCTTCTCATCTTCTTTGGCGATGAGACAGGAAATTGTAATTTCAGAGGTACTGATAACATCTAAATTAATCTTTTCGCTGGCCAGGGCGCCAAACATACGGGCCGCCACTCCGGGATTCCCCAGCATACCTGCACCAACAATAGAAACCTTGGCAACATTGGCTTCCACATCAACCCGGACAAAGCCGATCTTTCCTTTGAGCTGTTCCAGCACGCCTACCGTATCCGCCATATCCGTCTTGGTCACGGTAAAGACGATATCATTTTTCTCTTTCACATTGGAAGCGCTCTGCACGATCATATCCACCGCAATGTTTTCCTTTGCCAGCGCATCAAAAATCTGATAAGCGACACCGGGAACGTCGGGCACGCCCCGCACTGCAATCTTTGCCACATTAGAATCGCTAGCCACGCCGCGGATAATAAACTTTTTCTCTTCCATCATCGTATACTCCCCTCTGATAATCGTTCCTTCTACCCTGTTAAATGTGGACCGGACATGAATATCCGTACCGGTCAGTTCGCCGTATTCCACAGCGCGGGGCTGCATTACACCTGCACCCAGACGGGCCAGTTCCAGCATTTCCCCGAACGTTATCTCTTTTAACTTGATTGCATTGGGCACCACACGGGGATCGGCAGTATAAACGCCGTCCACATCGGTATAAATTTCGCAGATATCCGCTTTCAGACCCGCGGCCACTGCTACTGCCGTCGTATCACTGCCACCGCGCCCTAATGTGGTGATATCGCCTTCGTCGGTAATGCCCTGGAATCCGGCAACAATTACAATATTTCCTTCATCCAATGCTTTTTTGACCCGGTCCGCATTTACTTCCAGAATGCTTGCTTTTGTAAAGCTTGCATTCGTACGGATGCCCGCCTGAAATCCGGTAAAGGAAATCGCTTTTTGCCCCCGTTCCATAAATGCAGTAGCCAGCAGAGCAATGGAAACCTGCTCGCCCGTGGCCAACAGCATGTCCATTTCCCGTTTGGGCATATGTTCCGTAATACGACCTGCCAATGCCAGCAGATCATCCGTTGTATCGCCCATGGCGGAAACAACGATTACAATTTTGTCGTCCGGCTTTTTTTCAGCCAGGACACGGTCCACAAGATGATAGATCTTCTCCGGCGTAGCCACGCTGCTTCCGCCGAACTTTTTAACAACAAATGCCATACATCGCCCCTCCTAGAACATATATGGTTATTATATCACCAATTGATACCGATTCACAACCCGAAATTGCAATATATTGTGATTTTTTTACAGTTATGACGCAATAATTAGTATGATTATCGTTCGTTCCCTCTATCGTACGGTTACCACAGTCACCCCGGCTCCTCCCATGGACAGATCCGCCAGCGCCACTGCCGCCACACTGCGGTGCCCCTTCAAATAGGCATGCAGCCCGGACCGCAATGCGCCGGTTCCCTTTCCGTGAATGATACGTACCTGGGAAATGCCTGCCAGCAACGCATCATCAATCGCCCGGTCCACATACGGAATGGCTTCATCTGTCGTCATGCCCCGTACATCCACCTCCTGCCCCGTGCTTTCTGTTTTCGCAACAAACATGGCGTGGGACGCATTGTGCTTATATTGCGAAGGTCTCGGTTTTTCCTTTGGTGTATCCTTTACAAGAAGGCACTGTGACAATGGCACTGTCATTTTCAGCACACCCACAGAAACCAGCCCGTCTTTTCCTTTTACTTCCAGAAGGGTCCCGTTCTTACGTAAAGACTTGACCAGCACTGTCATGCCGGAGCGGGCATTAGCCGGCGTAAGGGGCGTCCCCTCCGGTAACGGTTCGTCAAGGCTTAAATGTTTGTCAAGCCGTTTCCGCGCCTCTTCTGCTTTTGCCTGCAAGGCCTTCACATCTATATCGGCTTTCAGGGAACGCAGCTCCTTCAGTACAGCTTCGGCTTCACGGCGGCTGGTACGGTATATTTCATCTGCCTGATACCGTGCTTTGCGAAGTAATTCATTCTTCTGCTTTTCAAAATCCTTTTTCTGCCAGGCCAGCTGGTTTCGCAGTTTTTCGCTTTCATACCGCAATTCTTCCACTTCCCGGCTGCGGCTTTCAAAACGACGCCGCTCTCCTTCCAGTCCCTGCAGCACATCTTCCATATGCACATGCTCTTCGTTCAGCAGATCGCCGGCATTGTGAACGATCTCCTCAGACAGTCCCAGTCTGCGGCTGATATTGAACGCGTTGCTGCTGCCCGGCACGCCCATCAGCAGACGGTACGTAGGAAGCAACGTATCCGGATTGAACTCCACGCTGGCATTTTCCATGCCTTCGCGGCCAAACGCAAAGGTCTTCAGTTCACTATAGTGGGTTGTCATCATGGTGAATACACCCTGCTTCGTCAAATGGTCAAGAATGGACATTGCCAGTGCAGCGCCTTCATTGGGATCCGTACCGGCGCAGATCTCATCCACCAGCACCAGGTCCCGCTCCCGCACCTCCTGAAGAATGCTTACCAGGTTCATCATATGGCCGGAGAATGTGGAAAGGCTTTGCTCAATACTCTGCTCGTCCCCGATATCCGCATATACCGCCCGGAACACGGGAAGCTTAACATTTAATGCCGGAATGAACATGCCCGTCTGGCTCATCAGGGCAAACAGGCCTACCGCCTTTAACGCCACCGTCTTGCCGCCGGTATTGGGGCCGGTAATCAGCAGTGTGTTAAACGTTTCGCCTAAATTCACGTCCAACGGTACTGCCGTTTCCGCAGGCAGCAACGGATGCCGTCCTTTTTCAATACGCAATCCGCCGTTGGATACCAGTTGGGGCTGACAGGCTTTCGTCTCCACTGCGTACAGAGCTTTCGCATACACCGCATCCACATCCGCTGCCACGGCAAGGCAACGCAGCAACGTATCGCCTTCCCCGCCTATGGCGCCGGAAAGCTGCCGCAGGATCCGTTCGATTTCTTCCTTTTCTTCGGCCAGATAGCGTTTTATATTGTTATTCAGGTTCACCACAGCCATAGGCTCGATGAACAGCGTGGCTCCGGTTCCGCTCTGGTCGTGAACAATACCGGGAAAATTCGCCCGGTACTCCTGTTTAATCGGAATCACATACCGGTCTCCCCGCATGGTTACCAGTGCATCCTGAAAGTATTTCTGGTTATTCGGATCATGCAGTATCTTCTCCAGCTGTGAGCGAACTTTGCTTTTTGCAGTTGCAATCCCAGTACGGAGTCCCGCCAGTTTTACAGAAGCCGTATCCAGAATCTCACCCTTTTCGGAAACTGTTTTTTCCAACTGGCGTACCAGTTTGGGAAACTCCACAAGATTCCGGCCATACTCTGCCAGGTTCGGGTGCTCATCACTTTGTGTCAGCAGGAACACTTTCAACGCACCGAACGCCTGCATACTGGATTTGATCTGCATCAGTTCTTCCACATCCAGTATACTGCCGATACGGGCCCGTTTTACAGCTTCAGCAATATTGTACAGACCTCCGAACGGAAATCGTTTCCCTTCATTCAAAATCCGCAACGCTTCCGCGGTTTCCATATGCATCCGTTTTACCGTTTCAAAATCAGAAGAAACAGGCAGACCCAACAGTCGTTCTTTTCCCTGCTCCGTAGCTGCCTTTTCCGCAACATTTTGCTTTACTTTGTCAAATTCCAGCGTTTTGACGGCAAAACGCCCTGAAATACGAGTATTCATAATTTTATATTCTCTCCATCTTCACCCGGAACGATATCTTTCGCGGCGTATCCATACTGTCAAACTGAATCACATGGGCGCCTCTGTCTCTATCCACATCTGTGACGGTACCAGTCCCGAACACAGCATGACGAACCCGCTGTCCTACAGGGAAAACAACGTCACTTTCGCTGGCAGGCATATATTTCCGGCTGAGTTCGATATAGTCCTCCGCTTCTTTGATCAACCCTTCCCGCGGTTCCTTCGTAAACTGAATCAGCTGTCGATCGATATCCAGAATAAAACGGGAGGGATACTGAGGCGAACCGTCAAAGTTCCGGCTCTCTGCCCGGGTTAGATACAACCGATTTTCCGCGCGTGTAGCGGCCACAAAAGCCAGCCGTCGTTCCTCCTCCATGGCTTCCAGCGTTCGAACTTTCCGGGAGGGGAAGATTCCCTCATTCATACCGCACAGAAAGACGCAGGGAAACTCCAGACCCTTAGCTGCGTGGACGGTCATCAGCTTCACCTTTCCTTTGCTGTCCAGACTGTCTGTGTTGGTAAAGAGAGCCACGTGGCTCAGATAATGCTCCAGCGTACATTCCTCACCGCAGGTGGTTTCGTATTCATAAACGGACTGCTTCAGTTCCGCCAGATTGTCCAGCCTCTCCTGACTCCCTTCGGTGCGAAGCATCTTCTCATATCCGCTTTCGTTCAGGATATCCGCCAGCACTTCCGAAACCGGACGCCCTGCCTGCCCGCCGGCAAACCGTTCAACCAGTGCCACAAACGGCCCGGCCTTCGTACCTTTAAATACAGGCTCCTCCCATGTTGCCTGCAGTGCCTGATACAGGGTGCAGCTGTGCTGTTCGGCATAATCCTGTAAAAATTCCATGCGCCGTTTCCCCATATTGCGTTTAGGCGCATTGACGATACGACGGAAAGACAGGTCATCCCGGTAGACAATCATCCGCAGATAACAGAGCGCATCCTTAATCTCCATCCTGTCATAAAACTGCACACCGCTGTAAATGGTATACGGAATCTTTTCCTGCAGGAACACCTGCTCGATTGCCCTTGTCACATAATGGGCCCGGTACAGCAGCGTGATTTCAGAATAAGGCATTCCCGCCTCATGCAATCGTTTTATTTCTTCGCTGATCCACTTCGCTTCTGCATCCTGCCTGTCTGCAAAGTGACAGAACACCGGCCCGCCATCGGGTAACATCGGAAGCAGTTCCTTGGGGATACGTTTTGTGTTTTTTGCAATAAGGGAATTCGCTGCCGCCAAAATCTGAGGGGTAGAACGGTAATTTTCCATCATCATAATGGTCTTTGTTCCCGGGAATTTTTTATCAAAATCCAAAAGATAACTCCCGTCGGCGCCCCGCCATGTATAAATGGTCTGGTCCGGGTCTCCTACCACAAACAGGTTCTTATGCCAGGCGCAGAGAACTTCCATCAGTTCATACTGCAGATAATCAATATCCTGGAATTCATCAATCATAATGTATTCCAGCCGCTGCTGCCATTTCAGCCGTATCTCTTCCCTCTCCTTAAAGATGTACAGCGTAAATTTGATCAGATCGTTATAGTCCAGCCCGAAACATTTCTTTTCCTGATACAGGTATCCGTAAAAGATGATATCTTCCACAGTAACAGCGTTATCATATTTTTCCTTCAGTGCTTCCAGCGGCAGGGCAATCATATCCCGGTAATAGTCTGGCCGCTTGAACAGTTTAAGAATTTCAATCCGGTCCCTGGCCATGGAAAAGGTCATGTTCCGCAAGGTCAGGCCCCGCTCCTCGTAGATAATCTGCAGCATAGCATCCACATCAGCATTATCCAGCACCAGGAAACTTTTTGGATACTGGACCGCAAAACTGTCCTCCTGGAGTACGGAAACACAAAAACCGTGGAACGTATTGACATACCCGGTATCGTTATCCCCCGTCAGGTTGTGAATACGCTGGCGCATCTCGTTGGCCGCTTTATTGGTAAAGGTCACACACAAAATATTGCCCGGCAGGATGCCCAGCTCGTTTACCAGAAAAGCAAAACGGCAGGACAGAGCCCGTGTTTTGCCGGAACCGGCTCCGGCGATGACGCGGACAAAACCTTCCGTGGTACCCACAGCTTCCCGCTGGGCCGTATTCAGTTTCTGCATTAAATTCCCATATTCAATATCCGGTGTCATGTGCCAGGCCTCCAAAGCTTTGAAAACAAACGTTCGTAGTTATTGTAACACATACGCCGCTAAAAGAAAAGCAGAGACAGAAAAATGCCCTGCAACATTTTCTGCCGCAAGGCATGACGGTTTCCGTTCTTACTCTCACAAGACGCCCCGGTAATAATGACCCCGCGTGGTTCCCGGCAGATTATCCATCGTCGTTCCCGGCAAGGCCAGGGTCTCTTTAAATCTTTGTACCAAATCCCGCAACTGATTCGGTTCATAAGTCCGCCCGTCGATACGTACCCGGGCGATCCCCATGGCACGCAACTCCTGTAAACCGCCCAGTACGGACAAATCCTGCGAATTTAATACGTGCATACGGCAGAACTGGTCGCCGGCCAGGCGGAACTTTGCGTCCTTCCGGTCCTGCAGATAGATATCCTCCTTACATTGGAATGTGCAGGCTCCTTTATCCAGATTGCCTAAAAAACTGCCACCCGCACAGTACTCAGATACCATCATCTCAATGGGGCCCTGTACCAGACATTCCAACGGCAGCGGGCTGATTTTGGCCAAATGGGCCAACTGGCCCATGTTCAGCTCTACAGAAACAGTCGCTCCAATCGCGCCCGCCTCTTTCCAAAATTGCAGGTTCTGGGTGTTGTAAATATTCAGGCTCATATCCGCCCACAACGGAACCGTACGATTCTGTTCCTTTGCCAGCTGCCAGACACCCAGATTATGTATGTACAGCAAATCAACACCGCACGCTTCAGCCTGTTGTAAAAACTTCGAAAAAAATCCCAACTGTCCTTCTTTTACGATACGGGGCGTGGAAAACGCGATGCTCCGTCCGGCTTTGCGTACCAGGTTCACCGCAGTCTCATAATCGGTAAAGCTCACATCTTTCGAAGAATAGCGGTCTCCGCCGAAGATAATCCAGTCCGCACCGCCCTCCAACGCCGCTTTCACTTTGTCGACCGTATCGACCCAGACGGTTAGTTGTGTGACCTGTTCCGCTTTGCCGGTACGCGCAGTATTCTGATCCAGCCCGCCCAGCCATTGCGTCAACTTGTTTTCGTTCTTCACAACAGGACGCGAGGGAGCAAAGGCTTCCAATCGGGCAAAATCCAACGCTTCACAGGCTTTCCGCCGTGCCTCGTTGATTTCGCTCATGGGAACCATAATACCTGCATCCATATCTGTTTCCAGTTTTTCCAGCATATATTCTGTCGTTCCCAAACGGTCCACCTGCTTTCGCACAGCCGCTTCGTCCAACGCATGTTTCCGGGCAGGTTCCGCAATAAAATCTGTCAGGCCGGAACCGGTGTTGCCGTCAGCATCCGTAAGCACAACGTTAAGCGGACTGCCTTCATGTGCAATCACCGTTGCCGTAACAGGAATCCGTTTTTTGTTTTTTTCACCGTAAAACTGTCCGGCATACGCCATCAGCTCACTGTCAAGCGTCCGGAACACACGGTCATTCAGGCGCACTCCTTTGGGCACGTCGATTTCCGCCATGGTTCCCGCTGCCGCTGTTTCCACAACAGCCCCGTTGACCCGCAGGCCATTAACCACAGTGCCAACCCTTCCGCCGACTTTAACCCAGAATTCAAGGCCGTCTCCCGCATGAATGGTTTTATCCAGCTTTACCACAGCTTTGGTATGATCTTTATTCAATTTCTGCACACGGCCTATCAGCACGCCCCGGTTGTTGGGACGGCGGTCACTCATCATCAGGCGGCCCTGGTGTTTTTCCAAATAAGCAGTCGTAAAATCCCGATTGAAAATCTGCTCAATATTAGCCAGGTCCTTTTCCGGCACTTCATATGCTCCGCGTTTGTAACTGTCCATAGCACGGCGATACGCGTCAACTACCACTGCTACATACTCCGGCCGCTTCATACGGCCTTCGATTTTATAGGAGACAACGCCTGCGTCAATCATCTGTGGCAAAACACGCAGCGTGTTCAAATCTTTCGGGCTTAACAGATACTGTCCCGCATCTTTTCCTGCCAACAGGTCCTTTCCGTTTTTATCCACCAGCGTATATGGAAGACGGCAGGGCTGGGCGCAACGGCCCCGGTTTCCGCTCCGTCCCCCGATCAGGCTGCTCATCAGGCACTGACCGGAATAGCATACGCATAAGGCGCCGTGGATAAAGGCTTCGATTTCCAAACCGGTATCACTTGCTTTTTTTAAGTCTGTCAAAGACAGCTCACGGGCGGGCACCACTCTCACGATACCGTGTTCCGCCGCAAACCGTACACCGGCAGCGTTGGTCACCGTCATCTGGGTCGAAGCATGCAGAGGCAGTCCCGGGACCAGTTTTTGCGCTGCCCGAATCACGCCCATATCCTGTACAATGATGCCATCGACTCCCACATTATGCAGAAAAACCAGATAATCCTCCAGTTCCGGCAACTCCTTGTCATCCACCAGCGTATTGACCGTCACATACAGACGGACATGGTGCATGTGGCAAAAGTAAACCGCCTTTTTCATCTCTTCCCGGTCAAAATTGCTGGCATAGGCCCGGGCCCCAAATGCTTTCCCTCCCAGATATACCGCATCCGCCCCGGCGTTTACCGCAGCTTCCAGTGCTTCCCACGTACCTGCGGGAGCAAGTAATTCTATTTCTTTCTGCATAATGAGCTCCTTTTCACCTGGCCGGCAGCGAAAGCAGGAACGTTTCGTTCCGCCGGCGTTGTTCCTCATATCCAACGAAAGCAGCACCGGCACAAGGACGATGCTGCTCCAAACCATTCATTATAAACTATTTAACAAGTACCGTAACATTACATTCCCGGATGCCGTTAATTTTTTCCCAGGGCCGCTGATAACTCAGCTTCAACTGATAAGTACCCGGCTTTTTGGCCGCATAAAACTGGAATTCTACACCCGGCGTCCCTACCTGCTCATTTTGGGAATTGGGAATCATGAAAGAACTTCCGGTTTTCGCAATTCCCTCTGCCGGTCCGCCGGAAATGGTATTTACCCACTGGAAACCGGTACTGGGGTTGGCGTTCAGTTTAAAAGCAAACAAGTCTCCCTGCTGAACCGTCAACACCTTTCCATCACTGTTTTCCGTCAGCTTCCAGACTTTCAGCAGCCGGCCGATATCACCGATGCGGGCCAGTGGCAACAGTTCCTCATAGGATAACCGCCGCGTAAATTCAGCGCCTTTTTTCTCAGCAAGAACAATCCCCTCGTCTGTAAACAATACATTTTCCGGGTGTTTGCCCAGCAGTTTTTCCCGCTCTTCGTTACTGAAGAAGAAATCATCCACTGTAAATTCACGGCCGGTCGTCAGATCCAGATTAACTCCGCGGTAATAAGTACGTTCGCCATTGGTCCCTTTCAGAAGAACGCTGATGAGACTGGGACGGTTCATGGTTACTTCATAGGTGACGTTACCTTTTTTACCAACCTTATCCGCTACGTCTTCTGCCGCATTACGCAACATGTGGTTAGCCGAGCGCTGGAACACTTCGTCATTGGCTCCGTCAATCACAGGTATTTCCAACGTAACATGTTTGCCATTTTTCACTTCCGTCAGCACCGTGGTAGGCTGATCTGCAAACACGCTCTGGCAGAACAGCACAAACGTTGCCAACAATACACCTGCTATCTTTTTCATGCACCCTCCTGATAAATCACTGCAAGGTCTGCACAATACTACAACTCATTTTGCAATTCTGATTCATGAAATACCGGTTAAGAAGACGCTGATTAATTCTCAAAATGCCGATTCTGATCAGACGAGTCAAACCTTCACATTTTTTCCGCAAAGGCAATGGCCTGATCCATACGTTCCAGCGTTTTATTCTTACCAAGCAACACCATCACATCAAACATGCCCGGGGTTACGGTACGTCCGGACAATGCCAGACGGCTGGGCTGGATCACCTTGCCTAACGCCACGCCTTCTTCTTCCGCAATGGCATTGTACAGTTTTTCCAGATTCGCTTCGTTAAACTCCGCTTCTGTTGTCGCCGCCACACGTTCCCTGCACTTTTTCAACAGAGAAACGCCTTCCGCATTGAAGAACTTGCGGGCGCCCTTTTCATCAAAAGTATCAAAATCCTTAAAGAAATATGTGGAAGCGTCCACAATCTCCTGCAAGGTTTTCACACGGACACGCACCACTTCCACCAAATGGGTCAGGTACTTCTGATTCGCTTCGTCCTGCAGCCACTCTTCCGTAACGAGACCGTCTTTCACAAAGAAAGGCTTCGCATCGTTGACGATACGTTCCAGCGGCAGGCTCTGCAAATACTGGCCGTTGATCCAGTACAGTTTTTTAATATCATATACAGCCCCTTTGTGGGACATCTTGTTCATGTCAAACTGTTTGACCGTTTCTTCCTTGGTGATAATCTCCTGATTCCCTTCCGGGGACCAGCCTAACAGAGTCAGATAGTTCAACAGCGCTTCCGGCAGATAGCCCATGGCCTGGAACTCTTCCACAGACTGGGCGCCATGGCGTTTGGACAGCTTGCTGCGGTCCGGGGCCAGGATCATGGACATATGTCCGAATTCCGGAACGGGGAAACCCAGCGCTTCATACAGCAAAATCTGCTTCGGCGTATTGGGAATATGTTCCTCCGCCCGCAGCACATGCGTCATGCCCATCAGATGGTCGTCGATGACAACGGCAAAATTATAGGTAGGCGTGCCGTTGGTCTTTGCAATCACAAAATCATCAAACTGGGTCAGGTCAAAATCCATACGGCCATGAATCATATCATGAACCCGCATGTTGCCCTTCATGGGTATCTTGAAACGGATGGAATGCGGTTCCCCTGCCGCAATCCTGCGCTCCACTTCCTCTTTGGAAAGGTTGCGGCAGGTACGGGGATAACGGAACGGCTGCTTCCGCTGCCGCTGGATTTCCCGCTGGGCTTCCAGTTCTTCCGGTGTGCAGAAACAGTAATAGGCCTTACCCTCATCCAGCAACTGCTTAAGATATTTCTGATAAATCTCCGTACGCTGGGACTGATAGTACGGTTCACTGGGACCGCCCACTTCCGGACCTTCGTCCCAATCCAGGCCCAGCCATTTCATACTGCGGATGATCTGGCCTACTGAACCTTCCTGGAAACGGGACGGATCCGTATCTTCAATACGCAAAATCAGTTTCCCGCCCTGACTTCTGGCAAACAACCAGTTGAACAGGCAGGTGCGGGCGCCGCCCACATGTAAATTGCCCGTCGGACTGGGGGCAAAACGTACGCGAACTTCACTCATAGTAACTTACTCCTATCCTTTACTTGCAAATTGTTTTGAATCAAATATTTCCGGCAAACTATTTATTAAAAAATCTCAAACTTTCACAGATTATTTAATCTGTCCTTCCACAACGCCCCAGGCAGCCTGCAACGCTTCATCCACTTTTTCCGCGTCCTTGCCGCCGGCCTGCGCCATATCCGGACGGCCGCCGCCGCCACCGCCGCAGATAGTCGCCACTTCCTTCACGATCTTGCCGCAGTGGATGCCTTTGGCCACCGCATCCTTGTGCGCCATAGCCAGAATACCGATCTTGCCGTTTTCAAAAACGGAAGCCAACACCACCACGCCGCCGGTCTTGTCCCGGAGCTGGTCTCCCATGGTACGCAGGGCGTTTACATCGGACACACTGACTTTCTGCACCAGTGTGTTCACGCCTTTGATTTCTTTCATCTGGTCTGCCGCGCTGGAAGCCGCTGCTGCAGCCATCTTGCTTTCCAGTGCTTTTACTTTCTGGCAGGCGTCTTTCGTTTCTGCCAGCAACACGTCCAGACGTTCTTCCACGTCCGTATTGCGGCAGTGAAGCTTACCCGCCACATTGCCGATGGTCTTTTCCAAACCTTCCACATACTGCAGGGCTCCGAACCCGGTCACTGCTTCAATACGGCGAACACCCGCACCGGTGGAAGACTCGCTGACAATCTTGAAGAGACCGATCTGGGCTGTATTGCTTACATGCACGCCGCCGCACAGTTCCATAGAGAAATCCGGAACGGTAACGACCCGCACCACGGCGCCGTATTTTTCACCGAACAGCGCCATCGCACCGCGTTTCTTTGCTTCTTCAATCGGCACTTCTTCAAAGGCTACGGTCTTAGCCGCCAGGATTTGTTCGTTAACCATCTTCTCCACTTTCGCCAGTTCTTCCGGCGTAACCTGGGAGAAATGGGAGAAGTCAAAATGCAGACGGTCCGGGCCTACATAGCTGCCTGCCTGATTGACATGGCTGCCCAGCACACTGCGCAGGGCTGCCTGCAGCAGATGGGTAGCTGTATGGTTACGGGCAATGTCGGATCTCCGGACAGTATCCACTTCATAGGTCACTGCGTCCCCAACCGCAATGGTTCCCTCTTCCACCGTACCTGCCATAAATGTTACGCCGTCCGGCAGCTTTTTCGTCTTGGTAACACGCATCACGCCCGCAGGGGCTTTGATCACGCCGATATCTCCTAACTGTCCGCCGCCTTCCGCATGGAAACCGGTTACGTCCAGAATCACTGCAGCGTCCTGTCCGTCGGAAACTGCATCCACCGGTTGGGCCTCCGCCACCGGATAAATCTTCATTACTTTGCCGGCGTGGGCAGCTTCATCGACTTTCAGCCCTGCCACGTTCAGGTCCCGGTCATTGTACAAAACCGGACGTCCGGTCTTGTCGTCACGGGCATCCCGGGCCATCTTGCGCTGTACTTCCAGGGCTTCCGCAAAACCTTTTTCATCCAGGGTCATGCCGTGTTCTTCCAGAATTTCCGCCGTCAGTTCCTTGGGGAAACCGAAGGTGTCGGAAAGTTTAAAGGCAACGTCCCCGTCCAGTTCAGTTTTGCCAGCTTCCTGCAATTTTGTAATTTCAACATCCAGCATGTCGCAGCCGCTCTTCAGGGTCTTCAGGAAACTGCTCTCTTCCATGTGAATGACTTTCTTAATATAATCCTGTTTCTCGCGAATCTCCGGATAGTGATCGCCGTACATGGAAACCACCACATCCACCGCGCCGCCCAGAAACTCATGGTCGATGCCCAGCAGGCGTCCGTGACGGACAGCCCGGCGCAGCACCCGACGCAAAATATAACCCCGGCCCAGGTTAGACGGCAGAATACCGTCCCCGATCATAAAGGTCAGGCTACGGGCATGGTCCGCAATCACTTTCAGGGATACGTCAGATTTCGGGGACGCGTTGTACGCCACACCGCTTTCCTTGCAGGCATACTCGATAATGGGGAAAATCAGGTCCGTCTCAAAGTTGGAAGGCTTGCCCTGCAGCACAGAAGCAATCCGTTCCAACCCGGCGCCGGTATCGATGTTCTTATGTTCCAGCGGCGTGTAGGTGCCGTCTTCATTCTGGTTGAACTGGGTGAACACCAGGTTCCACAGTTCCAGAAAACGCCCGCAGTCGCAGGCCGGTCCGCAATCCGGTTTACCGCAGCCCCGTTCCGGGCCTAAATCAATGTGGATTTCCGAGCAGGGACCGCAGGGACCGCTGCCGATTTCCCAGAAATTGTCTTCCAGGCGGATAATGCGCTCGTCAGGAATCCCGACCACGTCGTGCCAGATCTGATACGCCTCATCGTCGGATGTATGAATGGTAATATACAGCTTATCCCCGGGCAGCTCCAGTTCTTTGGTCAGGAATTCCCAGCTCCAGGGAATGATTTCTTTCTTGAAGTAATCGCCAAAGGAGAAATCTCCCAGCATTTCAAAATAGGTATGGTGGCGTGCCGTACGTCCCACGTTTTCAATATCGCCGGTGCGCACACACTTCTGGCAGGTGGTCACACGGGGAGACGGCGGCTTCATCTTTCCGGTAAAGAAAGGCTTGAAAGGAGCCATGCCGGCGCCGATCAAAAGCAGGGTCGGATCATCCTGGGGAATCAGGGATGCACTGGGCAGGCGCATATGTCCCCGTTCTTCAAAAAATTTCAAAAACCGTTCGCGGAGTTCATTACCGCTCATGTACTTCATAGGTTCTCTCTCCTTTTGCGTTTATAAAACATCTTACTATTATAAACAAATTATACTAACTATAAAATTATACGCAAAATCACGGATAATGTCAATTGAACTGCGCAGAAAAAGGCAATGCAAAAATGAAGATTTGGATTGCTTTTAAATCTGAAAATAAAAACTAACAAACCAAAAGGAACAGGCAACGCAAAAACGGAAACGTTTGCTATTCTATGGACTCATTCGCCTGTGGCTTCGAAACTCGGTGCTTCGCACCTCAAACAGTCGAAGCCACGGGCGTCTCATGTCGTCTCATAGAATCACGCAATCGTTTCCTATGTTTTGCGTTGCCTGTTCCTTTTTAATTGTTTCTTCCTTTATCAGAACATATACGCTACGTTCACGCTACCGCCAAAGCTCCAGTGCTTGCCGCCGTAACCATAGGTGCTTATCAATTTTACAATACCACCACACCGAGGGACTTGGCAAGTTTGCGGATATGAGCTTCGGATAATCTGCTGATGTCCTTAATTGCATCCAATGGATATTTCTTTTTCAGCATATCTGCAGCAACGCGTTCATTCGCTTCAGCTACACCGGCATCTACGCCATCCGCGAACGCTTCCTTCCGTTCCTGCTCTTTCATTTTCTCTTCATCGTACTCGGTAAGGAACATCTTCTTCACCCCCGCCCTGTGCGCCTCTATCAGCGTTCTGATTACAAAACTGTCTGGCATTTCATCAATCGAAGCGTCCACCGCCGCTTCCAGGTTCTGCATCACACGCTGGTGCTCCCGAACCCTATCCACCAGCCACGCGTACTCACGCAGCGGCTGACAAGTCTCCATCAACGCCCGGTTCTTTCCGTAATTCACATTGAACATCTTCACCTTGACTTCAATGTCGCCTTCCCCGCCGAACGCGTTGCTGAGTTTCAGTATTTGCTGCTCCGGTTGCTCCTCAGTTCCGTTGTAAAAACAGATACAATGCGGTTTCGGTAAACGTTGAAGCTTTCTGCTGAACTTATAATACCCGCTTGTTGCAGTGAACTTTTCATACAACTGAGTACCATACGTCAGAAAACGCATCGGCATATTGGGATTGAAACTGCTCTGATGCTCCCACAGGTTCATCTCATCCAGTATGATAAACGACACGTCGTTCTTCATACTCATGTACACCGCGTCCTCGATGGTGTTGAACTGGATATCGTCCGGGTTGCGGTAATTCGATCCGTTCACGGCGTTGTACAGTGACAACGTCCACTCTTTGTTCTCAGGATTTCCAAAAATAAACTTAAATACTCTGTCTTTATACAAGCGATTTGCCTCAGTCAACTTCATTACTCCTTTTCTATTCCTGTTGTCCTGAACAATGCTAATATAAAGAATATCTGGCTCATTACTATTGTAAATCCAGACACGGTTGTTTGCAAGGTACTTTTCATTCATTTCTCTGAATTATCTGTGAAGCTTAGAGTGCTATATAACAAAAACTGCGGCCTGCTATTTCTGACAGAACCGGCGGGAAAACCCAAAGCCTCCACACGCTTTCAGTTTGACAGTTGTATCTTACGGCTTCGCCTGTACAGACATATAAACTGTCTATCCTTTATATATTGAGAGGTAGCGGAACCAAGCCCCAGTATCCATGCAGGTTTGCGCTTCAAGGTTGGTCGTTTTTACGACCAACCCCAATACCGGACGCCGTCTTAGAGTCTTCAATCCTCTGATTACCTCTCCCGGTCACTTCAGTGACCGGACTTTTTTCGTAACTCCAGCAGCGATGCGGTTTTCTAGCCTGCTTTCTGTTATAAATATAGACAGCCTAATTGTCTGTCTCCAGGAGACACTTCTTTCGTTCATTTTATTGCTTTGTTCGGGAAAGCTGCCACTGCGTTGACGCGAAAACCTCAGGCTATACAATAAAATATGAGGATTTGAATCGCTTTTAAACCTGAAAATGAAAACTAACAAACCAAGCAGAACAGGCAACACAAAAACGGGAACAATTGCTATTCCACGGACTCATTCGCCTGTGGCTTCGAATCTCGATGCTTCGCACCCCAAACAGTCGAAGCCACGGGCGTCTTATTTCGTCTCATGGAATCACGCAATCGTTCCCTAAGTTTTGCTTATGCCTGTTCTTTTGTTACAGCGCCTTACTGTATAATCTGTAACTACTTCGTTGCATTCTTTTCAGCAACAGCTTTCTTGAAGGCTTTGCCCGCCTTAAAAGCAGGAGCGGTTACAGCCGCAATCTTTATTTTTTCACCGGTATGGGGATTTTTGCCGACACGTTCCGCACGATTCCTGGCTTCAAACGTACCAAGCCCGGCTACCTGGACCTTTTCCTTGTTTGCAACTTTTTCAATCACTTCACCAATCAGTACTTTAACCGTTTTCTCCACATCTTTTCGGGCAAATCCGGTCTTTCCGGCAATCGCCTCTATCAGTTCTGTTCTGTTCATAAAAAGCATCCCCTTTTCTTAAATAATTATAATAAATAATTAAGGAAACGCGACTTAATTGTTTGCACGCCGACCGATGGCATCGCACAAACTCATTTAATCAGCGTCTCCTTTAATTGATTTTGTTTTTTACAAGACAACACCTGCCATTAAATCTGATTCACCCTTCCACAATTTCAAAATTTTCTTTGTCATACAGATACTCTCCGCCGGCATCGTCCTTAATCCGATACATGATTTTGTTTGCAAGGACTGTCTTGCATTCTGTTACCTCATATATTTTTCCTGCAGTGAGATTTTCTCTGTCATCAACCACACATTTTACTTTCATATATGAAAAATTCCCTGTATATTATTCTTACAGCCCTCAGCTAAGACAAACTCCAAATACATAAAGCGCATCCGCAAAAATATGCACTTTCTTTACCCGCTCTTCGCTACGTCCCTGCTGAACACACCGCCGGTAACACAGTTCTTGCCTTTACGCTTCGATTCGTAAAGCATCCCGTCTGCCATATGGAACATAGTACGTAAATCTTCACCATCCACCGTGAAACCGGAAACATATCCAGCCGAGATATGCAAAGGCGGTTTTTTCGGGCCTAAATTAACTTGCGAGATATGCGACCGCGCGCGTATCATTTCCAAGTTAAACTGGCTCCAGTTATCATCGAGCCGAATGAGCAGGAACTCATCGCCTCCGTAACGGTAGCAATCCGTATTGGTAAAGGAATCGGAAAGTATGGCGCCGACTTCCGCAAGCGCCTTGTCTCCGGTATCGTGCCCGCACACGTCATTGATGATTTTAAAATCATCAATGTCCAAAAACGTAACAAGCAGACTGCGATTCTTGTATTCCGGATAATTCTCACGCAGCATATTCCGGTTATACAGTCCGGTAAGAGAATCGATATGGCTTTCCTCTTCTAATTCCTCGTTTCTCTCCCGGAGCATTTGCGTAACATTCTGCGTTTTTTCCCGGATGGTGTTCCAGATTTGGCGCAATTTGCTCAAAAACGCCGTAATAACTGTCACGCTGCAGAAGATCATTATCATCTTTTGCAGATTCATCGCTGAATAGCTGAAAAAGCCGTGACCTTCCGAGTAAAAATGCATGGAAAAGAGAACGACCTGCGCGCCGCATATGACGCCTGCTGGAAAGTCAAAGAGACTGGTGCAGACAACAAGACCGGTAAGCAGTACAACTTCCGGATTAGGTATGGATAAATTACGACAGGCAAGCATCAGCGTGACCATAAAAATAAAGGAACCCAGCGTAGTACAAATCACTGTTCTGCTGTCATTCCTGTATTTATGCTGCTTTTTACGTTTTTTTCTGATTTTGGAATCCGGCACTATAGGCTCCTTCATTATAATATAACGGAAATTGGTTCAGAAACTGAGTCAAAATCAAAAGAGTGCGGAATTCACCATCAATCCCATTAAACTGCAGCAACTGAATGAGAATTATTATACTTTGATTTAAATTATAACTAAATACAATTATTATGTCAATAAAAACCAACTGTAAACAGTTATCATTCTTCAGTTTTATTGACCCGAATACAAAAATACAATATTATAATGTCGCTGTCCGACAGTTATCTTGTCAAAGACGTTTACAGAAAGGGTATGCCATGGATTTGGGGCAACGATTACAGATTTGCAGGGAAGCCAAAAAAATAACACAGGCTGAAATGGCGCAGGCATGCCATTTATCTAAAAACTATATCTCCGCAATTGAACGCGGCGTAAATAAATGTACCGCACAAACCCTCATAGCGTACGCGGAAAAACTGGATATGTCATTGGATGAACTGATCGGTCGGGAGAATACCGGCAACATTATTCCGGAACTGCGCAGAATCTTGTCCTCCATGGAACCGGAACAGCAAAAGAAAATACTGCAGATCATACGTCTGATATCACAATAAAACCCCGGCAGATATTGCCAGGGTTTTTTATTTACGGTGTAACAGTTACTTCGGTTTACCAGTACCCTGGTCGTAAAAACGACCAACCTCTAGAGGAAAACCCCCATATACCCCAAAAAACAAATTGCCCCACGAGGCCGTTCATCTTCAAGGTATTGAACCTGCATGTGCAGGTGGGTGCCTTACCGCCAGTCGCAAAAGTCCACTCGAAGGAGGCCGGTTTTTGAAAGGCGCGACATCAGGCTCCCTTGGTAAATTCGTTGGCTCAGCACGTAGAAAGATGTAACGAACATCGCAGGGTAACTTTTAAAAGTTTATGAAATTTTCCGATTGCAGGCTTGTGTTCCGTGAACCGGAATCTTAAATTAAACCTGCAAATCCTTACACCTATAATATAACAGACCCGGAGCATTTTTTCAATGCTTCGGGCCTGCTTTTACTTTTCTTTTAACACATTTTTTAAAACACAATACGTAGTATTGCCAGTTTGTTAAGGGTGTACACAAAAAGCAGAACGTCTTTTTTGGCTTTCCGCCACTGGCATACCTTTACGTCTGTGCTTACTGTTGCTTCTTGTCTTTTGCAAGCAGGGAGAGCCGGATATGCAGCTCACGCAGCTGCTTGTCGTCTACCAGGTTAGGCGCTTCACTCATCATATCGTTAGCATTCTGGGTCTTGGGGAAGGCGATGACGTCGCGGATAGACGGACGTTTTGCCATCAGCATGATCATGCGGTCCAGACCGAAGGCCAGTCCTCCGTGAGGCGGCGCGCCATATTCAAAGGCCTGCATCATGAAGCCGAATTTCTCCTGGGCTTCCTCATCGGTGAGGCCAATAGCCTCAAAGATGGCATTCTGCACGTCCCGGCGATGGATACGGATGGAACCGCCGCCCAGTTCGACACCGTTCAGCACCATATCGTACGCTTTGGCATACACTTTGCCGGGGTTGGTCTGCAGCATGGGCAGGTCTTCGTCGCAGGGCGCCGTAAACGGATGATGCATGGCTACCCAGCGTTTTTCATCCTCATTCCACTCAAACATCGGGAAACGGGTAACCCAGGTAAAGCACAGCTTGTCTTTATCGATCAGGTTCATGCGTTTTGCCATTTCAATACGCAGGGCGCCCAGAGCCTGTGCTACGGTAGCCGGTTTGTCCGCTACGAAGAGCAGCAGGTCGCCCGGTTCCGCGCCGGCAGTTTCTTTAATTTTGTTCAGATGGGCTTCGTCAAAGAACTTGGCGATGGGCGATTTCACACTGCCGTCCGGCTGGATCTGCATCCAGGCCAGGCCTTTGGCGCCGTAGATCGCCACAAAATCAACCAGTCCGTCCAGTTCCCGGCGGGGAATGTTGGCATCGCCTTTTACATTGATCGCTTTTACGATACCGCCGTCGGCAATGATATTGTTAAATACTTTGAAGTCGGAACCGGAAACCGCATCCACCATGTTGATCAGGGGCATATCAAAACGCAGATCCGGTTTGTCGCTTCCATATTTATCCATGGCTTCGTCCCAGGTCATGCGCTGCATGGGCCGCTGGATATCCACGCCCAACGCTCCTTTGAACACGTAGGCGATGAGACCTTCCATCATGTCCATGACATCGTCCATCTCTACGAAAGACATCTCCACGTCCAGCTGGGTAAATTCCGGCTGACGGTCGGCACGAAGATCTTCATCACGGAAGCAGCGGGCAATCTGGAAATAGCGTTCGTATCCGCCTACCATCAGCAGCTGTTTGAAAATCTGAGGAGACTGGGGCAGCGCGTAGAACTTGCCGGGATTCACACGGCTGGGTACCAGATAGTCCCGGGCCCCTTCCGGCGTGCTCTTGCACAGCATGGGAGTCTCGATTTCCAGAAAACCATTGTTGTCCATATAGTCCCGCATCAGCTTGGTCACTTTGTGACGCAGGATCAGATTGGCCTGCATCTCCGGACGGCGCAGGTCCAGATAGCGGTATTTCAGGCGCAGGTTTTCATCTGTGTCGATACCGTCCTGAATATAAAACGGAGGTGTCTTGGCGCCGTTCAACACATTCAGTGTATTGGCCACCACTTCAATTTCACCGGTAGCAATGTTGGGGTTCACGGTTTCTGCATCCCGTTCCCGCACTTTACCGAAAACCTGGATCACATATTCGCTGCGGACGGCTTCCGCATTTTTAAAACTTTCCCCTGCATCCGGGTCGATGACTACCTGGCAGATACCGGAACGGTCCCGCAGGTCAATAAAAATCAGTCCGCCATGGTCGCGGCGTTTGGATACCCAGCCGCACAAAGCTACCTCTTTGCCGGAATCCGCTTTAGTCAGGGTTCCGCAATGATGATCGCGTTTAAACTTTTCACTCATTCTTCTGCACCTCTGTTTTTAAAATAGTTATAATTTCAGCAATGGGAATTTCCCGCTGGTTATTATCTTTATCTTCCGTGGTCATATCACGCAGTGTCACCTTGTTTCGCGACAGTTCATCTTCCCCGAAGATCAGCACGAATTTTGCATTAAGACGGTTCGCCGCTTTCATTTGAGCTTTCATGCTACGCTGCTGGTAATCATAAGACGCGCAGACACCTGCTTCTCTTAATTTTTCCACCGTAGTGAAAGCAAGAACCGCAGCTTCCGGTTTCGGCGCAATGGCAAACACATCAATAGTGTCATCCACGGCAGGCAACAGGTTCTGGCTTTCCAGCGCCAGAATCACCCGCTCCATCCCCATGGCAAAACCGATGCCCGGCGTAGCAGGTCCGCCCACTTCTTCTACCAGACCATCGTAACGACCGCCGCCTAATACGGCACTCTGGGCGCCCAGGGGCGTATACTGGATTTCAAAAGCGGTCCTTGTATAGTAATCCAGACCGCGCACCAGCGTAGGATCGATGACAAAGTCCACGCCGGAGGCTGTCAGCAGTTCCTGCACCCGGGTAAAATGTTCTTTACAACCTTCGTCCAGACACTCTGCCAGTTTAGGGGCTCCGGCTGCCAATGCGTGGCATTTCTCATTTTTACAGTCCAATATGCGCATGGGGTTCCGGTCAAAACGGGAACGGCAGTCTTCGCAGAGTTCCTCCAGATGAGGCCGGTAATAATCCTGCAGCTTCTGTCGGTAGGCCGGACGGCATTCCGGACAGCCCACCGTATTGATCTTCAGCTGCAGATCTTTCAGCCCCAGCTTCCGTAAAATCTGCACGGCCAGCAGGATAATTTCTGCATCCGCGTTAGGCCCCGGGGCTCCCAGCAGTTCCACGCCAAACTGGTGGAACTGACGCTGCCGGCCTGCCTGGGGCCGGTCATACCGGAACATGGGTCCGATATAGAACAGCTTGGCTGGATCCGGTTCCGCATACATTTTATGTTCAATGAACGCCCGCACGGCGGAAGCCGTATTTTCCGGACGCAGTGTGATGCTCCGTTTACCCCGGTCAATGAACGTGTACATTTCTTTTTCTACAACATCCGTCGTATCCCCGATGCCACGCTGGAATAATTCCGTGTGTTCAAATACCGGGGTACGGATTTCTTTAAAGCCAAAACACCTGCACAGGTCACGCAGGATTCCTTCCACGTAGCGCCAGGCGTCTACTTCTGACGGAAGGATATCTTTGGTGCCGCGCGGCACTGAAGTTAACACGCAGACTCCCCCTTCAATTGCAAAAGCTGCTATGATTTATAACCAAAATTCATGCCGGTTTTTTCGTAAAAGAAAACCTGCATAACAGCTTACCATATTTGGTAATTAACAAGCGATATATATTGTACCACTTTTCACGCAGGCTGACAATCATCTGTGTAAAAGTATGAATTTTATAAAGAAAAACTGTTGCAACGATACTATGAAGACAGTTTAAAACCGTCTTTCGTTATTCCTGTCTTTCCCGTTCCATCTGTTCTTTCCGCTGCTGCACCATCTGGTCATCTGTGGGATCAGTCGTCAGGGTTGCGGCAATCTCCTCAATAGTCAGTTCCCCTTCCGTATCGTTCCCGTCATAATGCCATAATTCATCATACAACACACGGTACACAGCAGCCACCGGCATGGCAAAGAGCATGCCCAGAATACCGAAGAGTTTACCGCTGATCATTAAGGCCAGGAGGATTATGACCGGGTGAAGCTTAATCTTTTTCCCCATTACGGTAGGCTGCAACATCTGACTGTCTATGGTGTAATAGATAATATAAAAAACAGCCACGCACAATGCCGTATCCGGCGTCGTGGAAGTATAGGCAACGAAAATCGCAGGGATAGCGGAAATCATCGGTCCGATAACCGGAATGGTTTCTGCCAGCAAAGCGATAAGGCCAAAGACCAACGGATACGGAACACCCAAAATCAACAGTACAATGGTCACGGACAGCGCCGAAAGCATACTCATGATCCACAGGCCTTCCACATAGCCGCTGATAGCCACGCCAATCCGGGCCAGTACACGGCTGACCTTGGGACGGGCATCCGGCGTGAACAGGTCCGTAATCATCGTGCAGAGCTGCCGCCAGTCTTTCAGAAAATAAAAAGCCAGGAACGGCACTACGATCAGTCCTACCAGATTTGCTACCATCTGCACCGTAGAATTCAGCAGATTCCGTGCCACATTAGCCAGAAAACCCATGACAGCATTGATGGCATCTTCTAACAGACCTTCCAGACTGGACGGCAATACAGGCGCCCCTTCAGCCACCGGTTCTTTCAAGATACGCAGCAGGGATTCTCCCTCCATCTGTTTGGAATACTCCGGCAGTTTTGCCAGCAACTCGTTCAACTGTTCAAACAGAGGCAGCACCACAAAAGATATCACGATCAACCCAAAAATAGCGGAAGCAATAAACGCCAGAATGATAGCGACCACCCGTGACGGATGCATACCCGTTTTCCCCAGCTGCAAACGGACGAAAGCCCTGGACAAAGGGTACAGGGCAAAAGCCAGACCGATAGCCAGCAAAATCGGGAACAGGAAAGAGCTCATTGCGTAAAGTACTGCAGAAATCGCAAAGGCAATGAGGAACTTTATGATTGTATGCTGTTGTATGAAATGAATGTACGGATTTTTCATTTTACTGTAAAAACGGATTACGTTTCCTTTCCCACCCAACGTTAGTAGCGGGTCCATGACCCGGCAACAACATCATATCGTCTTTCAGAGGTAAAATCTTTTCTTTTATGGATTGCAGCAATTCTTCGTAGTTGCCGCCAGGCAGATCCGTCCGCCCGATGGACTCCGCAAAAATCGTATCCCCGCAGAATACTGCGTCTTCCACTACATAACAAACACCCCCCGGCGTATGACCGGGAGTCGCCAGAACTTTAAACCGGAGACCTGCCGCTTCAAATTCATCGCCGTCTTTTACGATCACATCCGCTGCACCGTAATTTTTAGCCGGCCCGGGAAAGAACATCGAAGTGGAATGGGTCAGCCGATCCGCGTCCCCGGCCGCAATGTACACTTTGGCTTTCGTACCTTCCCGCACCTCTTTCAGCCCGCTGATGTGATCCGCGTGACCGTGTGTCAGCAGGATGGCATCGATGGTCAGGCCGTATTTTTTTACCACATCCATAATGCGGTCCCCGTCATCGCCCGGGTCCACCATAACGGCCTGCTTCGTTTCTTCATTTTCTGCAAGATAACAGTTTGTACAGAGAGGGCCCACTTCCATCAATCTGATTTTCATCGTTTCTTTCCTTTCCCGCCTTCCGCGACAGCGCTTCCGGTAGTCAACCGTTCTACACTGTAAATCCCCTGGATCCGTTTGATCCGGCTCATAATGGTTTCCAACTGTCCGATATTGGTAATATCCAGGCCCAGATGAATCGTCGCCATCTTGTTTTTATCAGAATGGCTGCTGATATTATTGATATTGATTTTATTCTCGCTGATGGCCATCATAATGTCCACCATAATACCCGGCTTATCCGTTGCGATAATCACGATGTTCGCCTTATATACATCATCCGTGGCAACATCCCAGGTCACATCGATCAGGCGGCTCTGTTCCTCCGGATTATTGGACATGACATTGGGACAGTCCGTCCGGTGAACGGAGATGCCGCTGCCCCGGGTGATATAGCCGATAACCGGGTCCCCCGGTACCGGATTGCAGCACCGGGCCAGTTTGACCATGATACCGTCCTCGCCTTTCACCAGAATACCATGGCTGGACTTGGCCTTGGAAGTCCTGGGTTTCAGTTCCGCCAGCAATTGGGACAGATCTTTTTTGCTTTGCAGCTGCTTTTGCTGTTCCTGCTTGTAAATGTCCACCAGCCGGGACATGATAGCCGTCAGGGTCGTTCCCCCGTATCCCAGGGAAGCCAGCAGTCCGTCCACATCCGGCAGGCGCAGTTTCTCTGCCACGGATTTCAGTTTATCCTGACTGGCAAATTCTTTATGGTTATAACCCAGCCGCTTGCATTCCTTTTCCAGCATGTCGCGGCCACGCTCAATGTTCTCTTCCTTGCGTTCCTTTTTGAACCAGGACTTGATCTTATTGCGGGTATCGGATGAGCCGGCAATGTTGATCCAGTCACGGCTGGGACCGGAAGCCTGCTTGCTGGTGATGACTTCCACAATATCACCGTTGGACAGTTTATAGTCCAATGGCACGATGCGTCCGTTTACCTTGGCGCCAATACAACGGTTGCCTACATCCGTATGGATCCGGTACGCAAAGTCAATGGGCACGGAGCCCACCGGCAGGTCAATGACATCGCCCCGGGGGGTAAACACAAAAACTTCGTCCGCAAAGACGTCCATTTTCACGGTATTGACAAAGTCTTTGGAATCGCTCATGTCATTGTGCCATTCCAACAGCTGACGCAGCCAGGACAGTTTCTCCGCATAGCTTTTGTCCGACCCGGTAGCCGGATTGGAGCCGCCGCTTTCCTTATACCGCCAATGAGCGGCAATACCGAATTCGCTGATACGGTGCATCTCGAATGTACGAATCTGGATCTCCAGCGGCTGGCCGTTGGTAAAGGCCACGGTAGTATGCAGCGACTGGTACATGTTGGACTTAGGTACCGCAACATAATCTTTGAACCGTCCCGGAATCGGGCGCCACAGTCCGTGCACAATACCCAGCGTTCCGTAACAGTCCTTTACTGTATCCACCAGTACACGGATGGCCAGCAGGTCATAAATCTCATTCAGTTCTTTATGGTCCCGCATCATTTTTTTATAAATACTGTAGAAATTTTTGGGACGACCCTGGATCTCACAACGGATATTAACCCTGTCCAGTTCCTGGCGCAGGGTCTCCATGGCGTCGTTGATCATGGCTTCCCTTTCTTTCCGTTTTGTCTTGACCTGCTCTACCAGATTGTAATACAGTTCCGGATCCCGGTACCGGAAGGCCATGTCCTCCAGTTCCCACTTGATTGTATAAATACCCAGGCGATTAGCCAGAGGCGCATAAATTTCCAGGGTTTCCTTGGAAATGGACTGCTGCTTGTGAACCGGCATGTATTTCATGGTTCGCATGTTGTGCAAACGGTCCGCCAGTTTAATGATAACCACCCGGATATCCTGGGCCATGGCCAGGAACATCTTACGGTAATTTTCGATCTGCCGCTCTTCTTTGGAAATATACTCAATTTTTCCCAGCTTGGTCACGCCATCGACCAGCATGGCTACCTTCGCGCCAAACATTTCCTTGAGTTGTTGAAGAGTAGTATCCGTATCCTCCACCACATCATGCAAAAACGCGGCAGCCAGCGTCTCCTCATCCATTTTCATCTGGGCGAGGATATTGGCAACCTGGATTGGATGAATAATATACGGCTCGCCGGAACGCCGCTTCTGATCTGCATGCATCTTAGCAGCAAAGTCATAGGCTTTTTTAACGAAGCCGATTTGTTTTTCATCAAGATAGGTTTTCAAAAACTCAAAGAATTCTTCAATGGTTACATTCTGGTTCTCTTTATCGGACATACTCTATTCCTTCCTTATCTGCGTTTACAAAACCGCCGGTTACCCACCGGCCCAGTAAACGCACAGGTCTCTCAGCGTTTCCGTAAGCTCTGGATCCTGGCGCCGGCTATCCGTAAACTGTTATGATACATTTCCAGCAGCGTATCTTTCTTTGCACACAACCCGATGTAGGTGGGAGACGCATCCAATTGTTTGCGTTCCATACTTCCCATCATCAGATTATCTCCCTCGATCCGGAAAAAATCCAGTTCACGGAAAATACGCAAATCATGTTCCTTTAAACACAACTGATGCTTTTCAGCCTGATATTTCAACTGATCTATCTTGGCGACAGCCTGGGATTGCAACACCCGTTTAATTAACCGGTAGGCATCGACCAGATGATTCCGGTCCGGATATTCCTCCTGAAGCCGTTTCTTTTGCATATATAAATCATCCATATTATACAGGATGTACAAAACCGTTCCACCATTCCCATATACAGGGAATTTGCCCCACTGGAAGATATTCTCTTCCGGCAATTCGTAAAAGATGATCTGCTTTTCGGAAGCCTCGCACTGTTCCCCGTAATACCGGATCTTCACGTTGGCACATGACGCAAGTTCTGCTTCTTCCTTGCTGTTTTGATTAATAAACACGGTAAACAGCTGCCCCGAATGCAGAAGCCGTGCCAGCACGGTTTCTTTAAATTCAGAATTCCTGCGGTAGTCATGCAGTTCCATATCCATGCGAAAAGCAACAATATCCAGATTGATGCTTTCCGTATTGTTAAAGAAATTGATGCGGGGCTTAAAGGCAATATCCGCCTGGGCATTATTGCAAAGACAAAACTGATACTGGGCGCCCTGCCACATAATACAGTGACAGGACCGGGAACCGATATCGGCAAAGAATCGCAGATGCGTCAGCTCCTGCCCAAACAGACGCGGGTTATGCAGTTCCGCATTTCGAAGCATGAAGATTGGAACCGGATTCTCACAGCCAAAGGGTTCCAGCAACTGCAGTTCATGTAAAAAGGACAGTGTCAGTTCCTCATGACGGTCCCACTCAACATCCACAGCCAGATGCGGCTGATAATCTTCCGGTTGCAGGCTGTTGCTGACCACGTCCGTAAAATGTTTTCTGAAATCTTCTATCTTACTGCTTTCCAGCGTCAGGCCCGCGGCCTGACTGTGACCTCCAAACTGTACCAGATCGGCGGAGCAGGCATCAATAGCGTCATACAAATCCAGCGGAGGGATGCTTCGGCAGGAGCCTTTGGCAATCTCCCCACTGATACTGATCAGAATAACCGGACGGTAATATTTATCTACCAGTCTGGATGCCACAATACCGATTACTCCGGGATGCCAGCCTTTCTGGGCTTCTGAATCCCATTTCCCTGCCAGCACAATTGCCGGGCCGATGGAATCCTGTTTTGCCAGCAAAGCTTCCGCTTCCGTAAAAATCTGGCGGCTGATTTCCTGACGCACCGCATTTTCATCATTCAGATTGTTCGCCATGCGTTCCGCCGCTTCTTCGTCCTTTGTGGTCAGAAGTTCTACGGCCAGCTGCGCATGCTCTAACCGCCCCACCGCATTCAATCGTGGCGCCAGAATAAATCCGATTTTTTCTGTAGTAATCGTTTCCCGGTAGCAGCGGCATACCTCCAGCAGTTTGCGCAAGCCTGTAAGGGATGTAGTTTCCATGGCTTTCATCCCACGTTTTACCAGCGCCCTGTTTTCATCCTGCAGCGGTACAATATCCGCCACCGTACCCAGGGCAACCAGTTCTGTATACTGTTCCCAGAACGGGGCCGCCGGGTTACGCAGCTTTTCCAACGCCTGACAAACCTTAAACGCCACACCTACGCCAGACAATCCTTTGAACGGATACATACAGTCCGCCTGCTTGGGATTGACGATAGCAAATGCCGCCGGCAACAGTTCCGGCGGGCGGTGATGGTCTGTAATAATAATATCCATTCCCCGCGGCGCTTCCGCCACTTCTTTTACTCCGCTGATGCCGCAGTCTACCGTAATGACCAGCGTAATGCCTTCCTCATACAAATACTGCAATGCTTCATTATTCAGGCCGTATCCTTCGCCCTCCCGTTTGGGAATATAGGTAGAGACATTCGCTTGTAATCCGGTCAAATACAAATACAGCAAAGAGCTGGCAGTTATGCCGTCCACGTCATAATCCCCATATACGGCAATCTTCTCGCGGCCCTCCACAGCCCGCAGGATCCGTTCCGCCGCCAGCCTCATATCTTTCATAAGAAAAGGATCATAGTACGTATCCTTTTTCCCAAATAAAAAATCCCTGATCCTGTTTTCTTCCCGCAGCCCCCGATTCCATAATATCCCTGCAGTGACCGGGGATATTTCCAGTTTCGCAGCCAGTGCTTTTATCTCTTCCTTATCATAGGTCCTTAAATCCCAATACTTGTACCGTTTCATCTCTATTTACAAAATCCTCTCTGTACGCCCACCCTTCTTGCGGCCTTTGTGCCAAGTTTCCTGTCTGTTATAGACTTGCTATTTCCTGCCAGGGTGAAGCAACTGATTTTTTTAAAACTTTTGCCTATTATATTATTGTATCTAAAAACACGTAATCTGTGAATAGTTTTTTCATATTTATTTTTTATCCGATATATGACGGCCACCGTGCAACATGGCAACCTCAAAAAAAGACATTATATAAATGGAAAAACTGCGATATAAACCGCAGTCTTCCTCAAAATTCACTCTTTTTACCGATACAATTCACCGATCCGGTCATATTCCGGCATAAATTTCTCAAGGAAATAGGGTGTATATTTTGCTTCACCTCCATGTTCCCACTCATTCAGAAAACCTATGAGAGTCTCCACTTTATTCGTCAGGGAACGAATTTCATTTCGGGCCGCACCCGACATAGCAGTAACTTCCAGCAATTTTCGCATCGCATTCAGCCGGTCCGTCAGTTTTACACAGGAAGTCTTACGTTCCGCAGGAGTCGGCGCCTTTACCTCAGGACCGTTCGGATACATGGATTCCATCAACCGTTCTACATCATCATAGATCCGGTCCAGTTCCATCATACATTCCGTTGATGCTTTCATTTTACCCAGCAAAATCTCCTGGGTGCCAACATAATCAATATGCGCATACCGTTCCCAGCCGTTGACCATTTTTACACGGGCCCAGTTCCCTTTCACTTCCAACAGCTTGACCGGCTCCCCAAAGCGGTACGCTGCCACAGGAGCAATATTCGTGTTTGGCTCGTCCCGGATCCACACATTACGGCCGGTAATAAAATATGTCTGTCCAACCACCGCCTGCTGCCCCTTGGGAAATGCTTCTGCGGTCAGCCCATTCATAAACACTGCGGCAAATAATGCCATTACCAGGATAAGCTTTTTCATGTTATCCCTCCATCAGACAATCCATGTTATTGAAATCAACGTTATTAACTATTCATAAACTAATATATTGTATTATACCATAAGCACCTGTTATTTTTGCATTGCATCCGCAAAATATTTTAGAACAGGTAATCCAAAGAGCCGTTCTACCGGTAACATGTCCATACAGCTTTTCTTTTTGCTGCACAAAAAAAGACCATCCCATCAGGATGATCTTCTGACATTTATTACTATTTGGTGCCGCTGGCCGGAGTCGAACCGGCACGCCCGCAAAGGCGCTTGATTTTGAGTCAAGTGCGTCTGCCAATTCCGCCACAGCGGCACGTAAAAAACGGAACAAAACTATATTATCATTGGTGTTTCGGTTTGTCAATGGGTTTTTTACAATATGCTTCCGCTCTTCCGCAACCGTTTCCACAAAAACGCAGCAACAATAACACCCAGCAACGCCGTTGTCCACTGGGGAATCCCCATGGAAACCTGCAGCAGATACTTTGCCTGCTGGGGCAGCCGGAACAGGTTGCACACGATACCCGTACAGGACCACAGCGTTACCGCTTTCAGCAATGGCGCAAACACATAATGCTTCCACCGTTTTTTCTGCTGTACTACAACGCAAAACACCAGATTTCCCAAAAACACCACTGCCACCATCGGCAATACGGGCAAATGCCCCTGTAAGAATGCGAAAACCGGAAGGAGCAGGCAGATAATTCCCGCATACAGGATCCCACTCCCCCATACTGCAAAGCACAGACAGAGGTTCACCACTGTACCGATCAGCAGCATGGATGCGATGGGCGGGAATGGCAGGAATACCCGCAGAGCCTGTGCCACAACCGCGATGGCCAGACACAGCGCAGCCCGCACCAGCGCACGGTTACGTTGCGGATCTGTCATTTCGTCTGTTCCCGAATATACTCTTCAAAAGCCGTCTGCAACTGAAGGGTTACTTTACCCGGTTTGCCATCTGCCACCGGTCTCCGGTCAATTTTTGCTACCGGCATGATTTCGCAGCGATAACCGCACAGGAACGCTTCTTCCGCTTCCAGCGCAAATTCTTTAGTAAATGCTTTTTCGATTACCTGCATGTCCAGCGTCGCCGCCAGTTTTTCTTTAACCAGCTGCCGTGTCACATTTTGATGTACACTCCCAAGCTTCATGGGATACGTCCAGAGCAGTTCATCTTTCACAATCATAAACGCAGCTTCGGTTGCTTCCGTTATTTTTTCATCCCGCACAAATAACGCATCATAGCATTTCCCGATGCGGGCTTTGTTCTTCGCCAAAATTTCCGGCAGACGGTTCAATGTATTCAGTTCACACTTGACAGCCCGTTCGTCCGGAACTGTAATCAGGTTTACGCCGGTCTTTCTCTGTTCCGCCAGCGCGTCCCGGTTCAGCGGCACAGCCTGCATGATCAGTTCCGGTTCACACTGTTCCGGAAAATCCAGATCATACGGTCCGATTCCACGGGTCACCTGCGTATAGAGCAGACCGTCAGTCACTTCAGCCGCTTCGATCATCCGGCTTGTAAATTCCACCATTTCTTCTACCATATAGAAGCCGGGAACCTTAATCTGCACCAGCGCATTCAGCAGGTTTTCCATATGCATTTCCGCATGCAGGGCCTTTCCATTATAGACGGGGACAATTTCATACACGCCGTCCCCGAACTGATGACCCCGGTTAAAAGGATGCACATTGATTTCTTCTGCATCCACAATATCATTATTGATTAAAATCAGATTGGTTTTCATGTGAGCCTCCGTTATTACCACTTGCTGGGTATTCCTTCGATTTTATCTACATTCACCATGGATGCCATCATGGTGGCCAGCAGGCGGTTTTTGTTGTCATACATCTCACCTACGATGACCATGGTAGTCCGGCCGTGATGTTTGATGTTGCTGATCATACGCACTGTGCCGTCCATACTTACGTTACTGATGAAATCCATAGAAAAGTTTACAGTTACTACAGCTTCTCCGACAGAAGCGCCGGTCACTCCCAGTACGGAATCTGCCAGCGCCGTCAACACGCCGCCATGGGTTACATTCCGGTGGTTGGCATGCTTGTCATGTTCAATATGCAGGCTGACCTGGGCGCCACCGCAATAAATCTCATCAATGCTGATGTGGAAAAAATCCGACATAAAGCAATTGTGCTTATAAATTTCCCGGATGCGCGCGGGAACGTCCAGAAAATATCCCGTCTCCGGATCCCGCGGCAGGTTGGAAGGCGGAAATCCGTTATGCTTCTGTTCCTGTTCTTTCATACTGCTTCTCTCCCATTCCCAAAACTGCTTAAAGCATTCTTTCGTTTCATACTTTTTTAATCTTATTACGTTACGTCGCTTTTGTCAATTTATGATATAATTATGTAATGAAAGCCATAATACGTTATGCGTACTTTTTTATCTCATCTGTTATCTGAAGATGCAAACCGTTTTATAAAATTGTAAGGAGAACATATCACAATGAATCAATTTGTTTTATACGCCAGTAACGACAGCAACACCTCACCCAGCCCTTTTTTATTTTTCCCTCTTTCCTGCGACGATGGACACGGCGATTATAATCGCAGCTATGATAAAGGCTACGATGATTTCGATTACGCCGACTACTCCACCGGCAAAGAAGACAACAATTTCCGTACACAACAGAAGAAAAAGCGAAAATCCGAAAAGCAGATTATTGAAGATATTCTGAATCGCTGGGACTGATAAACCGCGCCATATTTTTTTAAGTCAAAACGCCCGCGCATCTCCCACCCTCCCCCGCGAAACTACGGCGGCATCCAGAAAACTTGCTGTCGCCGCCTAAAGTTTTTCGATGGGGCAAGCCTTTCCGGGATATGCGCGGGCGTTTTCTCTATTTACAAATAAACACCTGTATCCGATTTTGCAGATACAGGTGTTTTCATGTTACGCAACGATTCTTTTCGCCAAACGCGCAACAATTTTATCCCACCACTGCCGCGCAGCGGTCGCACAGGTCCGGATGGGCTGCATTCTGTCCTACGCTCTCGCTGTAAGTCCAGCAGCGTTCACACTTATGACCGTCAGCCGGCTTTACGGTTACTTTCAGGTCATTGCGTCCGGTAGCTTCTTCACCTTCCGCGGCGCCTTCATGTACTTCCACCTGGGAAACAATAATCAGCGTAGGCAGGTCTTTTTCCACAGACTTCAGAATCTCCAGGGCTTCCCCTTCCGCATACAGCACTACTTTGGCCTCCAGGGAATTACCGATGGTCTTGTTCTGGCGATGGCCTTCCAGCACTTTTGTCACTTCACTGCGAATCACAATGAAATTATCGTATTTTGTTTCCAGCGCTTCATCCATGTACTCCGTCTTCACTTCCGGCCAGGGAAGCATTTGTACGGATTCCGGCGCATTGGCCGGTTTCTTCATGAACTGCCATACTTCTTCCATGGTAAAGCTCAGCACCGGGGACAGCATGACGATCAGATCGTTCAGAATCTCATACATGGCAGTCTGGGCACTGCGGCGGGCCGGATCATCCGGTCTGGATACATACAGACGATCCTTAATGATATCCAGATAGAAGCTGGACATTTCTACCGTGCAGAAATTATGAACGGCATGGAACAGCACATGGAAATCATATGCTTCATAGGCAGCTTCCACTTCTTTTTTCAGCTGCTGCAGACGCATCAGCGCCCACTGGTCCAGTTCCTGCATATCGGCAAAGGCCACTTTGTCCGTTGCATAATCAAAATCATTGGTGTTGCCCATAATGTAGCGGATGGTATTGCGAATCTTGCGATACGCATCCGACAGCTGTTTCAGAATCTCTTTGGAGATACGGATATCTTGCTTGTAATCGGCCGAAGCCACCCACAACCGGACGATATCCGCGCCATACTGCTTGATAATATCCTGAGGCGCAATCACGTTACCCACAGACTTGGACATCTTGCGGCCTTCACCGTCTACTACATACCCGTGGGTCAGTACAGAATGATACGGTGCATGCCCGGTCACTGCCACAGATGTCAGCAGGGAAGACTGGAACCAGCCGCGATGCTGGTCGCTGCCTTCCAGATACATGGCGCAGGGCCATTCCAGTTCCGGACGTTTGGTCATAACACCCATATGGCTGGACCCGGAATCGAACCACACATCCATGATATCTTTTTCCTTCCGGAAATGGGTGTGACCGCACTTGGGACATTTCGTCCCTTCCGGCAGCAGCTGGTCCGCTTCATATTTCCACCAGGCATCACTGCCCTCTTCTTCAAAAATATTGGCAATTTTTTCAATCGTAGCTTCATTTACCAACGGTTCGTTGCATTCTTCACAGTAAAAGATGGGAATCGGTACGCCCCAGACACGCTGGCGGCTGATACACCAGTCGTGACGGTCTGCCACCATGTTATGGATACGGGGTTCGCCCCAGGCGGGAATCCATTTTACTTCATTATGAATCGCATGCAGGGCCGCATCACGGAATCCGTCCACGGAAGCAAACCACTGCTCGGTAGCCCGGTAGATGATGGGGTTCTTGCAACGCCAGCAATGGGCGTACTGGTGATGGATATTCTTTTTACCCAACAGGAATCCCAGTTCCGCCAGGTATTTCAGGATCGGTACATTGGCGTCAAACACAAACAGGCCTTTAAAGCGCTCGCCGGCTTCCGCCGTCATCTTACCCTGTTCGTCTACGGGGCAGACAATAGGTACATTGTATTTCAGGCAGGTCAGGTAGTCCACGTCGCCGTGACCGCCGGCCGTATGTACACAGCCGGTACCGGTTTCCAGGTCAACATAGTCTGCCAGACAAATCATGGATTTACGGTGATTGTATTCCGGAAACGGATGCTCGCATTCCGCAAATTCCATTTCACGGCCTTTTACCGTGCCCAGCACGTTGCCCAGGGTCAGGCCGGCTTCCGCTGCCACATTATTGACCAGCTCGCTGGCCATGAACAACACTTCGTCACCGTTTTCCACAAAGGAATACTCAAAATCAGGGTGCAGCGTCACCGCCATGTTGCCGGGAATAGTCCAGGGCGTGGTGGTCCAGATTACAACATAAACCGGCCGGCCGTTCACGCCTTCCGGAGTCTTGCCATTGTCTTTGGTCAGAGGGAATTTGACATAAATGGTCGGCGTCTTCTGGTCTGCATATTCAATTTCCGCTTCCGCCAGGGCGGTTTCGCAATGGGGGCACCAGTAAACCGGTTTCAATCCTTTATAAATGTAACCCTTGTTGGCCATGGCGCCAAATACGCGAATCTGCTCCGCTTCAAAAGAATGCTGCAGGGTCAGATAGGGATGATCCCAGTCGCCCAGCACGCCCAGCCGTTTGAATTCTTCCCGCTGGATATCCACAAACTCATGGGCGTAGGCATCACATTTTGCCCGCAGATCCAACGCCGTCATGCTGTGACGGTCCACACCCATAGCGTTGAGACAGGCATGTTCAATCGGCATGCCGTGCGTATCCCAGCCGGGAATATACGGAGTATCATAGCCCTTGGCATATTTATATTTAATGATGATATCTTTCAATACTTTATTCAGCGCATGCCCCATATGGATATGGCCGTTGGCATAAGGAGGTCCGTCATGGAGAACCCATTTGGTATGCCCTTCATGCAGTTTCTGCTTCTTTTCATAAATCTTGTTTTCTTCCCAGAATTTTAAAAATTCCGGTTCACGTTTCGGCAGGTTTCCCCGCATTGGAAACTCGGTTTCCGGTAAATTCAGAGTCTTACTGTAATCCACTTTTTTCTCCTCCTGATTTGTTTCTGTGCAAGGAAAAAACTAATTTTCCCGTATAAAAAAACAAGTCTCGTCCAAAAAGGGACGAGACTATACTTAACCCGTGGTACCACCCTCATGACAGAAATCTTCTGCCACTCGTTCAGCGCGATAACGTGCGCCAATCCGTCCATGCTTACTATTTGTTCAGCTGGCTGCTCCAAAGTGATATTCACACTGCCGAAATACTCGTCCGGGCTTCCACCCTCCCCGGTTCGCTTTACCATTTCTGCAGGTTACTGTCTTTTTCTTAGCTATTATCAACTATGCTTTTATCCGGCGCAATAGAACCGCGCCTGTAATGAAGCTATTTTACTACTTTTGATAAAGCGCGTCAATAGCGCCCAGCTTAAATTTATGGATGCCGTATCCTTCCTGAGCCTGTAAATGAGACAGGTCGTTCAGACGGAATATGGCATGTTCCTTCCATTTATTGATACCCAGCACGGACAAACTGGAAGGCAGAATATCCACTGAAAAATTCAGACGGTTCACGTCCTCAATGTCCATCCCCAGCCAGTCGAAGATAATATTCTGTATCGTCCCCTTATGGGAGATGATGATCAGATTTTCCTTATCCCAGTCAGCCGCTTCATGCAGTCCGTCCACAGAACGCCGGAAAAACTCACGCCTTGTCTCCCCGCCGGGATAATTCCGGTGATCCAGTTCCTTTAACGTAGGAGGCGGACAGTAGATGCTCCTCGCTTCACTTTCCTTCAGTCCTGCTGCTTTTCCGTTATTTTTTTCCCGGAGGAACGCAAAGTCCTCCACTTTTTCTATGCCCAGTTTTTCTGCAAAGATAACCGCCGATTCATGGGCCCGTTTCAAATCGCTGCACAAAATCCGAAAGTGCGGCATCTTACCCGAAAAATCCTTCGCCAGTTTTTCCGCAGCCGCCTCGATCTGCCTACGCCCTTTATCCGTCAGGTTCGAATCCGTCCAGCCGCCGGTAAAATGCTCCGTATGGTGCGTCGCCTCTCCATGTCGTACAAGAATGATCATATCAGGATTCCTTATTCTCCTCCGGTTTCGGACCAACGGTCTGTGATTCCGTTTTATCAGTCTCCCCTGCGGATTCCGGCTTTGCATCGCTGCTTGGGGACTTTGTTTCCACTGATTTTTGCAGCTCGCTCAACGCGACACGCAGATCCGCGTTCTTACGCGGAAAACCATTCCGATTAAAGATTACGGAGTTGCGAGGTCTGAAACGCGAAAACAAAGGTCTGGGAGAGCTTTCTGCCACTTCATCGGCAACATTCATATTTTCAGGCTCTACGGATTTTTCCTTATTCTTTTCAATACTCTGCTCCTCTACACGATCCGGTTCGGCAGCTTCCTTCACCGGTTCTTGCTCTGTTTTTGAAACACTCTCTGTTTTCGCAATATCCTGCGGTGCAATGTCCTGCATTTCAACCTCACGTACAGGTTCCTCACGACTCTCCGTCACCTCAGTGTCAACACCTGCCACATCAGCTTCTGTTTTAGCTGCCACATCAGCTTCTGTTTTAGCTGCCACATCAGCTTCTGTTTTAGCTGCCACATCAGCTTCTGTTTTAGCTGCCACATCTTCTGCTTTGGCTGACACATCTTCTGCTTTAGCTGCCACATCTTCTGCTTTTGTTTCCAGAACCGGTTCCGCTTTTTTCACAGCCTGCAATTTTGCCTGTACCATTTGATCCACGGCAAAATCAGCGTCAAAATTCTCATACAATGCCAGTTGAGACTGAAGCAGGCTTTTAAACTGTTTGCTCTGGGAATTGGCTTTGTTGATCATTGTGCTGTAGGTATCTATGGCCGCCGCCGCTTTTGTTTCTGCCACAAAGACCATCTTCTGGCTGCGCTCAGTTGCCTCATGTATCATCGTACGGCTCTGTTCCGTGGCTTCCGAAATCATCTGACGGGATTTCTGTGTCGCTTCCGCAATCATATCCTGAGATTGTTTCTGAGCCCTGGCAATCATTTCATTAGCCCTTTGCGTCGCTTTTGCCACGATATTCTGGGATTGCTGGTTTGCATCCGCCATCACCTGATTGGCATGAGCCGAAGCCTCTGCTGTCAGGGTACGGGCCTGCTCCCTGCTGTCTGCCAGTTGCGACTTACAACTGTCCTGCGCCGCCACTTTCATTTTAGCTACTTCAATTTCAGCAAGGCTCTTCATCTTTTCCACAAAAGACTGGGCCTCTTCCCGCAGCTTACTGGTGCTGGAATCCGTTTTGCTGCGCAGCCCCATCGCATAGGAGTCTGCGTCCGTACGGGTGGACTTTCCGTAATCGTCTGCTTCAGCCCGGGTCTTGACTGCATAGGCATCCGCCTGCTTCCGGACCTCCTCCGAATACGCCTCCGCCTCGGATTTCATGCGGGTGATTTCCGCTTCTGTATCAGCCCGCAGTTTATTACAAAATGCAGCAACTGTGTCCTTTTGCTTATTGCATGCCAGTTCCGTTTCTTTTGTAAGCACTTCCGCTTTCTGCTGACTGTTTTTCTTTACTTCATCCGCAGCTTCCTGCGCAACTACCAGCGTGCTCTGCATGGTGCTTTCCATCCGCTGATAATACTCCAGCTTGGCGCTGACCCGTTCTACAGAATCCTTTAATTCCACATTATCCTGATATAACCGTTCATATTCTTTGGATATCTGCAAAAAAAACTGGTTCACTTCGTCTGTGTCATAACCGCGGAAACTCTTGGAAAAAGTTTTCCCATTTAAGTCCAATGGTGTAAGCATATTTATTCCTCCTGCTATAATACTGAATAATCATTACCAGATCACATTGTCCAATCTGTATTGATAATCATGGCAGTGCCATGCAAATCTCATCACAACAGTTATATATATCGCTTCAGCGTAATCGCGCAGCGTCCTTTTTTCGTCGTACCGCGAATTTCGGAAAGTTCCACCCGGCCCCGTCCGCGAAACGACATTACATCGCCCTCTGCTACAGTTTGGGATGCGCTCTTTGCTTCTTTCCAGTTCAGCTTCACGTTCTGGCTTTTGATTTCCTCTGCCATCCGGGAACGGCTGATGCCATATCCCGCTGCCGCCACCGCATCCAGCCGCAAAGCTGCTACGGTAGCCGAAATAATTTTAACTTTCTCTTCCTTTTCCTGCAATTCCTCTCTGCTAATCCGCTGCAGGCTCACATGGGCCGCACCGATTTGGCACAGATTGCTTTCAATATAGTTAGCAAACGATTTGTCCGCCACAAACTGAGCGCCTTCCGGCACCAGTACGATATCCCCCATGATTTCGCGCTCGCAGCCCATGCCCATGAACGCGCCCAGAATATCCCTGTGACCTAATGTATAATACCGCTTATCCCAGGAAACGAGATAGCAGACCAGTCCAAAATCCGGTGTACCGTAAAAATCCTCTGCCACAAACGCAATCCTGGATCTTTCCGCGTTGGCAAACCCGCCATCCGATTCCAGACGAATGCCTTCAAAATTTGCCGCCACGATATCCGCCACATTCCTGCCGTGGGGATCCAGAAACTCGCTGACCTTGTACCTGGCTGTTTTCCGGGCCGCTTCTGCCAGATCCACCAACCGCGCCGCCAGCTCTTCATCCCCGCTTGCTTTGAAGTAACGTAATATTTTATCTCTGTCTGCCATGCCTATTTGTTTCCCTTTAACTCTTCACTTCGGTCCAGAACCGCCTGAACCGCGTTGTACAGAGCGCCGCGCACCGCACCGTTTTCCAGTGCTTTGATACCGGCGATGGTAGTACCGCCGGGCGATGTCACCATGTCGCGCAGTACAGCAGGATGCTTCCCAGTTTCCAGTACCATTTTACCCGAACCGGCAAACGTCTGAGCCGCCAGTTTGATGGCTGCCGCCCTGGGCAGTCCGGCCATCACGCCTGCATCCGCCAGCGCATCAATCATCACATATACATATCCCGGCCCGCAGCCTGAGACCGCCGTGACCGCTTCAATATCCTTTTCCTGAATCCGCAGCGTTTCTCCGCAGCAGCCAAAAATCTGCTCCGCTGTTTTCACCGCTTCTTCACTCACCCCGGTACCGGGAGCGATGGCCGTCATGCCGGCTCCCACTGCCAGCGGTGTGTTGGGCATGGTACGAATCACGGGATGCCCGTTGAATATCCCGGCAATCTTTTCAATCGTCACAGAACCCATGATGGAAAGGATGACTGCTTTTGCAGGGACAGCGGAAACCAGCGCGCCGCGCAGCACACTGTCCACCATCTGCGGTTTGATTGCCAATACGACCATGTCTGCATCTTTTACCGCTTCACAATTATCAACGAGTCCGGTTACGCCATACGTTTCGTGCAGATAATCCGCGCGTTCCTGCCGGTGTGCTCCCACAAAGATTGCCGCCGAATCCATCAGCCCGGCGCCGGTAATGCCTTTTATGATTGCCTCACCCATGGCGCCGCCGCCGATAAATGCAAGTTTATGCAAATTCAGTTTTTCGGCCACGGGGATCCCCCTCTTTCTCCGTTATATACCTCGGCCTCTGCGTCAATATCCACATTACGGGGCGCACAGACCAGAATATTCGGTCCGATTGTCCGGACCGTACCGTTTAACGCGTAAATCGTTCCGCTGATAAAGTCTGTCATACGTTTCCGTACAGCAGGTTCCGTTGTTTCAAAGTTTACCACCACCGGCTGGTCGTTCCGCAGGAAATCTGCCACTTTTTGGGAATCATCAAAACTGGTGGGTTCAATGACTACTACCCGGACCTCTGTCGTTGTCTTCATCTGAATTGTACGGTTTTCTTTTTTGCTTTTCCGCATCCGTGACAACAGACCCGGCTTTTTTCCTTTTGCTTCTTTATCCGCAGGAACAGATTCCGGTTCTTCTTTTGCTACCGGAACAGGAGCCTGGCGGACTGCTTTCGGGAAACCTCTCTTTGCCGGTTTCTCTACTACTTCTTCCTCTTCTTCGTCGTCCTCTTCCTCATCCATCTCACGGTTCGGATCATCCGGATCATATAAGCCTAACGCATCCGAAATACGTTCTAAAAATTTCTTTTTCCCCATGTTGCGTCTCCTTGTATATTTATGCTCAAATGTCATATTGCATGTGCTATGCTTACGATGTTGCTGCCGGGAACCCCGGGCCAGCATCCCTGTGGTACAGGTTGTTTCAGAATCAGTACCCCCGATTATTGTAATCCCTGGCACCAAACAGTGCAGTACCCACTCGCACCATGTTAGCCCCCTCTTCCACGGCAATCGCATAATCACTGGTCATGCCCATGGAAAGGAAGTCGATATCCTTACGCTGCCGTTTCAACTTGCAAAAATAATCGTAACCCTGCCGGAACACAGAATGCAATACGGTTTGATCCGGTGTATTGGGCGCGATGACCATAATACCTCTTACCCTGATATGAGGAAACGAATCCAGCAACGGCAATACAGCCTCATAGTCTTCCGGCAAAAAACCGGTCTTTTGCGGCTCCCGAGCCACATTGATCTGCAACAGCACATCCATGACTTTGCCCTGCTTCGCGGCTTCCTTTTCCAGCGCCCGCAACAAATGCTCGCTGTCCGCAGATTCGATCAGATCAAAAAATTCCACAGCCTGTTTTGCCTTATTGGTCTGCAGATGACCGATCAGGTGCCACTTTCCCGGATGTCCAATCTGTTGCTGTTTTTCCCGGGCTTCCTGAACCCGGTTCTCTCCGATATTCCCAACACCCAGCGACTGTATTTCCGTTACCACAGCTGCCGGATGATTTTTCGTGACGGCAACCAGACAAACCTCATCGCCGGTCTCTTTCCGCTCAGTACGTCGAGCCAATGCCGATGCAATCGTTTCCTTCACGTTATGCAGATTATCTGCCAACATAAAACAAACCCTCTTTATAAATCAATATTTCTGATTTTCGATTTTCGAATTTAATATATAAAAATGTATCAAAAATCAACTTACATAAATAATAGAAATTATACCACAATAAAGCATAACAGAAAAGCAGATTTTCAGCAAGTAAAAATGAACTGTATCAGGCTCTGAAACCGAACCTTACAGGTGAACTGATGCAACCCTGCGTTTCACTCTTTCCGGCACAGACAGACGCCCATACGTCCCGTTTTCCCATTCTCATAACGGTAAGAGCAGAACAATTCAGGGTTATGATTGGTACAGACGCCGGCGGTTGAAATGTTAGAAAGAGCGACACCCGCTTCCATCAACTGCTGCCGGTTGACCTGCCAAAGGTCCAACCAGTATTTCCCGTTACATTTTTCTGTAAAGCAGCTTGCATATTCCTGCATTTGGATTCTCACAACATCATCCACTTCATAACAGCAGCCGCCGATAGAGGGACCGATGGCCGCCAGCAGATTTTCCGGCTGAACGCCAAAAGTCTCCTGCATGGCAGCCACCGTTTTCTTTGCAATCTGCGCTGCAGTTCCCCGCCAGCCTGCATGTGCCAGACCGATGACTCCCGTTTTGGGATCTGCCAGCAGGACCGGAACGCAATCTGCATAAAACAAAAGCAGGGGTACATCTGCCAGATTAGTGATCAGCGCATCCGTTTCCGGAATCGTGTCGGAAAAAGACTCTGCGCCGCTGCCAATCCTATCTTCCGTAATCACCTGCACATGGCTTCCATGTACCTGGGCACAGGTAGTAAACCGTTCCGGTTTTACACCGATCGCCGCAGCAAATTTTTGCCGGTTGCGAAGAACTTTTTGAGGATTGTCTCCTACATGCAGCGCCAGGTTCAGCGTACCGGGAACCATGTCGCTTTCCCCATGCAGCCGACAGGAACAGGCGGTGGTGAAACCTGCCTGTTCAAAGCGGTCAAAGTATCCGAACCAGATATTATTATATGACGTCAACATGAAATCGTTTTGCATCCATTTTCCTCTTTCAGATTTAAATTTCACTTTTTTATTTGCAAACTCCACAACGTTTACAGCCTTCGAAACAGCCCGGCGTAAACCTTCCCTTTTGGGAATTTTCCATTTCTTTTAACAGGTATGCTTTGGTTACACCCATGTCCAGATGATCCCATGGCAGGATTGCCTCCGTCCGGATTTCACGGCAGGCCATCTTTTCCGTCTGTATCTGATGAAACTGAAAGGCTTCTTTCAATCCCGTCCGGTTTTCTGCCGCCCAAGCTAAAACGTTACCAATCTGTCGGTTTCCCCGTGCCAATACAGCCTGTAATACCGTCTCTTTCAACGACTCAGCAAGCAGGCGGATACGCCTGTCTTTTTTGAATCCGTTTTGCAGCATCTTAACTCTGCGTTTCAAAACTTTTATATCTTCCAGCGGGGACCACTGATACGGTGTAAACGGTTTGGGAATAAAAGCATTGACGGAAAGGATCAGGTCGCCTTTATGTCCCAGTTCGTCCATGCGGCTGCGCACACGATGCACCAGTTCGATCATCTCATCAATATCCTCGTCAGTCTCTCCCGGAAGACCAATCATAAAATATAACTTGATGTTTGGCATCCCGGCTCGTGCAGCATACTCCATCGCCTGATAGATATGCTCTTCCGTAATTCCTTTGTTGATAGCCGCACGCATCCGGACACTGCCCGCTTCCGGCGCTACCGTCATGGTACGCTGTCCGCTTCCGGCCAGTGCCTGCACCAGCGGCAGATCCAACGAATCGGCCCGCAGGGATGCACAGGAAAAAGGAACCTGTTCTTCCGCCAATGTCGTGGTCAGCTTTTTCATTTCCGGATAATCGGACACCGCCGCGCCCATCAGTCCCACTTTGGCCGTCTGCTCCGGACGCTGCCGGATATCCTGCAACAGCAGATCCAGATTGCGGTTACGGGGTCTGCGGAAACAGTAGCCCGCCATGCAGAACCGGCAATGCCTCCCGCAGCCCCGGGCCACTTCCACAATAAACATGTTGGCAAATTCCGTATAAGGGGAAACGATAGCTGAAGTATGGGGATAGGCATCCAGATTTTTTACCCACTGTCGGCTGATTATCTCCGGTACTGTTTCCATCCGTTCCATGGCAATCACAGAACCGGTCTCATCATAGTGCGGCGCATAAAACTGCGGAACATACACGCCGGGCAGCTGTGCCGCTGCCAGCAGCTTTTCCCTGCGCGTTTTCTTTTCCATACGAAGCTGTTCCAAAAGCCGCAGCAGTTTCGGCAGCGTCTCCTCCCCTTCGCCGATGACCACAAAATCCGCAAAATCTGCCAGCGGTTCCGGATTAAAAGTAGCGCAGGGACCGCCGATGATGACAAAGGGATCCTTTTCTCCCCGTTCTTCTGAGAGCAGTTTAATGTGCCCCATCTGCAGCTGAATCAGAAAATTAAGGTAATCCATCTCAAAGGAAAGGGTAGCACAGATATACGGAAAGTCTGCCAACGGGCGCTGGGTCTCCATGGAGAACAGGGCTGTTTTCGTTTTGGCATACTCTTCCCGTTTCTTTTCATCCGGAAGGAAAACTCGTTCGCACGCCCACCCGTCCCGGTTCAGGATCTGGTACAAAATATGCAGGCCCAGATTGGACATTCCCAGGTGGTAGGTATTCGGGTATAAAAAAGCCACCGGGGTTCTTCGCCCCGGGGCAAATATCTGGGTTCCGATTTCTGTTGCAAGGATTTCTTTAATTTCTTTTTGCAGATTCCAGCTCAAACAACTGACCTCACTTCAATGCAACTATCCATAATTCCTGATGGCAAAGGAAAGACTTCGCAAATCCGAAACCGATTGTTCACGTCTTCCCTTGCCGTCCGATTCGTGTACAAATCCTTATTTTGCTTTCAGCTTTTTCTCCAGCGCGTCGATGATGGTCTTCAACACTTTCAGCCTCGCGTAGTATTTGCTGTTGGCTTCCACAATAATCCAGGGCGCGTAGTCCGTATTGGTGCGGCCCAGCATTTCGTTGACAGCGTCTTCATATTCCGCCCACTTGGCCCGGTTGCGCCAGTCTTCGTCGGTAATCTTCCACAGTTTTTCCGGATTGTTCTCCCGTTCTTTGAACCGGCGGGCCTGTTCGTCCTTATCAATCTGGAGCCAGAATTTCAGGACGACCATATTGGCGTCCGCCCACTCTTTCTCCGTTTCGTTGATTTCGTCGTAAGCCCGGCGCCAATCCACGTCCGGCGTAATTTTTTCAATGCGTTCTACCATGACCCGCCCGTACCAGGTGCGATCAAACAGAGCAATATGTCCCGGTTCGGGAATGTTGAACCAGAAACGCCACATATAGTGGAACAACCTTTCAACCTGATTGGGAGCAGAGTAAGGATGTACGCTGAAGTCCAAGGGGTCCAGCGCTTCCGCTACACGTTTGATGGCGCCGCCTTTGCCACCGGCGTCCCAGCCTTCAAATGCGAGAATCGTGGCTATGCCTTTGTTGAACGCTTCCACCTGCAATTCCCGGAGCCGTTTCTGATATTCGTTCAGCTTCTCCTTATATTCGTCCTTGGAAACATCCTTGCTTAAATCCACTTTGCTGAGAATATCATACTTGCGCTTGCTGTCACTGACATTCGTAGACAGGCGCTGTGCTTCTTTATATGTGGTAAACGCCTTTACCGCTTTGTTGATGCCATCCACTACTGCATTGAAAATTTCGTATTCCGCCACGTCCACGTCATCCCCGCTGATCAGGTTCCAGGGAGCATTCTCCGTGTCGGTAGCCTTCAGCATCTCGTCATACCGTTTGTAGAACTTGTCATAGTTCCCTTCTTCGGTATAAATTTCATGGACAGGTTTCCAGGCCTTGCCCGTTTCCTTAATGATGGCTTTCTTATTTTTTTCCTGCTGCTTTTCCGAAACATGAACGAAGAATTTCAGCAGGCAATAATGTCCGTCTGTCAGCATCTTTTCAAACGCGTTGATCTGATCAAAAGTAACCCGGGTGGATTTTTCTTCATTCTTTACTTCAATATCATTTTTCAGGTAGTACCAGCTGTGACGGTAAACAAAGATATTCCCCGGAGGCGGAAGTCGTTTCCAAAACGTGGTAAAGAAAGGCTGCTGCCTCTCCTGCTCCGTAACTCTAGTGGAAGTGAAAACCCGGAATCCGCGGGCATCCATATACTGCATCATCTTCCCGACGATTTCGCTGCGGCGGGAATGACGCCAGCCTTCAAAGACCATGATCACCGGCATGCCTGCATCTCTTGCCGCACGCTGTGCTTTACCCAGTTCATAGCCCAGTTTCTCGTCCAACAGCTTTTTCAGATCTGATTTTTTCAATTTTGCATCGAGATTTACTTTGTTTAACATTAGAAAATATCCCCCTTCCAAGGCATGATAGCCCGGGGCTTATCCAGTATGACCTGTAAGCGGATGCCCCGTTTTACGTCCTGTTTATTTAAGCGGGGTTGAACACTTTGGCTCGTTCCCCCCATTTGTAACCCGATTTCATTTTCAGCCAGCTGTAAATTGCTTTGTCCGCTGGTTTGCAACCGTTGTCTGTTTTTCGCAATCTGTTCCGCTTCTTCCCGCGCGGCTTCAACTTCATGATGAGAAAAGGTTCCATCCGGTTTGCGCCACATGCTGTCCTCTTCCCGACAGATATCATCGTGGTCCTTCAAAACCACTGATCGTTCTTCCGGATCCGGCACAGTATCACGCGGTTCCGGCCGTTGTCTTCCGCGTCCTCTTTCCGGAAACTGCGACTTCTGTCCAAAGACCGTATCCGACGACAGGGTGGTATCCGCTTCCTGCTGCTCGTTGGGAAGGTCCGGCAGGTCTGGCGTATCAAAATCCGGAAGCTTCCTGTCAGGGAAAAAAATCCTGGCTTCCCGTTTCAACTGTCTCGCCAGTTCCTCTTCTTCCGAAAGGCGCTGTTCCTCCCGAATGGGAACAGCCGGTATATAATTACGGTTAAAAAACATGGTAAAGCTCCTGAAACATTACCTGACAACTCTGACACTACGAATACCGTTGCCTAACACTTGCAACAACTCTGCTTCGCAACCTCTCATTACACTTCTTCCGGCGTGTCCGTCCCGGAAATAGCCTTTCGCATCTGGGTATCCGCGTTGATATTGTTCATACGGTAATAATCCATCACGCCCAGATTCCCCTGCCGCAACGCATCTGCCATGGCTTCCGGCACTTTGGCTTCCGCTTCCACGACCTTGGCTTTCATCTCCTGGGTATAAGCTTTCATCTCCTGTTCCTTGGCAACTGCCATGGCACGACGCTGTTCCGCTTTCGCCTGGGCGATGCGTTTGTCCGCTTCCGCCTGATCGGTCATCAGGGCCGCGCCGATGTTACGTCCCACGTCAACATCCGCAATATCAATGGACAGAATCTCAAAGGCAGTGCCTTCGTCCAGCCCTTTATCCAAAACCGTTTTGGAAATATGTTCCGGTGATTCCAGCACATCAGTGTGCATTTCCGAAGAACCTACCGTGGAAACGATGCCTTCCCCGACGCGGGCAATTACAGTCGCTTCCCCGGCGCCGCCAACCAGCCGTTCAATGTTGGCGCGCACGGTAACCCGCGCTTTAACCCGCAATTCGATACCGTTTTTCGCCACCGCACCAACGACCGGCGTTTCAATGACTTTCGGGTTAACGCTCATCTGTACCGCTTCCAGCACGTCACGACCGGCCAGATCAATGGCGCAGGCCCGTTCAAAGGTAAGGTTAATAGCTGCCCGATGCGCTGCAATCAGGGCGTCGATGACCCGGTCCACGTTACCCCCTGCCAGGTAATGGGCTTCCAGCTGGTCGGAATTCACATGAAGGCCTGCCTTGTTTGCCTTGATCAGAGGAAGTACGATTTTATCCGGCGGCACCCGGCGCAGCCGCATCCCCACCAGATTGAAAATGCTGATGCTGACGCCTGCGGATATGGCCGAAATCCAAAGTCCCACCGGCACAAACTGCAGAAAGATGAACACGCCGATTATAATCAGAAACAGGCTGGCGCTGCCGCCCACGAATAATTTAGACATAATAATTCCTCCATTTTTTACTGTCAGGAAAAGGCTTCGCAAAACCGTACATGTTTGCTATCAATAAATAGGAATTCTTTAGCTATTATTATACTATGATATCAGCCCGGACGCCACAAAAAATGTAATTTTCTACATAGAATTCACGAATTTTTCCAAAAAAATAACAGTGCCTTTCGACACTGTTATTCGTTGTTTACTGTAATAAGTTTTTCACGATTGTATTGATGCGCTTACCATCGGCCCGGCCCTGTACCCGGGGCATCACCGCTTTCATTACTTTCCCCATTTCTTTCGGACCTGTCGCGCCGACGGAAGCAATTGCTTCTTTGATAATCGCCGTCAATTCTTCATCGCTCATAGCTGCCGGCAGATACGCTTTCAGAATCTCCAGTTCCTTATTGGTCTGGTCGATCAAATCTTCACGTTTGCCCTTGATGAATTCAGCCAGAGAGTCTTCCCGCATCTTGACTGCCTTCATGATCACAGCTAATACTTCATTTTCAGTAAGCTCTTCTTTGTTTTTTCCGTTGATTTCCGCATTGCGGATGTCGGACCGAACCATACGGATCACTTCGAGACGAAGCTTGCCCGCTTCCCTGTCCTTCATCGCCTGCTTCATATCAGCCAACAGTTTTTCTTTTGTGGTCATCCGACCCGCCTCCAATTATCTGGACTTACGTTTTCTGGCTGCTTCGGATTTTTTCTTACGCGCAACGCTGGGTTTTTCGTAGTGTTCGCGTTTTCTTACTTCGGAAAGAATACCGGCCTTCTGGGTCGCACGTTTGAAACGGCGCAGCGCGCTTTCCAGGGACTCGCCCTTGCCAACTTTAACTTCTGCCATCTGATCTCCCTCCCTCCACACACTTAGGGAAGTGTTCCATTTATTTCATTACGCACAGGCGTCACAAAACACCTGCACACAATTTTACCAGTAGATTATATCGCAAATGGCAGAATCTGTCAACAAATCCACACCGCAAAATTCCATTCTTTTCACAGTTTTTTATGAAAAACAGAAAAAGAAATCCCACACAAAATTCCGGTGTCTGACCGCCAATCCGACTTACGGCAGCTGAATCATGCCACGGTTTTTGATTATGATTCTTTTGGGAAGGGAGGCCAGCCCATGGCTTTCCCACCGATCAGATGGATGTGCAGGTGCTGTACGGTCTGTCCGCCGTCTTTCCCTGTGTTGATGATCAGGCGGAATCCGTCCTCTTTAATCCCAAGCTTTTCTGCAATCTCCGCCACTTTGCCCAGCATGTAACCAACCAATGCCGGTTCTGCTTTCATCACATTGTCCGCATGGGTTTTGGGTACTAAAAGCACGTGGACCGGGGCTGCCGGTTCCAGGTCTTTGAATGCGATCATCTTGTCGTCTTCGTACACTTTGTTGGATGGGATTTCGCCTGCCGCGATTTTGCAAAAGATACAGTCACTCATGATAATGCCTCCTTGTAAATTATAATTAAATTATAAGATTGTGCCTTTACACTTGTCAATTAATGCTTCCGTGATTTTGACATCTATCATTTTACCGCATAAGTTCGGTTCGCCTTGGAATTCCACCCGGATGTAGTTTTCCGTTAAACCTTCTACACATCCGGTGGCTTTCTTGTCTGTTATTATCGGTTGTTCCACCAGCACCGCATGATTTGTTCCCACATTTTGTGCAAAATATGCCTGCTGCATTTCACGGTCCAGCTCTGCCAGTTTTTCCGCCCGGTATTTCTTTACGGTTTCCGGAATCTGGTCCTGCCTTGCTGCCGCCGGTGTGCCTTTACGTTTGGAGTACGGGAAGATATGCATCTTGGCGAAGCCGCATTGTTTCACAAAATGGCAGGTTGCTGCAAAGTCGTCTTCCGTTTCACCGGGAAAGCCCACGATGACATCTGTCGTAATCGCAACGCCGGGCACTTCATTACGGATCTGCTCCAACAGCGTTGCGAATCGCTTCGTATCATACGGGCGGTGCATATCTTTTAAAACCTTATCGCACCCGCTCTGCAGGGGCAAGTGCAGATGAGGACACAGGCGTTTGTCCTCTGCCATCAAATCCAGCAGACGCGGTTCCACTTCTACCGATTCCAGGGAACCCAGACGCAGGCGCTGCAAGTCCGGGACGGAAAGCGCTGCCCGGACCGCATCATATAACGTCGTTCCGTCTTTCATCTCTTTCCCGTAGCAGCCAAGATGAATACCGATCAGGACAATTTCCCTGTATCCCGCTTTCGTCAGGCGCTGCACTTCTTCTTTTATACTTTGCAGACTCCGGGAACGAATCGGTCCCCGTGCGTAGGGAATGATGCAGTAGGAGCAATACTGATTGCAGCCTTCCTGAATTTTCAGGTAGGCCCGGGTCTTGTCCGCTTCATTGCCCCCTGACATTTCCTCAAACCGCACGCCCTGTTCCCAGGGGCGTACTTCGTCATCCACTGCAGAAGTGCGTAACTGTACAAATTGTTTTTGTACAATTGCCTTCTCATTGGAATCAGCATCTGCTATTATTCTTTCAGCCACAGAATCAGAAACCTCTGAAGCTCTTTTCATTGCCTGTTTTCTGTCCAGCGCCGCTTCCACCAGCGTCACGATTTTCGCCCGGTCCTGGGTGCCAATGATCAGGTCTACCCCGTCAATGGCTTTCACTTCCTCCGCGGCGGTCTGGGGATAGCAGCCCGTCACCACGATCAGCGCATCATTGTCTTTACGGATGGCCCGCCGGATCATCTGCCTTGACTTCTGCTGTCCCGTGTTGGTCACCACACAGGTATTTACCACATACACATCGGCCTCTTCCGTAAAATCGCAAACGGTGTATCCCGCCTGCCGGAACAGTTCCTGCATGCTGGCCGTATCCGCCTGATTTACTTTGCAGCCCAATGTCATAAACGCAATTTTGTTCATTATAATATCTTTCCTGACTCTCAATCCATTTACAATATTAGAACGCGTATCATCGTCACAATTTATATTGTCATCACAATTCAGAAACCGCCGGCCAATCGGAAACTTTTTCATTAGTAAGCTTTTTCCATCAGCAGCCCCACCCAGTCTTTGATGCGGGTCACTTCTTTCACCCGCAGTCCCGCTTTTTCCGCGGCTTCGGTTACGGCCTGCTGATAATCTTCAATGATACCGCTGGCGAAGAACAGGCCGCCCTCCTTCAGCTTACCGGGAATATCCGGCAGCAGCAGGATAATGATGTCCGCCAGTATATTGGCTACGATCACGTCGGCTTTGCCTTCCGTGCCGTGAAGCAGGTCGCCCTGTTTTACTTCGATGCGGTCTGCCAGTCCGGCTTTTGCAATATTATCCTTTGCCGTCCGCACCGCAACTCCGTCTATATCCACTGCTTTGATACTTTTTGCGCCCAGCTTTGCCGCGGTCATGGCCAAAATGCCGCTGCCCGTTCCCACATCGAACACCGTGGTGTCGGGATGGACCATTTTTTCCAGGGCTTCCAATACAAGAACTGTCGTCGGATGCGTCCCCGTTCCGAAAGCCATGCCCGGATCCAGTTCCAGCACGATGTCCTCCGCTTCCGGTTCATAGCTTTCCCATGAGGGTTTCACTACAATATGTTTCCCCACCCGGGTCACATGGAAATACTGCTTCCATTCATCCGACCAGTCCGTTTCACTGACTTTTCGGAACAACGTGGGCCCGATACGAAAGCGTCCAATCCGTTTTTCCACCGCGGTCAGTTCCGCTTCGATACGCTCCAATCTTTTCTGCAGTTCTTCATCTTCCGGATAATACGCCGTTACCGTCACCACAGATAAATCCGTCTCTTCCGGCAACGGGTCGCATAGTTCAAAAGGCAATGACTTGCGCACCGTTTCATACAGCACCGGGTCTTCTATGGCCACTCCGTTCCGGGCGCCGGCCTCCCGCAAGATTTCTGCCGTTACTTCTTCCGCTTCATGTTTTACTTTTATGCTGACTTCCAGCCACTGTTCCATGTTCCTGTCCCCAAACTATTTCCGCTGTTACTTCTTCCGCTTCATGTTTCACTTTTATACTGACTTCCAGCTACTGTTTTCTATTCATATCCCCAGATTATCCGTTTCATACAAAATCGCCGCAGCCGCCACCAGCCCGGCCGTTTCTGTTCGCAAAATCCGCCGCCCCAGGCTTACCGCAATGCCGTCTGCTTCCTGCGCAGCTTTTACCTCTTCATTGGAAAGCCCGCCTTCAGGCCCGATGATCACGCCAATGCTCTTTGCATTTTTGTGAGCCTGCAACACTTCCTTCAGACTGATCCGGTTTTCGCTTTCATACGCAATCACCAGCAAATCCCATTTTTCTTCCTGCAGAACCTGCGACAACTTCATAACCTCATGCACTGCCGGAATCACATCCCGTTTGCTCTGCTTGGCCGCCGCTTCCGCAATTTTCTGCCAGCGCTCTGTTTTCTTTCCCGCTTTGGAACGGTCCAGCACCACCACCGAATGATCCATGGCAAGCGGGAAAATTTCAACAACGCCAATCTCCACAGCCTTCTGTATAATCAACTCCATCTTCTCGCCTTTGGCCAGACCCTGCAGCAGGGAGATCCGCACATCCGGCTCATGGGTCTCCCGCAGGATTTCTTTTGCCGAAACCGTCACTGTATTCATACCGACAGCCGTAATCTCCCCCACAAAGCTGATGCCGTCATCCGCTACCACCTGCAATTGATCTCCCGTACCCATACGCAGCACATCCATAATATGGTGGGCGTCCCTGCCGGTAATCTGCATTTCCTGTTTATAAGGCTTCGGAATGAAAAAACGATGCATACAAACCTCGCTTAAAACTTCGTATGTCTTTTAATCAAATTAAACTACTCAATCTGTTTCTTCTTTTTCAACCATAAACTCCAGGGGACTTTATAGTTCGTTTTACGGTTTTCCTGCACATATTCATAAATCAAGGGCATCATCCTGGCTTTTTCCTCATAGAGAGGTACTTTATAGCTGTTGGTTTTCTCGGTGTAAAGGGGATAACTGCTTCCCGCCATCGTCTGACGGATAACAATGTCCTTCATAGGCACGCCCGGATTCCTCATCATATCGTAAATCATCATCATGATACCCGTGCGTCCTTTACCTGCATGACAGTGGAAATGCAGCCAGGCCTGACCCGGACCCATTCTGTTTACAAAGGATATAAAACCATCGATATCCTTCGCCGGGGGCCAGATATGGTCCCGAATCGGAATCCTCAGGTATTTAAATCCTTCGCTTTCAACCAGTTCCTTTTCCGTCATAACGCTTTTAACATTGATTTCCATTCGGGCAATAGGCATATTGCCTTTTCTGGTGTACGCCTGAATTGTTTTCCCAATCATTGCCCCAAAGCGCTTTGCTTCGTCAGCCTCAACCTCCGTAAGCGTCATTCCTTCATTTGCCCAGTTGTGAGACCCGTACCAGGAGAGGGGGATTCCCTCGTTAACAAAAACATGGCTTTCCTGTCGCAAATCAACAACATATATGTCCTTGCCCTTGGCGCATTCCCGCAAGACAGGAGCAAGCCTCCGGAACTGCGGCCCCGAAAACTGCGCGCTGCCCGAAATGCACAGTGTATCCAGCCCTTCTGTGGAAGGTTTAAAATCCGGATCAAATCTGTACTTGGGGTTCACTTTCTTAAATTGATACCGGTGATCCGCCAGCAGTCTCACATTGGCCAGTTTGCCCTTCCAGCCATTCAGTTTGTCCCTGTCTATCCTGACAAACGGTACTGCGGCTTCACCACAAGCTGTACATGCTACAGAAAACAGAAACGACACAAACAGGCACAGCGTAACAGAACGAAGCAAAAAGACGCTCTTATTATGCAGCATACCGCCCCAACTGCTGCTCATGGTGTCATGTTTTTCTTTCGTCCCGGCACTGAGCCGCGCCCGCTTTTTGTCTAACTGTGCAAAAATATCTGTTATAAACTGTGCCATAATATCCCCTTCGTTTTTAAGGAAACACTGATTCATTCGTCTGCACGCTGACAGGCGCTTTTTGTGACTGACTGCGTCAATGTCCCTCAACGCAGCTACAGGATGACGACAGGTTTAAAAATAATGCTTAGCTTAGCTTAGCTTATATTATATTTTATCACAAAATACGGTGCTTTGCACTGAACACAAAAAAGTACGGCCTGCATTCTCTGCAAGCCGCACTAAAAGCCTTCTCTCTTTTTAACTTTTCCGCAGTTTCCTTACTTACAAAAATCCGTGATTATATTCAGTTCCCTTACCTAATCAAACCGTTGCTCTCTTACTTAAACAAATCCTTGATCTTGTTCAGGAAACTCTTCTCTTCCGGATTAATATTATCCTTGGCCACATCGGCAAAATTACGCAGCACCGCTTTCTGCCGTTCCGTCAGCTTCGTAGGCACCACGACCTTGATACGCACCAACTGGTCGCCCCGGCCGGTTCCCCGCAAACGCGGAATCCCTTTGCCACGCAGGCGCATCACCCGGCCCGGCTGCGTTCCTTCCGGAACCTTCATAACAACCTTGCCGTCCAAAGTAGGCACTTCTACCTCGGCGCCCAAAGATGCCTGCACAATGTTGATAGGCACTTCGCAGTACACATCGTTGCCGTCCCGTTCAAAGAACTTGTGAGGTTTCACGAACAGGTACACGTACAAATCGCCGTTCGGTCCTCCCTTGGGACCGGCAGCGCCTTCGTTGGCCACACGTAAACGGGAACCGTCGGCCACGCCGGCCGGAACTTTCACCTTCAGGTTCTTCTGCTTTTTAACCGTTCCTGTACCGCGGCATTCATGGCAGGGGTCGGAAATGATCTTGCCTTCTCCATGGCATTTCGGGCAGGGCCGTACCGTCTGCATCTGCCCCAGCACAGTGTTCTGCACCACGCGGATCTGACCGGTACCGTGGCAGTCCGGACAGGTTTCCACCTTGGAACCGGGTTCCGCGCAGTTGCCGTGGCAATGCTCGCAGGTCTCATCCCGGTACAGGGAAATTTCTTTCTCTACACCAAAGGCCGCTTCCTCAAAGGTCAGGTTCAGGTCAAAGCGCAAATCACTGCCCCGCTGGGGACCTTTATCAGCCTGGCTGCCCCGGCGTCCGCCGGCGCCGCCGAAGAACATATCGAAAATGTCCTCCATGCCATTGCCGAAGCCGCCGGCGCCAAAACCGCCAAACCCTTCAAATCCGCCGAAACCGCCGGCGCCACCCGCGCCGCCGTTTTCAAAGGCCGCCATGCCGAACTGGTCATACTGGGCACGCTTCTGATCATCCGAAAGGACACTGTACGCTTCGCTGCATTCCTTGAACTTTTCAGCGGCTTCCGGATTATCCTTGTTCAAATCAGGATGGTACTTGCGTGCCAGCTTACGATATGCTTTTTTGATATCATCGGCGCTGGCGTCTTTGGAGACGCCAAGCACCTCATAAAAATCTCTTTTTTCAGCCATTGTTTCATCCCATCCCGCTGATTTTATTTCTTATCGTCAACAACTTCCGCGTCAACCACATCGTCGTCGGCTTTTTTGCTTTCGCCTGCGTCCTGCGCGCCGGCTGCACCGGCAGCCCCTGCATCGCCCTTGTTGGCTTCCGCCTGCTTGTACAGTTCGGCGGACAGTTCATATAACGGTTTGGTCAGCGCTTCGGTGGAAGCTTTGATCTTTTCATTATCGTCGCCCTTCAGGTCTGCCTTCAGGGTATCCATCGCGGATTTTACTTTGGCAATCAGGTCGTCCTTGCCCTTGCCTTCCATATCTTTGATGGTCTTTTCCGCCTGGTAGATCAGGGAGTCGGCCTGGTTGCGAACCTCTACGCCTTCCTTGCGTTTCTTATCCGCTTCCGCGTTGGCTTCCGCTTCTTTCACCATGCGGTCTACTTCGTCTTTGCTCAGGGTGCCGGAAGAAGTAATGGTGATCTTCTGTTCCTTGCCGGTACCCAGATCCTTGGCGCTTACGTTTACGATACCGTTGGCATCGATGTCGAAGGCAACTTCAATCTTCGGAACTCCGCGGGGAGCTGCCGGGATGCCGCCCAGCTCGAAACGGCCCAGGGTCTTGTTGTCTGCAGCCATATCGCGTTCGCCCTGCAGCACATGGATATCAACGGACGGCTGATTATCCGTAGCTGTAGAGAACACCTGCTTCCGGGAAGTCGGAATGGTGGTGTTGCGGTCGATGATGCGGGTAAACACACCGCCCAGGGTTTCAATGCCCAGAGACAGCGGCGTTACATCCAGCAGCAGTACATCTTTTACTTCGCCTGCCAGTACGCCGGCCTGGATAGCCGCGCCGATGGCTACGCATTCGTCCGGGTTAACGTTGCGGGTAGGCTCTTTGCCCATCACCCGTTTGATAGCTTCCTGTACAGCCGGGATACGGGAAGAACCGCCAACCAGAATTACTTTGTTGATATCGCTGGCAGACAGGCCTGCGTCGCTCAGAGCCCGTTTGGTGGGTCCAATGGTCCGTTCTACCAGGTCTGCGGTCATTTCTTCAAATTTCGCGCGGGTCAGGTTCATGTCCAGATGTTTCGGGCCGTCAGCGCCTGCGGTGATGAACGGCAGGTTGATGTTGGTGGTCACCATGCTGGACAGTTCGATCTTGGCTTTTTCAGCAGCTTCACGCAGACGCTGCATGGCCATTTTATCGTTGGAGAGATCAATACCGTTTTCTTTCTTGAATTCGGCTACCATCCAGTCCATGATGCGGTTATCAAAGTCATCGCCGCCCAGATGGGTATCGCCGTTGGTAGCTTTTACTTCAAACACGCCGTCGCCCACTTCCAGGATGCTGACATCGAAGGTGCCGCCGCCCAGATCATATACCAGGATGGTATGGTCGTCAGTTTTGTCAATGCCATAAGCCAGGGAAGCCGCCGTCGGTTCGTTGATGATACGCAGCACTTCCAGGCCGGCAATCTTGCCTGCGTCTTTGGTTGCCTGACGCTGGGAATCGGAGAAGTAAGCCGGAACCGTGATAACTGCCTGGGACACGGTTTCGCCCAGATATTTTTCCGCGTCCGCTTTCAGCTTCTGCAGGATCATGGCGGAAATTTCTTCCGGAGAATATTTCTTGTCGCCAATTTCCACACGGTAACCAGCTTCGCCCATATGACGTTTAATAGAGCTGATGGTACGGGTCGGGTTGGAGATCGCCTGACGTTTTGCCATCTGGCCTACCAGGCGCTGGTCGTCTTTTGTAAAGCCTACAACAGAAGGAGTCAGGCGGCTGCCTTCCGGGTTCGTGATGACGGTAGGTTCGCCGCCTTCCATTACTGCAACAACAGAGTTCGTAGTACCTAAGTCAATACCAATTACTTTAGACATGATGTATTTCCTCCTTAAATTTTAAACTGAATTCATAAACACTTTATAAATCTTTGAACCTTTCGGTTCATAACTTAAACATTTTTACGTTGCCGGCGCCTGCTTTTTTGTCAGCACCGACATTCGGTTTTGTTAAACTTTTACTCGTTGCTGATGACGCGCACCTTGCTGTGACGCACCACTTTGTCGTGGAGCTGGTAGCCTTTTTCAAAAACCATGTCAATGGTCTCGTCTTCCATCTCCGGGTTCTGCCCCCGCATCACCGCTTCGTGGAAATTAGGATTAAACTTTTCGCCCTGGGCGGGAATCTCCTTTACACCCAAGTCTTCCAAAGTTTTTACGAACTGCTTCTGGATGCCGGCCATGCCGTCCACCACACTCTGTACGTCCGTCGCGTTTTCCGCCGCGGCTTCTGCCCGTTCAAAGTTATCCAGAATCTGTAAAAACTTGTTGACCACGCTGATGGTCACATACGTAGCCAGCTCTTCCCGCTCCGCTGTATTGCGGCGGCGGAAATTATCGAAATCCGCCTGGAGACGCAGCAACCGGTTTTTGATTTCCGTCGCTTCTTCCTCTTTTGTTTTCAGCAGAGCCGCCGTGGCTGTCAGTTTCGCCTGTACATCTTCCAGGGTTTCTTCTGCGGTTTCCTCCGGCTTTACTTCTTCTGCAGCATTTCCGGCCGTCCCTTCCCCGTTTCCGGTTCCCGGGGTTTCCGCCCCTTCCGGCGCGCTTCCGGTTACGGTTTCTTCTTCGGTCTGCGCATTCGCATTCCGGTTCATATCAACCTCTTCCCGGATTTCTTCTTCACTCTTCCTGTTAAACAACACTGTTCCTCCTTTTGGGTTCCTTGTCTGTCAATCTATCAATCACTTCGGGTCTTTCAATATGGTTTCCAGATACTTGTGCAGATAATTCATCACTGCGATGACCTTGCGGTATTCCATCCGGGTGGGCCCCAGCACCGCCATGGTCCCTACGATCTGGCCGTTCAGCCGGTTGGTGGCCTGCACCATACTGCAGTCCTTTATGCCGGTGAACTTGTTCTCGCTGCCGATGGTCACCTTCAGTCCGGAATCATCCCCGGCGTTCAGGATATCCTTCACCACTTTTTCCTCTTCCAGGATCCCCAGCAGGTTCTTCACCCGGCCCACATCCTGGAACTCCGGCTGGTTCAGCAGCTGCTTGGCGCCCCCCAGGAACACTTTCTGCTCGCTGTTCTTCGCGGCGATGTTGCTGATGGCTTTCTTCAGGGAAGCCAGCATCACTTCATCTTCGGACACGGCGGAGTACACTTCCTGCAGCAGGTCGCCGTTAATTTCTGTGAGCCTTCTGCCTTCCAGCAGGTTGCTCATCTTGCCGGAGAGGTAATCCAGTTCACTGCCGCTCATCCCCGCCGGGATATCAATCAGCCCGTTGTCCATGGCCCCGTCGTCCGTGACGATGCACATGATCGCCTGGGTATCGCTCAGGGGTAAAAACTTCAGATACTTGAACCGGGCCGTGGATTTTTTATTGGCCAGCACCAGCGAAACGTTCTGGGTCATGCGGGACAGAATCTTGGCAGTGGATTTAAAAATGTCATCCATGTTGCGGATGCGTTCTTTATACCAGCTGTTGATCAGCGCCATGTCATTTTCCGTCAGCACGCCGGGTTCTTCCTTCATAGAATCCACCATGGAATCCACATACAGGCGGTACGCCTGCGCAGAAGGAACACGCCCTGCCGAGGTATGAGGCTGCTCAAGGTAACCTAACAGTTCCAGATCGCTCATCTCGTTACGGATGGTGGCCGGACTCAATCCCAGGTTATGTTTGCGGGCAATGGTTCGCGAACCCACCGGTTCCGCAGTTTCAATGTAGTCTTCGATGATGATCTGCAGGATTTTCCGTTTACGGTCGTTTAACATAATCCCACCTCATCTTTGTTCAGGAGGCTTTTGCTGCCGGCCTCCTTCGTGTTTCTGTTTTTTGTTAGCACTCATGTGTGCAGAGTGCTAACATCTTTCACAATGTAAGAATAGCACCGGACCGGAAGAATGTCAATAGTCAAAAAGTGAAATTTTTATTTTTTTTATACAATTCACACAAACTTCAAAATTAAAAAGAGCCGTTACACTCTTTTCAGTGAACGACTCCCGTTGGTTATGAAGTAAGAAAACACGAATCAATTCAAATATGCTGACCGATGCTGTTTAAATGCCGGCCGGGTAACTACTATCCGCCGAGGGGAAATGAAACTTGCAAAAGGCGGTTGACACAATCAATCAACTGCATCCGCTTCCCTCCATACAGCTCATATAAATTTTTCAAACACGCGGTTTCCGAACCGCATGCCATAGGGTGTCAGCCGCAGCTTTCCATCTTCGCACTCTGCCAGTTTTTTATCCAGCAGCGTTTGGATTTCCTTTCCATAATAATTCATTATGTTTATATCAAACCGTTTTTCCATTTTGTTTATATCTGCGCCTTCCGTCATACGAAGACCCATGATCATCGCTTCGCTGATCTGGATTCTGCTGTCAAGGGGTTCCGTTTGCCACAGACCTCTGTACTCGTTGACAGAATTGACAGAAGAGTGTAAAAGGTCAGTTACTCCTTTCTTTTCCTTTTCTGCAGAAAGCATAGGAACAGAAGAAGTATCCTTCCCGTTCATTGTATTATCATCGTTTTGCGGTACAGGCCCTTCCTTCCTCCAGCCTTTTATATATTCCTGCACATCTGCCGTATTCGTCCGCCGTTCTTTTCCGTTAAAGGTACAGGCGCCCACCCCGAAGGCCGCGTAAGGTTCATAATGCCAGTACACAATATTATGAAGAGACTCCTGGCCGGGTTTCGCGTAATTGGATATTTCATAGCGTCGCAGACCTGCCTGCGCCAAAATCTCCGTGGTCATCTCATACATTAAATAAGAAATGTCTTCATCCGGCAAAGTAACCCGTCCTGACGCAACCAACCGTTCCATCGGCGTTCCTTCTTCCAGAATCAGACTGTACGCAGAAATGTGCGACAGGTTCATCTGCAAAATCTGATTCATTGTGTCGCGGAAAGACTCCACCGTCTGGCAGGGAATGCCGGACATCAGATCCGCGTTGACACGTTGGAAGCCTGCCAGCTTTGCTTCTTCAATCGTGCGCAACGCCTCTTCCGCCGAATGGATCCGCCCCAGCGCCCGCAATTCGTTGTTCTGCAGAGACTGCACCCCTAAGCTGATCCGTTCAAAGCCTATCTCGCGCAATGCCTTCAGTTTTTCAGCATCTACTGTTCCGGGATTGGCTTCAATGGTTGCTTCCGCCGGTTCCTTCCACCAGCCGTACTCTTTCAGGCAGGAAACAATATTTTGAATTTGTCCCACGGAAAGAACCGTCGGCGTCCCTCCCCCGAAATACACCGTCGCGTTTTCCGCAACAGGCAGCTCACGCTGTAAGGAACGAATTTTTATTTCCCTGCATAGCGCATCCACATACTGCTGCCGCACGTTTTCCGTGAACCCGGCATAGGACGGAAAATCACAGTATAAACATTTTTGTAAACAAAAAGGGGTATGAACATATACCCCCTGAAATTGTTCCCACCGTTCCATCATATTGATCACTTCATGCGCCTTGCCGTCGGGAGACATGTCTGCGCCCAGCGAAGGATCGCCGTTCGGGCAAACTGTACCCACATCTTGCGCATGGTCTTCTTGAAAGTTACCCTTTTTCTGTCAGGTTGGTCGTTAAAACGACCAACCAAGAAGTGCAAACACGCATGAATACTGGGGTTTGGTTCCCTTAACTCTTAATATTATAAAGGTAGAACCCTACTGGAAGCTTTGACAGAATTCATTGTACTACAGTAAATTCAAACTGCCAGAGAGTGGAGACTTTGCGTTTCCCCGCGGATTTCACTGAACAAGAGGATAAACCGCAACAATCTCTTCCTCAACACCACATCTATTGCGACTACATAATCGGTGTCATGCAGATTCAGTTCTACGAATTACTCACTTTCCGTCTCGTAATAATGCGAATAGTCAATTCCCTTCCATAGTGTTACCACTTTTCGAAAAAAATATTAAAACTCAATTTAATTATACCATATATCAGTATAAACGTAATCAATAATCAATCATTTACAGATTCACCTCGCCACGCCACTACTTATGCAGGTTTCTGAAGTTTTACATTTTTTATCCAATTTCACGGCAACTTGCCGGGCTGACATTGCATCCGGTCAGTTTAGTGACCGGAAAATTTTTGTCAGGCCAGTGATGGCGCAGGTTTAGAGCCTGCTCTCTGTTATAAATATAGACAGACTATTTGTTTGTCTCTTTGTAACTTAACCTGCCAGCATTCTATTGTTTGTTCGAGAGAGCTGCCATTACGCTGTCCCGAAAAATCCGGCCAAAAGGGACAACACAAAAAACACCGGACGCTTTTACACGCCCGGTAGCTTTTGACCGCAACTCCTTATTTTACGCTTCTTTCTCTACAAACAATTCCATTTCCTGCTGCAGAAGGCGAAACACATTGGCAACTAAATACCCATCGGCGATGGCATGATTCAGGCGTACGGTCACCGGCATTAACAGCCTCCCGTTTTCCCTGCGATATTTTCCCCAGTTGACAATAGGCGCGAAGAACAAATACCCGTCCGGCAATTCAACATGCAGCGAATCATAGGAAAGCCACGGAATACAGGAAGCATCAAACCAGTTCGGATGATGTTCCAAATCCAGTCCATAGTCCCGTGTCTTCTTTGCCTGTTCCACATCCTGAAGTGCATTGGAATAAAACGCCGCGTAATCCTCACAGTATTCTGTGTAAACCAGCGTGAAGGTTTCCGTATCGTCATGGAAAACATACTGTGTTGGATTGATTACATCATAGCAGACCAGTTCTTCTGTCTGCCAGAGATAACCCATTCTGTAATCCTCTCTCGAGTTCATCACTTTTGTGAGGATGTAAAGGAAATTGATATAAAATTTTGTCTTCGTTTTTTGGGAATACTCCACGAGATCGGTGACATCAATCCGGGCTGTCATCGATGTAGAACATTTGCAGTCTTCGGAAAAATGACGAAAAACGCCTTTCCGGTAATACGATTCCCTGTCGATTGTTCTGTAGTTCATGTTACCATTCTTTCCTTTTCTTCTTGCTGTTACAAGATTATTATACCAAAAAAAGACCGGTACCTGAAATACCGGCCTTGTTTACTGAAACTAATTAAACTGTCATGTCAGTCTTTCACATACGTGCAGACCTTGCCCGGATTCAAAAGACCTTTCGGATCAAATACCGCCTTGATGCCCTGCATCAGCTGCATCACATCACTGCCTACATAGTCCTCCAGACGCCGGACGGAAACCGCTCCGATACCGTGTTCTCCGGAAATCAGGGCGTTCATTCCCTTGCCTTTCGCATAAATCAGATCAAGGAATTTATCGGAACGGGTGCGGAATTCTTCTTCCTCCATGCCGTTGGCACAGAGTTTGATATGGATGTTGCCGTCTCCGGCGTGTCCGTAGGTATTAATATCCAGACCTACTTCATCTGCCAGGCTCTGGGCATATTCCACAATCTCTGCGATGTAGCTGATGGGAACCACGATGTCGCATTCCTCCACCTTGTCATAGGTTTCGAGGATAGCCTCCGGCACAGCTCTGCGCATATCCCAGGCCGCTTTCATCGCATTGGCATTATCAAACACGAGCACATCCAGCGCGCCTCCTTCCAGCATAACTTCAGCGGCCGCCTCCATGGTCTCCTCCATTTCCTCTTCCCGGCGGCAATCAAAGCTGGTGAGAAGATACGCTCCTACCTTAGTCCCTTCACTCACGGCAGGATAAACCACCTTTTCCGTAAATTTCTCCGCCCGTTCTACATTGGAACGGGGCATAAATTCCAGTGACTGGGGATCCAGTCCGGAGTATTTAACCGTAGGCACACAGCGGATGCAGGCCTCCAGATCCTCGAACATTCCCAGAAGGGAAACCGTGAATTTTGGCTGGGGGATAAACTTCAGTCCCAGTTCCGTGATGATTCCCAGGGTTCCCTCAGAACCAACCATCAGGTGCAGGAGGGAATACCCGGAACTGTTTTTGCTGGGCTCACCGCCCAGCTTCACCACACGGCCGTCGGGAAGCACCACCGTCATGGTGCGGACATATTCCCGGGTGCAGCCGTATTTCACGGCCCGCATCCCGCCGGCGTTGGTGGCCACGTTTCCACCCACCGCAGCAAACCGTTGGCCGGGGTCAGGCGGATACATCATGCCGCGCTCTATACAGGCGGAGGCCAGGTCAGCCAGCAGGACGCCGGCTTCAATATGAACAAGACTGTTGTCCATATCCCAGCGCAGAATATGATTCATCTTAGTCGTATCAATGACCACACCGCCGCAGATGGGCGCACATCCGCCGCTGAGCCCGGTTCCGGCTCCGCGGGGAATGATGGGGATGTTATTCTCGTACAGAATTTTACAGGCTTTTGAAACTTCCTCTGTCGACCGTGCCATCACTACAGCGTCCGGCATACGGAAACCGGCGGACACCATCTCATCGTGGGCATAGTCTTCGCTGATTTGGTCTGCGGTCAGGACGCTTTCGGGGAGCGCGGCGGTAAGTTGTGCAAGTACCTCAGGGGTCAGAGATTGAAAAGACATAATATCCTCCTTTTAATCAAAGAATGATTATCTTCGCGTAAAGATGTAATACTATATTCTTGTTCAAATTACATAGTAATTTCCATCTTAAAATCATTTTTATTTTATCACACTCTAATTCTATTACGCAACAACCTTCTGAAAATATAAAAAATTTAAGAATACGCTAATTAACGCAAGTTACTCCCCTACGCTATTCTTCCTTTTTCCCCAACTTATTCAACGAAATATGGAGATTAATCGCCGCGCAGGAAAGCGCGGTCAACGCGAGCCATAAAACGAACAGGTCTACGATAACTTTCTTATCTTTTATATCATATTTCTTGCTCTGCTTCTCCATACCCATACTCCCCTTTCTGCGGAACTGCTGCCTTTCATTTCGTTCTTAGCACCTGTCCCATCTACCTTCCTTATAAAAAACAGCCGCAGAAAAAATCCACGACTGGTACGCTCACTATAAATGACGAATCCTGAAATATATCGGATAAAACAATCCACGTTAACCCGCGTTATTTCCAATCGTCAAACGCATACATGCAATCATTTCTCATATAGCATTCGAAAATCCTCCGGAAACTTTTTTCAGGTTCTCGCCATCCAGTTAGAAATCAGCCAGTTCCGCCATGTAGGTGTCAGCCTCTTCTTTCGTCAGCTCGATGCCGCCGGTCTTCGCCAACACGATCAGTTCATCGGCATCCTTGCACTGCAGGGCTTTTATGACCATTTCTTTTGTCAGTTCATTTCTGTTGATCGGCATAACAACTATCACCTTTCACAAAACAATATCCAAAGTGTCTATATTATACATTTTAAACGAAAAACGAAATGTAAGCAACCTCTGTTTTTATTGAAAAGCCATTGCTATCATCCTTTTCGTTTCTTGTCTTTCCAGTTTCCACAACAAGAATATTCTTCCCTGTCCGGTTATGCTTGCATGAAACGCCATGAATATTTGACAACAGGTGCTTTTCTTTGTAAAATTATTATTGGGTAATCACTATACCTAAGCTTACAAACAAATATATTCTTCACCATGTACTTGTTCCTAAAGCCCGGAGGCGAACACACAGAATGAACGATAAACCCATTTTAAATCAAACGGATAACAACAACCTGCTTATAACATCACTTATCACTTTCCTTGGAATGGCACTGCTGATAGCCATCGCATGGTTTTTGAAAATTCCCAACCCGAACATGGTGCTTATCACCGGCATATTCATTTTTACCAGTATGTTCGGCCGCACGGCCGGTGTAATTTCCGCTTCGTTGATTATTATCTATTCAATGTATTTCTTTTCCACCAACCACAGCTTTTTTAGCTACACTGCCATTAATCTTCAAAAGATATTAACCATAGTGATCAGCGTCATCATTAACACTACGATTGTAGCAGTTCTGCGCTACCGTTGGAAAACTGCGCAGAATGAACTGCTAAATCTCAATGGGCAATTGATAGAACATAACCAGAAACTTCAGTCGCAAAGCCAAACCGATCCTCTCACCGGCCTGTACAACCGTCATGCCCTGCGCGCAAATTATGATAACTATATTGGAAATCTGCTAACCGTCGCTTATCTGGATGTAGATAATTTCAAGCAAATCAACGACAGTTTCGGTCACGAAGCCGGCGATAATGTGTTGCGTGAAATTAGTTCCAGCATAAAGGAAACCTTTACCAATACCCACGCTTACCGCTATGGAGGCGACGAGTTCCTGCTGATTCGGAATGATACAGACGTTGATTTGTTCGAGAACCAAATGCATATGATGAGGAATCGTTTGCATGAGCTTGGCAGTAAAACAGATATAGCAAAGATTTATTTTTCAGTCGGTTATGTGTTTGGCGCCGCAGAAACTGCGGAAGATCTTCGGAACATGTTTGAAAGAGCCGATGAGCTATTGTACGAAGCGAAACGCCGGGGCAAGAAAAATTCTATGGGTGAACCGTACCGGTGCATATCGTAGTACGATGTTAACAAACCAGAACGCATAAATATAGTTACATAATTAAGAAGGATCCCCTGGTTATCACTAACCATTTTAGTGGCAACCAGTGGGATCCTTCTGTTTCTTCTTTCGTAATCTCAAATCCTTCTGACTTCGCCAGCGCCATCAGTTCGTCCGCTGTTTTTCACTGCATAGCCTTTTCCAACATTTCTTTTGTGATTTCATTTTTGTTAATTGCCATAGCAGAATCCTCCTTTAACTGTTGTCTGTTAAATGCCTTTTATTATATATACAAGACAGATTCATCAAAATTGACACTCTTGGAATATTTTTTTAAGGATTCGTTATGATTCTTATTTCTTTTTCTCCATGCTTAAAATCGCCATGAACGCTTCCTGAGGCAGCTCTACCGTGCCTACCTGCTTCATGCGTTTTTTACCGGCTTTCTGTTTTTCCAGCAACTTGCGTTTCCGGGTGATGTCGCCGCCATAACATTTTGCCAGCACGTCTTTGCGCAGCGCCGCCACATCTTCCCGGGCGATGACCTTATTGCCGATAGCCGCCTGTACGGGAATGGCGAACTGCTGACGGGGGATCAGGCTCCGCAGCCGTTCCACCAGCCGCCGGCCCTGTACCTGGGCATTCTCCCGGTGCACGATGGCCGATAACGCGTCAACCTGGTCGCCGTTCAGCAGAATATCTACTTTCACCAGATCGCTGGGCTTATAGCCGGCCAATTCGTAATCCAGGGAAGCATAACCCCGGCTGCAGCTTTTCAGGCGGTCAAAATAATCGTAAATAATTTCGGACAGCGGCAGTGAATAATGAATCATAACGCGGTCTTCGTCCAGATAGGTCATGTTCTGGTATTCGCCCCGTTTTTCCTGTGACAGTTCCATTACAGCGCCAACGTAATCTTTTGGAACGATGATCGTCGCTGTAACGTAGGGCTCTGCAACCTCTGCAATCACAGTCGGATCCGGAAATGCAGAGGGATTATCCACCAGCTCGATGTCCCCGTTGGTTTTATTAATCTGATACACAACGTTAGGCGCCGTAGTGATCAGGTCCAGTTTGTATTCCCGTTCCAGCCGTTCCTTGATGACATCCATGTGAAGCAGGCCCAGAAATCCGCAGCGGAAACCAAAGCCCAGCGCAGTAGACGTTTCCGGCTCAAACAGCAGTGACGCGTCATTCAAATGCAGCTTTTCCAAAGCATCCCGCAAATTGTCGTAATCCGTATTTTCCACCGGATACAATCCGCAGAACACCATCGGCGTAGCCTTCCGGTAACCGGGCAGCGGTTCCCCGGCCGGATGGTTGGCATCCGTTACCGTGTCGCCTACCCGGGCCTCGCCTACCGTTTTAATAGCAGCCGCCAGAAAACCTACCTCACCGGCCCGCAGCACGTCCACGTTCACCGGCGCCGGTTTAAACACGCCTACTTCCGTTACTTCGTAGGTGGCTCCGGTAGCCATCATCTCAATTTTCATGCCTTTTCGGATCGTTCCGTCGTAGACACGCAAATATAAAAGCACGCCTTTGTAGGAATCAAATTTGGAATCAAACACCAAGGCTTTTAATGGTTTGTCGTCATCGCACTCCGGAGCGGGAATTCGCTGGACGATAGCTTCCAGTATTTCATCTACGCCTTCCCCGGTCTTAGCGCTGCACAGCACCGCCTCGCTGGCGTCAATACCGATAACGTCCTCTATTTCTTTCCGGACCTTATCCGGGTCGGCGCTGGGCAAATCGATCTTGTTGATGACCGGAATGATCTCCAGATTATTATCTAACGCCAGGTACGTATTGGCCAGCGTCTGGGCCTCAATGCCCTGGCTGGCGTCGATGACCAGCAACGCCCCTTCACAGGCTGCCAGCGCACGGGACACTTCATAATTGAAATCAACATGACCGGGGGTATCGATAAAATTCAGCATGTAGTCTTCGCCGTTTTTGGCACGATAGATGCTCTGTACCGCCTGGTCCTTGATCGTAATGCCCCGTTCCTTTTCCAGGTCCATGGAGTCCAGGATCTGTTCTTCCATTTCCCTTTTGGACAGGGTGCCGGTCATCTCAATGAGCCGGTCGGCCAGCGTGGATTTGCCATGATCGATATGGGCAATGATTGAAAAGTTGCGAATGTGGTCTTTTTGCATGTATTTTTTACGGCTTACGCCGTTCCTTTCTATAATCTGAATTAGTATTTCTTAGTTATTATATACGATATTCATTTTTTGTAAAAGAATTATTTCCGTAATTATAAAATCATCTTGCATAAACTAAACTCACGTGGTAAAATACTATGGTAAAAGTTAAAGTAGGAGGTGAATCCATTGCCTAACATTAAATCTTCTATCCGCAGTGTAAAGACCGACGCAGAACGTCGCGCCAAGAACGCAGCTGAAAAGAGCGCAGTTCGTACTGCTGCTAAGAAAGTAGAAGCACAGGTTGCCGAAGGAAATAAAGCGGAAGCCGAAGTTACTTTAAAGAAAGCTTCCAGCTTGCTGGATAAAGCGGCACAGAGCGGTGTTATTTCCAAAAATGCCGCCGCCCGCAAAAAATCTAAACTGGCCAAAAAAGTAAACGCCGCTGAATAACAGCACAAAAAAATTACCTGCTTACTGAGTAAGCAGGTTTTTTTGTTGCCTGAATCGATGCAAATTTACTTCTTCGCCTCTTCCGACTTATTGTTTGCCATGATCCGCTGTAGTTCCTGCATGAAGTTCTGCACATCTGCAAACTGCCGATACACAGAAGCAAAACGGACATAAGCGATTTGATCCGTCTTTTCCAGATGCTCCATTACCAGCTCTCCGATTTCCCGGCTGGTCACTTCCGATTCCCCTTTCAGGCGCAGCTCCCGTTCGATTTCATGGGCCATATCCTGAATGGTTTCCACAGATACGGGACGTTTCTCAAACGCTTTCAGCAAACCGTTAAACAATTTCGAGCTGTCAAAGAGTTCCCGTCTTCCGTCCTTTTTGTTGACCACCAGCGGCGTTTCTTCATACTTCTCGTATGTAGTAAAACGCCTGTTGCATTGGGGGCATTCCCTGCGGCGACGAATCGATGCGCCATTTTCAACGGAACGGGAATCAACGACGCGACTGTCTTCAAACGAGCAAAACGGGCATCTCATAAGTACACATTCCTTTCATCCACAGAAAACAACAGAACAACGTCAGTAACAGATATAACAAAGCGGCAGTTTCTCACTGCCGCATCGTTTTATGAAATCAATCAGCGACTCTGCATCCAGGGTGGGATATCATTTCCGGGATCTTTGGGAAATCCAGTAATAATACTGCCGTGGGGCAGTTCCTCTTTTGCCGGAGTATCAGCAACAGCCTGTTGTTTAGGAGGGTTCGCTTTAACTTCCGTTGCACCGCCGCGCCGTGACGTGTTCCATCCGGGAGCCTTAATTGCAGACTGTCCGGTTTTTTCCGGATATAAAGCCGGATTCTTTCCGTTAAAGCCGGTAGCGATAACGGTCACGCGGATCTCGTCATCCAGTTTTTCGTCGATAACCGCGCCAAAGATAATATTGGCATCCGGATCCACGGCTTCTGTAATGATGTTGGAAGCTTCCGTAACATCAAACAGCGACAGGTCTTTACCGCCGGTAATGTTGAACAGTACGCCCCTTGCGCCTTCAATGGAGGCTTCCAATAACGGGCTCTTGATCGCCGCTTCCGCTGCAGCCACTGCACCGTTGTCGCCTGTGGCGGTACCAATACCCATCAAAGCGGAACCTGCGTTGGACATAATCGTCTTAACATCCGCAAAGTCGGCGTTGATCAGACCGGGCACAGAAATTAAATCGGAAATGCCCTGAACGCCCTGACGCAATACATCATCCGCAATACGGAACGCATCTATCATACTAGTCCTGCGATCAATCACCTGTAACAGACGGTCATTGGGAATGGTGATCAGTGTATCAACGCGTTCCTTTAACGTAACGATACCTGCTTCCGCCTGATTCATCCGGCGCTTGCCTTCAAAAGAAAACGGTTTGGTAACTACACCAACAGTCAGCGCGCCGGCCTCCCGGGCACATTCTGCAACGATGGGAGCTGCACCGGTTCCTGTACCGCCGCCCATGCCCGCGGTTACAAAGACCATATCGGCGCCCCGCAGCTGCTCGATTATAATCTCTCTGGATTCTTCCGCCGCTTTCTGTCCAATCTCGGGATTGGCGCCGGCGCCTAATCCTTTGGTCAGTTTTTCACCAATCTGAATGCGGTTCTGCGCTTTGGAAAGCAACAGCGCCTGCGCATCACAGTTCACAGAAATAAAATCCACGCCCTGCAAGCCGGCAACGATCATGCGGTTTACGGCATTGTTGCCGCCCCCGCCTACACCAACAACTTTAATCTTTGCCAACGTCTCAGGAACAATTCCGGAACTATCCGGACTATTCAAAATATCTTCAAACATATTCGGTTTCCCCCTGCTTCATAATACTACTTATTGTTATTATAACATTCTATACAAAAATAAAAAAGTACATTCAGACACATTAACAAAAAAATTCACAATTATTTCTTCAGATACAGCCGCCGGATAATAGCCAGATTATTAAAGATACGCATGCCCAATACCAGGATGACAATCATATAAAAATCGATATCCATCATGATACCCGCATAGCAGAAAAAAACAGACAACATAATATTAACAAGAAAGCCTGACAGGAACACCACGTTATCGTAGTCGCCCTCCATCGCCGCGCGTAATCCCCCGAAGGCGGTATCCAGACCCGCCATCAGCGCCACAGAAAAATACGGTGCATACACTTTAGGCACAAACCCCGGAGTCAGAATGCCGCCGATAATACCGAAGACCAGACCGATTATTGCATAAATCATTGGGCGCCACCTCCGGCATTATTCTGCCGGTCTGCCGGCTGTTCCTTACCCACTTCCGCAGTCGCTTTGTTATTCTGCGCTTGTGCGTTTCCGGCAGTTTCCTTTTTATTTTCAGCAGCTTGCAAGGATTCTTTATTATCTTCCTTCTTCTCTTCTTCGGTTACCATTTTCGCGAACTCAAAAGTACGTTTTCCCTTAAAAGCAGGAATCCTGACTTTATCCGACTGTACAATATCGGCCTTAATACCCCAGAATTTAAAGTTTTCAATGACGCCGCCCCGGAGCTTCAGGGAACTCTCCAGCGTCTGGGGATTCCCGATTGCTGAAATCACAAAAGGCGCTGCCAGCCTTCTTTCATTCACAAGGACCGTAGGACCGACACAGCGAATTTCACTGGAACCGATCAGTCGTTGGCCATTCAGGGAAATTGCCTCCGCACCGGCAGAACGCAGTTCATTGACTACGCGCAGCAGATCATCATCGTGAATGATGTAAAGATTCTTGTTCTCCCCTGCCTTGGCAGCCTGTTTACTGTCGTCAAGGGTAAAAACAATCCCCTTCCCTTCCATTTCGGTTTCACCGGCCCGGGCCTTCAGTTCGTCCATTTCTTTTTTTGCCGCGCCCGAGATACGGCCTGCCCGGTACTCATCCAGTTCTTTGACCAGCTTGTCCCGGTCTTCCTGTACCTCTTTCAGCCGAACCGTCAGATTTTCTGCACGCTGCACTGCCAGATTCTGGTACTGGTTATGAGACTTCAGCTGCATCGTGATCATAAATCCCAAAATAATACATACCAGAAAAATTAATATTCTGGTATGTTTATTGATTGCTGTTATCATCCGTAATATCCTCTTTTCTGCAAGCCTGTGCGGACGCCAGGCATCATTGCAGTTTACTTCCGCTATATTATACTACAAACCTGTCAACATTTACAGTATTTTTCTTTACCGTTCCAGATTTTTCAAACGGACGAAAGGCTTGGTGTATTGCAAATCCATATATTCAACCTGCACTTTTTTCCCTTTTATCTCGTTAAATACTGTCATGAACAGTTCCGCTTTCCCGGCCAGTTCGTTCACGGGCCCTAAAATCACCGGAAAGCCGTACCGCATATGGATAATCAGTTTGTTTTCCGCATCTACGCTCAGTTCTGCAATCTGTTCTTTTGCGTCCGACTTCAGTTTATCCAAAAACTGTAACACTTCCCGGATCGTATCATTCTGCAGGGTATCTCCGATAAAGGCATTGCCGCAGGTAATGCCGGCCAAACGGGGAACCGAAGCATCCCTGATTCCATCTGTCATATCCATGACCAGCGCCGTCTTATCCACTTTGGCATAATTACCATAATCCGTTACCACGTATAGAACGGGCTGGCGCTCTTTGATATAAACATTCAGAGTGGAAGGAAAATCATAATGCGCTTCTGCACTCTCTACTCCGACATCCCCTTGCAGTGCTGTTACAATTTTACTCTTTGACACCCGAAACAAATTAACCGGCTCCCCGGATCCTGCCATCTGCAGGATTTTTCCCCGGGTAAACTGCTTGCTCCCATGAATCACAATATCGCCAAATGCAAAGTCAGGCCGGTGTATATGATTCCAGCCTGCCACTGCAGCAACCGCAAAAATAAGGAGCCCCAAAAGCCATATTATATTGTCCAGCCGTCTGCGGCGGCGGTCTTCCTGCAATTTTTCATGAGAAGAACTCATTTGACCAACATTTCCTTACAAATGCGCGGTTTCCAATATCATTTCACACAACTCTCCAAAGTCCGTGCCATCTGCCCTTGCTGCATCCGGTACCAGACTGGTAGGCGTCATACCGGGAACTGTATTCATCTCCAGCACATAACAGTTTCCGTCCTTGTCGATCATACAGTCTGTACGGGCTACGCCGGAACAGCCCAGTACCTCATAAGCATTGACAGAAATGTCTTTCAGCTTCTGTATGATATCTTCCGGCAACGGCGCCGGTACAAGATGCTCCACACCGCCCACCGAATACTTGGCATTGAAATCGTACCACTCGGCATGAGGATGAATCAGCACAACCGGCCAGACTTTAACCGATCCGTCTTTTCGGCGGATCATGCACACAGAGGTTTCCTGTCCCGCAATATACTGCTCCACCAGCACTTCTTCATCATACCGGAACGCTTCATCCAGCGCTTTTTGAAGTCCGGAAACGTCTTTTTCAATGGTAACCCCCAGAGAACTGCCCTGGGATACCGGTTTAACAACAACAGGCAGAGAGAATTTTTCCGTGATTGCCTTGATCATATCCTGCTTACCGCGGTTCCTGCGATGGAGAAAAATATAATCCGGAGTAGGAATACCGCTTCCAAGGAATACCCGTTTAGCAGCCAGCTTGTTCATGCTGAGAGAACTGGCCAGCACTCCTGATCCTGTATAGGGAATCCCCATCATCTCCAGCGCACTCTGCAGTCTTCCGTCCTCGCCATATAAACCGTGTACGGCAATTACCACCACGTCCGCACCGCTTTCCTTTACCTGCTCAAAAAAATTATGCGGTACCAGCCGAATCTCCTTTACCTGATACCCTTTGCCGCGTAATGCTTCTGCCATAGCATGCCCCGTGGACAGTGATATCTGCTCTTCCGCTGAAGGCCCGCCCATAACGACGGCTACCGTAATGTCTTTATTCATAGTATTTCCCCATTCTATTTTTCAATTTGCCGAAATTCTTTTACCAGTTCTTCCCCAATCCGGAACACATCGCCGGCCCCCATGGTGATAACCAGATCGCCCGGTTTGCAGTTTTTGAACAGATACTCTTCCAACCGTGCAAAACTGTCAATATACGTTACATCTTTCCCGGTTGTGACCTTTATCGATTCCGCAAGATTTTTCCCGCTGACACCGGGTATCGGATCCTCGCCGGCAGAATAAATGTGCGTAAGGATAAGCTTGTCACAGTTACCGAAGCATTTACAGAATTCTTCATACAGTAGTTTTGTGCGGGTGTACCTGTGGGGCTGGAATACACACACGATCCGTTTGGCCCCCGTTTCCTTCGCAGCCTGCAGCGTGGCGCCGATTTCCGTAGGATGATGGGCGTAATCGTCAACGACCCAGATTCCGTTTTCTTTCCCTTTGGTTTCAAAGCGACGCTTGGCACCGGAAAATTTCGCCAGTGCACCTACAATCGTTTCCGGGGAAATCCCCATCAGCACAGAGGCCGCAAATGCCCCCAGCGAATTTAACACATTATGCCGACCGGGCACAATGAGATGCACGGAGGCTAACTTTTTGCCGTTGTTATACACGTCATAGTCTGTACCGTCTACGCTGTAACAGATATCTTTCGCATAATAATCGCAATCTTCCGTCAGTCCGTAGGTAACATAATCACGCTCCGTTTCTTCCGACAGGCGGCGCACCTTTGCGTTATCCAGGCACAACACGGCAGTTCCGCCCTCTTTCATATGGGAAAGATATTCTTTGAAGGCCTGGTAAATGTTTTCTTCCGTCCCGTAGTGGTCCAGATGATCGTCTTCAATATTGGTAATGACAGGAATAAAAGGTAAAAATTTTAAGAAAGAGCCATCGCTTTCATCCGCTTCCGCCACGACCCATTCGCTTTCCCCATTGCGCGCATTACCGCCCAATGCCGCTACATCGCCGCCGATTACGACCGTGGGATCTATACCGGCTTCCGCTGCAATTACACCGATCATAGCGCTGGTCGTCGTCTTGCCATGCGCCCCTGCCACAGCAACCCCTTTCGTTCCGGTTCCGTTCAGAAGCGCCATCAGCACATCACTGCGATGCAAAACAGGAATATTCTTTGCACGGGCCGCCAACAGTTCCGGATTCGTCTTCGGAATCGCCGTGGAAACAATGACCGCTTCCGCCCCTTCTATCTGGCATTCGTCATGCCCCATATAAACCAAAGCGCCTGCCTCTGCCAGCTCATACGCCATATGGCCGGCCTGCAGGTCAGAGCCTGTCACATCAAAGCCTCGTTTCACCAGCACATAGGCTAATGCGCTCATCCCGGCTCCTCCGATACCGATAAAGTGGATATGTCTGTACTTGTCCAACATCTGCTTTACCTCCGCCTTCATTTTAGGAACCGCCAATTAAGTTCTCTGTGCGTAATCAGCGTTTCTTTGTATTAATCAAAGCAACTGCCTGTTTTGCAATATCCACAGCAGCTTCAGGCCGTCCGGCCCTGCCTGCGGCAAGCCTCATCTGCCGTAATTCTTTGTCGTGTTGCAGAAGCCGTTCCACCTTTTCCTGCAGAATATCCCCGTTCAATTCCCTGTCCAAAATTACCAGCGCCGCACCGGCTGCTTCTAATGCCCTGGCATTGAATTCCTGGTGATTGGCCGTTGCATACGGAAAGGGAACCAGGATAGAAGGGATGCCACGGGCAGTCAGTTCCGCCAATCCGATCGCCCCGGCCCGAAACACCGCCAGATCAGCCGCCGCCAGCGCCATCGGCATATCGTATAAGTAGGGAGAAACGCGAATATTCGATTGGAATCCACCGGCTTCCTCAATTTGCTTTTTATATGCTTCGTAATGATTTTTCCCGGTAGCATGCAGAACCTGCACATCGTCTCTGCCGGACAGTTCCTTTTCCAGCTGAAACGCCGCTTTGTTTAAAGACGCAGCACCCAAGCTCCCGCCAGTAATCAGGATGGTCTTTTTTTGGACATCCAGCCGGAAAAAACGCAATGCTTCCCAGCGTGAATGGTTTAAAATCTCCTCCCGAATCGGATTGCCCGTAAAAATCTTCTGCGCTTTTCCTTTAAAATACTTGTCCGCTTCCTTATATCCAAGAAAAATCGTTTTTACAAAATACGATAAAATCTTGTTGGTCACACCCGGCAGTGCGTTTTGTTCCTGCACACAGGCCGGAATCCCCTTCATCGCCGCCAGGAATACGATTGGGCCGCAAACATAGCCGCCGGTACCGATAACCAGGTCCGGCTTATGCGTATCCAAAAGCTTTTTTGCCTCTCTCAGCCCGGTGAACAGCTTATAAACCGAACGGAACGTGTCCGCGCTCAGGCTGCGTTTAAAACCCTGCACATCAATAAAATCAATGGGATAACCTGCACGGGGCACCAGATCCTTTTCCAATCCGTGGGTCGTGCCAACAAAACGTATTTCCGCTTCCGGATACAGTTTTTTTATAGTATCCGCAATGGTAAGCGCCGGATAGATGTGTCCACCGGTGCCACCGCCGGATACGATGATCTTCATCTGACAGTTGTCTCCATTCCGCTGCCTGTAAAGGCAGTCTGTATTGTTTAAATCAACACTGATGACCATGCCTGCAAGCCGTCCGGTTTATTCCTGTACGGCTCATTTGGAATAAGAACAGTCAGTCAGCGCTTTTCTTTAAATCTGTTACCAGTTTTTTAAAATAGCGTCCCCGTTCGCCCATATCATGGAACATATCGAAAGAAGAACAGGCCGGTGACAACAGCACCACCTGGGGCGGTTTGGCATGAGCATACGCCGCATCGACCGCATCTTTAAACGTGTCCACCACCATGATGTTTTCTACACCAGCCGCCGTTGCTGCCTGATAAAAACGTTCCTTAGCCTCTCCCAGCAAAATCAACAGGTCTGTCTTTTCCCGGATCAGATACATCATGGGTCCCAACGGGGTCATTTTATCATGCCCTCCGGCCAGCAGAATGATGTGTCCGCTGGGGAACGCTTCCAACGCCTTGATCACGGAATCTGTATTGGTCGCCTTGGAATCATTGTAATACGGAACGCCATGAATCGTCGTCACATACTCGATACGGTGTTCTACGCCCTTAAACCCCAGCAACGTCTCCCGCATTTTTTCCGGGGTCACTCCGGCAAAAAAGCCGCAGGCAATTGCCGCCAGCACATTTTCTTCATTGTGGGCGCCAAAAATTCGCAGTTCATCCTTGTGGCAGATTTCTTTCACAGCATTTTTCCAATTAATGAAAAAACTGCCGTCTTTCATATAAACGCCTTCCGGTAAAACCGCCTTACGGCTGAAATAACATAACGTACCTTTCGAATACTTCCCCCATGTACGGACTTCCGGATCGTCATAGTTCAAAATCGTAATCTGTTTTGCAGTCTGGTTGGCAAAGATATTTCGTTTGCAACGGGCATACTCCTCCATGGTCTTATGACGTTCCATATGATCCGGCGTCAGATTGAGGATTGCCGCCACATCCGGGCGAAAATCTTTAATGCCTTCCAACTGATAGCTGGAAACTTCCGCCGCAACCCAGCTGTTCGCATCCAGTCCTTTTACTTCTCTGGAAAGGGCCAGGCCGATATTCCCGCCAACCGCAGTTTTCACCGGCAGCGTCTTCAGCATTTCACCAACCAGCGTCGTGGTTGTGGTTTTCCCGTTAGTTCCTGTAATGGCAACCATATGCCCTGTATAATTACGCCAGGCCGATTCGATTTCCGCAATTACCTCGATACCGTTTTCCCTTGCTTTTTGCAAAACGGAAAGATTATATGGGACTGCCGGCGATAAAATGATTTGCTGCACCTGTTGAAGGATTTCTTCGATATTGCCGCTGAAAAATCCGCCGCCATTCCGCGCCAGCATCTCCGTCAGTTCGGGTTCCAGATCCTTCGGCATATCATCATACAGGAAAACGGTCTTCCCCTGATCCGCCAGTTCCATAGCCGCACCTTTTCCGCTGATGCCGGCGCCAAATACCATTACTTTTTCTATTCCGGACATATTACATGCCACCCTTTCCCAAGAACCACAACCCTATGCCGGCCAGGCAGAAAACACAGCTGGCCAGGGTAAATACCGCCACGACTTTCGTTTCTTTCCAGCCGCCCAGTTCAAAATGATGATGGATCGGCGTCATCCGGAAAACTCTTCTTCCTCCGGTATGCTTGAAATATGCAACCTGGATTATCACTGACAGCGCTTCACAGACATATAAGCCGCCAATGATAACCAACAGAATCTCTGTATGAGTCAGCAATGCCAATGCCGCCACTGCACCGCCTAATGCCAGGGATCCGGTATCCCCCATAAACACTTTGGCAGGATGATGGTTCCAGACGAGAAAGCCCAGACAGCTTCCCAAAACGGCTGCCGCAAACAGACACAGATCCCCTTCGCCTGCCTGCCAGGCTATATACGAATATGTCAGCATAACCGGTATGCTGACACTGGAAACCAGTCCGTCCAATCCGTCCGTCAGATTTACCGCATTTGTGGTTCCTACCAGAAGCAACAGCACAAGTACGTAATAAAGCCAGCCCGTATGAATCGTAACAGCGGTTCCCGGAATCCATAAATCCGTTCCGGACGCTCCCGCATGCTGCTCCACATAATAAATATACGCCATTGCCAGCGCAATCTGCAGGGTCAGTTTCTGTTTTGCAGTAAGACCCAGATTCCGCTTCATTACAACCTTGATATAATCGTCAAGAAAACCGATCAGCGCATGCCCGAATGTCAGCACAAATGCAATTATGATCAGCGGCGTAAAACGGTTCCAGACCAGCATCGCGATAAACAAACCGCACAGCATCATGATGCCGCCCATGGTCGGCGTGCCGCTTTTTTTCATATGACTGGCCGGGCCTACGTCACGAATGCTCTGCCCAAACTTCAATTTATGAAGCGCCGGGATCATCACCGGTCCCAACGCTGCGCATACAACCAGGGCGGTAAATAACGCCCCCAGGACTTGCATGCCCGTAACATCCATACTGTACACCATACTTTCCAAGATATTTGCAGGAAATATCATATATTCCTGGCATTCCCAGACAATTTACAAATAATTGTTCTGTGAATCCTGCTACAATTTACCTCTTACTTTTTAAAAACCAGGTCAATGATTCCCGACACCTGCATGGAATGAGAACCTTTCAGCAACACAATGTCTCCCGGCTTCAGGATTTCAGTCAGCTTTTTAGCCGCGCCCTGCCGGTCTGCAAAATGGAAAGCCGGAACGCCTTCCGCCGCAGCTGCATCCACCGTTGCTTTTGTTTCTTCCCCATATCCTAACAGGATATCAGTTTTTGCTTTGGCTGCCATACGTCCCACACTTTGATGTGCTTCCGCAGCGGTGTCGCCCAGTTCCAGCATATCCGCCACCACCGCAATGGTACGGCAGGGTGACTGCGCGCTCTGCTTCAGTCTTGCCAGCGTGGCAAAGGCCGCCTCCATGGAAGCAGGGCTGGCGTTATACGCATCGTTAATCACGGTATAACTTCCAAAATGAAGCAGTTCCTGCCGACTCCCAGTCAGTACCGTTCCCTGCAATGCAGTTTTTATACTATTTAATTGTACACCAAAATGCCTGCCTACTGCAATAGCCGATAAGGCATTCATTACATTATGTTCGCCGATTTGCGGGATAAAAAACTCTGCCGAACCGTCCGCCGTTTTGCAGATAAAACGGCTTCCGTCCGCCGTAATCTCTACATTTTCTGCCCGCACATCATCTGCTTCGGTAAACCCAAACCAGCTTACGCCGGTATGCAATTTTTTCTCCATGGCACGTACTCTGGGCAAATCCCCATTCAGTACCGCAAAACCATCAGACGGCAAATCTTCCAGAATTTCACTTTTCGCTTTTGCAATATTATCCAGACTACCCAGTTCTCCTACATGGGTAGAACCCACGTTGGATATGACGGCCACATCCGGGCGGGCAATGGCGCACATGGCTTTGATCTGGCCCAGGCCACGCATACCCATCTCCACCACCGCGATATCCGTATCCGGCTGAATTCCCAACAATGTACGGGGCAAACCGATTTCATTATTGAAATTTGCCTGGGTCTTCACAACGTTATATCGGGAAGCCAATACTGTCGCCACCATGTCCTTCGTTGAGGTTTTGCCGTTGGAACCGGTGATTGCCACAACTTTCAGACGGGGAAATTTCATGCGGTACGCGTGGGCAATATCCTGATACCCTTTTAAAGTGTCTTCGACATAAATCACCGGAATCCCTTCCACGTCCACCTTCCGGGAAGCGAGAATTCCTGCCGCTCCGCTTTCCGCTGCTTTTCCCGCATAGGCATGACCGTCAAAGTTCTCACCCTTCAGTGCGATGAACAATTCGCCCTTTTTAATGGTACGTGTATCTGTATTGATACCCGTAAAATCCACATTCCCCGTAAAAGCGCATTTGCCACCCGTAGCGGTTACAACTTCCTGTAATGTAATCATGCCAGTTTTCCTTTCCAGTATTCTTCTACTACTTCCTTATCATCAAAATGAATGGTCCTGTCTTTCAGTATCTGGTAGTTTTCGTGTCCCTTGCCGGCAATCATGATCACGTCGTTGTCACCTGCATGGGCCAGCGCATAGTGGATTGCTTCTTTGCGGTCCGCAATTCTTGTTACTGTTTTCCCTTCCGGCACCGGTTTCAACGCAACCTCGATCTGGTCGATGATCTTTTCCGGATCTTCACTGCGCGGGTTATCCGATGTTACAACCACATCATCCGCCAAGTTCAGGGCAATGCCTCCCATAATGGGGCGCTTTTTATTATCCCTGTCGCCGCCGCAGCCGAACACAGCCCAAAGACGGCCTTTGGTAATCAGCCGCGCCGTATTCAGTACATTCTCCAGCCCGTCCGGTGTGTGAGCGTAATCCACGATTACCGTATACGGCTGTCCCGCTTCCACCAATTGGAAACGACCCGGCACTCCGGCAAAACCGTTCAGCACTTTTTCAATTTCCGATTTATCAATTTTTTCTGCCAGTAACGCGCCTACCGCGCACATAACGTTGTAAACATTGAACTTACCGGTAATGTTTAGGTGCAGATCCATATCCCCTGCCGGCGTATGCAGGCACAGATGCATTCCTTTGGCTCCCACTTCGTAAGCAATCGGAAAGATATCGTTTTCCTTTCCCATGCCATAGGTAAGATAAGGCGCTTTCGTCCGTGCTTCGATAACTTTACTTGCCGGTTCGTCCGCATTAAACACCGCCGTTTTGTTTGGTTTTTCACCATCCGTCAGATGTTCAAACAGGAGGCTTTTGGCATCCCGGTAGGCTTCCATAGTTTTATGAAAGTCCAGATGATCTTCTGTGATGTTGGTCAGCACCGCCGTATCATATTCAATACCGGCTACACGTTTCAGCGCCAGCGCGTGAGAGGAAACCTCCATCACCACATACTGACAGCCCGCTTCTTTCATACGATATAAAAACTTCTGCAGATCGACCACATCCGGTGTTGTATTGTGTGAGACGACGGACTCCTCGTCAATCAATACATTGATGGTTCCAATCATGCCGCACTTATAGCCTGCACTTTTCAATACCTGTCGGATGATATTGGTACTGGTAGTCTTACCGTTGGTTCCGGTCACACCGATCATGCGCATGGTTTTACCTGGATAATCAAAAAAGAACGGCGCAACGATTTCCATCGCCTCGCGGACATCCTTAACCTGCAACAGCGTGAGCCCTTCAGGAATCTCGGAGGGGACATCTTCCACCAGCGCAGCCGCCGCTCCGGCTTCCGCCGCTTTGGAAAGAAATGTATGACCATCTACATGGACGCCCTTTAACGCGATAAACAGACTACCCGGCTGCACAATGCGGGAATCTGCCGTGATATCCGTTATGGTTTTATCCGCACCACCTATTACATTGGCTTCCGGCAGCAGATCAATCAATTGCTGCAATTGCTTCTGCATAATCAAATCCCCCTTTTCGGAAATTCAGTTTGTATCCGGTTGTTTTTATCCTCCCGGTTCCACAGTATTTCTTAAGGAGACGCTGATTAAATGAGTTTGTGCGATGACCGGGGGGATTTTGCGACTGGCAAGGAAATGGCCCGAAAGCGTAGCCGTAGCTACGTTGAGGGACATTGACGCAGTCGGTCACAAAAAGCACCGGTCAGCGTGCAGACGAATGAATCAGCGTTTCCTTAAAAGTAAAGGCAGCCTATCCAGGCTGCCTATCAAAACTCTTCTTTCTTCCTTACTCAAAATTTTAAAAGGCTATGATAAGCGCAAGATCTGTTACTATCTTCCCTTAGCTATAACCTATTGACTGACGGCTTTTACATAAATGTTGCTGCGGGCCACTTTCATACCAAGTTGCTTTTCCGCAATGGACGTAATCCGTTCCGGACCTTTCAGCTGGTCTACCTCGATTTTCAGTTCCGCATTCCTGGCTATCAGCTGAGACTCCTGCGTCTGCAGAGCAATCAGATGATTTCCTGCCGAAACCAGGGCAGCGCTGCGCATAACCGTTACAGCGTACATGACCAGTATAAATCCTACCGTAACAAACAGACGGCGGCGGAACAGTTTATAATTGGCCTTTCGGATCCGCTGGCGGCGTTCCTGCAGTTCCTTCAGCTCTCTGAGCCGTTCCTGTTCCGACTGTGCCCATTGTTCTTCGTAATTATATTTTCTTGCTAACATTGTAAGCCCGCTTTCATTTTATGATTTGATTCTTTCAGTTAAAGAATACTTTTTGTAATAAAAAACACCACTATATTTTTTCCGCAAAACGCAGCCTTGCACTGCGTGCCCTGGGATTCATTTCTATTTCCTCATTCCCGGGAACCAGATTTCCCGGTTTTCCGATCAGCGGTTTTCTGCCACAGACACAAGGCATATGAGGCGGACAGATACAACCTTTGGCCAGCTGCGCCAGCTTTTGTTTTACGATCCTGTCCTCCAGTGACTGAAAGGTGATGACGCCGATCCGTCCTCCCGGTTTCAATGCATTCACCGCATCTTCTATTACCTGGTCCAGAATGTTCAATTCGTCATTTACTTCGATCCGAAGCGCCTGAAACGTCCGTTTCGCAGGATGGGGACCTTCTTTACGGGCACCTTTGGGAATCGCTTTTTTGATAACTTCTACCAGTTCGCCGGTAGTATGTAACGGCTTTTTCTGCCGCTCTGCAACGATAAACTGCGCAATCCGTTTCGCCCAGCGTTCTTCCCCGTACCGCCAGATCAGACCGGCCAGTTCTGCTTCAGTGTACGTATTCACGATGGTATCCGCGGTCAGCGCGGCTTCCTGGTTCATCCGCATGTCCAGCGGACCTTCATGCATATAAGAAAAGCCCCGTTCCGGCATATCCAGCTGATAAGAAGAAACCCCCAGATCGAACAGGACACCCGAAACACTATTTATTTCCAGCTTATGGAGTACGCCTTTTAATTCCTTAAAATTTGATTTGACAATAACCACCCTGCACCGGGCGTTTTGCAAGCGTTCTGATGCCGCAGCCAGCGCATCGTCATCCTGATCGATTCCAATCAGCCGGCCTTTCTCCGACAGGCGGGCGACAATTTCAGAAGAATGTCCCGCCCCGCCCAGAGTACAGTCCACATAGATACCGTCCGGGTCCGTAACAAGCCAGTCTATGCATTCTTTCAGAAGAACGCTTACATGAGAAAATTCCATAAGCGCCTCGTCAAATGTCCAGATTCAGGTCATCCAGACCTTCTTCTATCATCTGTTCCGCAGCGGCATTCCGTGCCTGCCACCGCTCTGCAGACCAGATCTCCGCCTTGTCGCCAACACCGACGATCACAGTATCCTTACCGATACCTGCGTGTTCCCGCAGGCTGGCACTCAACAGCACGCGTCCCTGTTTATCGCAGGAGAATTCATCGGCGCCGGAAAAGAAAAATCGTTTAATATCCCGGTTTGTTTTCTGTCCCATGGACAGCGCATTCAATTTATCCGAAAACAGCTTCCATTGTTCTTCATCATATATCATCAGACAATGATCAAAGCCCTTGCTGATAAAAAAGTGTTTACCCAACGCATCCCGCAGTTTGGCAGGAATGAAGAGACGACCCTTGTCGTCCAGAGAATGCCTGTATTCACCCAGAAACATTTCCTCCACCCCATTTCCCCACTTTTCACCACTTTTCACCATTATACAGACTATTTTCCTATTTTGCAATACTTTTATTGATGTTTTTTGAAAAAAGAATGAATTTTTATTTCCGCAAATTGCAATAGCAAGTTGCAATAACAGCAGATAAGTTCGTAGTAGTTTGTTTTGGCAGTCCGAAGAGAGGGGCGTAGCCCCGAACGAAGGGCTGCCAAAACGCGGCGACTTTCACAGGGCATA
>Ga0256404_1000650_pt1 | contig 89038 bp, 79 predicted proteins | sample RumenRJG_01DNA_FD_185990 | JGI IMG/M metagenome (GOLD analysis project Ga0256404, IMG submission 185990) | Bovine rumen microbial communities from Lethbridge, Alberta, Canada - RJG_01 | ecosystem: Host-associated > Mammals > Digestive system > Stomach > Rumen | place: Canada: Alberta | collected... | reverse complement strand
AGTTACCGGGACCATTAACTATCGCACCGTCTGCACGATAGTGATTGCCTGAAGTTGTGCTTCCACAATCGTAGAAGTATCCGTTAGTGCCACTATAGATGGCAGCATGACCGAAACCGCCGGCATTATCACCACTTGCAACTGGACCGAAGAAAACCAGATCACCTCTTTCCATGTTCAATGCACGCATAGCGGCCGAATCAGTACAGCTGACACTGCAGTCGTAGCAGTTGTTCTGGCTGATGTTATCAACCGGGCGAACAACGTTGGTTGTCCAGTAGGGAACGGAAGTGCCCTGAACATAAGGGTACAGGTAGTAGGGGGAGCCGATATACTTCTTGCCACCTACGTCATTATCTGTATTTAAAGAGAACCAAGCCCACCACCAAGCGTGACCATTGGATATTCTCGGCGCAGCTGTTGTTGTCTGGCGACCGTGTCTTACGAAATCGCCTTCTCCACCAACGCCCGGGTTATTGTGGCCTGTAGGGATGACGATCATGCCGTAAACCATGTGAACATAGTCGAGACAAAGGAATGCCTGCTCGTATTCAGTACCATGATTGTTGGCATAAGTGCCGTAGTCTACGCCTGAAAGATATTTGGCTGCGTTGATGATATCGTCGCGGAAGTCATCGGAGCACGAATAACCCATGTTACGCATCTGCTGAGCTGTGATATAGATATACGCGCCTTTCGTATCGTTGTAACGATCCAGTGTTCGCTTTGCATTTACTACGGGCTCATCTTCGCCAATCTCGTTAGGTCTGCCTTGCATGAGGCAGGATGTTGCGACATCACCAGTATTGCCGGCGATATACTTGCCTGCGAAGATGGAAGCTGCGTCGGATGTGTAGTTTGCAACTACGTAGTAGTCGACAGCTGAGCCATAGTTGGATACAGGGCTCTTGTTTCCTTCGTCAGAAAGAATAGCGCCGACCGTGATGACTCCGTTAAGTCCTGCAGGAAGATACTTGGAAGCTTCTGCACTGTTATTTCCTGCAGAAGCGATAACAGTGATCTTCTGATCCTGGGCTTCCTTAATGAGTTTCTTGAAAGCATCGTAATCACCGGAATCCTTAAATGACAGAGCCATGAAGATGATGTCGACTTTAAGATCTGTTGCGAGCTGAACGGCTGCACAGATATCGGAGACATTACCTGTACCGTCATCTGCCATTGTCTTGATCGAGATAACATATGCGTCATCAGTCTGAGCAAGGATGTTATTGACCATAGCTGTGCCGTGTCCGTTGTGATCCTTCAGATCATCACCGATGACTGAATACTTCTCGTTTGCAAGATCAGAACCGGTATCAATGACGGCAATCTTTGTTGAAGCATCAGGATTTATGACGCCAGCCTTATAAGTAATAAGACCGCCGCAGACCTGTGCATTACCATCGATAGCGAAAGGGATTCCCTTTGCATCAAAGGCACAAAGATCAACAAACATGGCATCCTCAGAAGAATAACTGAGGTAGTAAACTCCGTCATAATAAACGCCGTTTGCTTCTGTGTCCAAAGAACCTTTGTAGTAAACAATCAGACGGTTAGCTGAAGGGAGTTCGGCGATAAGATCTGTGAAGTTGTTCTCATTAGCTGAGACGACATTTGATTCTTTCTGCTCAACTGCCGGGGTTGTTTCTGCTGGAGTTTCGGATACAGCAGGCTCTGTTTCCTGCTCCATAGGTGGAGCGGTAGTGTCGATTGTTTCTGTCGGATCGACAACGACAATGTCATCATCTTCAGCGATAACAGATTCGGTTGTGCACTCTGAATAGTCAGGCAGAGTTGTTTCTGAGGGGATTTCTGCCTCAGTAGCTTCAACTTCTGTCTGAACTACCGTTGTTTCCTCAATTACTTCCTGCGGTTCATGAACTTCATCGGCCATAACAGCCAAGGAAGGAACAATAGGAGAGAGGGCTACGGTAAATGCGAGGACAGCAGAAGCTATCTTTCTTGAGATAGAGCTTCCGAAGAGTGCTTTACAGGTTCTGTTGGCTGAAGAAATGACCTTCTCTAAAATTTTCTTCATGTGAATCATTCCTCCGTTTTCGTGTTCAAAACAAAAAGCCCCGCTTTGAGGCAGGGCAAAGAAAAACCGCGAGAGATTTGTTCTCTCACGGTTTGCTTGGTTAAAACAAAAGATTAAATGTGCTTACCAGTGAACGGATCCGTCGACGACTTTAAGATGGCCCACACCACAAAAATCTTCTCCGAACTTGTTATCAAGATAATTCCAGACGGCTTCTTCAGTTGCATCTGTTGATTTGCCATATCCTGTAAGTTCACCGTCACAGGTCTCACCACTTACTGGCATATTCGGAATTTCAATAGGTATATTACTTCCGTTAGCAGCAGAATCGTAGGTTGTTCGGATGGTGCCCTTGGCGTTTGCCCAACCCCAAACTGGCTTTGGGGTTGGAGTAGGCTTGGGAGTTGAAGTGGGTTCTGGAGTAGGCGTAGCGGTAGGCTCCGGCGTTGGAGTAGTGGTAGGTTCAGGTGTGGGCGTAGCTGTTGGAACAGTGGTAGTTGCTGAGGATACAGAATTCTCATTTCCTGAAGTATTGCTGGAGCTTCCAGCAGGCGAATTGTCGTTGTTATTGGCTGGTTGGGGTGTTGGTGTATTCGAATTGCCCGAGGCTGAGCTTCCTCCAGAATTATAGGCTTCAGTCATATCTTTGGAAGAAGAGTCATCTGAGGGTTTAGTCGAATTTGTTGTTGCCACAGTCTTTTCGTCCGTGCTAATAATTGGGGTAGGGGTGACTGTAGAGTTGTTTTCAATTGTTGATTCTGAGATTAATTCATTCAGAGTTGTCTCAATCGATGTCTCTTGGTTCTCGAAGCCGTCATTCTGGATTTCTGTGACACTCTGATTATTGCAACCGGTGATTCCGAGGATCAAGAAAGCGATCAAGACTGTCGGGATTAGCCTATTAGTCTTCATTGCAGTGACCTCCTTATATTAGGTTGTTACTTGCAATTTACTAGCAAATTATCAGAATGTCTACAGTTTTGGATCAGATTAAGTGACTGATTACGAAATCTGTCCCATTATTGGGGCATCAACCTCGTCTTCAGACTCTACCTCAGAATTTTCAGTCTCATCTGAAGTAACCTCAAACGGGAGTTCTCCGTCTTTAGCTGACTCCTGGGAAGACTTAACCTCAGCAGGATCCGAATTCTTTTGAAAGTCGTTCTTATACTGATTTGAAACAGCAAGCGTCTGGGAATAAGCTCCAAATACAGCATCATGGATAGCCTTTCGCATTTCTGCGGTAACCGGATGCGCTACCTCCAGAAACTTCTTATCTGTTGTCTGTCGCTGGGGCATTGAAATGAAAAGCCCCTTAGGACCCTCTACAATGCTGACACCATGTACCTGAAAAGCTTCTGCAATTGTAATAGTTGCAGCAGCCTTCTTGGCTCCAGACGGATCATCATTTAACCAAGTGATCTTAGCCTTTACGCTGGGTGTGATTTTAGTGTTGCTCATGTTGTTAACCTCCATATTCTTTACATGAAACCGTAAAAATTGAAGCCGACATCTGCAGATGTCTCTTCATCAGTAATCTCGGGAGCCTCAGAATACTTATCTAAGTATTTCTGGATTTCCTCATCGGTTAAGGACCTGCAGTCCTCTTCGCCTAAGCCGACTACAAGAAAGTTTCCGGCGATAATGCCACCGCCATCTAAGTACCGATTGCCTTCCTTGTTCTTAAGCTTGGCTTCTTCATCACAGACAAGTGCCGTCTCGTCTGTGTTGTAGACAAATTCAATAAGACCGCCGACTGCGTTCTGTTTTGCTTTGAGCGTGTCGGGAATCTCTGCTACGAATGGTTTTTCATGCGGCTGCACGAATAAAACCCTGATTTGATTCGATGAATCTGCCTTTGATTCATCGAATTCTATGTTTCTAAATCCGCTTGAATCGACATAAAAAGCACCTTCATCGTTAACTATGACGTCGGATACCGACATTGAATGGCCGTTAAGAAGGGGGTGGGCTTCGATATTGAAAGTGGCATAAGCGTCCTCAAGGTCAGTTACATCAGCTTCCGCATCGAAAACCTTCCGATAAATTGATGGATCGACGTTTTCTATCTGATCTAACGGTTCAAAGCGCTTTCTGCCGGGATCTTTGTCTCGATCAATCTGATAAAGTTTGAACCTCATAATTCTCCTCCATGCTCACAAGTGCCTTAGATAAGGCGGCTATCGTTTTGAGCATCTCGTCTTTGTTCATCTGGGAAAGAAAATCATCGAGAGAGATTTCTTTTCCGCAGGGAGCGTACTTGATGCAGTCCGTGCAAATCTTTTCTTTGGTAATTACGACACAAGTTTTGTCATCGTTCATAGCAAAAGTAAGAACATCGTTGTGCCTTAGGTCTAAGATCTGTCTGAATTCGTAGGGAATAGTCGTTCTTCCTCGTTTTCCGAGGATTCGTCTTAAGGTTGCCATTGTCGAATTTCTCCTTTTATATACATATTTATTAAGAGATTTCCCTGACAGGGTCTTCATTGGATTCGCTATCGAAGCCATACCTGATATAACCGATTGCATGACATATAGCTAAAAATGCTTTGTCGGGAATAGATTCTTTATCGGTCAAGTCAGTCAGGTTAATGCAATCTGAACAGAAGAGCAGATCATATGCAGCTGTGACAATAGCCTCTTCTGTTTCATTATGGGGCTCAAAGCAGTCGAATGCAGCAGGGCAGATTCCGTTCTTTTCGTCGAAATGCTTCTCGAATTGTTTCCAGATGCGTTTATAGCTTGTGAGCAGAAAGACAGTTGCCATTAATTCTCTGTCTATAGAATTAATGTTTACATTGGATAATGCATTAAAGAATCTTTCTGCATGTTTATTATTTTTAAATGTCATTAATTAACCTCCATAAAAACAGAGCAAAATTAAACGCCCGGATTGCTCCAGACGTTTATTCATGCTCTCATTCTCTTTTGAAAAATCCTGCAAATTTGTGGTAAATTCGTGGTAAGTTGCGCCTATTTGACTGTTTAAAATCCCTGAAACCCTTGATTTTATTGGCTTTTGAGATTTAGGTGGTGGAAACCACCTCTTCCCACCATAGAGGAGTTACCTTAACGGGTAGCTCCTTTTGTTTTGCCCATGTTTTCACTGAAGACAGAATAAGTTCATACTTTGTTTGCGGTTCAAATAATCAAGAATTCTTTATTTGCGTGTTATAATTCTTCTAATAAGGGATGTTTCTCTGAATGGTAAAGAGCGGCATTTGATTATTCTACAACGCATTGTAGGGAAATATAGCATGAAGAGCACCAGGAATAAGAGTACTGTAACTGTAGCTGTTATTGGCGGAATAATCTTTATTCTTGTTTTGACTGTCGGAACTATACTTACCGGCTTAATGGCTACGAATGACACTACTAAGGCTGTAGAAGCCGTAAGCCTTTTCTATCTGGATGAGCTTGCAGGAAGACGTGAAGAGGTCGTATCTGCAAACCTTTCGAAAAAGATAGATGATCTTAATGTTGCTCTTGAACTCATGAATGATGCGGATCTGTCTGATATGGAGCATCTTCAGGCTTATCAGGCGAGGATGAAGCGGCTCTATAAGCTTGAGAAATTTGCCTTTGTCGACGAAGACGGTCTTATCTATACATCTCTGGGTACTCAGACCAATATCGATGAATACGATATCGATTATAAGAATATCAGTGGTCCGGAGATCTCAATCTTCAATATCAAGAGTAAAGACAAGAAGGTCATTATCGCAGTTCCGGTTAAGGACAAATCTCTTTCAGGCAAGGATTTTATGGCATGTTTTATGGAGATCGACATGGATGAAATGCTTCAGGGTGTTTCCGTAAAGTCTGACGGCTCCGGAGCGACATTCTGCAATATCTATACGAGAGACGGAATAGCGCTGACAGATATGGTCTTAGGCGGTCTTGCAAGTGAAGACAACCTTCTTGATGCTTTCGAAAAGGCTGAGTTCATCGATGGAACAGATTATGCAAAATTCAGAGATGATTTCAGCACAGGAAAAAGAGGCGAAGTCACTTTTACATACGGTGATAAGACTGAGACTCTGAGCTACGTCCCGATACAGGGAACTGACTGGATGCTTACTTATCTTATCTCGGAGAATGTCATTGCCGGTAAGATCATGCCTGTAACTAAAGACATAATCTTAAGAAGTATTATCCTATCAGCTCTGGCAGCACTTGTTCTTATCAGTATGTTTATCTTCATTATCAGCCAGATTAGACGGAATACGGCTCTCCTGGTCGAGAAAGAAAGCCTTGAGACTGCAAACAGAGTTAAGCAGGAACAGCTGGAGGAAAAGCTCTCTCTTCAGGATAAGCTTCTTGAAGAAGAAAAGAAACGTTCCAGACAGGACAGCATGATAACGGCTATGTCGTCAGATTACCGCAGTGTTTATTATGTTGATCTTGATAATGATGAAGGCATCTGTTTCCGAGGTGATTCCAAAGATACGGACCAGATTGAGGAAGGCGTCAGGTTCCCTTATCATGAAAGGTTCCTTTACTATGCCAATAATTATGTTGATGAGAGTTACCGTGACGGCTTTATCTCGTTTATCGATCCTACTAACATAAGGGAAGGACTTTCCAGGGAAAAGATCCTTGCATACAGATATCTTGCAAGAAGAGACGGTCTCGAGTATTACGAGATGATCAGAGTCGCGGGTGTCCGCTATATGGAAGACCGTGATGATCATAAGATACATGCGATAGGTTTGGGTCTCACGGTAATCGATGCCGAGATGCGCAAGAATATGGCACAGCAGCAGGCCCTTGGAGATGCACTTGCATCATCTGAGCAGGCAAATAAAGCCAAGACTGCATTCCTGTCGAACATGAGCCATGAGATCAGAACGCCGATGAATGCCATAATAGGTCTTGATAATATCGCCTTGAATGATCCGGAAACTCCGGAAAAGACAAAGGAATATCTGAGGAAGATAGGGTCATCTGCAGAGCATCTTCTGAGCCTTATAAATGACATCCTTGATATGTCGAGGATAGAATCCGGCCGTATGATACTTAAGAATGAGGAGTTCTCATTCTCCAGGATGCTCGAATCGATCAATACGATGTTCAGCGGTCAGTGCCTCGAAAAGGAACAGGACTACAAGTGCAATATAAAGGGAAACATAGACGATTACTACATTGGCGACAGTATGAAACTGCGCCAGGTATTGATCAACATACTCGGAAATGCGGTTAAGTTCACTCCTGTTGGAGGTTGTATCTCTTTACAGATTCAGAGGACAGCGCAGTTTGATAACAAATCGACACTGCAGTTTGTTATCTCAGATACAGGAATCGGTATCAGTGAAGATTTCCTGCTGCATCTTTTCGATACTTTTGCCCAGGAGGATGTCTCTTATTCGAACAAATACGGTTCATCAGGATTGGGTCTTGCTATAACCAAGAATATCGTTGATATGATGAACGGAACGATCGAAGTCGAGAGCAAAAAGAACGAGGGTACGACATTTACTGTTACTGTCACACTTAATGATTCAGACCGTGTTCACAGCATTGAGAAGGAACTGAATATCCATCCGGGTGATCTGTCTGTGCTGATAATCGATGACGATCCTGTTGCATGTGAACATGCAAAACTCGTTCTCGAGGGTGCAGGCATTTCATCCGAGATTGCTAACAGCGGAGAAGAAGGAATTCAGATGGTCAATCTCCGACATGTCCGTCATGAACCATATAATCTGATACTTGTTGACTGGCAGATGCCAGGAATGGACGGTATCGAGACAACGAGGAAGATCCGTGAGATCGTTGGGAATGAATCCGCAATCGTAATACTTACGGCATACAAATGGGATGACATTTTTGATGAAGCTCTTAATTCCGGTGTTGACAGTTTTATTGCCAAACCGCTGTTTGCGGCAAATGTCATTGAAGAGTTCATCAGCACATCAAGGAAAAAGATGATAGAAAAGGGTTCGGGAGAGCCTGTTGATCTTACAGGTATCAGAGTGCTTGTAGCAGAGGATGTGGAGGTCAATGCAGACATCCTTCAGATGATCCTGGAGAGCAGGGAGATCTTATCTGACGTCGCACAGAACGGAAAGATTGCAGTAGATCTCTTCGCTTCGCATCCCGAAGGCTACTATTCCGCGATCTTAATGGATATGCGCATGCCGGAGATGGACGGTCTTGAAGCGACCAGAAAGATAAGGGCTATGAAGAGGCCTGACGCGGCGAAGATACCGATAATCGCGCTTACAGCCAATGCATTTGACGAGGATGTCCAGAGGTCACTGCAGGCAGGACTTAATGCACATCTTACAAAACCTATACAGCAGGATGTTCTTTTCGAGACGCTGGGAAGTCTTATCGGACCCCGTGTCTCTGAAGATGAGAAAGGAGCCGAATGATGAATTATTATTCTGATGCTTTTGCAGGCGGTAAAAGACATATTCTTGTTGCGGATGACGAATATATCAACCGCGAGATGCTTGAGAATATTCTTTCCGAAGAATATGACGTTCTTAAGGCAGAAGACGGCGAGATGGCTTATGAGATGATCAAGCAGAACCGCAATACATTATCACTGATCCTTTTGGATCTGATGATGCCTAAGATGAGCGGACTTGATCTTCTGGCACTTCTAAGCGAAGAGCCTGATCTCAAAAGTATACCGGTCATTGTTCTTACGTCGGATCAGGATTCTGAGGTTACGAGCCTTAAGAAAGGTGCTTATGATTTCATACCTAAGCCTTATCCCCAGCCCGATGTTATCAAGGCGCGTATCTCACGTTCCATCGAGCTAGCAGAAAACCGTCAGATCATAAGCGCTACTGAAAGAGATGAGCTTACAGGTCTTTATACGATCGAGTATTTCTACCGCTATGTTAACCAGTTCGACAAATACTATCCCAATGCAGACAGGGATGCCATCTGCTTTGACGTCAATCATTTCCATGTCTTAAATGAACGTTTCGGAATGGAAAAAGGTGATGAGATCCTTAAGAGGATAGCCGGGCGTCTGGAAGAGGTATTCTCTGATACGGGCAGCTTTATCTGCCGCAAATCAGCAGATACTTTCCTTGTGTATTGCGCGCACAGGGATGATTATTCAAGCATAGTTGATCAGATATCCGAGATAGGTGATGATCTTCATACAGCGGTCAAGATCCGTGCCGGAGTATATTCCTCCTGCGACAAAAAACTGGATATTCATCTCAGGTTCGACAGAGCAAAGATCGCTGCAGACAAGATCCGCAACAAATACTCTGTATCTGTAAGCAATTTCGATGAGGCTTTGATCGATGCTGAACTCTTTGCGGAACAGCTGGTGGATGAGTTCCCCAAAGCGCTTGCTGAGAAGCAGTTTATGGTCTATTTCCAGCCGAAGTTCGATATCCGCGGTGATAAGCCTGTCTTATCCAGTGCTGAGGCGCTCGTCAGATGGTCCCATCCGACACTCGGCATGATATCGCCCGGTATGTTTGTACCGCTTTTCGAAGAGAACGGCCTTATAGCAAAACTTGATGAGTATGTATGGCGGAGGACAGCAGAGAAGATCGCGGACTGGAAGGAGAGGCTTGGAATATCAGTTCCGGTATCAGTCAATCTGTCACGTGCCGAAATGTATGATCCGGAACTTGTTGATACAATGGAACAGATCGTATCTGATAACGGAATCAGTACAGGTGACCTGTATCTCGAGATCACGGAATCTGCATATGTCAGTGATTCGGATTCTATCGTTAACAGGGTAAAGATGCTTAGGGAACACGGGTTCATCATCGAGATGGATGACTTCGGTTCAGGATACTCATCCCTAAATATGATCTCAGAGCTTCCTCTCGATGCCTTGAAGCTTGATATGATGTTCATCAGAACGGCTTTCGAAAAGAAGAATGATACGCGAATGATCAGCATTGTCATCGATATAGCAGATTATCTGGGAGTCCCGGTAATTGCTGAAGGCGTGGAGACGGAAGAGCAGTATCTTGCGTTAAAGAAGCTAGGATGTGCCATAATTCAGGGGTATTTTTTTTCCAAGCCTGTACCTGCAAGTGACTTCGACAGATTCCTTCTTGAGAAGAAGGGATCCTGATGGTTCGAAAGGAGAATTGATATGCTTACGATAGAAGCCTTAAAAGCGTATGGTGCCGATGTTGATGACGGCCTTTCGCGCTGCATGAATAACCAGGCGTTTTACTTAACACTCATCGGAAAAGCTTTGGAGGATCCGAATTTCAAGAAACTTGAAGACTCCATAGCTGCAAAAGACTTCGACAGTGCATTTGAAGCTGCCCATTCTCTAAAAGGTGTTCTTGGAAATCTTGCTCTTACGCCTATCTATAAACCGGTCTTTGACATTACAGAGTTTTTAAGGGCAAAGACTGAAACGGATTATGCTCCTGTTCTGAAGGAAATATCAGATAAGAAAGCTGAGCTTGTAGCGTTGGGAGATTAAAGCTAAATATGAGAAACAGGGCAATAGGAAATTTTGTAAGTTCAGTAGTTATAGCAGTCTTGGGTTTTGCTTTTGCGTTTTTATTGTTTGTAGCTTCTTTGAAGATCTACCAGTATGCTTATGATATGCATGAAGCGGCTTCTTTTATGAATACTGATGTCACTGAATTCCGTCAGCTTCAGCTGTTGACGGTAATAGTTGATCTATGTGCAGGAATCCCCTTTGTGATCACGGTGTTCACGGCCAGTATGATCAATAAACAAAAAGGAATATCCTCCATGGGCAGAAGAGCCATCACGCTAATGAGCTCGGTTATGTTCATCCTGATGATGTTATTCCTTTTCGAACCTGTGGCAAATATGGGTTTTATGTATCCTTTGATCCCCAAGGGAGAAATGGGATATGGATTTCTGATCCTTTATGTTCAGATCTTTGCTTGTGGTCCCGTAGCGCTCATATCTTTGATATCACTCATTGTGCTGATAGTCAGTGCGATACGTAACAGATGATGAGGTTTATGCCGTGAATAAGACGATTACGATAAACATTGCCGGTCTGACAAGAGAACTGCCGCTTTGCAGGGTAACTGACGACACTTATATTGCAGCCTTCATCTGTTTTGGAGATGCTGAGCTTACTGAGTGCTGTGCCAGAGAGATGTTAAAGCTGGTTCCACTTGAAGATTACGATTATATACTTACTGCTGAAGCCAAAGGAATTCCTCTGGGACATGAGATGGCAAGGCAGGCCCATATGAAAAAGCATTTTGTTGCCCGTAAGAGCATCAAGAATTATATGCCTGATCCTATCTCGGTCGACGACGAATCGATTACCACAAACGGACTTCAGAAGCTGTTCCTGGGAAGCGATGATGCTGCATTGATAAAGGGGAAGAGGATCCTGATAGTTGATGACGTCATTTCCTCAGGCGGATCACTTAAAGCCATGGAAGCGTTAGTTAATATCGCCGGTGGTATTGTTGCCGGTAAGGTCGCTGCAGTGGCTGAAGGTGATGCAAATAAGAGGACAGATATCAAGTTCCTGGAATCCATTCCTTTGTTTGACCGTGAAGGTAATCCCAAATGAATATCTTCAGTGTGAAACTGAAGAAAAGACTTTTTGTAATAGCTGCTGTGCTGTCAGTTATCGCAGCTTTTTTGCCTATATATACCATTAATGGATATGGCGTAGTGCTGTCTATCCCTGATGAGTTCAGTCAGCCTGTGTCAATTATGCCGACTTTGTTCGGTGTTCCTGTTCTGATCTCGGCAGTACTCGTTGCGGTTTTCGGCGTATTAAGGCTAAGGGTCGGTTACATAATTGCTTCTATTGTCAATTCGGCTTCTCTGACAAGCGGGCTGATCAATCTGTCAACCAGATCTGCTATGGATCCGGAAAATCTTTTCGAACAGGTAGGCACACCCATGATCTACTTCGAGATATCAGGTGTAGACATATCAATCGGATATTATGGTGTGGTAGTCTGCATTCTTTTCATGCTGGCGTGCCTTTTGATCAATTTCCTATCCCATGATGAAGAAGAATAAGGTGTTCCGACTGTCTTTGTTGACTTTGAAGAATTTGATTATAAAATGATAATTGCTTTCAAATTCACAAAGGAGGCTTCTGATGTCCAGAACTAAGAGCGGTTCATATAATACCAAGCAGTCATGCGAGATCCTGAATTATCTTAAGGAGAATCCGGGTGCTCATTTTACGAGCCAGGAGATCTCAGATCATTTCAGGGCGCAGGGTATCAATATCGGACAGGCTACTATCTACAGGCGCCTTGACCGCTTGACTACTGATGGTCTTGTTAATAAGTACATCATCGATGAGAAGTCGCCCGCATGTTATGAATATATCGGCACAGAGCACTGCAAACATGGCAACTGTTACCATATGAAGTGCGAAAAGTGCGGAAAGCTTATCCATCTGTCATGCGATGAGATTAATGAGTTTTTCGAGCACGTGTCAAATGAACACGGATTCCTGCTCGACCCTAAGAGGACCGTATTCTACGGCCTTTGCAGCGATTGTATCGTTCCTGAGGATAATTAAAGCATATTAGCCCGTTTTGTTGCTTCCTCTCGTCTGCGCTTGATTATGCGCGCGCGGAAGATGAGAAGGACTATAACGAGCAGAAGTATGAGACCTGATAATACGGCAAATGTAACCAGAAGGCTTCTTACATTGGTAAGATTGGTAAGCTTCTCAGGGTTAACTTCAACGATTCCGGCTTTTTTCTCGATCTCGATTATCAATGTTCCGACCAGGTAAGTCTTATCCGAATAGACTTTACATAGCGGGATCTCCATAGTCTGGTGTTCCGCGGCCGTATCGATAACGGCATTGGACAGATCGATCCTGTTGGTGCTTCCGAGCTGGGCTCTGGTGGAAGTGGTCGTAATATAGTGATCGAGTACTATCCTCTGGTTGGACAGATAGAGGTTCGTCTCGGCAAGAAGCTGGTTGATCTGTGTGCGTGCCTCGTCTACAAGCGGCGTGAACTCGTTCTCGGTGATCTCGACCGTGGCAAAGCTTGAATATCCGTATTCGAAAAGCTTGATAAGGTCAGCATATCTGATATCCGCATCTGCTGCGTTGAAGATGCATCCGACCAGAGTCCTGTTATTCTTCTTGGCTGCTGCGCAGAGCGTATATCCCGCGGTATCGGTAAAGCCCGTCTTACCGCCTAAGTAGTACTCATAACTATACTGTGTGGTGCTTATGAATCTGTTGGCATTGGTGAGTTCTCTGTCGCTGCTGTATTTATTTGTAGCTTTGATCGTGTAGTTGAGTGTCTTAGCAATCTCAGGATACTTGGTGTTGGTTACGGCTTCGTTAAGGATAAGCGCCATGTCATAAGGCGTAGTAACGTTATCAGGAGTTGAAAGACCGAATGCTGAAGAGAAGTGAGTGTTTGTACAGCCAAGTTCTACAGCCTTCTCGTTCATGATGTTGCAGAATTCGCGTTCTGTTCCGCCCATATGCATACCAAGGACCAGGCTGGCGTCGTTTGCGGATTTAAGAACTGCTGCGTATACAAGGTCTTTAACGGTAATCTCTTCGCCTTCCTGAAGACCTAACTTAACGTAGTCAGAAGCGATGGCCTTTATAGCTACTGCCATCTCGTGGTTTACGGTTACGACATCATTATCGTCCAATCTCTCGAGTGCGAGAAGGATCGTCATGACCTTTGTCATTGATGCAGGTTCTTTCTTTACATCGTAATCCTTGCCCAGGAGTATGGTTCCGCTGTTGGCATCATAAAGGATATAGGAAGCTGCGCTTACTTTAGGCGCATTATCATGAACTTCGTTTAAGAGATCCGTTTTACGCTCGGAGGCGGTTACTATGCCGTCCGAAGGATCATCAGGCACAGTTTCATCTGCACTGACTGCCCCGGAAAAAGCAAACAGGGAAGTAAATGCTATAAGAGTTGATGCCAAAAAGGCAGAAATCTTTTTCGATATCGTCTTCATAATATCTCCGTGCATATTTTTGACCAATACATATTATAGCTTTTTAGAGTAAAATCAAATATTTGGCGTACATTATAATTTTTAATAAAAATAAAAAGCGATTTACTGTATAATTAGCGGGTAAATGGAAAGAGGCTATTAATGGCAATTATTAAGACTACAGAAAACGACAAACTTGAATTTGATTCTGCGGTAAACGAGCTCAAGGAATACTTCTCGTCTCTTAGTGCCCGTAAAGGCAGAACGCTGACTTATAATGTGCTGACATACGGATGCCAGCTTAATGAATCCGATTCAGAGAAGCTTTCCGGAATGCTTGCTTCATTCGGACTTGAGGCATCTTCAGGCGGAGAACTTGATGCGGCAGACGTCATCTTGTTCAATACGTGCTCCATTAGAGAGAATGCCGACAGACACCTTTTTGGAAATCTCGGTGTATTCAAGACTCTTAAGAAGAATGACCGAGACGTCATTATCGCTATCTGCGGATGCATGATGAAGGTCCCTGAGAATGTCGAGAAGATAAAGAAGTCATATCCGTATGTGGATCTTGTTTTCGATCCCCAGCAGCTTCACAGATTCCCTGTGCTTTTAAGGGATTCGATCCGTAACAAAAAGCAGATGGTTAATATCTCTGCTGATGACTATATCGCTGAAGACAGCTTTTTCCCGATAGACAGAAAGAGAAAGTTCAGAGCGCTCGTGCCCATTATGTACGGCTGCAACAACTTCTGCTCTTACTGTATCGTTCCTTATGCAAGAGGAAGGGAGAGGTCCAGGAGTTTTGATGAGATCGTAAGAGAGTTATCAGAGCTTGCTTCAAAAGGCTATAAGGAAGTAATGCTTCTCGGCCAGAACGTCAATTCCTATAAGGGTGAGGACGGAAAGACATTCGCGGACATATTAAGAGCTGCATCTGATTTCAAGGAGTTCTCCAGAGTCAGATTCATGTCTTCACATCCCAAGGATCTTTCTGATGAGGTAATAGACATAATGGCCACAAGACCTAATGTCGAGAAACACCTTCATCTGGCTATGCAGTCCGGTTCCGATAAAGTCCTTAAAGATATGAACCGACCTTACACAATATCCAGATTCCTTGAGATCGCAGATAAATTCAGAACAAAGGTTGAAGGCGGTTCTTTGACCACTGACATCATCGTTGGCTTCCCGGGAGAGACCGAGGAAGACTTTGAGGAGACATTAAAAGCTGTTGAAAAGGCAAAATTCGATGCGGCATTTACATTCCAGTATTCTGCAAGACCTGGCACGAAAGCAGCATCTTTCCCTGATCAGATACCTTCTGATGTTGTAACTGAAAGGTTCGGAAGACTTACTGAATACACTAACCGCTATTCGGAAGAATCCAATGGCAGACTTGTCGGAAAGACGATGGAAGTCCTTATCGAAGGCATAAGCAAAGCTGGTGACATGACATTCTCCGGAAGGACTATTACCAATCATCTGGTCAATTTCACGATCCCTCAGGAACTCGGAATCAAGATCGGCCCTGATTACCTTGAAGGCAGACTTTGTGAAGTAAGGATCGATCGTGCCAGACCTTATTCTGTTGACGGTGTGCTCGTCAGCTTGAAAGGGGAATGAGCGTGACTGATAATAACGGTTTTGATGAGAATAACGTAAAAGCTGCGGGACAGTTTCCGATGAGCCTTTCGGACCTTAAGCCCGAAGAGCTTTCCCCGATGATGCAGCATTATGCCGAGATGAAGGAGAAGTGTCAGGATTCTTTCCTGTTATACAGACTCGGTGACTTCTATGAGATGTTCTTTGATGACGCTGTAAAGGCTGCAAGGATCTTAGAGCTTGCCCTTACAAGAAGAGACTGTGGCTCAGGCTACAGGGCACCGATGTGCGGAATCCCTTTTCATGCGTACTCCTCATATGCCAATAAGCTTGTTCAGGCAGGATATAAAGTCGCCATCTGTGAGCAGCTGGAAGATCCTTCGGTTGCTACAGGTCTTGTAAAGCGCGGCATTATAAAGATCCTTACTCCCGGCACCATCACGGAATCGGGCGGTCTTGAAGAGCGCAAGAATAACTTCCTCATGAGCATTTACTGTGTCGGCAGCCAGTTCGGCGTTGCCTGTGCTGATATCTCCACCGGTGACTTTGAGGCGACACAGTTAACACTTACTGACAATGGTGAGCACCTGATCAACCTTATCGGCAAGTATGCTCCCTCTGAGATAATCTATAATTCCAACTTTGAATCCACACCTGAGATGCAGGCAATAAGGACCGGTACTGATATTGCCCTTACACGCCGCAATGACAGGGATTTCTCTGAGAGCATCTTTAAGAACAGCGGCGCTGCAGTCCAGGATGCGAAGCTTTTCACAAATCCCGAGATGATGTACTGTGCATGCGCAGCTCTTATCCTTTATGCGGAAGAGACCCAGACGGATAAAGTCACTTATCTTGATGTCGTCAGATGCTACAAGATATCTGATACGATGGAACTCGATATCGCGACTCGTACCGGACTTGAACTTACCTCAACAATAAGGACCAAGCAGAAGAAGGGTTCTCTTCTCTGGGCAATAGACAGGACCAAGACTTCGATGGGCGCAAGGCTTCTCAGGAAGTGGGTCGAAGAACCGCTTATCTCCGTAAAGGCTATCAACAGAAGACTTGATGCCGTTGAGGAAGCAAAAGAGAAATACATGGCCCGCCAGCAGATAATGGAAGGTCTTTCAGGCCTTTACGATATCGAACGACTGGCAGGAAAAGTCTCTCTTGGAACATGCAATGCAAGAGATCTTCTGTCACTCCGCAATTCTTTAAGGAAGATCCCGTTTGTAAGAGAAGGCCTTGAAGAGTTCTCCAAGGGCATGTTCAAGGAGATCAAGGTATCTATGGATCCTCTTACTGATATTGCCGATCTGCTCGAAAAGTCCATCAATGAAGATGCTCCGGTAACCGTAAAAGACGGTGACATCATTAAGCGCGGATATAATTCCGAATGCGATGAACTCTATGATCTTGCCAAGAATGCCAAAGAATACATTCTTCAGCTTGAGAATAACGAGCGTGAGAGGACCGGTATCAAGACTTTGAAGATCGGTTACAACAAGGTATTCGGTTACTTCATAGATATTCCGAGAAGCCAGTCAGATAAGGTCCCTGAAGAGTATGTAAGAAAGCAGACTCTTGTTAATAACGAGCGTTATATCACGCCTCAGATCAAGGAACTTGAAGATAAGATCGTAAGCGCTTCTTCGCGCCGTATCGCACTTGAATATGAATTGTTTACCGAGGTAAGAGAGAAGGTGTCTTCTGTATCTCAGAAGCTTTTCGATACTGCAAGGGCAATAGCTCAGACTGATGTAATCACGTCTCTGGCAGAACTTGCCGAAGTCGAGAACTATGTAAAGCCTGTTATCGATGACTCCGAGAGCATTGATATTAAGGAGGGAAGACATCCTGTCGTTGAGCAGATGATGAGATCTTCTCACGAGACATTCGTTCCGAACAATATAACAATGGACGATGAGAAGAGACTTATGGTCCTTACAGGTCCTAATATGGCCGGTAAGTCGACATTCATGAGACAGACCGCACTTATCGTGCTGATGGCTCAGATAGGATCTTTTGTCCCTGCCAAGAGTGCGAAGATCGGTCTTGTTGACCATATCTTTACGAGAATCGGTGCATCAGACGATATCTCCACAGGCCAGTCAACATTCATGGTGGAGATGAGGGAAGTATCCTACATCCTTAAGAACGCCACACGTAAGAGCCTCCTGCTCTTAGATGAGGTCGGAAGAGGCACGAGTACATACGACGGATTATCGATCGCATGGGCTGTTATCGAATACATCATCGATCCGAATATCCTTTATGCGAGGACTATTTTCGCGACACACTACCATGAACTGAACCAGTTAGAGCGCCTTAACAGAGGAGTGTTCAATAACCATGTCGAGGTTAAGGAGGAAGGTGATACGGTTACGTTCCTTCACAAGATCTCCGATGGCGGTACATCAGACAGCTATGGTATAGAAGTTGCTAGACTTGCAGGACTTCCTTCAGATGTTCTGAAAAGGTCCAATTCGATCCTTTCTGAACTTGAGAGGATCGGCAAGTTCAAGGTCAAAGGAAACCGTGAGACATTGGGCAATGATGAGGAGCTTTCGAAAGAAGTCATGCCCGGTCAGGAATCATTCTTTAACCCTGACAATGTCGTCTACAGAAAAGAAGACAAGATCCGTCAGACATTAAGAGATCTTGATCCTACAAGGCTTACACCTATCGAAGCCATGAATATACTCTATGAATTGAAGCAGAAGTGTTCGGAGGAAGACATTGGGCAGGATTAATATCTTAGATACAAAGACCGCCAATGCCATAAAGGCCGGTGAGGTCATAGAACGTCCTGTTTCCGTTGTTAAGGAACTCATCGATAATGCGATAGACAGCGGTGCTTCAAGGATCATAGTGGAGTTTGCCGGCGGCGGTATATCTCTGATCCGTGTTACTGATGACGGTTGCGGCATGGACAGGGAAGATGCCCAGAAAGCTTTCCTTATTCATGCAACTTCAAAACTTCATAAGATCGAGGATATCTATTCACTTTCCACGATGGGATTCAGAGGTGAAGCTCTGGCTTCCATCGCGGCTTGCTCGGATGTAACACTTACAACATGTCTTAAGGGCGGGAAGCAGGGAACACAGGTCGTATATGAGGACGGATCGCTTAAGGGCGTTTATGACAGTCCGGAATCAACAGGAACAACAATAGAAGTAAGGAACCTTTTTAAGAACCTTCCGGCAAGATATAAGTTCCTCAAGAAAGATTCAACGGAAGGTATGTATATAACAGGCCTTATCGAAAAGCTCGCTGTAATAGCCCCTGAGATATCTATAAAGCTCATTAAGGATGGAGCAACTTTATTTACCACTCCCGGCAACGGAAACGCTCTTGATGCCGTATATGCCGTATACGGTAAAGAGACAGCCAAAGCGCTTGTTCCAGTCAGCTTCAAATATGAGAGCGGAAGGATAGAAGGTTTTACAGGACTTACTTCATTTGTAAGAGGCAACAGAGGCCTTCAGGTCGTTTATGTAAACGGCAGACTTATCCATAGCAAGACTGTATCTGCTGCGATTGATGAAGCTTATAAGAATGCGGTAATGAAGAATAAATTCCCGGTATGTTTCCTCATGATCTATTGTGAACCGGGCACTGTTGATGTTAATGTCCATCCTCAGAAGAGCGAGGTGAAGTTCAGCAATGACAGTGATATCTTCAGACTCGTATATCACGGTATCAAGGATGCCCTTAACAAGAATGGTGAAGCCGGAATGACTTTTTCGGGAATCGCCGAGAAAGTCAGCGAAGAAGCAGATTCCGCTACCCAGTTAAGATTCGATTTTTCCACCACGAATACTAAGGCGCAGGAAAAGCCTTCAACACCTGCCACAGCCCATAAACTGGTCCAGCCGCAGGGCGATCCTGCAGCTGCAAACAGGCTTTTGAAGATATTGTCTGATTTCAAACCTGATATTGATGCACTGAAGGAAAACACTGATGAACCTGTTTCTTCTTCAGAGCCTGCCCCTACAGAAGCAGAAGGGATTTTTGAATCACCTGCACCTGCGATAATTGAAGATAAGCAGGAGAACAGGACGCTTACCGATATCGACAGACTTGCTTCAGCTGATTTTGTTGGTATCATCTTTTCGACTTATATCATCCTTCAGAATGAGGATGTGTGCTTCATTGTGGATCAGCATGCTGCTCACGAACGTGTTCTATATGAGGAATTCATGGTTAAGAAGAAGCCCGGAGCAGTTCCTGCAGTTGAGCAGGTCCTGACTCCTCAGATACTTACTCTTTCATGGGAAGATTACAGCTTCGTTGAAGATAATCTGGACCGTTTTAGAGACAATGGCTTTGAACTTGAGATGCTTGGTGACAGACAGGTTGCTGTAAGAACGGTTCCGCTCGGAAAAGCAGGAAAACAGTCTGAAGTGTTTGAAGCGATACTTACTGACCTTAAGCGTGAGGTGCCTTCAAAATCCGATATCTGGTATCAGCTTATACAGACAACAGCTTGCAAGGCTGCAATAAGAGCTGGTGATAAGATCACTGAACAGGAAGCGATGAAGCTTATAGAGAGCCTTTCTAAGCTTGAAGATCCTTATCACTGTGCGCATGGAAGACCTACATTCTTTACGGTCTCCAAGAAGGATTACGAGAAGAATTTCAAGAGAATAGTCTGATGAACAGTTCATTTCCGATATTCGAAAAGTATTCATTTATACCTGTCATTGCCGGACCCACTGCAAGCGGAAAGAGTGCACTTGCGTTAGAGATCTGCAGAACTGCGGATGGTGAACTTGTATGTGCGGATTCAATGCAGATCTATAAAGGCCTTGATGTCGGAACGGCAAAGGATACCAAGGAAGAGATCGGAGATGTTCCTCATTATCTGACAGATATAATCGAGCCCGGAACGGATTTTTCAGTATACGATTATGTAAGTGCTGCTTTGCCGGTTATCAGGGATATTCTTGAAAGAGGAAAGCTTCCCGTGGTCTGTGGCGGAACAGGTCAATATATCTCATCGCTTCTATATGGTCTCGACTATGGTACAGGAGATGAGGAAGCTGAAATTGAAGCTACAAAAGAACTTGAAGAAGAGTTCAGTAAATATGGCATAGAACCGCTTTATAAGAGGCTCGAGGAAGAAGATCCGGAAGCTGCCAAAGGCATTCACCCGAATAATACCAGAAGAGTCATAAGAGCTCTTGCCGTGCATAAAGCACTCGGTATCACATTCAGCGAAAAGAACAGAAGATCCAAGATCACCGGTCCTGAATACCCATTTAAGGTCTTCATGATCGATTGGGACAGGGAGATCTTATATGACCGTATCAATAAAAGAGTCGGTATCATGATAGATAACGGACTGGTTGATGAAGCAAAGATGCTGCTTGGCAAAAATGTTGACCGCACTTCGACCTGCTGGCAGGCAATAGGTTATAAAGAGATGCTTAACTATCTTGAAGGTAAGGAAACCTTGGAACAGGCAGCCGACCGTATCAGGATCGGAACAAGGCACTATGCGAAAAGACAGTTAACCTGGTTCAGGAATATGGGCGAAGATGTATCTCTGATAAAACCTGATGATCCGGCCGTAAACGCAGGAAAAGTTTTAGATATGTGCAAGTAAAAAGCGGGACAGATCAATGTCCCGCTAACTATTTGATTGATATCAAGTGAATTTTATCTAATCAAGAAAATTTCAAGACTAGTCTCAATTTTTCTTCAAAAGTGAAATTTTACTTGAAAATCTCATCTCAGAACCGATAATTAAATTACACTTAATTAGGAGCTCTTAGGAAGGAGGTAGTTAATCAATTGAATATCGATGCAAACCTACTACCTTGCCAAGGATCCTGCAGCCTTCCGTGTTGAACGGAATAGGTGAATAATCGTCATTCTCAGGGAAGAGATAGGGAATACCATTCTTCTTTCCGAATCTCTTAACGGTAGCTTCATCATCAATTAAAGCAGCAATGATATCGCCTTCTTCACAGGTGTTTTGTTTGCGAACGATAATGAGATCACCATCAAGGATATGAGCATTGATCATACTGTTTCCGCGGACTTTAAGCATAAATGCTTCTGAATCGCCGATTATGGATTTGTTGACAAGGAAAGAATCACTATAGTCTTCGTGTGCAAGAATAGGGATACCTGCTGTGATCTTACCTATAACAGGTACATTCCTGTAACCTGATAATTCTGTGACACTGGCAGAATTGTCAGTATCCTGCTCGATAATGTCGGAGCCCTGCTTGATGACAATGGCTCTTCTGAGACCGGGCCTGTATTCGATCCTGCCCTGACTGTCGAGCTGCTTAAGATAAGTATGTACGGAGGAAGTTGACTTGAGGCCTACACCTGCGCAGATATCACGGACAGAAGGAGAGATCTGCTTCTGGTTAATATAGTTGCAAATGTAGCTGTATACACGTTCAATGGTCTTTTTGTCTCCTGACTGCATAGGGAAACCTCCAAACATATTTTCTATTATATTAACATTTAAATTTGCTGTGTCAAACAATTGTTCACAACGATAAATTAAAGAAAGGATAGTGTTTATGAGTAGCGCAAACAGTAATAACCATAAGAAATCAGATTTCTACCGTGACAGTTCGATTGAGAATGCAGCTTCATTTGAGGAAGCAAGAGCTATTATCGAGACAAGACTTAAGACCCTGAGGCAGGATCTTTCCGGCCGTACGCCTGCTGAAGACACTATCATTGCTGAGATATTAAAAGCACATGAAGATAAAAAGCTGAGTCTTATGGATCTTTATGCAGGCTATTATTCTCCTTGCAAGGTAACAGATACCGTATTTGAACCTAAAGGGCAGGGTGATATGAATGATGTCATGCTAAGCTTTTCGGAAGGTTTCAATGAATTCATCGAGAATATGGAAGAACAGTATGTCAGCCTGATCATGAAAAGGCGGAGGGCTACGATCCTGCTTAACAGGATGCTCTCGGTCAGATTCCCTTATTCAAGACTAATGTATTTATATTATTACAAAGGTATTGATCCGAAAGATATTGCAGAGCTCTTCTTTATAAGCAGGGCAACATTCTACAGACTTAAGTCGGCCGCGATCAATTCTCTTACAGGTCTTTACTATGATTCAAAGAAAAAAAGACGCGTTGACGATTCACAAGAATCTGCCGTATGAATTGACTTCTTACTTTTGGGAAACAATGCTATAATCGCCCATAGGTAATTAGTATGGCTACGAATCTGGATGAACGAAATACAGATAACATATCTTCAGGAAGCGGCAAGAGTAATGCCGTTCTTGATTTCATCGGATGCTCCTGGAGAGCAACCGTAAGACTTATCCTTGGGCTTCCTAAGAGGGCGCTCTCTTTTATCAAGCGTAAGATCAAAGAATACCGTAACAGACCTAAGAGGACTGATATTAACCGTGTATATGTATGTGTCGGTTATACGACCAAGAAGCGCGTTGATGAGAAGTTCAATGCTGAAAGACGCATGATGATCATAAGAAGAGGTCTTTTAATACTGATCTTCATACTTATCCTTTTCATTGCTGTTGACAGGTTTACCGGTATGGTCAACCTTGGAGAGATCGTTCAGATCTTCGGAATCGATTCTTTCAGCGAGGTAGTCGAGAACGATCCTTTTGCTGACAGATCTACAGAAACCACTAATTACACTACGGCTGAGACGACGATCGAGACGTCTATAATCGCAAATACCCTGGAGACGAACTGATCTTCCGGCGGGAATTGTTTCCCTTTGTATCGAAAAATCAAGAAAATGAAAGTTTGAAACTTCGAACTTTCATTTTTGAATTGCCTATTGAAATTGATAAAGTCTTGTAATACTATACTTAACGATTGGTTTAAACTAGGTTCAGTTACCTAAGCTTTCAGTCTACAAAATGAATTTTTAGCCTGATGAACTTGCAAAATCGTTCAGGGCAAAAGAAAGGTGGAAATCTTATGGAATACAAGATTGAGAATGAGTATCTTAATGGTCTCATGCAGAAGGTTATGGCAAGGAATGCTAACGAGCCTGAATTCTTCCAGGCTGTATATGAGTTCCTTAATTCTATTGCTCCGGCACTTCCCGTACACCCTGAGCTTATTGACAAGCAGGTTCTTGAGAGAATCGTAGAGCCTGAGCGTCAGATCATGTTCAGAGTTGCTTGGATCGACGATAACGGCAGAATTCAGGTTAACCGTGGTTACAGAATTCAGTTCAACAGCGCTATCGGACCTTACAAGGGCGGTATCAGACTCCATCCCTCTGTTAACCTCAGCATCCTTAAGTTCCTCGGCTTCGAGCAGATCTTCAAGAACTCCCTCACAGGTCTCCCTATGGGCGGCGCTAAGGGTGGTTCTGACTTCGACCCTAAGGGCAAGTCTGATAACGAAGTAATGGCTTTCTGCCAGAGCTTCATGCGTGAGCTTTACAGACATATCGGACCTGACTGCGATGTACCTGCAGGTGATATCGGAACAGGCGCTAGAGAGATCGGCTTCATGTTCGGTCAGTACAAGAAGATCGTTAATGAGTTCTCAGGCGTTCTTACAGGTAAGAAGCTCTCATTCGGCGGTTCACTCGCTAGAACAGAAGCTACAGGTTATGGCCTTTGCTACTTCGTAAATGCTCTTCTCCGTGAGAAGATGAACACTTCTTTCGAGGGCAAGACAGTTGTTATCTCCGGTTCAGGTAACGTTGCTATCTATGCTACAGAGAAGGCTCAGCAGCTCGGTGCTAAGGTTGTTGCACTTTCTGACTCCAACGGTTATGTATATGATCCTGAGGGCATCAAGCTTGATATCGTTAAGGACATCAAGGAAGTTAAGAGAGGCAGAATCAGCGAGTATGCTGACAGAGTACCTTCCGCTAAGTACACAGCTGATGAGAATGGTTCAAAGGGTATCTGGACAATTCCTTGCGACATCGCACTTCCTTGCGCTACACAGAACGAGCTTAACCTCGATTCTGCTAAGACACTCGTTGCTAACGGCGTAAAGGTAGTCGGTGAGGGCGCTAACATGCCTACAACACTTGAAGCTACTAAGTACTTCCAGGATAACAAAGTATTCTTCACACCTGGTAAGGCTTCCAATGCCGGTGGTGTTGCTACTTCCGGTCTTGAAATGTGCCAGAACAGCGCTCGTCTTTCATGGACATTCGAGGAAGTTGACGCTAAGCTCCAGGGCATCATGGAGAACATCTTCCACACAGTTGATAAGACAGCTGCAGAAGTCGGATGCGAGAACAACTACGTTGTTGGTGCTAACATTGCAGGTCTCCTTAAGGTTTCCGATGCAATGATCGCTCAGGGCTGCATCTGATAGATCTTAAGATCAAGCGATTATTAAGGGCTCGCGGAATATACCGCGGGCCCTTTTCTTATGACTTTTTCACAAAAGGAGCGTTATTGCCACATTTTTCTTTTAATATAATAAATTTTGCTTTTCCCTTACTGATGATATAATTTATTGTCTTTGGGCATTTCCAAGACAAATTCAGGTTCTGTTGATATAATGCGTTAGGCACTAATTAACGGCAGGCCTAAATAACAGCAACATAGTATCCCTGAAGGATAAGGGGATGAATATAGATTTTGCCCGGCAGAGGCAAAGACATGAGATTATTTGGAGTGAAATAAGATGAGTAAGACAGTAGCAACTTGTATTGCTGAGACTAATCTGATTCAGGGAGAACCGCAGGAGAATGTGTTCTTTCTCACACTTTCCCGTAAAGTTGAAGACTTCCCAAATGAGTTCCTGAGAACAGCAAGATCTACATCTCCTATTCAGATCTGCGCTATTTTTTCCACAATTGGTCCGGACAACCTTGCAGCTGTCCTTAATCTTGAACTTAATACAGAACTCGAAAAGATCGTTGCCGGCTGTTCCAATCAGGCAGTCCTCGATTTTGACGGATTCGCAAACCAGGTAATTAATACCCTTAATGTCAGAGTCTGCAATTTTGCCGCTAATAAGGGCAAGCAGTTCAAGACATCAATGTCCATGTTAGTAATCGAAGGAGATATCCTTCGTGTTATCCATATCGGTATCACAAAGGCTGTCCTTTTCAGAAACAACCGCATCATGCTCCTTACAGAAGAGCAGACTGTAGCTCACAGATATGTTCAGATGGGTGCCATCCAGCCTTCTGAAGAGCTTACACATCCTGAGAACATGAATCTTACCCAGTATCTCGGAAAGATGCCTCAGGAAGGTCCTGTAAATGCGGACAAGAAAGTTCACTTAAAGCTTCAGGATAATGATGAATTGATCCTTATGGGTGTAGGACTTTCCAGAAAGCTTCCTTCACAGATGCGCAATTCCATCATTGCGAAGCCTTTATCAACAGAAGTTAAGTCAAAAGAGATCATCAATGCTGCTGTAAGCTATGGAATCAAGTCAGGCCTTACACTTATTGACATGAAGGTCGAATCAACATTCCTTCTTCCCGGCGATGCTGTCATCAACAGCAATCTCAGATCAGATGCAAGCCTTGCAAGAACTGATGATCCTGACAAGACTCAGTCCAATGCATTTACAGACTTCGACAAGGATTCCGGATTTGGCGAATCAGATGCTTCTGCTGACACGATCAACTATGTTCCTGGTTCAGCCATGGCCGGATTTGCAGATGATGACGATGATGAACCTATCGTTAACGAGAAAAAGGAAAGAGCAAAGACGATCATCATTCCTATAATCATATTTATCGTATGCATAATATTGGGATTCGGCGTAACATTCTTTGTCTTTAACATGAAGGATTTCATTAATCTTTCTGAGTCGTCATCTTCCGTGCTTTCATCTACTACCAGCGGTTCAGTTCTTTATGCTGCTACTGACGGAGTGCCTGTATATTCCAAACCATCGATCGATTCTACGATCATCGGCTCTCTTAACCGTGGCGATAAGGTAACATTCCAGGAAGCTTCCGGCGACCAGTTCTCAAAGGTAATTACAGTAAATAACGTAACAGGCTATGTTATGACCGCACAGCTTCAGTCTGATGATCCTACGGCCAATGACGAACCTACAACAACATTTTTTCCTGATGAAACATCTGCTTCAACTATTGATCCTGAAGAGACAACAGAGCAGACTGTTCATACCACAGCTGTAAAGAAAGAGTATTTTCCGACACGTGCCAAGAAGACTTCAGCTACTACATCCTCTGATCCTAATGGTGAAGGCGGTGAAAATGGTGGCGGTGAAAACGGCGGTGGAAACAACGGCGGTAATGGCGGCGAAAACGGCGGCGGTAACAACGGCGGTAATAACGGCGGTAATGGCGGCGAAAACGGCGGCGGTAACAACGGCGGCAATAACGGTGGTAACAACGGTGGTAACAACGGCGGTAACAACGGCGGTAACAACGGCGGTAATAACGGCGGTAATAACGGCGGCGGTAACGGTGGCAACGGCGGCGGTGAAAACGGCGGTGCCGGCGAAGAGTAATACGTTAAGTGTTTTATGATCATCAAGGGCTGTCCTTTTCGGGCAGCCCTTTTTCGCGCTTTATAAAAACTCTGAAAATATTGGGGTGAAATAATAAAGGGTTGCCATTCAGACAACCCTTAAGAGATCTTATGTAACAGCGGATCAATAACGGAAGAGTTCCTTATAAAGAACCTTTACGGCGTATGAGCAGTAAGACTCGGAAACACCGAACATCATTGAGATCTCGGATGCACCCTGGTTAACGATCCTTAAGTTGATTCCGGCATTGGAGAGTGCGGAAGCAGCTCTTGCCATGATACCTACGGAATTTGCCATAGCTTCACCGACGATCATTACTATAGCGAGGTCTCTTTCGACCTTAACTTCTGCCTGGAGTTCCTTTCTGATCCTGTCAACGATGACTGCTTCCTTTTCTTCAGTGAAGTACTTCTTACGGAGAACGATAGTTACTGTATCGATTCCGGAAGGAATGTGATCGATTGAAATAGCTTCATCAGAGAAGATCTTAAGGAGTTGAGCAAGGAAGCCTACCTGGCGGTTCATCATGTACTTGCTTACAGTAACTGTAGCAAATCCCTTATCACCGGCGATGCCTGTAACAAGTGAATCATAATGAGTACGCTTTGATACGATCCATGTGCCCTTAGCTGAAGGGTTGTTTGTATTCTTGATGTTAAGAGGAATTCCTCTTGCGAAAACAGGGTAGATAGCTTCTTCGTGAAGAACCGTAAATCCTGCATAAGAAAGCTCACGCATTTCGTCGTAAGTGATCTCTGTAATAGGGAAAGGGTTGTTTACGAGGTTGGGGTTGACGGCAAATACATTGTCTACGTCTGTCCAGTTCTCATAAACATCGGCATTAACAGAAGCAGCAAGGATAGATCCTGTGATGTCAGATCCGCCTCTTGAGAATGTGATGATCTTGCCGCTCTTTGATACGCCATAGAATCCGGGGAATACGAGTATGACATCCTTCTCATCCTTAAGCTTTGCAAGGTTATCGTATGATTCGGGAAGGATAACAGCCTTTCCTGCTTCATCGTGCTCTAAGAAAAGACCGCACTCCTCAGGATTGCAGTATTTAGCAGGATGGTTGTTGGAATTAAGATAGAAAGCTACAAGTCTTGCACAGCAGTCTTCGCCCATGGCTTTAACTGAATCAAGATAAGCGACATCTTCTGTGAAATCGGATCTAACGATATTAAGGAGTCTTTCCTCGATGTCAGGGAGTACTTCCTTAACATTCAGTTCTTCAGCGATCTCTTCGTAGCGTCCGAGAACAGCCTGAACTTCCTTATCGTATGATTCACCGGCGATCCTGGCCTTGGCAACTGCGATGAGAAGGTCTGTTACCTTAGTATCATCTTTGGTGCGCTTACCGGGTGCGGAAACGACCATGATCCTGCGGTCTTCGTCAGCAAGAAGAATGTTGCAGACCTTTTGAATCTGAAATGCATTGGCAAGAGATGATCCGCCGAATTTAGTAACTTTCATATCATTTATGCTCCTTGACTTGTCATATAGCCTAAATATAATATCACAAGCGCATAAATATATGATTATAATTATTTCGAAGATAACTTATATTCTGTATGTAATACCGCACAGAAAACAGGGGAATGCAATTGAATATCTATAAAGCGATGAAGCCGGAGAAAGTATATGTGAATCTTGTCCAGATGCCGTGGGATAAGTTTGCTTCTGAAGGCATAAAGACAGCGCTTCTGGATTTTGATAACACTTTAGGACCTGATCATGCGACTGAACCTGAAGAATACAGTTATAAGTGCGTAAAGATGATAGAAGAGCACGGAATAAGATGCTGTCTGGTGTCTAATGCCAAGTCAGGAAGATCTGCAAAAATAGCGGAGATGCTCGGAATACCGGTGGTTACATATGCGAATAAGCCGGGTACATCCGGAATCTTCAAAGCAATATCTCTCATGAAATCGTCTCCTGAAGAGTCTTTGATGGTAGGAGACCAGGTCTTTACTGATGTGATCGCAGGCAACAGGGCAGGCGTCAGAACATTCCTGGTGGAGAAGCTTCACAAGCCTGAAATATGGTATGTAATGCTTAAGCGCCCATTCGAAAAACTGGTCAGGATTTTTGGTAAATTCTGATAAACCAACAAATAATATTTGGATACTTGCATAGAAATAGTCTTTCAAGTAAAATTAGTCAGTTAAACGCTTATTTATTTAAAAGGAGAATTATTTATGATTAGCGCAGGTGATTTCAGAAACGGTCTGTGTTTTGAGATGGACGATCAGGTTTATCAGGTCGTTGAGTTCCAGCACGTTAAGCCCGGTAAGGGAGCAGCTTTCGTAAGAACTAAGTATAAGAACGTTAAGACAGGATCCGTAGTTGAAAGATCCTTCAACCCTAACGAGAAGTTTGAGCAGGCTCAGCTTACAAGACAGGATATGCAGTACATTTATTCTGATGGTGATCTTTATTACTTCATGGATCAGGAGACTTATGAGCAGACTCCTATTCACCAGGATAAGATCGGCGACGGCATCAAGTTCCTCAAGGAAGAGATGGTTTGCAAGGTTGTATCCTACAAGGGAGATATCTTCCAGGTTGAGCTTCCTATCACAGTTATTCTCGAGATCACTGAGTGCGAGCCTGGTGTAAAGGGTGATACAGCAAACAACGCTTCCAAGTATGCTACTCTTGAGACAGGCGCTGTTGTTAAGGTACCTCTCTTCGTTAACCAGGGCGAGAAGATCAAGGTTGACACAAGAACAGGCGAATACTTAGAAAGAGCCTAATTCAGTTTATTCAGCTGCCGTAAGCGGGATAATATCCGCTTTACGGCAGTTTTTATCCGCACCTTTAAAGTTTAGATCATTCAAGGAACCGATATGGAAGACAATACTAACATCGAATCCATAAAAGGCGATCGTTCAATGACACAGGGCTTTGTTGCTCAATACGCGTCTGAAGCAGCGCTTCAGATCGACGGTGTTTTGTCATTGGTTCCTTCGTTTGCAGTTGCACTTAAAGAGAAAGCGGGCGTTGTACATGAGGGCAAAGGGGTCAGAGTAGTTTTCGGAGATACCGAAGCGGGCTCTGTATCGATCACCGTTTATCCCGTTGTAAAATACGGCATGATCATTCCCGAGATTGCCTGGATGATTCAGGAAAAGGTTAAAAAGGACGTCGAGCACTTTACCGGACTTACGGTAGAGAGCGTCGACGTTTATGTTTGCGGGGTTGAGGAGGTGTCATGAATTCATTTATCCGAGCATTGATGTTCATTTATTCCGTTGTCATAGCAGTTATGTCTGTCGTATTGTTATACGCGCTTGTTGATGACACTATCTTTGCCGCTATCTTGAAGCCTCTATCTCTTATCGTAAGAGGACCTGTCAGCAGATATATCTATTTGGGCATCCTTATGCTCCTGTTCATCACATCTATCGTATCTATTACGAATATCATCACATCAGGAAGACTTAACCGTACAAGATTAAGAAAGAACGATATCGGAACAGTAGATATCGGACCTGATGCTATCGAGAGTATCGCACTTAATGCAGCTAAGTCTGCACAGGTCGGTATCAAGAGCGCAAGATGCCATGTTGCTCCCGGAAAAAACCAGGCTTTGAAAGTAACAGTATCATGCGAACTCTATTCCAATGTTGAAATTCCTGCATCCATGGCAAAAGTCCAGGAGAAGGTTAAGAAGGATATCGAAAGATATACCGGTATTGCAGTCGAACAGGTCATCGTCAGAGTTGCTAAGGTAGAGCAGGCTCAGACAAGAGTTGAGAGCAGATAAGGATGGAGAGATTTTTATCTAGACTTTTCGAGAAACTCAGAAACACCAAGGCGGGTGTTATTTTTGCTGTCCTGTTTTTTGTGATCGGACTGCTTCTTTGTATTTTCGGGTTCTTTAAGACCCTTTTTATTATTCTAATGACAGCGGTAGGCTTCTTTGTAGGTTCGTTCCTCTTTTCCGATACGAGCAAGTTCAAGAAATTCCTTGACAGGATTTTGCCTCCGGGGAGGTTCAGATGAGTAGGATCGAGACACGTGAGCGTGCAATGGAGCTTTTATTCCAGATAGGTTTCAGGAATGACCCTATCAGCAACCAGATAGAGATGTTCAGGGAGACATATCCTGAGATCGCTGAAGACGAACCTTATTTTCTTGACATCGTTTATGGTGTCATTAACAGCAGGGATGAACTTGATGAGAAGTTTGTTCCTTTCCTTAAGAGATGGAAGCTGGAGCGTCTTCCTCAGACTGACCGTATTATTCTGGAGATTGCTGTATATGAGATCCTTACTGTTGAAGAGATCCCTACATCCGTATCCATTAATGAGGCAGTCAAGCTTGCCAAGAAGTATGGTACATCCAGCTCATCTTCTTATATCAACGGCGTATTGAGCAACTTCGTAAAGAGCCTTTGAACTCATGTTCGATTTTGATAGCGTAAGCCATCTTAATGGCTACATAAAGCAATCACTCCAAGACAATCCTTATCTTGCCGAGCTGACTGTGGTTGGAGAGATATCCCAGTACACGGTCTCTGCAAGAGATCATGCATATTTTGTTATAAAAGATGACCAGTCTGTTTTAAGCTGTGTCATTTTCTCGAGAAACAGATCCATGCTCAAGATAGAGCCTGAAGTCGGTATGAAGGTTAAGGTTACCGGCGGATTGGATTATTATACGGCGGGAGGAAAGCTCCAGCTTATCGCCACTAACATTGAAGATAAAGGTGCTGGCGACCTTCACGAGCAGTTTAACAAGCTTTTCAAAAAGCTTCAGGATGAAGGGCTTTTCGACAGCGACCATAAAAAGGCGATCCCGATACTTCCGAGAAGGATCGGTGTTGTTACTTCATCTTCAGGCAAGGTAATCTCAGATATCGTAAATACGATCCGTAAAAGAAATCCTCATCACGACATTCTTCTTTATCCTGCAAGCGTGCAGGGTGATCTCTGTCCGCCTGAGGTTATCAGCGGAATTAAGTATTTCAATGATGAGAAAAATGTTGATGTCATCATTGTGGCAAGAGGCGGAGGCTCATTCGAGGAACTGTTCTGCTTTAATGATGAAGGTATCGCAAGAGCCGTTTATGCAAGTGAGATCCCAGTGATCTCTGCTATCGGTCACGAACCGGATTATACGATCATTGATTATGTTGCAGACGTAAGAGCGGCAACTCCTACTGCGGCCGGCGAGATGGTAATTGCATCTTATGATGATCAGAAGAAAGAGATAGATAATCTTGCTCTTAACCTTGATATCGCCATCAACCAGTTTGTTGATTCAAGAAGAAAGGCTTTAGATGTCTATAAGAACCATAAAGCTTTGCATTCTCCTGCATTCTATGCAAAAGAGCAGCTTGCCGTGGTAAGTGAACTGAAGACTAAGCTTGAAGCTATGTCTGTCAGATTTGTTGATCAAAGAACTGCAGAGATAAATGAATTGAAAGTAAGACTCGATGCGCTTAATCCCGGTAATGTGCTTAACAGGGGATATTCTTATGTTTGCGATAAGAATGGCAAAGCTATCGAATCTGTTAAGTCAGTCAGCAAGGGTGACAATGTAAGCATCGTACTGTCTGACGGTAAACTGTTAAGTGAGATAAAAGAGATTTCAAATAAAGACGGAGGAGCTAAAGATGCCTAAGTCCAAGGAAAATGAGATGACATACGAAGCTTGTATGGCTGAACTGCGCCAGACTGTAGCTAAGCTTTCTGAAGGAAAAGCCACACTTGATGAATCTTTGAAGCTTTATGAGCGCGGCATCGAGCTTGTCGGCATTTGTGAGAAAAGGCTTAATGAAGTAACTGCAAGGATCGAAGCTGTTAATAAAGCTAACGGTACAACAGATCCTCTTAATATCAGTGAGACCGGAGTGTGATGATGGGATCTTTGGATATAAATGCTCTGATGGAAAGAACAGAGCAGTGGATATTACCTGAGCTTGAATCTGTCTTTGACAGTAAGGAGTCAGAAGATATAACCGTAAAGGCCGGCCTTTACAGTCTTTTCGCAGGCGGGAAAAGATTAAGGCCTCTTATGATGAAGCTCACATCTGAGATGCTTGGAACCGGAACTGATATCGATGCGGATGTTAAGTATTTTGCAGCAACACTGGAGATGCTTCACACATATTCTCTTATCCATGACGATCTTCCGGCACTTGATAATGATGACCTTAGAAGAGGAAAGCCTACCTGTCATAAGGCTTATGGTGAGGGAATTGCTGTTCTTGCAGGAGATCTTCTTCTCAACAAGGCAATGGAAAGATTATTCACCATATGCGAAAAGAAACCCGGCTACATTTATACTGCTTCAGCTCTGGCTGAAAATGCAGGGATCGAAGGTATGCTCGGCGGACAGAGCATAGATATCGCTTCAGAGGAAAAAGAGATATCCTTAGATCTTCTTACTGAACTTCAGGAGAAGAAGACAGGTGCTTTTATCGAGGCAGCTGTTGTTACTCCTTACTATCTTTCAAAGCAGATGACGAGAGAAGAGAGCAGGACCGATGAGATGGCAAATGCTTTGAGAAAACTTGCCTCACATATAGGTCTCGCTTTCCAGATCAAAGATGATATCCTTGACGTTACATCCAATAGTGAGATATTAGGTAAGAGCACAGGAAAAGACGCAAGGGATGAGAAGGCTACTTTCGTAACATTGCTCGGTCTTGACGGTGCTAAGGAAAGACTTGATGAAGAGACAAAAAGTATCAGAAGCATCCTGGACAGTTTTGACGGAAAGGGCTTTGATACAGAAGACTACAGGACTTTGACTGATTTTTTGGTTAACAGGGACAGATAATGGATTATAAGTTTCTCGGAAAAGATACATCTCCTGAAGCCCTTAAGGCTATGACGCCTGAGGAGCGTAAAGAACTGTGCTCCGAGTTAAGGGATAAGATCCTTAATACGGTATCTGCCAACGGCGGACACCTTGCCAGCAACCTGGGATGTGTCGAACTTACAGTCGCTTTGCTTTCGGTATTTGACTATAAGCAGGATAAGTTTGTTTTCGATGTAGGACACCAGGCATATTCCTATAAGCTCCTTACCGGCAGATTTGACAGGTTCAATACCTTAAGACAGAAGGATGGCATCTCAGGCTTCCCGAGAATAACCGAATCACCTTATGATGCTTTTGATACGGGACACAGTTCCACATCGATATCTGCTGCAATGGGCATTGCCAGGGCAAGGGATCTTGAGGGCAAGAAGTTTAATGTCGTATCTATAATCGGTGACGGCGCTCTTACAGGCGGACTTGCTTACGAAGCCATAAATGATCTCGGTCACAGCAAGACCAGGATGATCATAATCCTTAATGATAATGAGATGAGTATCGATAAGAATGTCGGAGGTCTTTCGAAGCACTTATCACAGCTCAGAATCTCAAGCGGATATATCTCTGCAAAGCAGACTACGGAATCATTCCTCCGTAAGCTCGGTTTTATCGGCCGCGGTCTTATAAAGATCATCCTTGCTATTAAGGATTTCTTCAGGTTCCTCTTGTACCGCAAGAAGCCTTCAATGTTCGATGATCTCGGACTTAACTATTACGGTCCTATCGATGGCCATGACATGAATGCGCTGATCAAGGCTTTTGATGGTGCCAAGGAGATCAGGGGACCTGTACTTATCCATGTCATTACAAAGAAGGGTAAGGGCTATGAGCCTGCCGAGACGAATCCTTCCGATTATCACGGCGTAGGACCTTTTGACCTTAATACAGGTGTTTCGTCCGGAAAGAACAGTTATACGACTGTTTTTGCAAATACAATTACTGAACTTGCAGTAAAGAATCCAAAGATCTGTGCGATATCAGCGGCAATGACGCTTGGTACCGGCCTTGAGAATTACCAGATGAAATTCCCCGGAAGATTCTTTGACTGCGGAATTGCAGAAGAGCACAGCGTTACCATGGCGGGCGGTCTTGCGGTATCAGGCTTTACCCCCGTCGTTGCCATCTATTCATCATTCCTTCAGAGAGCTTATGATGAGATGATCACAGACTGCTGCTTCATGAACAATCATGTTGTTTTCGCGATAGACAGATCGGGCTTTGTCGGCAATGACGGACATACACATCACGGGCTCCTTGATATCTCATATCTTAATTCCATGGTCAACATGACCGTGTTCTCGCCAAGGGATTATACGGATCTTAAGAGATGCCTTACTTATGCGGTCGATAAGGTTAAAGGTCCTGTTGCCGTAAGATATCCGAGAGGATCATCTCCTTTTGAAGCGGACGGTCCGTTATATACTGAGCCTGATGATTGTATCCTGCCACATATCGTAAATGATTACGGCAATGATTTTGCAATCGTATCCACAGGAAAGATCTCTGAAGAAGCAGATAAAGCTCTTGAGATACTAAAGGAACAGGGTATACTCGGCAAACATATTAACGTATCCATGATCAAGCCTATGCCAGCCAAAGAGATCTGGGATATGCTTGTCGGAATCAAGTTCGTATTCAGTCTTGAAGAGGGAATCATAAGCGGTGGCTTCGGTGAAGCTCTCGAGCGCGAGATGCAGATACTGGGATTCGAATCCGATGTTACTGTTTTCGGAGTAAGGAATCCTATCGTAAGGGCTATGTCTCAGAAGGAACAGCTCAAATACTGCGGTCTTGACGGTGAGACGGTAGCTTCTTCTATCAAATCCGCTTTGTCCTTATAATTGAATTGATTCTGTATTTTTATTCATTATAATGTTTAAATATATAAAGCTTCGATCAGGAGGATCATCTTCATGAATTACGGAATCTGTTCCAATGGTTCAAGAGATACCGGCTATGAGACAGCGGTAAAAGTTGCTGAGATCTTGTCAGGTCTTGGTGCCACACCTGTCTTCGAGACCGGCATGGATGAAGAGTGTCCGAAGCTTAAAGCGGTTCCGGGTGTCTTATTCGCTGATTTTTCCAAGAGCGACATCAAGACAGTCATCTCTATAGGCGGCGACGGAACATTCCTTTCCAAGGTTGCAAGATACAGGGACCTTGATACTGAGTTTGTTGGTGTAAATCTCGGTTCTATCGGTTTCCTTAATGAGATCATGCATGATGATCTTGAGAAAGACCTGACGCAGCTTGTAAAAGGTGATTACGATACGATAGACAGGACGCAGCTTACATGCGATGTCTATAACAAAGACGGTGCACTTAAAGGTTCTGCTGTCTGCCTTAATGACATTATCATCGTAAGAGGTGCTAAGCCCCATATCACTACACTTGTTCTCTCCATAGACGGTCAGATCATTGAAAGATTCAGGGGTGACGGACTTGTCGTATCCACGGCTACGGGTTCATCTGCATATAACCTTTCTGCAGGCGGACCGATTCTTATGCCCAACATGAAGGATATCATCGTAACTCCCATCTGCTCCCATACTTTGAATGGTTACACATATGTGGCTACTGAAGACAGTGAGATCAAGATCAGTCTGGAGTCTATAGAATCCGCTCCTTTGATCTGTCCTGACGGAAGAGATTTTGTGGAGCTTGAGAGCTACGATTCAATTATTATCAAAAGATATGACAAGGTCCTTAAGACTGTTTGCCTGAAGAAGGACAGCTTCTTCAGCAATGTAAGAAAGAAGATAGTACAGAGAGGTTACTTCTATGAAAACCGCTAAGAATTCAAGACAGGAAAAGATCTTATCTCTCATCAGAGATAATGATATCTCTACTCAGGAAGACCTTACTGCAAAGGTCAATCAGGCGGGATTCGAAGCGACCCAGGCAACGATATCGAGAGATATCAAGGAGCTTGGAATTATCAAGATCACTCTGCCTAACAGGGCTACAAAGTACTGCGTGCTGGACAGGACCGGAGATACCGCTCCCGGAAGGCTTCTGGCTGTTTTCTCCAACAGTATCATTTCAGTTAATCAGGCAATGAATATCATCGTTATCAAGACTCTTCCGGGCATGGCTAATGCAGCTGCATCCGCGCTTGATTCCATGCATCTTGAAGAATGTGTCGGAACCATTGCGGGTGACGATACCATCTTTGCAGCCTGCAGCGGTATCGATGAAGCAAAGGCTCTTGCGATCACTATTTCAGACATGATGGAAAAAGGCTGACCTGATGCTTGTAAGACTTGAGATAAGGGATTTCGCAGTAATCAGCAATATCGTATTCGAACCCGGAAAAGGCCTTAACGTTATTAGCGGTGAGACCGGTGCGGGTAAGAGTCTTATTGTCGATGCGATAGGTTTGATAATGGGTGCCAAAGCGTCCAGGAACCTTATACGTACCGGAAGTCCTTCGGCCTTCGCTGAAGCAGTCTTTGACTGTTCCGGTATTGATGATGACGACTTTAAGAAGATCCTTTCCGATAATGGCATAGAAGATGATGAAGGCATGCTTATTATCAGCAGGACTGTCTATGACAGCGGTAAATCCGTCGCCAGAGTTAATGGAACGGGTGTTACCAATGCCGTGCTGAAGGATATCTCATCGAAGCTCGTTGATATTCACGGACAGCATGATACGCAGGCTATTTTCGACGAGGGTACTCATGTAAAACTCTTAGACCGTTTCGCCGGAGATAAGTGCATAAAGCTTCACAAAGACTATGTAAAGAGTCTTCAGGAATTCAAAGAGCTGGTTCTCCGCATAAAGGAGATATCATCTACACCTGATTATCTTGAACGGCGCCGTGATTATCTTGAGTTTGCCGTAAGTGAGATTGAAGCTGCAGGATTCAAGGATGGCGAAGAAGAGGAACTCCACGAGACAAAGAAGAAGATCTCGCAGAATGAAGTCCTTTTCGAGAGCCTTACAAATGCTCAGAATTATCTGTCTTCAGAAAGCTCATATCAAAGTCCTGTACAGGCTGTAAATCAGGCGGGAAGGGAACTTCTTAAGGCTTCCCAGAATGATGAGAGTCTTAAGGATATTGCAGAACGTGCACAGGCTCTGGCATTGGATCTGGATGCTCTTGCATCTGATGTTGATAAAGTCCTCTCTGACAGGAATTACGATGAGGGCATGAAAGAGCGCATTGAGCAGCGCATAGGACTTCTCTATGAGCTTAAAGCCAAGTATGGTGCAACGATCTCTGACATTAATAAATTCGCGGAACAGTCCAGAACGGAACTTGATTCTATCGAGAAGAATAAGGATATCCTTCAGGAACTTAAGAAGCAGCGTACAGTCAAGGAGAAGGAATTATTAGACCTTGCTGAGAAGCTTTCTTCTGTGCGTAAGGATTATGCTGCCAAACTCGAAAAGGCGATCACCAAAGAATTGTCAGACCTTGAGATGCCTGATGCTGTTTTCGAAGTCAGCTTTGTAAGAAGGGAAAAAGCAAAGTTTTTCTCCATGTCTGGCATTGATGATATCGCTTTCAGGTTCAGTGCCAATCCCGGCCAGGAAGTAAGACCATTGTCAGCTATTATCTCCGGCGGTGAGGCATCAAGGATAATGCTTGCTGTAAAGAATGTCTTAAGCAGGGTTGACCTTATTCCTACTCTTATTTTCGATGAGATCGATACGGGTGTTTCAGGAAAAGCATCTCTTGCTATAGCCAATAAATTAAAAGCTATTGCGGGTTCGCATCAGGTGCTTTGTGTTACGCATACTGCACAGATCGCTGCTGCATCAGACAGAGGGTTCGTACTTACCAAAAAGGTGTCAGACGGAAATACAGAGACTGTTTGTACTGTTCTTGACGGCAGCACAAAAACCCGTGAAGTATCAAGACTTCTTTCCGGCAGCGATTCCGATTCTTCATTGAGACTTGCAGAAGATCTCATCAGCTCCTTCATTTGATTTTTATTTTGTTATTTTGCCTTTAATGCTTTAAGATAATTAATATGCATCTTATGCATATGTGTGTGTTGGTGATTTGATCTGATATGTCGGGGGTAAAAAAATGAAGAAAATCATCTCACTGATCCTTTGTGGAACATTTGTGTCTTCGGCTGTACTTTGCGGATGCCAAAAGCCTGCGGAGACTTCTGATACAGGTTTATCTGAAACTCAGGCTTCAACTGCTGTTTCAACTGAGCCGTCTAAGCCAACGGTAAATATGGATAATTACTCAAAAGTAGAAGAGTATTTCAATGCCAACGGAGCCAGAGCGATCGACATCTATGCTGATGGAATCAGGGGCGGAGCACAGTTTTATCTGATCAATGTCGGTGGCGGTGAGACCAATGTCTTTTCTTATACTTCGAATGATGGAGACAGTATCAAACTTACTTTTAACATCAAGACATCAACTGTTGCTATAGATTTTGATCTGAAACATTATACAGATGGTGCATGCTTTACAGGAAAAAGCACGTCCAACCAGATCGGCTTTGGTGACATAGAATCATTCATTGATGATCTTATTGATAAGAAAGACGGTGTGTATGAGGCTTCTGATACTACGGCTCTTAACTATGATTCAGACAAGGTCAAAAATGATATAGCCATCTACTATTCAAGACTTATTACATGTGCTGATAAAGCCTTTCCTGAGATTGGCCTTGGCCTTGAAGATCTGGGACTTGATCTTGGTGATAAGTACAGATCAGTAGATCCGACTCAGGCATCAAGCACGGAATATGTTCCAAAGAATGACTGTAAGTTTGTTGATGGCTTCTGTACTGATTGCGGAAAAACATGGGTCGAATACATGTATAAGACTATCGCCAAATTTGACAAGAGGCGTCCCAAAGATGATTGGCATGCTGTGCGCGGTCAGAAATCTTCTGCAATGTTTGACACTGGAAGCGATTATGTAGAGTTTTCATCAAGTAAAGAAGATTACATGCAAATAGTATATGTGCATGAAGATAAAATAAACAACGTGGAGTATGTTGAAGACTGCGCCATTATTCAAAGTTTGAGAGACGAAGGCTTAATCTCAAGCATGGCATTTTCGCTTAAGGTGAAAGAAGATGAACAGAAAAATGGATCTGTACCCATGTACAGGTTTAGTTATTGGGTAGTCTTCGAACCTAAATCCGGAAAACTTGATGAAATACTGTCATCTAAAGAAGCCTTTAAGAAAAATGCTAAGGTAACGCTGATGATGATTCAGCCTGATGGTAATAGCAAAGAAGTAATGGAAGAGGACGTTAAATATCTGTTTGATAGAGACGGCAGTACCTATTATACAAAAGATGAGCTCCTCGAAAAGTTATGGGATGACCGTGTAGTTATATTCTCAAGCATAGATAACAGCTTAAAGCTGTACGGTACATCTCTTGCGGATGCCGGCATTAAATGGAAAGATGGAGAAAACTAACTAAAGTAAAAAGGGAACCGGAAATCCGGTTCCCTTTTAAGTTAGTGCATCGATTACTGACATGAAATCTGGCGGGAGCTCAGCTTCGAATGTCTTAGTCTTGTTGTCAAAAGGATCGGTATATTTGATCTTGTAGGCATGAAGGGCGACTCTTCCTATCTTTTCATCGAAAACGGATGCCTGTGATTTAAGTGCTTCGTTCGGATTGTCGTCAGAAAGAGGGCCGTAGAGACCATCTCCCAAGAGCGGATGTCCCACATGACAGGAGTGGGTCCTTATCTGGTGGCATCTTCCTGTCTCAAGTTCAAACTCCACTAATGAGATATTTGCTTTTTCATAGTAAGCAAGAGTTTTGTAGTGAGTGATTGAAGGCTTCCCGTCAGGAACACAGTCTCTGATCATTACTGAATTGGGGCGTCTTGCAATCGGAAAGTCCATAGTGCCGTCCGCCGGGTCGAATCTTCCATAGCAGAGGGCTTTGTAACTTTTCTTTATATCAGAGGAAGACAGCATGTTATGTGAATAACCGTCCTTGGCGACGATCAAAAGCCCAGAGGTCTCTCTGTCGAGACGCATGACAGGGTGGAGTGTATTCCCGGAAAGGCATGTAAGAAGGGAATCATCAATGTGATTGTGAGAAGGATGGGTCACCATACCTGCTGGCTTGTTTACCACGGCATAGTGCTCATTTTCGAAAAGTATCCCGACATTTGAAGGTGGAGTAAGCATGCCGGAGTTGTCCTCATATTCAAAATACAGCCTGTCTCCAGTACAGACCCTGTCTATGACCCTGGCATGGACACCGTTAAGATCAACGGTTCCGTATAACTTTACGCGCTTGATCCAGGTGGTGCTCATGTTGAACTTCCGCCTCATTATCTTCTGGATCTCGCAGCCGTTATATTCATTTTCTACAAAATATTCTATTCGCATTGTTTAATTCTAACAAATTATTGACAGATAGGGCATTTATTTCTACAATATTCAATGGCTTGTCAGAGCCATTTTATACGATCTTTGACAACTAAATAAATTTTGGAGGTGAGTACCAACGTGCCACAGTTACCGTTATTTTGGGTAATAATCGCGGGTGTTGTTGGTCTTATTCTGGGTATAGCAATAACAGCAGTTTATTTTAAGTCCGGTATTTCCGGTGCACAAAAGAGACTTGCGGAGGACATTGCCAAATCTAAAGAAGATAGCAATGTGCTTCTTGCAAATGCACAGAAGGAAGCAGAGAACAACAAGCGTGATTTGCTTTTGCAAGCGAAAGAAGAAGTATCCCGTGTCCGTTCTGAACTGGAGCGTGAAGCTAGGGAGAAGAAGCAGGAACTTGCAAGAGAGCGCAATAAGCTCGAGCAGAAAGAAGAGAATATCAATCGTATTGAAGCTAATTGTGAGCGCAAGCTGGAAGAGATCGAGAAGCGTCAGCAGAATGTTGCCGAACTCGAAGCCAGAGCCAAGGATTACGAGCAGCGTAAGAAGACTGAACTCGAGAGAGTATCAGGTCTTACGATCGCAGATGCCAGAAATCTGGTGCTTGATGAAGCAAAGCGTGAATATACACATGATATGGCCTTAATGCTCAAGCAGATGGAAGAAAAGGCTAAACAAGATGCCGATAAGGTCGCAAAAGACATTATCGTTAACGCAATCCAGCGTTATGCATCCGACTATGTTTCTGAAGTCACAGTATCGGTTGTAAATCTCCCTAATGATGAGATGAAAGGTAGAATCATCGGTCGTGAGGGACGTAACATCAGGGCAATCGAGACTATCACGGGAGTCGATCTTATTATCGACGATACTCCTGAAGCAATTGTACTTTCATCGTTCGATCCTATCAGAAGAGAGATCGCTAGAATGACGATTGAAAGACTTGTTGCAGACGGAAGGATCCATCCGGCCAGAATCGAAGAGATGGCCGGTAAGGCAAGGAAGGAACTCAATCAGACTATCAAGAATGAGGGTGAGAAGGCAGCATTCGATACGGGTGTTATGAATCTGCATCCTGAGGTTATCAAACTCTTAGGACGCCTTCGTTACCGCACATCGTACGGACAGAACGTACTGCAGCATTCCATCGAGGTATCCTGGATCGCAGCAATGATGGCGGACGAACTCGGACTTGACAGTAATCTTGCAAGGCGCGGAGGCCTTTTGCATGATATCGGTAAGGCAGTAGACTTCGAGCAGGAGGGTACACATATTCAGCTCGGTGTCGAAATCGCGAAGAAGTATCATGAAAGTCCCGCAGTCATTAACTGCATTGAGGCGCATCACGGTGATGTTGAGCCTCAGACAGCAGAAGCTGTATTGGTAGCAGCAGCTGATGCTATTTCCGCAGCAAGACCCGGAGCAAGAAGAGAGAATCTCGAGACATACATCAAGAGGATCGAAAAGCTTGAAGAGATAGCAACAAGCTTCGAGGGTGTAGAGAAGAGCTTCGCCATTCAGGCAGGCAGAGAGATTCGTGTTATCGTTTCACCTGATAAGGTATCAGATGATGAGATGACTCTTAAGGCTCGTGATATCTGCAAGAAGATTGAGGATGAATTGGATTATCCCGGACAGATCAAGGTCAATGTGATCAGAGAAACTAGGGCAACTGACGTTGCTAAATAATTATCTAATCGACTTTTACATATATTATTTAACACGTTAGTATCATCTATCAAAACAAACCAGGACCTATAGTCATTATGGCTATAGGTCCTTTTTGTTTGCTTTTTCTGTTATAATTATTAAATTAAATAAAGGAGGGCATTACTATGAGAGTTTGTTTCGTAGGCGATATAGTCGGTGGTGCCGGCCGCCGTGCGTTTAAGACTGTAATGCCCGGATTCCTGAAGAGCAATGAGATCGACTGCTGTATCGTAAATGCTGAGAACAGTGTTCACGGACTTGGTGCTTCGATCAATATCCTAAGAGAGCTTGAAGCTTCAGGAGCAGACCTTTTTACTATGGGTAATCACACGTTTTCGAACCGTGATTTCTTAAGCCAGATATCAAAAGTCAGCAATGTTGCCAGACCTGCTAATTTCAGCCCTTCATGGCCGGGCAATGATTACTGCACTTTTGAGAAGAATGGCGAGAAGCTTGGTGTTTTCAATCTTCTGGGTCAGGTCTATGCCAATGTCCTTCCGGATAATCCGTTTTCTTACGCGGACGGCATCATAGAAAGACTTAAGAGAGTCGAAGGCTGTACGACCATTGTTCTTGATTTCCACTGTGATGCGACTTCAGAGAAGTGTGCAATGGGTTACTATCTTGACGGTAAAGTGTCCGTAGTTGCCGGAACTCATACTCATGTCCAGACAGCTGACGAGACTATCCTTCCGTCAGGAACAGGTTATATTACTGACTGCGGCATGAGCGGCGCCAAGGAATCTGTATTGGGAATGAGCATAGATGCCTCGATAAGAAGGCTTGCGTATAAGCTGCCGGCAAAGTACGAACCTGCTGATGGTCCCGGTTTTGTGTGTGGTATTATCTTTGAGACTGACAGAAACGGAAGGTGTACTGCTATTAAGCGGTTCTGTGAATATGAGTGACGGTTTAACTGATAAGAAGACATCTTATACTGGTGTTTTGGTTTTATATATAGTTCTCTTTGCTGTGCTTGTGGCGGTCGATCAGATCGTAAAACGCGTTATCGTAGCTAATGTTAAGCCTCTTGGTACTGTGGTAGTCATCAAGAATTTCTTCTCGCTTTACTACTGTGAGAATACAGGAAGCGCTTTCTCGCTTTTTGCTGACAAGCCATGGGGTATTTACTTCCTTTCCGGTATTTCCCTTGTGCTGGGAACAGGCATTTTTGTCCTGATGTTATTGAGCTCTAAGCAGGGAATGAGACTGATCTCGCTTGCTTTCTGTCTTTTATCTTCCGGAGCTATCGGCAATCTCGTAGACAGGTTCATGTTCAGATATGTTGTGGATTACCTGAGATTTGATTTTGGAAGCTATACATTCCCGATCTTTAACTTTGCTGATATCTGTGCAGTATTGGGTACATTTCTTCTGATATATATAATCGTCTTCAAATCCAAATATTTCGAGGATTTCTGGAATCTCATCTTCAAGAAAAAGGAAAAAGAAAATGCCGTTTGAATCAAAGATTTGTGAAGCAGAGGGTATCAGATTAGACAGCTTTATTACTGAGGCTTTTGATTCCACGTATTCAAGATCGTTTTATAAGCGCCTTATTGATGACGGTAAGGTAAAGGTCAATGGCATTATCATAACCAAAGCAGGCACAAAGCTTGCAATAGGAGATGTGGTTGAAGCAGACATTCCGGCACCGGTGGAAGACGAATCATATGAAGCACAGGACATTCCTCTTGATATTGTCTATGAGGATTCAGACCTGCTTGTTATCAATAAGCCGCAGGGCATGGTAGTGCATCCCGCATGTGGACATAAGGAGGGAACCCTCGTTAATGCCTTGCTTGCACACTGCAAGGATGATCTTTCTGATATCAACGGTGTCGTAAGACCCGGTATCGTGCACAGAATAGACAAGGATACATCAGGCCTTATGCTCGCGTGCAAGAATAACTTTACACACTTAAAGCTTGCAGACATGCTCTCAAGACATGAGATAGTCAGAGAATACAGAGCTCTGGTATATGGTCAGGTCAAAGAGGACAAGGGCATGATCGATGCGCCTATCGGACGCTCGACAAATGACAGACGCAAGATGGCGGTTAATAAGGACGGTAAATCCGCAGTTACGCATTTTGAAGTGATCGAAAGATTTGGTGAGATCTCTGATATAAAGCTAATCCTCGAGACAGGAAGGACACATCAGATCAGAGTCCATATGGCTTATATCGGACATCCTGTAGTAGGGGATCCTGTTTATGCTTCCAGACGTAAGAACTATGGGCTTTCAGGACAGGCACTTCACAGCAGGGCCATTACATTCGTTCATCCGAGGACAGGTGAGACCATGCACTTCGAATGCGATATCCCGGATTACTACAAAGCCGTATTAAAAGGCTTTAAGGGTTAATTGTTGACGGAAGCCTTAATTAGCATAATAATTCTTTTATAGGAGCCAAAGCATTTGGAAGAAAGAGTAGAACAGCTTATTAATTCAGCACAGACGGCCGGCGTTTATGCCTCAAAGATTGCCGCTTTTTTCGGTGTCTCGGTCGAGCATGACGGCAAGGGCTATGTTATTGAAGGGGACACAAAAGATGTGTTGACTGCCAAAGATGCTTTTATCGCTCTTGATAAGCTTTCTTCCGGTTCTGAGATAGATGAGACTGATATCCAGTATTTGATGAATATTGCCAGGGACGGCAGACTTGAAGATTTCCTGAAGACGTCAGATGAAGTTTTTTATATGACACCTTCCGGAAGAGCTATCAAGCCGAGGACATTAGGTCAGAGGCTTTATGTTGATTCACTTAAGCAGTCAGAACTCGTTATCTGCTGCGGTCCTGCCGGTACGGGCAAGACATTCCTTGGTGTTGCTATGGCCGTTAAGGCTCTGAAGGCAAGGGAAGTATCGAGGATCATACTTACCAGACCTGCAATTGAAGCAGGTGAACGTCTTGGATTCCTTCCCGGTGATATCGAGGAGAAAGTAAATCCTTACATGCGTCCTATTTACGATGCTTTGTCTGCTCTCCTCGGACAGGATATGTTCGAGCGGTATTACGATAAGGGTGTGATCGAGGTGTCTCCGCTCGCTTTTATGCGAGGAAGGAACCTTGATGACTGTTTTGTTTTACTTGATGAGGCTCAGAACACCACTCCTGAGCAGATGAAGATGTTCCTGACAAGATTAGGTGTTAACTGCAGGGCATGTGTTTGCGGCGATTTCACGCAGATCGACCTGCCCAGAGGAGTTCCGAACGGTCTTAAGGATGCCATCAATGTCCTTAACGGTGTTGAAGGTATCAAGATCGTAAGTCTCAATGATTCGGATATTGTAAGAAACAGTCTTGTTGCAAGAATTGTAAGAGCTTATGAGAATGCTAAGCAAGGTGACCTATGAGTAACAAAGCTTTAAAACCTAAGTCACATCAGATCGTTTCATTAGCGCTTGCTGCGCTGACGATCGTTTTCCTCGTCTTCTACGGTTCACTTCCCGTAAGATACGACTATGAGGTCGGATCGATCGCAGGACAGGACATTTATGCGCCCAGATCCTTTGCCGATTCCTATGAGACAGAAAGAAGAGCGATCATTGCAAGAGATACTGTTGCTGATATTTTCGTAAGATCAGATAAGCAGTCACAACTCAGTGTGGATAAAGTCGATGATTTCTTCGATCTTGCCAATATAGAGAGAAAGAGCTATTCCGAATCAAGATCCACAGAAGCTCCACTTTCTCCATCTGCAGCTGCTTATCAGCTTTCCGCCAGTGTCGAGAAGAACCTCGGTGTAAAGCTCGAAGCATCTGATGTCTATGATTTCCTTGGCATGAGCAATGCCACATTTACTTATATCAGGGAGAAGACAACATCTATTGCAGAACTGGTAATGCTTGGTGATGTTAATGATGCAGTGCTTTCTTCCAAGATCGATGAACAGATCAATTCGTTCCGTGAATCGAGCCCTTCATATTCAAAGTTCGCGAATTCAATGAGTGCCGTACTTAAGGCTCTTCTTGAACCAAACACTATCTACGATGAGAAGGCAACGGCTGATGCAGCTAATAATGCTTATATTGCCGTTTTGAATGAACCTGTCATTGTCGAGAAGGGAACTAAGCTTGTAGAATCAGGTTCGATCATCGATGCTCATGTTTACAGTAACCTTGTCGAACTTGAGCTCATCAGAGATTCGTCATTTGACTTCGTTATCCTGGCGAGAGTCGTTATCTATGTTCTTGTATTATCAGCGGTTGCACTTGTTTACCTTAACATCGAACGTAAGAAGTTAAAGGTCGAGACCCCGGTATTCTACCTGCTTATCGTCACTTTCCTTATTACGATAGGCGTATCAGTATATCTTTCAACACTGTCCAATCTTCTTTGCATTACGATATTCTTTGCTGCTGTTTGTGCCACATATCTGGGTACCCAGAACGGAATTATCCTTTCTGTGCTTAACCTTATGTTTATCTGGCCGATGCACGGATTTGATTCCGAGATGTTCTTCATCAATCTCGTCGGCATTATCCTTTGTTCTATTTTCGCAGGCAGAACGGATAAGATCATCAATAATGCTTATCTGATCTTCTTCCCGACGATCGCAACTATCGGAACGAGCTTTGCATACAACTTCCTCATCGGTAACACAAGAAACGAATACTTAAATTCTTTCATCTTCACGTTTGTCAGCTGTATTGCTTCTCTCGTTGCGGCAATTGGTCTTTCACCGGTTTTCGAGCTCCTGTGCAATGCGGCTTCCCCTGTAAAGCTCATCTCGCTCAGCCAGCCCGGACAGCATCTGTTAAAGAGACTCTTCCTTGAGGCATCAGGTACCCACCAGCATTCCATGATGGTAGCCAATCTTGCTGACTCTGCTGCTGAAGCTATCGGTGCGGATTCACTCCTTTGCAAGGTTGCAGCTTATTACCACGACATAGGTAAGCTTGAGAATCCCGAGTATTTTACAGAGAACCAGCATGGCGGTGAGAACCCTCATGACAGACTTACTATCATGGAGAGTGTTGCAATAATCACAAAGCATCCTGAAGATGGTGTTAAGCTCGCGAAAAAGGAAAGACTTCCTAACGCGATCATCAAGATCATCGATGAGCATCACGGTACGACATATCCTTCGTATTTCTACCGTAAGGCGGTAGAGGATGCCAAGGCTAAGGGTCTTGAACCGCCGGATGTAAATAACTTCAGATACAGAGGACACATACCGTCTTCAAGAGAATCAGCGATCGTAATGATGGCAGATACTTGTGAAGCAGCAGTCAGATCGATGAAGACATCTGATGTGGCTGGTGCAGAGCAGCTCATACGTGTACTGATCAAGGATAAGATCGATCAGGACCAGCTTATCAATTCCGGTCTGTCTTTTGATGATATTGAGAAGATCATCATTGCATTCAAGCAGGTATATGCAGGTGTCTTCCACGAAAGGATCAAGTACCCTGAATGAGAATCAACGTAGTTAATAATGCAGAAGGATTTCCGGAAGATAAGCTCGTGAAGCTGGATGATTTTATCGTCAAGCTCACTGAAGCAATTGTCAGTGGTGACTATACCTCACCGCAGGTTACAAGAACGCTTAAGGATTCTTATGCCACGCTTACATATGTAACTCCTGACGAGATCAGGCAGATCAATAATGAGCTCCGTGAGATAGACAAGGAGACCGACTGTCTGTCATTCCCTATGCTGGAAATGTCTGAAGGAGGCTTTAGCATTATTCCTGACAGCGGAGATTTTGAGACTGATGAAGAAGGCAATCAGGTCCTCTGTTACGGTGATATCCTGATCAATCCCTTTGCATGTGAGAAGCAGGCTGAAAGCTATGGCCATTCATTTGAGCGTGAGGCAATGTTCCTTATTGCTCATTCTCTTTTACATCTTTTAGGTTACGACCATATCGATCCCACTGATGAGAAGATCATGATCGACAAGCAGAAGAGACTCATGAAGGAACTGGGCCTTGCTTTTGATGACGAGATCGCTGATATCTATGAGATGGATAATCACAGAGACGGAAATGATGTTGACGGACTTATCCCTGCAGGAGCACCTTGCAAGCACTGCGGTACGGTCGCTCTTCTAGGCCGTCCTAATGTAGGTAAGTCAACGTTATTGAATTACATTACCGGCATGAAGATCGCCATCGTATCCCATAAGCCTCAGACGACAAGAACTAATATCAGGACCATATATAACACAGAAGATACACAGATCATCTTTACTGATACGCCCGGTATCCATAAGCCGACATCCAAGATGGGTGAATTTATGGTCGAAAGATCTTATAAGGCGGCCACAGGTGCTGACTGTGTAGTACTTATAGCTGACGGAAGATTTCCTGAACCGGGTGCTGTCGAGAAGAAGCTCATGACTCTTCTTAAGGAGAGCAATAAGAAGGTGATCCTTGCTATCAACAAATATGATGAAGCAGGACAGGAGAAGCTCCTGCCTCTTACGCAGAAGTATTCAGAACTTTATGACTTCGAAGATATCGTTCCTATCAGTGCCAAGACAGGTAGAAATGTCGATCTTCTTCTTTCTGTTATCACGAAGATGCTTCCTGAGGGACCAAGACTTTTCGACAGTGAGTATATGACTGACCAGACTGAGCGTGTTATTGCAGCTGAGCTTATCCGTGAGCAGGTCCTTCATTATACTGATCAGGAGATCCCTCATGGTACTGCTGTCATTATCAATGAGTTCAAGGAAAAGAACGATGACGGCGAAGTCACTTCAGGTGACGACCGTACGATAGCTGTTATCAAAGCGGATATTATCTGCAGCAGGGATTCACATAAGGCGATCATCATCGGTAAAGACGGACAGATGATCAAGCGTATCGGAACAGCTGCAAGAAGGAATATCGAGAAGATGCTTGACTGCAAAGTCTATCTTGATCTTTATGTTAAGGTCAGAAATGACTGGCAGAATAATGATGCCATGTTAGGTTCCACCGGACTTGGCAAAGATATCGATGAATAATGGATCCTTTTAACTGCAGGGGACTTATTATCCGTTCCGCTGAATATAAGGAAAAGGACAGACTCTTATCCGTCCTTACATCTGACAGGGGACTTATTACTATATGTGCAAAAGGTGTTGCAAAACCCGGAAGTTCACTGGGTTTTGTTTCCATGCCATATATGCTCTGCGATTTTGTTGTAACTGTATCTCATGGCTATTACTATCTTAAAGATGCGTCGATCATCGAGAGCAATTCAAAGATAATGGAAAGTCTGGAGCAGATGACTGTCGCTGCCCATATATCCTCCTGTCTTATGGACTGCACGCTTCAGAGCGAGAACTCCAAAGAAGCCTATGAACTTGCAGTGTATGCATATTACATGCTCGCAAATAATAAAGGAAAATACCTTTTGATCTATTCGGCTTTTAACTGGAGACTCCTAACCATTGCGGGCTTTACGGTGCTGTATGATACTGAAGATCCGTTGATCAAGACAGGGAATAAATACATGCTCAATATATCAGGCGGTGAAGGTGCCGGTGGTAACAAAGCATTTAACAGGCTCCTTGATGAACCTTCAGTAAGAGCTTTGAATTATTTCGCATCCTGTGATCTGAAAAAGCTTTTCACAGCTACTGCAGACAGAAAAACTGAAATTGAGCTTAAAGATTTTACGACAGACTATCTTTCAATACATTTTGATAAGATATATGACACGCTCCAGATTTTAAATACTCTATAATCAGATCAATACTTGAGGATAAAGGAAGGTATTGATCCATGAATATTAAGACCACACCGGCTCACCGTATCGGTGAGTGCCTTGTCAGAGTCGTTGATAAGAACGGTAATCCCGTTTCAGACAAGGAATTAGTATTGAACCAGAAATCCCATCAGTTCCTTTTCGGTTCAGGTGCTTTTGATTTCCTTGAATATGAAGGAAAGAGGGGAGATCCTGACAGACTTAACAAGTGGCTTTCTCTTTTCGATTATGGAACACTTCCTTTTTACTGGGGAACATATGAGCCTGAAGAAGGACATCCGCTCTTTGACAGCAGGATGGATGCTGCAAAGATCCTAAGGGATAATAACGTTACTATAAAAGGACATCCGCTTTGCTGGCATACCGTATGTGCTGACTGGCTTTTGAAGTATTCTGATGAAGTCATAATGGACAAGCAGCTTGAGAGGATCAACAGGGATGTTACCGCTTTTAAGGGCGTTATCGATATCTGGGATGTAATCAATGAAGTAGTGATTATGCCCATTTTCGATAAATACGATAATGCAGTCACAAGACTTTGCAACAGATATGGAAGAGTAGGTCTTGTAAAGGAAGTGTTCGCTGCTGCAAAGGCCGCCAACCCTAACGGGACTTTCCTTATCAATGACTTTAATACGACACCTAAATACGAGCAGCTCATAGAAGAATGCCTCGATGCAGGTGTTGAGATCTCCGCTATCGGCATCCAGTCACATCAGCATCAGGGATATTGGGGCAAAGAAAAGCTTTACGATGTATTAAAGCGTTTCGGAAGATTCGGACTCCCGATTCATTTTACTGAGAATACTTTGGTATCAGGCACTCTTATCCCTGAGTATATTGAAGATCTCAATGACTGGCAGGTAACTGATTGGCCTACCACTGAAGAAGGCGAAGCAAGACAGGCTGAGCAGTGGGAAGAGATGTACAGGATCTTATTTGCTGATCCTAATATCAAGGCGATAACCGGATGGGATTTTGCAGACGGTGCATGGCTTAATGCGCCGAGCGGTCTTGTAACAAAAGATAACAGATGCAAGCCTGCTTATGACAGACTCTTAAGTCTGGTCAAGGGTGAGTGGTGGACAAAAGATCAGGTCATCCGCACAAACAGCGAGGGCTTTGTAACAGTAAACGGCACTAAGGGAACTTATAAGATAAATGGTTCTGATGATGTCATTACTTTGGGCGATGAGCCTTCAAAGACAGAGGTCAGGATCTGATATCAGATCTTCCAGTGATCAGGAAATAACATGATATATTCAGGCTTTGCGAGTCTTTCATCTATGAGGAGCGCAAAGCCTGTATCAGTTTCTGTGCGGATAACTCTGCCCACTGCCTGAAGGACTTTCTGCCAGCCCGGGAATCTGTAGGCGAATGCGAATCCGTCACCGAACTTTTCTGAATAGTAGTTGCTTAGTATCTGGCGTTCCGGTGTGATCTTGGGCAGACCTACACCGACGATTATTACACCGGTCAGTTTGTCGCCTGTTAAGTCAATGCCTTCACCGAAATGTCCTCCAAGAACAGCAGCACCGATCAAAAGACCGTTATAAGGTTCATTGAAATTACCAAGGAATTCTTCTTTCTCGGTGTTGGTCATCTCAGGATTCTGGATGATTATCTTATAGTCCGTTATGGAGAGCCTTTTAAGTCCGCTTTCGATCTTTGGCATGATCTGGTTCATGTATTCAAAAGAAGGGAAGAAGATCATGTGATTTCCCGTGCGGCCGTTTAAGCTGTCAGTGATCTTAACGGCAAGATCTTCCTGCGTTAATGATCGGTTCTTATATGTTGTCGAGATGTCTGAGTCGATCATGATCTCCAGGTTCTCAGGCGGGAATGGCGAAGGCAGTCTTAAGAAAGACGAATAGTCACAATCAGGTCCCACCAGGCAATTGCGGTAATACTCGTAAGGGGTCAATGTTGCCGAAAAGAATATGACCGACATCCTGTCCTTGATTATGTAATCGAGTTTGGATGCGCAGTCAAGGCAGTCAAGCGTTATCGTAATGTCGCCGTTCTCTCTTGAAGCTGTAGTGATATATGCATTGTCAAAATAATGCTCAAGGACAGTAAGAAAATATCTTGCCTCGAAGAAGAACTTCATGGATGTTCTTCTGCACGGCCCCTGTTCCATGTTGTCGAGGAGGGGAGACAGGTTTCTTATCGTGTACCAGAGCTTGGCATAAAGCTGTCTTGGCGGCTGTCTCATGCCTTCCCAGTTCTCGGTCATGAGGACTTTCCGTTCATCCGCGTCTTCAAGAAGTTTAAAGCATGAGGAAGAAGAGTCGAAACAGGTTCCGGCATTGATGTAATAGTTTCTCAGCTGGTGGAGATATGTCTCGATCTTTGTGTTGCGTCCCTTAAATGCGCTGATCATCTCCTCGATCAGACTTAATGAAAAAGACGCAGAGAACATATCGCGTCCTCTGTCGATCATGTTATGAGCCTCATCCACGAGAACGGCTACACGCTGGTTTCCGGGTTCCTTGGACACGAGTGACACTCTCGGACTGAAAATGTGATTGTAGTCTCCTATTACCACCGTGCAGTATTCCATGGTATCTATCATGAATTCGTGAGGGCAGATGTTATGCCTTAACGCGATCTCGGTTATCTGTTCCGGTGTTATCTCATCTAACAGCAAAGATTCTTTGAGTGCATCATGGAGCTTGCCGTAATAGTCCTTTGCAAGAGGGCAGAACTTTGCATCACATTCGGTTCCGAACGGACACATCTTTTCCTTGGAACGTAATGTGATGGATCTGATTATGAGACCTGACCTTCTCATCGCATTAAGTGTTGCTTCGGCAACACCTCTTGTGGCTTCTTTGGCTGTTAGATAGAAGATCTGGTCATATCTGTTCTTTACGAGACCTTTGATCGCAGGGTAGAGGACAGATACAGTCTTTCCAATTCCCGTAGGAGCTTCAACGAAAAAGGCTTCTCCCGAATTAAGAGCAAGAAGTGCCTTTTTCATGAATTCTTTCTGGCCCGGTCTTATCGTCTCGAAAGGAAATCTTATCTGTGATGTGGAATCTATAAGGCTTGTCTGGTAATCGAGAAGGGTCTTGGCAAAGACACAATACTCGGCGCATGTCTCTTCCCAGAATTTCTCGGCTTCTTCAAAAGACATTGTGTATGTGTTCTCAAAACTGTCCAGAGTAGTGATGGATACATATCTCAGAGTCATAGCGACATCCAGTACATCTGAATTGGTGAGAAGATACATTGCACCATAGAGCTTTAGCTGGGTTACATGTTCAGGCCTTACCAGCGCGTCAAAGCTTTCCCTTGTCGAGTTAAATGACTTGATCTCAAAGATCATGGGCGCTTTGCCCGGCTTTAACATCATGGCATCAAACCTGCCGTTTACGGATAAGGTAAGACCGGAATCTGCAATATACTCAAAACAAAGAGGTTCTTCGGTAATTACAATGTCTCCGTATGCTTTTTTCAGGTCCGAAAAGACTCTCTGGTGAAGTCTTGTTCCTTCTATTCCTGATACAGAACCATAGGAGCCGCCGGAAAGATTACCGCGGCGTGAGATATATGAAGCCAGGTCTGTAACGGAAACATTTACTTTTTTCATAAAGAGATTATAACCTAACAAGGCATTTTGTTCTTATTGAAAAATACCGCCTCATGTTATAAAATCTATCCCGCACGCAGATGTGGTGGAATTGGCAGACGCGCTAGCTTCAGGTGCTAGTGGGAGCAATCTCGTGCGGGTTCAAGTCCCGCCATCTGCACCAGATGAAAAATCCCCCGTTCTTATAAAGACGGGGGATATTTTTGTTTAAGTGATAATTATGGATTACTCTGCCGGTTTCTCCTGAGTGTTTCCACTTAAGAAGGTCGGTGCGAACGATACATCTTTTCCGCAGTAGAGACATCTTCCAAGAAGCGGGGATACGGTTGATTTCTTAACCTGTCTTCCGCATCTCGGACAAGGCTGGGAATCTTTGGGTATCGTAGAAGCAGGCGTTCTGTTCTTCATGATCTCCGCTATCTTGTCTTCGAACACCTGTGGATCGATCCCCTGATCGAGCATAACCTGATACATAGCCTGGATCTTGATCTGAAGTTCTGTGATCTCGCTGGTGATGTTGCCTATACGGATGTTAGCGTCTGCAAGGCTCTCGCCATGATGGTCATTAAAGATTATTGGTGTGTGCTCTGTGTTTGCTGAATAACTCATAAATAATCCTCCCATTCCGATAAAACATCAAATATATTATACATTATCGCTCTGACAATAAGTACATTAAACGGGTGTGTATTCAATACCTACCAAAATACAAGTCTTGAATAAGAATCTTTTATATGTGAATATGACGTTGTAAACCAATAATTTAGTGCTTTTCGAGTCCCGTTTAACAGTTTCAGGAGGAGTTTTTGATGGAGAAGTCAAAGGTATATTTCACCGATTTCAGAACCGGCTTAGGTGTATCGCTTACGGCGAAGCTTCAGAAGCTGATCAGGATGGCGGGAATCGGTTCAATTGATTTTGACGGTAAGTTCGTAGCGATCAAGATGCATTTCGGAGAGCTTGGAAACCTTGCTTATTTGAGACCAAACTATGCCAAGGCAGTTGCGGATGTCATCAAGGAAAATGGCGGTCTTCCTTTCCTTACTGACTGCAATACTCTTTATCCCGGAAGCAGAAAGCATGCATTAGAGCACCTTGATTGTGCGAATATGAACGGATTCAATACTGTAACTACAGGCTGTCAGATACTTATCGCTGATGGTCTCCGCGGTACAGATGACATTATCGTTCCCGTACCGAATGGTGAGTACTGCAAGGAAGCCTATATCGGAAGAGCGGTAATGGATGCTGATATCTTTATCTCTCTTACTCATTTCAAAGGACATGAACAGGCAGGCTTCGGCGGTGCTATAAAGAATATCGGTATGGGCTGCGGAAGCCGTGCCGGAAAGATGCAGCAGCATCAGAGCGGCCATCCGCATGTAATTACTGATATGTGCAGAGGATGCAGGAGATGCGCTAAAGAGTGCGGTTCTGATGCGATAAGCTATGAGAACAAAAAGGCTTGGATCGATCCTGATAAGTGCAAAGGATGCGGACGCTGTATCGGAGCTTGTGCTTTTGATGCCATAGAGAACGATAACTGGGATGCACCCAAGCTTTTAGGGTGCAGAATGGCTGAATATACGGCTGCAGTAATCAGCGGCAGACCGAATTTCCATATAAGCCTTATCACTGATGTATCTCCTAACTGTGACTGCCACGGAGAGAATGATGCACCGATCCTTCCTGATATTGGAATGCTCGCATCTTTTGATCCGGTTGCACTTGATCAGGCTTGTGTCGATCTGTGTCAAAAAGCAGAACCTATCCGCAACAGCCAGCTCGGTGATAACATGGCAGATCCTCATTTCCACGATCATGGAGATCACTGGCATAACAGCAATCCGAATGTCTCCTGGAATGAGACTTTGGAACATGCTGAGAAGATAGGAATAGGCACACGTGAGTATGAACTTGTTACTATGAAATAAACCTTGGGAGGCTTGACATATGAAGGTTGTTCTTGCAGGAGCTTACGGTAATCTTGGTTCTGATGTTTTCAGGGAACTCATCAGATCCGGTAATGAAGTAATAGCTTTGGACATAGCCCAGAGAGATATCGGTATCTCATCAGGATATGTTTTTCACAAGATCGATGTTACTGATCCAAAGACTCTTGAAGGCGTTTGCGACGGCGCTGATGTCCTTATCACTACTGTTGGTCTTACCAAGGGTTCAGCTACTGTAAGCAACTACGATATTGATTATCAGGGCAATATCAATCTTTTGAATGAAGCGAAAAAAGCCGGAATAAAGAACTTTGTCTATATCTCTGTCGTTAAAGCCAACGAGGCTCCTGATGTTCCGATGGTCAATGCGAAATATCTTTTCGAGGAAGAACTGAAAAAGAGCGGCCTTACGTATGTTATCCACCGTCCGACCGGATATTTCTACGACATCATAAAAGTGTTCAAGCCTATGATCGAGAAGGGTAAGGTAACCCTTCTTGGAAAAGAACCCGTATATGCCAATATCGTATCTACTGAAGACTTTGCGTCATTTATAGTCTCACACATGCTGGATCAGAATAAGATGTATTCTGTCGGTGGTAAAGAGAAGTATTCTTATGAAGAGATCGCGAAAATGTGCTTTGAGGCAGCCGGCAAGCCCGCTGTGATCAAGAGGGTATCTCCCGGAATATTCGATATGCTTGCCTGGATCAATAAGCTTAAGAAGAATGGCAAGGAAGCTATCATCAAATTCTCAAAATGGACACTTACGCATGATATGGTCGGCGATACGGTCGCAGGCGATATGAGTTTTAAGGAATATATTAAAAAGAGTTTCAGCAAATGATAGCCAATCTGAAGCAGAGTGCATCCGAACTAATACTTAGTAACGGCGGCGTCCTTAAGAAAGAGGACATGTATTCCAGGATGAAATACCCGAGAATACTTCCGCTGATGCGTTTTACCGTGGATCAGTATGATATAGCAGGATTCGGTCATATTATGCTGATGCATACGACGACTAAGATGGGAATGGAACTTATAACGATGTCATTTATGCCGTCAGAATCTGTAAACCTTCCTTATCTTCTTATCGATGCCATGAGCATGAAGAAGAAACGCTGCGTATTTGCTGAGTATTACGGATGCGGTCAGGATGGATTAAACGACAGGCTTCTTAAAGATGTTTTCGAGAAGCATAAGCATCTTCCTGACTATGACGAAAAAGATAACTGGTATGTAAAAGAACGAATGCCTTACTCTCTTATCAAGACCGGTACGGAAGATGAATTGGTATTGATGACTCTTGATACAGTAACATCCTATCTTGCTTCGGTAAGGAGTTCTTCTGTGATTCCTGAGTATAAAGACAAGCTCAAAGCTTTCAGGGAACGGATGATCGTTGATGGCAATCCTTCAAGCAAGACATTAAACATGCTTCTTAAGGAAGACGGCGCCAGAAAGTTCATGGAAAACGTGATTATGCCTCTTAAGTAAAAGGAGAAATGTATGGTCTTTTATTTTTCTGGTACAGGTAACAGCCGGTTCGTTGCCGAAAGGATCGCAAGAGCAATAGGGCAGGAAGCTGTTGATATCACAAAGTATACGAAGGACCATGAAAGTCCGGTCTTTAAAGATACCGGAGTATATCTGTTCTGTTGTCCCTCTTACATGTCTGCCACGGCAAGAACTATGACTGAATTCATAGAATCCGCAACTTTTCCTAAGGGTGTGAAAGCATATTTTGTTGTTACCTGTGCTTCTTCAATGGGGATATCCCCTAAGGTCAGCATGGATCTTTGCACGCTGAAAGGCATGGAGTTCATGGGAGCGGCCCAGGTAGTAATGCCGCAGAACTACATAGCATTATTCACGACAAAGGGGAAAGACGAGAACAGCAGGATCATAAATGAAGCGCTTCCTGTGATAGAAAAGATAGCAGATACTGTTATGGCAGGGGATATGCTGGACAGTAAGAAGATCGGCTCTTTTGAATATTCGGTTACCAGATGGGTAAGAGATGTTTACTATAAAGATTTCATGAAGACCAAGAAGTTCAGAGCGACTGATAAGTGCATCGCCTGCGGTAAATGTGCTCGCATATGCCCGCTGTCAAATATAACGATCGTTGATAACAGGCCGTCATGGGGAAAGAACTGTACGCACTGCATGGCTTGTATCAACCAGTGCCCCAAGGATGCGATCGAATACGGCAAAGGTTCAGAAGGCAAACCCAGATACAAGGGACCCGAAGCAAATCTCTGATGACTTATTTTGTAATTCAGGCTCGTATATCTGCTCAGGCTAATATATAATGTATTAAGTTCTTTGATGAATCCTGAATAAATGAGATTTCCTGTATGACGATAAACGAATTCATCAGTGATAATTTTGTTATGATCTATGAGCTTGGCGGGCTTGTGATCCTCTTGTTTGTGGGCGCTCATATATCCTTCAGCATGAAGCGCAAGACTCTTGTCGCCATAGGACTCATGTTAATTGAACTCGTCTGTTATATAGCAGAACGCTGGACTCAGACATTATCTTCCTATACTGTCTTAAGACCGATCCTTACTGCGACATTATATTCGGTATATCCGGCTATAATCATCGTGATGATGGTGCTTACATCAACTAATATCAACAAGAAGCTGTTCGCGCTTCTTTTGATACCGGAAGCTGTCTGTGTTCCCATATTCTATACGTCGCAGTGGACGCATATTGTTTTCTATTATCATGAATCCAATCACTATGCTGGCGGGTTTTTGAGCTATCTTCCGTATAATCTTTTCATATTCTATGTAATCGTTTTCCTGATCCATAATCTTGTTTTCCTTAAGCATTCTTCAAGAGTAAGCAAGGTCGTGGCTGCTTATATTACGCTCGGACCTCTTATAGGCGCTCTGATCATAATGGCTCTTGATATCGATAAGGACTACAGCGCATTATTTACATCAGGAACGCTTTTGTATTTCACATATCTCTATATCCATATGGCCAAGATCGATCCTCTGACGAACCTGCTTAACCGTCAAAGTTACTATCAGGATATTGAGGTGGATGAGAAATACATAACAGGTGTTGTATCCATCGATATGAATGACCTTAAGTATCTTAATGATACTTTCGGACATGAATCAGGTGACAATGCGTTAAAGACCGTCGCGGAAACTATACGTGCGAACAGTGGCCGCAATTCCACGGTCTACCGTGTCGGAGGCGATGAGTTCATGATCTTTTATATAGGTGCTGGAGAAGACATGATACGAAAAGCCATAGAGAATATAAGATGTGAGATGAATAAGACTGAATATGTATGTGCTTACGGCTACGCTATGGTTACAGAAGGAAAGACCATTACTGAATCCATAAAGATCTCAGATCAGCGTATGTACTTGGACAAAGCTGAGCTTAAGAAGATCCGTAATCTCAATGCGGCGATAAGACCATAAAGCCTGATTTTCCGCGAAAATTATTCATCCTGCCCATTAAATATCAGTTGCGTTAATGCCTCGCTAATATATAATACTTAGGACATTTTGAAAGAGGCATATCATGATCTATTTCGATAACAGTGCAACCACCTTTGTATCAGAAGCAGTAAGAGCAAAGATGATCGAGCTTACGGAAGATACGGTTTCAGCGAATCCCGGAGCTCTGCATAAACTTGGCAATAAGGCCATGGAAACATACGAAGGCATCAGAAGAGAGACAGCAGGACTTCTTGGCGCTAAGCCTGAAGAGATCTTTTTTACGTCCTGTGCCACAGAAAGTGCCAACACTGCTATCAAGGGATACATGAGCCGTAACAGGAGAACGGGAAATGCCGTTATCTCCACAAAGACTGAACACAAGGCCACTTTGGAATGTCTTGAATATCTTGCCAGAAAGGGTTATGAGATCCGTTATGTCAAAGTCGGCATGGACGGAAAACCTGTCGAGGCAAGTCTCGTTGAAGAGCTTAACAAAGGTGATGTGGCATTGGCATGCTTCACACTTGTAAATAACGAGACAGGAGCTGTCCTTCCGTTTGAGGATATTTCGAGAACCATCAGGTCAGTTTCTCCTTCAACAGCTATCTATCTTGACTGCGTACAGGCGTTAGGAAAGATGCCGATAGATCTTTCAAAACTCGGTGCGGATATGTGTTCTTTCTCAGGACACAAGATCCACTCTGTTAAAGGCAATGGTGTCCTTTATATCAAAAAAGGCGTAAAGGTCGATCCTCTGATACTCGGAGGCGGACAGCAGGACGGTATGCGCTCAGGAACACAGAGTCCTGTGCTTGCTGGTGCTTTCCTTGCAGCTTTGAAGGAAGTTTCCGAAGGAATTGAGGAGGCCCGCGAAAAGGCCTGCGAGATCAACAGTTATCTCAGGAAAGAATTATCAGAAAGGGGAGCCAAGATCCTTTCACCTGATGATGCACTTCCTTATGTCCTCAATGTCTCTTTCGAAGGTTTTGAATCAGAGACGATGCTTCATTGCCTCGAGATCTACGATATTTATGTATCGACCGTTTCCGCATGTTCAGCCAAGCAGAAGAAGGTGTCTTACGTGCTTCTTGAGATGGGCGTTGACAGGAAAACGGCTGCAAATGCTGTAAGACTCAGCTTCTCCAGATATAATACGATGGATGAAGCAAAGGAATTCATCACACATGTTGATGAGATCTATGATCAATTTCTGGTGAGATAAGGAGACAGATATGGCTAATGTCCTTTTGGCAAGAATGGGTGAGATAACTCTTAAAGGCCTTAACAGAGGTTCTTTTGAGATCCAGCTCAAGATGAATCTTAAGTACAGACTTAAAAAGTTCGGTGATCTTAAGATCTATCAGAGCCAGAGCAGGATCTGGATCGAACCCAAGGAGGAGGATAACCCGAACTTCCAGAGCATGGCTGCTGCAGAAGACATAATGAAGGCTGTCTGCCAGGTTTTCGGTATTGTATCCGTAAGCCTTGCCAGAAAATTTGAAGGTGACTTCGAATCAGTTAAGGAGAATGCATTCATTTGCGTTGATGAACTTCTTGCCCGTAATCCTGACCTTAAGACATTTAAGGTCGAGAGCAAGCGCGGCAACAAGACATTCCCGATGACATCTCCTGAGATCTGTGAGGAACTCGGCTACCAGATCCTTCAGAAGTATCCTGAACTTACCGTAAAGGTTAAGAATCCTGACTTTATCCTTAATGTCGAGATACGCGAATCCAATTACATCTATTCAGGTAAGATGATGGCCCACAGAGGTCTTCCTGTCGGAACTTGTGCAAAGGGTATGCTCCTTTTATCAGGCGGTATCGACAGTCCTGTTGCAGGTTTCATGATGGCTTCCCGCGGAATGCCTCTCGATGCCGTATATTTCCATTCTTATCCTTATACGAGCGATCTTGCCAAGCAGAAGGTAATCGATCTTGCTAAGATCGTTTCCGGCTATTCAGGCCGCATGACACTTCATATCGTTAATTTCACCCAGATCCAGCTGGATCTTTACAAGCATTCGCCTCAGGATATGCTTACAGTTACAATGCGCCGTGTTATGCTCCAGATCGCAGAGCGTCTTGCGCAGAAGAATGACTGCAAGTGTCTTATCACGGGTGAGAGCTTAGGACAGGTCGCATCGCAGACCATGGAAGCTATTGCCGCTACCAATGAAGTGGTTAAGATGCCGATCTTAAGACCTCTTATCGGTATGGACAAGCAGGCAACATGTGATATCTCAAGAGATATCGGTGCTTTTGAGACTTCGATTCTTCCTTACGAAGACTGCTGCACTGTATTTGTTGCAAAGCATCCCAAGACACATCCTCATCCTGAGGATATAATCGAGGCGGAGAAAGACCTTGATATCGAATCGCTTGTTGAAGCAGGTGTATTGGGAACAGAAGATATTGTTATCAATCCTTTCGATTAATATCGAAAAGGAGAAGGGAAGGCAGTTTTGAGAATCGGAAAATTAACAGACGAGCAGCTTGAATCTCTTGTCCTGTCGAGGCTGCCCCAATTATCCAGCAAGACATTATCCGGTGCCGGAATCGGTGCTGACTGTGCATGGCTCAAGACCGGTGAGAATCTTCTCGTTACTTCATCTGATCCTATCACCGCCGGAGGAAGCGAATCCGGTACTCTAGCTATTCATGTATCATGTAACGACATTGCCGCCTGCGGCATACAGCCTACCGGTATCCTCATTGTTATAATCGCACCGCCTTCGGCAACAGAGGATGAGATCGTATCTATTGTCGACCAGGCGAGCCGTGAGGCAGGTAAACTCGGTGTTGATATCGTTGGTGGTCATACGGAAGTCTCTGACTGTGTGAACAGATTTGTGGTCATATCGACTGCTTTTGGCGTTGTCGAAAAGGGCACACCTGTTCCTTTGGGACATGCAAAGCCCGGTGACAAGCTGATCATTACTAAGACTGCCGCCATTGAAGGCAGCTTTATTGCAGCCAATGAGCATAGTGATAAGCTCGCAGGAAAGATCCCGGATGAATATATTGAAGAGGCCAAGACCTATGGCGAACTGATCTCCGTTGTTAAGGAGGGCACCATTCTGGGACCTTTGCCTTCATCTGATACTTCATCTACATTTGAAGGATTCCCGAGATCCTGCGTTAATCTTATGCACGATGTAACCGAGGGCGGAGTAGAGGGTGCTGCTTTTGAAATGGCAGACTTCTCGAAGACAGGTGTTACGCTCGATCAGCGCCTGGTTCCTTTTACTGATTGCTCAAAGGCCATTTGTGATGCTCTTAAGCTCGATCCTTTCAGGCTTATATCTTCAGGCGCGCTCATGATCGCATCACCTGAACCTGAGAAGGTCATAAAGGCTTTGGAGGAGCAGGGAGTAAGAGCTACTGTGATCGGTGAATTCACTGAAGCCTCTGAAGGCGCCAAGACAATAGGTCTTGATGGCATTACCAGACCCATGCCGGCACCTTCTGCAGATGAGATATACAAGATCTGAATAATCTCAGGTGATTTTTTACCGAAAAACCATGCTGAAACATAGATAAAATCTATGCACGAAATACACTTCTTTATATCCTTTTTCGGCTTGATTGAACTTGACCCTTATAATAAAATATTACGCGTTGATTACTACCCCTTGAAGGAGGATTATATATGTACGACCACATTAAGGCTGAGGATTCTGAAGTCTATTCTGCAATAATGCAGGAAATCGGACGTCAGAGAAACAAGATCGAGCTTATCGCATCTGAGAACATGGTTTCCGAGGCAGTTCTTGAAGCTGCAGGTTCACCTCTTACAAACAAGTATGCAGAGGGTTACCCGGGAAAGCGTTATTACGGCGGATGTGAGTATGTGGATATCGTTGAGCAGCTCGCTATCGACAGAGCAAAGCAGCTTTTCGGCGCAGAGCATGTAAATGTACAGCCTCATTCAGGCGCTCAGGCTAATACAGCCGTATATTTTGCTATTCTTGAACCCGGTGATACTATTCTCGGTCTTGACCTTTCACACGGTGGTCACCTTACACACGGTATGAAGATCAACGTATCCGGAAGAACATATCATTCCGAGTTCTATCAGGTTGATGAGAAGACACAGATGCTCGATTATGATGCAATCCGTGCAAAGGCACTCGAGTGCAAGCCTAAGGTTATCGTAGCAGGTGCTTCCGCATATCCTAGGATCATTGACTTCAAGAAGTTCAGAGAGATCGCAGACGAAGTTGGCGCATACCTCTTTGTAGATATGGCTCACATCGCAGGCCTCGTTGCTGCAGGACTTCACCCTAATCCGGTTCCGTATGCAGACTTCGTAACTACAACAACACATAAGACACTTAGAGGTCCCCGTGGCGGTATCATCATGTGCAAGGAAGAATACGCTAAGAAGATCAATTCTGCAGTATTCCCCGGCCAGCAGGGCGGCCCTCTCATGCACATCATCGCTGCTAAGGCTGTTGCTTTCAAGGAAGCTCTTTCACCTGAATTTAGAAGCTATGCAGAGCAGATCGTTAAGAATGCAAAGGCTATGAGCGAAGCACTCCTTGCTAGAGGCGTAAACCTCGTTTCAGGCGGTACAGATAACCACCTCATGCTCATTGACTTGAGAGGTACAGGCGTTACAGGTGCTTTGCTCCAGGAGCGTCTTGATGATGTAAACATCACAGCAAATAAGAATACTATTCCTTTCGATCCTGAGAAGCCGACAGTAACATCCGGCGTACGTATCGGTACACCTGCTGCTACAACAAGAGGATTCAAGGAAGAGGACTTCATCGAAGTTGCAAACATCATTGCTGACTGCATCTTCGATTACGATAATAAGAAGGAAGAATCTATCAAGAGAGTTAAGGCTCTCACAGATAAGTATCCCGTATATCCTGATATCGTTTGATCAGCTTTGGGCTAATACCCCGGGCGTAGGAGTTTATGGATAATAAACCGCTTGCTTACAGAATGTCTCCCATGACTCTTGATGAGTATGCGGGGCAGGAGCATATTATCGGAAAAGGTAAGATGCTCAGACGAATGATCGAGGCAGACCGTCTGTCCTCGATTATTTTGTTCGGTCCTCCGGGAGTCGGCAAGACGGCTCTTGCCCGTGTTATTGCCAATACGACAAGTTCCAGGTTCGAACAGCTGAATGCGGTTACTGCAGGCGTGTCCGACATTAAGAAGATAGTGTCGGATGCGGCTAATCCGCTGCTGTCTGAAGGTCGTAAGACGGTTCTCTTTATTGATGAGATCCACAGATTCAATAAGCTCCAGCAGGATGCGCTTTTGCCGTATGTAGAGGACGGCACGGTCGTATTGATCGGCGCGACGACTGAGAATCCTTTCTTCGAAGTAAATAAAGCTCTCGTATCAAGATCTACAGTTTGCCAGTTAAAGCCTCTTGAGGCAGGTGATATCGTAAAGGTACTTAAGAACGCGCTTAATGATAAAGAACGCGGCTTTGGTTCGATGGATATCAAGATCTCGGACGGAACGCTTCTTAAGATCGCAGAGACATCTAACGGCGATGCCAGATCATCCCTTAACAGCCTTGAACTAGCAGTAATTACCACCCCGCCTTCGGCAGACGGCTCTATTGTCATTACTGACGAGGTTATGAAGGAGTGCATCCAGACAAGGACCGTTCTTTTCGATAAGGATGGCGAATACCATTACGACAATATCAGTGCCATGATCAAGTCCATGAGAGGTTCTGATCCTGATGCAGCTGTCCTGTATCTTGCCAGAGCGCTTGCTGCAGGTGAAGATATCGAATTCCTTGCCAGGAGGATCATGATCTGTGCTGCTGAAGATGTCGGCATGGCTAATCCCAATGCTCTTCTTGTAGCTGTAGCCGCTTATGAATGTGCCAGGGCAGTCGGTATGCCTGAAGCAAGGATACCTTTGGCCGAAGCTGCCGTAACTGTGGCTACTTCACCTAAGTCTAATGCGTCTTATCTTGCGATCGATGCGGCTCTTCACGACGTTAACACATCCGATACGGGTGTTGTCCCGATGCATCTGCGTAATGCGCCTGCCAAGGGCATGGAAGACCTTGGTTATCATGTCGGTTACAAGTATCCGCACGATTTCCCGGGACATGTTACCAGACAGCAGTACATGACAGATAAGACTATCGATAAGAAATACTATGAACCTACGGATATCGGATACGAACGCAAGGTGAAGGAATACCTTGATTACGTTAAGAAGATGACCGGTCAGGAGGAATAATATGAGAAAAGCTTTTGCACTGATCATCTCATTGGTGCTTATATTTGTTTGTGTTCCCGGATGTTCGAAGAAGATCAAGGATATCGACAAGCCGGAAGAGCCTGTTACGTTGGAACAGGTTAATACAGATGGACGTTATGTTGCCAGGGCTTACCTCGAATCGATCTTTTCAAATAACAGAGAGCTCTTTGTAAGATGCTATCTCGACGGTTTTATCGACAGGATCGAGAAGAAGTCTGGCAAGAATGTATTTGAAGAGTACAAGACATCGCTTACGAGCATCAGTGCTACTGTTACAGGTACGGCATTTAACGATTACAGGGAGTATACAGTTGAGAACGGATTTGATGCGGCCAGCATGCGTTCGGGAATCAGCTTTCTGACCGGTTTAAACTACTCGGATATTGAGCAGATACAGCTCCAGAAGATAACCGTATTCTTTAAGAACGGTGAAGAGACTGCTAACTCCGATTTCTATTATGTTGTCTATAAGACAGGCGGCAAGTGGTACATGCTTGAGTCTTATGACGGAAAGATGAAGTTCTGATCTATGCGTTTATGTGTTCAGGTTGTTAAGCAGGCTTCTGTTGATATAGAAGGCGTCAGAAAAGCGTCTATAGGACGCGGTATGCTCGTTCTTCTTGGAGTAGGCAAGGACGATGATGAAGCTGTTGCTGATAAGATGATCGCCAAGCTCTTAAAGCTCCGCATATTTGAGGATGAAAACGGAAAGACCAACTTAAGCCTGTCTGACATTGAAGGGGAGATGCTCCTCGTATCCCAGTTTACTTTATATGCGGACTGCAAGCACGGAAACAGGCCTTCTTTTACTGACAGCATGCCTCCTCAGAGAGCTGAAGAGCTCTACGATTATGTTGCCGAAAAGATCAGACCGCAGGTGAAGAGCTTAGGTCTTGGCGTTTTTGGCGCTGATATGCAGGTCAGCCTTATCAATGACGGTCCTTTTACTGTAATTCTTGATTCTGCGGCCATTTAACGCTTATTTATCTTATTTGAGCCTAAATTATCACTATTTTGAAATATTTATATATTTATTATTTGTTAAAATGCTAGGTAGTGATAAAATATCATGACTAAAAATATCTTTTTTTTAGGAGATTTTTAATGGCTAATTCTAAGAACGGCAATTACGGCGGTGATTCAAGAGAAGTCTTGAGTTGTTCTTTCTGCGGTAAATCCGAATATGAGGTACCCAGACTTTTCTCGGGAGTTAACTGCTATATCTGCATTGATTGCATCCGTACAGCATACGGAATCGTTGCAGAGGAAGAGAAGGTCAACAAGAAGCGCAAGATGCGCAGCATCAAGCCTAAGAAGCTCGTAACTCCTCATGAGATCAAGGAGAAGCTCGACTGGTACGTAATCGGTCAGGATGAAGCTAAGATCGCTCTTTCTGTTGCTGTTTACAACCACTATAAGAGAGTTTATTCAGATCTTCCCGCTGATGACACGGAGATCTCCAAGAGTAATATTCTCCTGCTCGGACCGACAGGTTCCGGTAAGACTCTCCTTGCACAGACTCTTGCAAGGATCCTCAATGTCCCCTTTGCAGTAGCTGATGCCACAAGCCTTACACAGGCAGGTTATGTCGGTGAAGACGTTGAGAATATCCTCTTGAAGCTCATCATCGCAGCTGATTATGATATTGAGCGTGCTCAGACCGGCATCGTATATATCGACGAGATCGATAAGATCACCAAGAAGTCTGAGAATGTCTCTATTACACGTGATGTAAGCGGTGAAGGCGTTCAGCAGGCACTTCTTAAGATCCTTGAGAGCACGATCGCTAATGTTCCTCCCAAGGGCGGAAGAAAGCATCCTAATGAAGAGTGCATCAAGATCGATACGACTAATATCCTCTTCATCGTCGGCGGTGCATTTGACGGCCTCGATGAGATCATTGCACAGCGTGTTGAGCAGAAGCAGTATGGTTTTGGTGCTGAGGTACAGTCCAAGAAAGACCGTAACAGCGGCTTCTATTTCCACGATGTAAAGCCTGACGATCTTATGAAGTTCGGTCTTATTCCTGAATTCATCGGACGTCTTCCTGTTACAGTCGCACTTGATAAACTTGATGCAGATGCACTTGTTAAAGTTCTTACAGAACCTAAGAATGCGATCATCAAGCAGTATCAGAAGATGCTTAAGATGGACGATGTTGATCTTATTTTCGAGCAGGATGCTATCAGAGCTATTGCAGACAGGGCAATTGAGCAGAACACCGGTGCAAGAGGATTGAGATCCATCATCGAAAGTGCAATGAGAGATGTCATGTATAACATTCCTTCCGAGAAGGATGTTAAGGAGTGCATCATCAAGAAAGAGACCATCGTTGACGGTAAACAGCCTGTTCTCATTTATAAGAACGGAACTCAGGAAAAAGGATTCGGTGAATCATCTGCTACAGGAACTGCATTGGGTGTCAGCTGAACAGAAGAACAAACAAAATCATTAATTACGAGGAGGGAATAAGCAATGGCAGAATCATATAATCTTTGTCTGGATATCGGCGGAACCAAGGTGCTTGGAGTTGTCTTTAATTCCAAGAAAGAAATCGTCTACAGACTTAAAAAGAAGACCAAGGCCGGCGGAGATTCTTCAGAGAATGTTGAAGAAGTTATCATCAACGTCGTAAAAGAGCTTATCAACACCTCCGGTATTAAGAAGAGCGATATTCACGCTATAGCTGCCGGTGCGCCCGGCGTTATCAACCAGGAGACAGGCGTAGTTCTTTTCTCGCCCAATCTTCCCTGGAGAAATTACAACATCAGAAAGCCCATTGAGGACGAATTCGGTTGCCCCTTCTATATCGGCAACGATGTAAATGTCGGCGTCTTGGGTGAGTATAAATTCGGTGCTGCTAAGGGCTACAAGAATGTCGTAGGTCTTTTCGTTGGAACAGGAATGGGCGGTGGTCTTATTCTTAATGGTGAGCTTTTCACCGGCAATAAGTTCAAGGCTGCAGAATATGGCCACATGATCCTTGATCCCGAAGGCCCTTTGTGCAATTGCGGACAGAGAGGCTGTCTTGAAGCTTTCTCAAGCAAACAGGGAATGTCTTCATATATCAGACAGCAGGTATCTAGAGGCAGAAAGTCTTCCATGGCTGAAGCAGTCGAGAATGGCGTCTTCAAGTCAAAGGCACTTAAGAATGCTCTTGCAGACGGCGATGCTGTTGCACTTGAAGCCGTGAACCGCGCATGTCATTATCTGGCAATCGCTTCCGGCAATCTCGTTAATACATTCAGCCCGGATATCGTAGTATATGGCGGCGGAGTTATCGAAGCAGTAGGTGACATCTTCATCGAGAAGATCTTGTCTGAAGTAGACAGATACTGCATGCCTTCGATCAGAGAAACAGTTGAATTCAAGAAAGCTGCATTAGGAGATGATTCCATTCTCTATGGTGCTCTTTCTATGATTAAGAAGTAAGAGAGAGGATATCAGATTTAATTATGGCAAGAATTGATTCTATCAGTAAAGCTTTTGATCCGAATGAAGCAGAAAACAGGCTTTACGGTAAGTGGATGAGCAGTGGTTACTTTAAGCCCAAGGCAGGCAAGACAGGAAAGAAGTTTTCCATCGTTATGCCTCCGCCGAACATTACGGGTCAGCTCCATATGGGCCACGCTCTGGATAATACACTCCAGGATACCCTCACAAGATATAAGAGAATGGCAGGCTATGAGACTCTCTGGGTTCCGGGTACTGACCATGCTTCTATTGCTACTGAAGCAAAGATCGTTGAGCAGATGCGTAAGGAAGGCATCACGAAGGATGACTTAGGCCGTGACAAGTTTCTTGAGAGAGCATGGGCATGGAAAGAGCAGTATGGCGGAAGGATCGTCGAGCAGCTTAAGAAGATCGGTTCTTCATGTGACTGGGATCATGAGCGTTTCACGATGGATGAGGGATGCTCTGATGCAGTTAAGGAAGTTTTCGTTAAGTACTATAACCAGGGCTTGATCTACAGAGGTGAGAGGATCATCAACTGGTGTCCTCATTGCCTTACATCAATCTCCAATGCTGAGGTTGATTATGCTGATCAGGCTGGCCACTTCTGGCATTTAAGATATCCTTTTGAGGATGGTTCAGGTTATATCGATCTTGCTACTACAAGACCTGAGACTCTCCTTGGAGATACAGCTGTTGCTGTTAACCCTAAGGATGAGCGTTATAAGGATGTTGTCGGCAAGATGCTCATTCTGCCTCTTGTCGGTCGTAAGATCCCTGTAATTGCAGATGATTATGTTGATATCGAATTCGGTACCGGTGCAGTAAAGATCACTCCTGCTCATGACCCTAACGACTTCGAGGTCGGTCAGCGTCATGGTCTTGAAGTAATCACTGTTCTTACTCCCGATGCAAAGATCACTGAAGACTATCCCAAGTATGCTGGTATGGACAGATACGAAGCTCGTGAAGCTATCGTAAAGGATCTTGAAGAGGGCGGATTCCTCACTGAGATCGAGGACTATTCACACAATGTCGGTACTTGCTACAGATGCGGTACTACAATTGAGCCCCGTGTATCTCTCCAGTGGTTCGTTAAGATGGAGGAACTTGCAAAGCCTGCCATCGAGGCTGTAAGAAACGGTTCTATCAGATTCGTTCCTGAAAGATTCTCCAAGAACTACTTCAACTGGATGGAAGATATCAGAGACTGGTGTATCTCACGTCAGCTCTGGTGGGGTCACAGGATCCCTGCATTCTACTGTGATGATTGCGGTGAACTCGTAGTTACCAAGGAAGATTCCTGCAAGTGCCCTAAGTGCGGCAAGGAGATGCGTCAGGATCCTGATACTCTTGATACATGGTTCTCATCTGCTCTCTGGCCGTTCTCCACACTGGGCTGGCCTAATGAGACAGAAGATCTTGCTAAGTTCTATCCTACAGATACGCTCGTAACAGGTTACGACATCATCACATTCTGGGTTTCCAGAATGATCGTAGCAGGTCTTGCTCATAAGAAAGATGTTCCTTTCCGTGATGTTCTTATTCATGGTCTTGTAAGAGACTCACAGGGCAGAAAGATGAGTAAGTCTTTGGGCAACGGTATCGATCCTCTCGAAGTAATCGAACAGAACGGTTGTGATGCTTTAAGATTTGCACTTGTTACAGGTAACGCTCCAGGTAATGACCAGAGATTCCAGGAAGATAAGATCCTCATGGGACGTAATCTTTCCAACAAGATCTGGAATGCCATGAGATTCGTTGTAATGAATACAGATGATGATTTCACACCTGATAAGGCTGATGAATCTCTCTTTACAACTGAAGATAAGTGGATCCTTTCTGAACTCCATGATCTTATCGCTGAAGCTACAGTCAACATCGACAGCTATGAGTTCGGTGTTGCTTTGAGCAAGATCGTAGACTTCCTTTGGGATAACTTCTGCGACTGGTATATCGAGATCACAAAGAGCAGACTTTACGATAAGGACTGCAAGACTAGAGATAATGCAATCTATCTTTTGAACTATGTCCTTGGTGAGGCAATGAAGCTCCTGCATCCTTTCATGCCTTTCATTACTGAAGAGGTATACTCCAACCTTGTTGTAGCAAATAAGGCTGAGTCCATCATGATCGCTGACTGGCCTGAAGCTTCCGACGTATTGTCCAGCGAAGAAGATGCTGAGATGATGAACACTATGATCGATGCTATCAGAGGTATCCGTGCTGTCCGTAAGAATATGGACGTTGCACCTTCCAGAAAGGCTCATATCATTGTCGTTACTTCATCTGATAAGATCGCAGATATGTTCACTCAGGGCGAGGGATTCCTTGAAAGACTTGCTTCCGTAAGCAGCCTTGAGACCAGAACTACTAAGGAAGGTATTCCTTCAACTGCCGTACAGGCTGTATTTGGCGGCGGTGAGATCTACATTCCTTTGGAAGATCTTATTGATATTGCTAAAGAGCTTGAGCGACTTGATAAGGAGAAGACAAAACTTGATGGTGAGATCAAGCGTCTTAACGGCAAGCTCTCCAATGAATCGTTTGTAAGCAAGGCTCCCGCTGCAGTTGTTGAGCAGGAGAGAGCAAAGCTTGCGAAATATGAAGAAATGTATGCTAATCTTTCGGATAGAATAGAGGTTTTGAGTAAATAAAGAAGGAGGAGTTGTTATGAATAACGAACTCGAGAACAAAGAACTTATTGAAAAGCTGCCCAAAGAAGGTGTGCATTGCTATCCTGCAAATCCTTCGAAGATCACACGTAACAGGATCGTTTCTGTAATCTTCTTCATAATCGGTTTATTCCTTTTAGGTATAGGATTTCTTAAGGTCAATGACAATTACATCATCAAGATCGGCCTTTTGGTTGTCGGATGTCTTTCCGCTCTTATCAGCCTTCTTGTTTTTGCTCAGTCTTTCCTTATCGCAAAGTTCCGTGTAGCTGTTGATTACAACGAGAAGAATGTCGTACTCAGATACCGTTACAGCAAGATCGCAATTCCTTTCGAGAACTTCGACGGAAGAGATGGTGCACCTGATCAGGCAGAGGCTCTTATTGATAAGAATTTCAAGAAGGATGCAACATACTATCTTGTACTTGATGACGTTTTCGAAGATGCTTGCTATCAGACATCTTCAACAGATCTTGAATCAGTTGATGACTTTAAGCAGCTTCGTGAAGAGTGCTTTGCAATCGCTGAAGCATACGGTGCAAGGAACAGCAAGGACAAGGTTAAGTTCTACTATGAGAAGGACGAAGCTGATACAGGTTCTACTGACATCGATGCTGTAATCGAAGAGACCAAGGCTGAGAAGAAGGCAGATGAAGAAGCTGAGGCTAAGAAGAGAGCTGAAGAGCAGGCTGCAAATGAAGCTGCTGAAGCTGCCAAGGAAGAATCTGCAGACGAAGAAAAGTCAGAAGAATAATTCGTATTTTAATGTGTTTTACTTTAAAGGGCCGGTTATTTGAACCGGCCCTTAATCATTCATTATTTAAATATCTTTCAGAAGTTCTTTTTTCTCTGCTGCGGTCAGATAACGCCATTTTCCGGTCTCAAGATCTCCCAGCTCGATATTCATGAACCTGATCCTTTTAAGTCTTGTGACTTTATATCCCAGATACTCGCACATGCGGCGGATCTGGCGGTTCAATCCCTGGTGAAGGATTATCTTAAAACTCTTTTCACCGCAGGGCTTGAGCTTGCAGGGAAGAGTAAGCTGTCCCAATACAGGAACACCCTTTTCCATTGAACGGACAAAATCCTTGTCGTACGGACGGTTTACCGTTACGAGATACTCTTTTTCGTGACCATTCTCGGCACGGAGCAACTTGTTAACGATGGAACCGTCATTGGTAAGAAGGATCAGACCTGATGAATTCTTATCAAGACGTCCTACAGGGAAGATCCGTTCGCTGTAGCCGATATAGTCGATTATGTTAGAAGGATCCCTTTTATCTGTTGTACAGGTTACGCCCAAAGGTTTATTAAAGGCTATATAGATCATGTCGTCGTCAGGCGTGATCTTCCTGCCGTTTACAAGAACCACATCTTCCTCATTAACTTTGGTTCCCTGAACAGCAACTTCACCGTTGACAGTTACTTTGCCGTTCTCAATAAGAGTATCGGCTTCGCGGCGTGAGCAAAGTCCTGATGACGCGATATATTTGTTGAGTCTTATGCCTTCAGAATCAGTCCCAGACATCCGGAACCTCTGCCTTGGTCAAAGTGAAGGTGAATGTGGAACCTTCCTCATACTTACTGTTAACAGTGATTGTCTCACCCATGTAGGTAAGAAGCTCCTTGGCGATGGAAAGACCTAAGCCGGAACCCTTCTTACCACGTGCTCTGTCAGCTTTGAAGAATCTGTCGAAGATATGACCGATATCGTATTCGTGGATGCCTTGGCCTGTGTCAGCGACAGAGATATAGACCTTCTTCTCGGCCTCGATATAGTCTGTCAGGATAGTGATGCTCTTTCCTGCAGGAGTATATTTCTTTGCATTATCCAGAAGGATGACGAGGATCTGCTCAACACGGTCAGGGTTACCCATAACGGTCGGAAGTTCACCATAATTGTTCTGTACGGAGAACTTGATGCCTGACTCCTTCATGATAGGCTTGAATCTGATCTCGATACTTGAGATAAGGTTATTAATATTAAAGGGGAACGTCTTGAAGGCGAGCGTTCTGGACTGTAGTTTGGAGAGCTCCAACATGTCGTCGATAAGACGTGACAGTCTCATTGTCTCGTTTAAGATGATCTGGTAATAACGCTGACGGTCAGCTTCCTTCTTTACCATTCCGTCAGAAAGAGGTTCGATAAGACCTCTCAGAGTCTGAAGCGGAGTTCTGAGCTCGTGAGAGATGTTTGCAACATAGTCCTGACGGAAACGTTCATTCTTCTGTTCTTCGAAGATATCACGGAAGAATCCCGTGGCACCTATGATCTTTTCCGGATCTGTTGAATCGTACTTAGGAATAATTGTGCACTGGTAAGCATAGTCTCTGTTATCGATCTGTCTTGTCTTTGTCTCACCTGTGGCAATACAGTCTTCAAAGTCTGCCCAGACCTCATCGAAAGGAATGAGCTGGAGACGCTCGGTGAACATGTTGTTCTTTTCGGCACGATCGAAAAGCTTATGTATGGCTTTATTAGTGGTAACCGGTACAGAATAACTGTCGACTACGACGATACCGTCAGAAATAATATCGAAAATATCCTGCAGCTGGTTACGTTCTGCAGTAAGGTCGCTGATTGATTTGGAGAGCTTGTCAGCAAGGTAATTGAAGGACTGACCGAGCTCACCGATCTCACCCTTATGTGTCTCATCGGCTCTGGCATTGAAGTTTCCTTTACCGTATTCCATAGCGACTTCGTTGATCTTCTGGATAGGGAGAACCATTCGGCTGACGAATGCATATGCAGGAACGAGCATGGCGCAAGCTGCCATCAAAGTCGAGAGAAGAAGTATATTGAGATATTTGACGATAAGATCGTTATATCCATTCAGATAAGAAAGGGAATAGAGATAATACGGATTTCCATCAATAATTACGGGGATCCTTGATACGATGATCATGTCCTCGACTTTAAGTGTATCGTCAATATAGAACTCCATTCCGTTGCTCTCTTCATAATTAAGTTGGTTGAGAAGAGGCAGGAAGACAGTCGTATCGCTTGCTTTGAGATTTCTGTTCTCTATACTTGTGCTGTTCAATATCTCACCGTTCATGTTGACAAGATAGTAATCATGACCGGATGCGTAACTGGTGTTGAAGAACAAAAGCCTGAAATCTACATTATCGAAATACTCAGGATGAGCAGTGAAGATGTCTTTGTATTTGTAATCCTGTTTGGTCGCGTTCTCAACTTCAATTCTCAGAGTTGTCATCCTTCCGGCAACAATAAAAGCTATCGTCGCAAGAATGGCCGAAGCCACGAGTGACAAGACGACAAGAGACATTGTTCGCTTAAGAAGCGTACTTTGGAACATTATGAGACCTCGAACTTATAACCGATACCGTATATAGTCTGGATAGCCCAAGGAGCATTATCGTAGGTTATCTTCTGTCTGATCCTCTTGATGTGTGTATCAACGGTTCTGGAATCACCATTGTAATCCACGCCCCAGACAGCTTCCAGAATCTGGTCACGTCCGAATACCTGACCGGGGTGAGAAGCTAGGAGATAAAGGATCTCAACTTCCTTAGGAGTGCAGGGAACGCTTTCTCCATTGGATTTTACGGCGTAGTTATTAAGATTGATCTCAAGTCCTTCAAATGTAAGAACAGAAGAGGGCTTGGGTGTATCGCCAAAACGGCGGAGAACGGCTTTAACTCTGGCAATAACCTCACGGGGAGAGAAGGGCTTGACGATATAGTCATCCGCACCAAGTTCAAGACCAACGATCTTGTCGATCTCTTCACCCTTTGCTGTAAGCATGATAATAGGTGTAGCCATGGTCTTTCTAAGCTCGCGGCATACATCAAGACCGCTCATTTCAGGCATCATTACATCAAGAAGAATGAGGTCAGGCTTGGTTGCCTGAGCCATTTCAAGTGATTCCCTGCCGTCATAGGCATCGGAATGTGTGAAATTATCATTGTCGAGATATAAGCCTAAAGATTCGTGAACGACCGGATCGTCGTCACATATTAAGATATTAGGTGCTAAAGCCATATATAGATCCCCCGTAATAATGTATTTATTATATTATTCTTTTTGTTTCTTGTGCAAACAGATTTGGTAAATCAAATATAATTATGAATTCAGTTGTTATTTTATCGAAATAAAGATAAAATTGGATAATACCTACTTAAGGGAGGGTAATTAAGTGAAAAAGTACACATTTAAGAAAGCTGTATCTGTTTTTATGACAGGTGCAATTATGCTTGGCTTTGCCGGCTGTCTTGATTTTGGAGGCAAGAAAGCAGTTCTTGAAGCTGCAGAAACATTTGCTTCCAATGTAGCTTCTGTTGATGCTGATGCTCTCATCGAGAATTCTTCTCTTGATGAAGATGATTCAACTATTTTAGATCTCTTGTCAGATGCTAATCTTTCAGATGATCAGAAGGCTTTCTGTGAAGCAATGCAGAAGACTATTGAATATGAGGTCGATCAGGAATCCCTGACTATAAAGAAGGGTGAAGCTTCTATCGATATCACATTCACAATTGCTGATTATGCTGCAGTTCTCAAAGAGAAGTATACAAAGGTCGATGAGCTTACAGCTGCAATTAAAAAGGCTGATACAAAAGAGATCAAGTTCACTGCAGAGTTCGTTAAGCAGGACAAGGAATGGGTTGTCGATAACCTTAACAGCAAGAAGTTTGCTAAGATCTTTGAATACAGATCTGCTGAGATCAAGCTTGGCCTTACACCTGATATGATCAAGGGCTTTATCGACAGGAATATGTGTGGTTTCTGGCTCGAAAAGGACGGCAAGATCACAGATCTTAACTACATTGAGTATAACTACTACTTCAAATCCGAGGCCCTTGAATACAAGGATCGCGGCACTAAGATCTACTTCGTTCTTTCCAAGGATGACAAGGCTGTATTTACAAGCCCTGAGGCTGTTTTCGGTGAGACAACCAATTATAAGTGCAAGGTAACTGAAGAGCAGCTTGGTCTCAAGAAGAATTCATATCTTGAGAAGGGTAACTATAAGCTGGATCTCTATATGAAGGCTGATGACGGTGATAAGCTCGTTGATTCTGTTTCAGTTACTGTTGATCAGTCACCTGCGAAGCAGAATACCAATGGCAAGCTCCCTGGTGAAGGCGATTTCTACAACTTCAGAAACGATGAATTTAAGAGCAATGTAATTGCATGCGGATGGCTTAACGTAGACAACACAAGAACTGATTCCAAGACATACAATACAAATGCAAAGAAGGTCGTTTTCACATTCTAGGTTGTTGATACATGCACATACGCTGTTGATTACAAGTATTACTATGCAGAGAAGGAAGATGCGGCTTCTCTCGAGGCAGCTCTTAAGACTCCTATCTACTCAGGATCAGCAGCTCCTAAGCAGTTTACAAATGGTAAATACATTGATCTTGAATATAGCTTCAATGGTCAGCCTAAGACCGGAACATATCTCTTCGTAGTTACGAAAGCCGGTACAAATACTATCGTTGCTTTAGGTTACTGCAGAGTCAAATAACTTACAGATTGACTGAAGAGAGTTTTTGATATAATAAGTCAAATAAGAGTGGCGCCCTTTCAAAGAGGGCGCCACTTAAATGTGAGGTATCAGTATTTTATTGCGTAATTATACAAAAACAATAACAGCACTTTTGCTTACAGTATGCATTGCCTTTTCGCTATGCGCCTGCGAGCCTGAAAAAGATAACGGTTCCAAAGCTCTTTGTGAGGCTTTCTGTGAAGATGTTAAGTCCGGTGATACTGCAAAACTCATGACATATCTTCAGGGAACGGATGTTACTGAAGAAGCTTTGAAGGAGATAATTGAACCGTCAGATCTTAATTCTGCCCAGCTTTATTACCTTAAGGCTATTAACAGCACCATAAGTTATACGGTTCAGGATCCTGTTGTTGATAAGCAGACGAAGACTGCTACTGTCTATCTGTCCTGGCGTGAAGCTGATTATTCTCAAGAGCCGGTTAGAAGTGCGGCTACCATTGCTGATTTTGATTCTGCAATGGCTAAGGTCGAGGATAAGACCATAACAATTCCCGTAACTGTTGACCTCAGCGGTGAAGCTCCCAAGATCCTGGATGCCAAGAAAGTCATTGATGCAGTCTATGCTTACACATCTGATGACAACCGCATCATGCCGGGCAAATTATCTGATTTCTATGTTGATGGAAGTCTTGTCCTTGCCCCCAATGGTGAGTATACGAATACCAAAGAAATCGGCATAAGGGTGAATTTCAAAGAAGATGTATTCAAATACAGATTCGTTCCGGGAATAGTCTATTCTGTAAAAAGAGATAACGACATCCTTTATGAATCCAAGGCTTTAGGCCTCGATAATGGTACTGTAAGACTGGATTTCAATTCTGAAGTGACAGAGCCGACATCTTTTAATGCTGACGGATTTCTCCTTCCGGGAGATTATACATTTACTGTCTATGACGATTCTGAGAATGAGATCGCCGAATTTAAATGCAAAGTAAATGCAGTTGAATTAAAGCAGGAGACATTCGCATTTAAGAAGTTCAAGAACGACTATTATCTTTCGCACCAGGTAAATGAGATCAAGGATAACAGTCTTAAGGAAATATCCTTCGCTGACAAGTCCGGCTGGTGGGATTATGACGGCACTTCCGTAGGAAAGAGTGCCTTTGCTTCCAATACAAAGACGCTTGGCTTCTCGCTTGCAGTAAATCCTGACAGTGAAACTGAACTTTTCTATGATTATTACTATTGTAAGGATGCTGATTTTAAGAATGTAAACAAGTCCAAGCCGGTATTCTCTTCATCATGCAAACCGACTATCTATGATGATCAGGCCTGCTATGACATCGACTATAAAGCGGATAAGTTCAATCCCGGATTCTATGGAGTCGTAGTTTACAGCGATTCATCGAAAAAGCACATTGTCCTTACGGCTGCATGTATGGTCGTTAAGGAAAAGAGCCAGGATGTTTTGGGAAAGAAGAAGTAATATTGCCGGCCAACCGTTCGCTCTGAGAGGATATATGGTTAATCAGAAGCATACCCGTATCTTTATAAGGTTCGCTGCAGCACTCCTGCTTGTGCCGCTCCTTTGCGGGATTACTTCCTGTTCCATGCTCAAGGACATTCATAACGGTAAGGAGCCGGGTAACTCTTCAACGGAAACAAAAGAGCCGTATGGCCGTGATCCTGATGCTTCATACGAATCCTTGGAGCCAACAGGATCTTATACTTCAGAGACTTTTGATAACAAAGCTGCTGATGCGGATTTTATTAAAAGTATTCTGGTTCATTCCGTCTGGTATGATGTGATTAGCGGCAATCCCGCTGATTATGACTCGATCTCTTCGGAAAAGGCGTTTGCTCTTAAGGGGGTCTTCTATTTTTCGGAACCTCTGACTGCGGTCTTTGAAGCAAGGCTTTGCAAGGACGGAGAGACGATTCTTAAGCGTGAAGTTAAGATCGACAGGGATGTGACCTGCGGATGTGATTTCAGCGCAGGACTGGAAGGACTTGGTACTTTTGATGCCGGCAGTTATACTGTTGTATTATTGTATGACGGCATTGAGGTCGCTAAGACTGACGTTATGAGGGTTGAGTAATATGTTTGTATCCGGCAACTGGAAAGATTATGAACTGCTATATGCTGGCGGTGGTGAGAAATATGAGCGTTGGGGAGACGTTATATTAAGGCGTCCCGATCCCCAGGCTGTCTGGCCGGTTATAAAAGACGGTAAAGAGACCTCAATGGATAGACTTGATAAGCCCCACGCTTACTATACGAGAAGTGACAAGGGCGGAGGCTCATGGACAAAGCTCAAGAGTTATCCTTCAACATGGAAGATAAAGTATGATTCGCTTGGCAAGGAGCTTACATTCATAATTGAACCTACGGCATTCAAGCATACGGGTCTTTTCCCGGAGCAGTCCTCTAACTGGGACTTCTGCGGTGATCTGATCGAAAAGGCCAAAGCTTCAGGGAAGAAGGATATCAGAATACTGAACATGTTCGCTTACACGGGAGCCCAGACACTTGCCTGTGCTGCTCACGGCGCAGATGAAGTCGTTCATGTCGATGCTTCCAAAGGCATGATCGCCAGAGCAAAAGAGAATATCAAAGAGTCCGGTCTTGAAGACCGCTATGTAAGATTCATTGCTGAAGACTGCATGAAGTTCGTAGAACGTGAGATCCGCCGAGGCCGTAAGTATGACGGCATAATCATGGATCCGCCTTCATATGGAAGGGGCCCGTCCGGCGAACTCTGGAAGCTTGAGGATTCCTTTTATGATCTGGTCAAGCTTTGCGCCAACCTCATATCAGACGATCCTTTGTTCTTCATTGCAAGTTCTTATGCCACCGGAATAACAGCCCAGGCATCAGGCCAGATACTTAAACTTGCTATACCGGGTGGCCAGGTTGATGCAGAAGAACTCATGCTTCCTGTGTCTAAGATGGATTGCCTGCTCCCGTGCGGCCAGACTGCAAGATGGACAGCGAAGTAACAGTTATCCGTGATGGAGTAAAGATCTTATACGAAGATAACCACATTATCGTGGCTATCAAGCCTGCCGGCGTCTTATCACAAAGTGACGGAAGTAATTCGCCTGACATGCTCACGATCCTTAAGGAATACATCAAGGAGAAGTATTCCAAGCCGGGTGAAGTCTATCTGGGACTTGTTCACAGGCTCGACAGGCCTGTGTCCGGTGTTATGGTTTTCGCGCGTACCAGTAAAGCAGCTTCAAGACTTTCTGAGCAGATAAGGAACAGAAAAGTCGGGAAGATATACCGTTGTATAACAGAAGGAGTCCTTGAGGGAAGCGGAAGGCTCGAAAACTATATCAGCAAAGATGAATCAAAGAATATCGTAACCGTATCTGATAAGGAAAAGCCGGGATATAAAGCATCTTATCTGGATTATAAGGCTATTGCTTCAAAGGACGGACTTACACTGGTGGAAGTCAGGCTTGGAACAGGAAGATCACATCAGATCAGAGCCCAGATGGCACATAACGGTTATCCGCTCATAGGAGACCAGAAATACGGCAAAAAGGACTCAAGGGTCAAAGATATTGCACTTGAAGCATACAAATTATCCTTCGAACACCCTGTTAAGCGTGAGATTATCACATTTGAGGCACCAGTTCCCCTTGATTATCCGTGGAGCCTGTTTGCTTGACTTTGAAGTCCCTTAATATATAATTTTATCTTGCAAAATTATATATAAAGGTGAAGCAGGTTTATGTACAACAAAGTTTCAAAAGACCTTAATTTCGTCGAGAGAGAGAAGAATGTTCTCGATTTCTGGAAGAAGAACGACATTTATAAGAAGAGCATTGCGCCCAAGGCTGACGGTGCTCCGACTTTTACACTTTATGACGGCCCGCCGACAGCTAACGGCAAGCCTCATATCGGTCATATTAAGACAAGAGTCATTAAGGACGTTATCCCGAGATATCATGCAATGAAAGGCGAGACGATCGTCTTTAAGGCTGGTTGGGATACACACGGACTTCCTGTAGAGCTTGAGGTCGAGAAGGCTTTGGGCATCAACGGCAAGCCTCAGATCGAAAGCTATGGTGTCGAGCCCTTCATCAAGAAGTGCAAGGAATCTGTCTGGACATACAAGGACCAGTGGGAGCACATGAGTGACCGTGTCGGCTTCTGGGCTGATATGGAAAATCCCTATGTCACATACGACAACAACTACATCGAGTCCGAATGGTGGGCTTTGAAGCAGATGTGGGATAAGGACCTTATCTACAAGGGCCACAAGATCGTTCCTTATTGCCCCAGATGCGGTACTGCTCTGTCTTCACACGAAGTTGCGCAGGGATATAAGACAGTAAAGGAAAGATCTGCTGTCGTAAGATTCAAGTGCGTTGATGAAGATGCTTACTTCCTCGCTTGGACAACAACACCTTGGACACTTCCTTCCAACGTTGCTTTGTGCCTTAACCCCAACGATGAGTATTCAAAGGTAAAGGCATGCGACGGTTACACATACTACATGGCAACTGCTTTGCTCGATTCCGTATTGGGCAGCCTTGCAAAAGACGGTGAGAAGGCTTATGAGATCCTTGAATCTTATAAGGGTACTGACCTCGCAGGCAGATCTTATGTTGCTCTTTATCAAGGTGCGGCTGATGAAGCTGCTAAGCAGAAGAAAAAGGCTCACTACACAGTATGCGACGAGTACGTAACAATGGAAGACGGTACAGGTATCGTTCACATCGCTCCCGCATTCGGTGAAGATGACGCAAGAGTCGGAAGAGATAATGATCTTCCGATGGTTCAGTTCGTTGATACAAGGGGTAACCTCACAGAGGAAACACCTTTTGCAGGACTTTTCGTCAAGGATGCAGATCCTGAGGTGTTGAAGGACTTAGACGGCAGGGGACTTCTTTTCTCTGCTCCCAAGTTCGAGCACGAGTATCCTTTCTGCTGGAGATGCGACACACCTTTGATCTATTTCGCCAGATCAACATGGTTCATCGCCATGAGCAAGAAGAGAGATGAGCTCCTGAAGTCCAACAATATGGTCAACTGGATGCCTGAGACGATCAGAGACGGACGTATGGGCGACTTCTTAAGAAATGTTATCGACTGGGGTATCTCACGTGAGCGTTACTGGGGTACACCTTTGCCGGTATGGGAGTGCGAGTGCGGCCACAGACACTGCATCGGTTCTATAGAAGAGCTTAAGTCCATGTCTGACGATTGTCCGGATAACATCGAACTTCACAAGCCTTATGTTGATAATGTCCACATCAAGTGCCCCAAGTGCGGCGGCCAGATGAAGAGAGTTACAGAGGTTATCGACTGCTGGTTCGATTCAGGTTCCATGCCTTTTGCTCAGTATCACTATCCTTTTGAGAACAAGGAATTCTTCGAATCTCACTATCCCTGCAATTTCATATCTGAGGGTATTGACCAGACAAGAGGCTGGTTCTATTCACTTATTGCAATCTCTACAGTTCTATTCGGAAGAGCACCTTTCGAGAACTGTATCGTAATGGGTATCGTTCAGGATAAGGACGGTATCAAGATGAGTAAGCACTTAGGCAACGTTGTTGATCCTTGGGATGTACTTGATTCCCAGGGTGCTGACGCTGCAAGATGGTATTTCTATACAGCTAATCAGCCCTGGCTTCCTTCAAGATTCTCCAAGGAAGCTGTTAATGACGGCATCAAGAAGTTCATCGGCACATTCTGGAATACATATGCATTCTATGTTATGTATGCCGATATCGATAACTTTGATCCTACAAAGCATACCCTTGATAAGGCTACTTTAGGCGCTATGGACAGATGGGTCCTCTCACGCCTTAATACTCTCATCAAGGTAGTTAACGAGAAGATGGACGCTTACGACATTTCCCAGTCTGCAAGACTCATTCAGGACTTTACTGAAGAACTCTCCAACTGGTACGTAAGACGCTGCCGTGACAGATACTGGGGAGCAGAAGAGACACAGGATAAAGTCAATGCTTACATGACTCTTTATACTGTTCTCGATAATCTCACAAGACTCTGCGCTCCTTTCGTTCCTTTCATGACAGAAGAGATCTATCAGAACATCGTATGCTCTGTTGATAAGGAAGCGCCTATCTCTGTACACCTCGCTAAGTATCCTGTTGCCGATGAGAGTCTTATCGACAGCAAGCTTGAAGAGGAGATGGAACTTGTTCAGCAGATCGTAACATTAGGCCACAGCTGCCGTGAATCTGCATCCATCAAGAACCGTCAGCCTTTGTCTGAGATCTATGTCGTATCCGAGATCGGTCTTGATGATGAATATAAGCCGATCGTTTTGGACGAGCTCAATATCCGTAAGATGGAAGTCTTGAGCGATGCATCAACACTCGTTGATTACAGCTTCAAGCCCCAGCTCCGTACATGCGGCAGAAAGTTCGGAAAGAATATCAATGCTGCCAAGGAAGTTATCGCAAAGCTTCCGGGCAAGGAAACATACGAAGCTCTTAAGAATGGTTCAGTTAAGATCACTGTAAACGGTGAAGAGTATGAGATGACGGAAGAGGACTTCCTCATCGAGACAACCCAGCCCGAAGGTTTCTCCACACAGTCTTCAGGCAACCTTACAGTATCTATCTCTACAGTCCTTACTGAAGATCTGATCGAAGATGGTCTTGTAAGAGAGATGATCTCGAAGATCCAGACACACCGTAAGGAGACAGAAGGCCTTACAGTTACTGACAGGATCGTTCTTAAGTACTCCGGCAACGACAAGCTCGCTGAAATAATCGAGAAGAAGAAGGATTATCTTTCTTCTGAAGTTCTTGCAGTAGAGATCTCCAACGGCACCGGTGATAATTCCAAGGAGTGGAATGTCAACGGCGAGAAGATCAAATTCTCTGTTGTAAAAGCTTGAGGTAATCTATGCTGATAGACCTGTTCAGAAGCGGACTTAGCCCTCAGGAGATTATTTATTACATAATAATCTATATCTTTGCCATGGTGCTTGCATTCTCGATCCATGAGTTCATGCATGCAGCAACTGCAGTATGGCTTGGTGATCCTACACCGCGAAATATGGGCAGACTTACTCTGAATCCGGCAGCGCATGTTGATCCTATGGGAACGGTTCTTTTGCTTGTTGCAGGATTCGGATGGGGTAAGCCGGTTCTTTATAATCCGACTAATCTTCGCAGGTTCAAGAGCAGCCGCTGGATGAACATAATGGTTCATCTTGCGGGTGTAACAGGAAACTTCGCGCTTTCGCTTGTCTGTTCCATAATCGGACTTCTTTTTGCAGGTCTCAGTATAAGGTTCTCAGCAGGAACCCCCGGAATAATATTAAAAGCACTTAGCGAATTGTTTACTTATACATATTCATTCTCTATGGCTCTTCTCGGATTTAACCTTCTTCCGATCCCGCCTCTCGACGGTTTCCATGTTCTTGAAGAACTGCTGCCTTATAGGCTTAAGGCTACAAATGGTTACAGGAAGTTTGAGCAGATCTCTCCGATGATCATATGGATCGTTTTCCTCGTAAGCACTTTTACGAATACTCCGGTCCTGAGTTTTGTAATCGGTCTCATTCAGCTTCCGTTTAAATGGATAATCAGTGTGATTAGTATTCCTTTCGCGATGCTTTTCGCCTGGTTAGGACTTGGATTCTGAGATTATGCTTGAGCAAGCGGTAAAGCCTGAGATCAGATTAAGACAATTTGAAGGCCCTTTGGACCTTCTTTTGCATCTGATCGAAAAGAATGACGTTGATATCTATGATATCCCCATCAGTACGATTACCGCACAGTATATGCAGTATATTGAGTCCATGAAGGAATTCGACATGGAGATAGCTTCGGATTTCCTCGTTATGGGCGCTACACTTGTATCAATTAAGTCCAGGATGATGCTGCCGGGTATGCAGGCGGCATTAGGCAACGGAGATGATGTTATTGACCCCAGAGAAGAACTTGTCATCTCTTTGATGCGTTATAAGAGGTGCCGCGTTTTCGCTCAGGATCTTAAGGAGAGAAGAGACAGGTTCGACGGTGCCAGATTCCGTTACGCTTCCACTGCAAAACAGCTCGGAATATCCCTTAAACCTGCAAAGCAGACATTCTCCATAGAAGAGTTCAACGATGCCGTAGCGCTCATAAACGAACGTAACGAGCAGCGTTTTACCGATATCTCTGCTAAGATCACCCATATCCTTCAGAGGGATAAGCGTTCCGTTAAAGAGAGGATCAAGTCGATCTGGCGTTCTATCACCGGCAAAGGAAAGATACTATTCTCAAGCCTTTTCGGTAAAAAAGCCGAGAAGATGGACAGAGTCGTTAGCTTTCTCGCAGTGCTTGAACTCGTAAGAGACAATAAGATAAATGTTGAACAGGACAGAAACTTCGGTGAGATCTCCATCGAAGAGAAAAAGGGCTGATAAACATGGAAGACGATTTTAAGATAACATCCCAGGAATTACCCGCTGCGATCGAATCGATATTATTTGTATCGGGCGATCCCGTATCAGTTGATAAGCTGGCAGATATCTGCAATGTATCGAAAAATGCTGTCAATGAAGCGTTGAAGTCTCTTGTTGACCGTTACGCAGGAAACCCATGGGGAGGACTTGAGATCAGAAAGACAGAAGATTCTTATGCCATCATGACAAGACCTTCTCAGAAGAAGATCCTTGACAGGATGTTCGGTCCTAGACAGGTCCCGCCGCTTTCACAGGCTTCTTATGAGACTTTGGCAGTTATTGCATATAACCAGCCTTGCACTAGAGCGCAGGTCGAACTTGTCAGAGGTGTATCTTCAGATTCGATCATTTCCAGACTTTTAGACAGAGGATGGATCGAAGAGGCTGGTAACCTTGATGCTCCGGGAAGACCGTCCTTATTTAAGACCAGTAAGAAATTCCTTACAGAGTTCGGTATCGAATCTGTAAGAGATCTGCCGCCGCTTGAACTTATGAGCTATCAGACAATTAGGGATATGGAAGATTCCCTGAAGGAAGCTGCAGGCGGTGAGGATAAGCAGATCTCTATCGAGAGTCTCATGGCGCCTAAGCCGGAAGAAAATGAAGAAGGTGAAGAAGATGACGGGGACGCTTGAGCTTATTGAGAGTGCTGTCTCCAATATGAGCAAGGGCCATAAGGCCATTGCCAGTTATATTTTGGAATCTTATGACAAAGCTGCTTACATGACTGCTGCAAAACTCGGCGAAGAGGTCGGTGTATCAGAGTCCACTGTCGTAAGGTTTACTACTGAGCTCGGATTCGAGGGTTATCCTGAATTCCAGAAGGCATTGCAGGAGGAACTCAAGTCAAAGCTTACTTCAGTCCAGAGATTAGGCCTTACCGAGAAGTTCGAAAGTGACAGTGAAGCATTAAGATCAGTTGTCGCCCAGGATATCGCCAATCTTCGTGACTCCCTTAATACAATAGATGAGAAGGAATTTGATAAGGCAGTCAATTCGATTCTCGGAGCCAGAAAGATCTATATCATGGGAATCAGGGCATCTGCTCCGTTATCGGAGTTCATGCACTTTTATATGACGCTCCTTTTTGATGATGTAGTGCTCGTAAGAAGTACATGTACCAATGAGCTTTTCGAGCAGATCATGCCAATCGGAAAAGGTGATGTCATGATCGGCATCTCTTTCCCCAGATATTCCGCAAGGACCATTAACTCGATGGGCTACGCCAAGAAAAAGGGCGCAACGATCATCGCGATAACAGATAAGGATGATACGGCAATGACGGAATATGCTGATATCAAGCTTTTCGCCAAGTCATCAATGGCATCATTTGTTGATTCACTTACTGCACCTTTATCTCTTATCAATGCATTGCTTGTTTCATTGGGCATGCACAGGAAAGAACACATCGAATCTTCTCTCGAATCACTCGAGACACTCTGGTCTCAATACCGCGTATACGAGACAGGCAGAGACCGTAACACTGAAGACGGAGACATATTGTAAAGGAGATATACTATGGGCATTTATCAGATCGCTATCGACGGACCTTCCGGATCAGGCAAGAGTACACTTGCCAAAGGCATCGCCAAAGAACTCGGTATCATGTATCTTGATACGGGTGCAATGTACAGAACCTGCGCCGTAGCATCCATCAAGAGAGGCATCGATCCCAAAGATAAGGATGCCGTTAAGAAGATGATGGACGATGTTAAGATCGAAGTTAAGTTCATCGATGGTGCTCAGCACATGATCCTTGACGGTGAGGATGTAACATGCGAATTAAGAACCCCTAAGACATCTATTGCCGCATCTGATATATCAGCACTTCCTTTTGTCAGAACAGCCATGGTCTCACTTCAAAGAGAGATTGCCAAGAACCAGACCTTCGTTCTGGACGGAAGAGACATCGCTTCAGTAGTGCTTCCCGACGCGAAATACAAGTTCTTTGTCGTATGCGCTCCTGAGGTAAGAGCTGAGAGAAGACTTGCAGAGCTTAATGCAGCAGGTGATTACTCACAGAATTACGAGGAAGTTTTAAAAGATATTAAATATAGAGACGAACAGGATTCCACAAGAGCTACATCACCTCTTGTACAGGTACCTGAAGCAATCGTTATCGATACAGGCAAGTACGATATCGAAGGTACAAAGGCATTCCTGTTAAACCATTTGGACGAAGAAGATAAATGAAAGTAACCGTAGCTCATTCATCAGGTTTCTGCTTTGGTGTTAAGAACGCTGTAACGGCAGCACAGAATGCTGTATCAGAGCGTCCTGAAGGAAAGACGCTTGTCATGCTCGGTGAGATCGTTCATAACAGATTCGTCGTGGACGAACTTGTAAAAGGCGGCTTTGTCATTTGCGAGACTGCCGAAGAATGTCCGGAAGAATCAATAGTAATAGTCAGGGCACACGGTGTAACTCCTGATGAACTCAGCATCCTTAAATCCAAGAACTGCGAGATAAGGGACATGACGTGCCCGTTCGTGGCCAAGATCCATAAGATCGTCCGGGAAAATGCGCTTAACGGAAAGAACATCATAATCGCCGGTACTAAAGGTCATCCTGAGGTAACGGGAATCCTGGGAGAAGCAGAGGGAACGGGCGTAAAATGCGCTGTAGTAAAGGCTCCTGAGGATCTTGAAAGCCTGGATTTTCCGCTTGAAAGTGCTATTTTGATATCCCAAACCACATTTTCGAGCAGCACTTTTAAAAAAATATGCCAAAGTGTTAAAAATAAAATTGAAAAATATAATGTTTTTGATACAATATGTATTACGACTGAAAGTAGGCAAAAGGAAGCCGCTTCGCTCTCTGAGATTTCAGATTCGATGATAGTCATCGGTTCTGCTCACAGTTCGAACACCACTAAGCTTTTTGACATCTGCAAAGGTCGTTGTGCAAGAACATTCCTTGTGAATTCCGGCGAGGAAGTCAGAAGTCTCATCTCGGAAGGGAAGATACTTCCTGAGGACAAAGTCGGTATCACAGCGGGTGCATCTACACCGGAAGCTATTATTTTGGAGGTTGTTCAACAAATGAACGAAGAAGAGAAGATCACAAATCAGGGCTTTGACACAGAGTTTGCCAATGCTGTCGATTTAATTGCGC
>Ga0256404_1000649_pt1 | contig 89168 bp, 115 predicted proteins | sample RumenRJG_01DNA_FD_185990 | JGI IMG/M metagenome (GOLD analysis project Ga0256404, IMG submission 185990) | Bovine rumen microbial communities from Lethbridge, Alberta, Canada - RJG_01 | ecosystem: Host-associated > Mammals > Digestive system > Stomach > Rumen | place: Canada: Alberta... | reverse complement strand
TCCGTGGAAGTCAATCTGATCCAACAACTGGTCGATGACATCTTTTTCTTTTGTTTTGGCCAACATTGTACTCCTCCTTAAGAGTATCATATTTGTCAGCCATTTACACAGAAAATTTTACAGGGTCGAACAGTTAGACAAAATTCCTTTTTCTGTGAATATTGATAATTACATAAGTCATTGGGAATAATAGTGTACAATTATTCCCAAAACTTTTTTAATTGCTTTTGAGTTTCGGTTATATTAGCAAGCTGATTTTCTTTCCATTTATCATAATTGATTAATATTTCATAATATTTTTCATATAATTCATTTACATAATTATTTAATTCATTTGAAATTGAACATTCAGAATGATTTTCTTGAAACTGAATTATTCTCGACCATATTTGATATTTATCATTTATATCAATATTTTGTTCAAAGTAAAAATTTAAATATTCTTTTGTAATATCAATAAAAAGTTTTACAAAATCATTTTCGTGTTCATTTGAGCAATAATAATCAAAATTACAAAAGTAATCATAAAATTCAAAATAATTTAAGTTAATTTTGTTTGTGACAATTTTATATAAACAGCTTCTATAGGAAGAATAAAAAGTATTATAAATAGCTTTTTTTATTTTATCAGTTGAATCTAATTCCTTAAAATGATACATAAATGTTCTATAATCATGATAAATGTTTTTCCACAATTTATAGTTAAATGAGTTATCTTTTTGTTTATAAAATATCGTACTATAAGAACCTGTAATTAAATTTAAAAATTGATAGTAATTGACATTCCAAGGTATTTCCATCTGAATAATAGCAGGGTAGGATTTTCCCGGTTCCATTGGTTCATCGTTTTCTTTTTCAGGCTCTCTAAAACAAAATGAGAAAAGATTTAAGGATTTTAAAAACTCAGTATTATTTTTCTCAGCTGCTAAAGAAATAACAGAATCAATTTTATCATAAAGCGTATTTTTTAATTTATGAAAATCATCTGATTCATGTAACAAATATAATGATTTATCTTTTAAATCATATTCATCTGAAGTTTTCATTTCATATAAATATATAGGTATTTTGTCTTGTAATATTTTTAGGGCTTTTGTTAAAAGATTTATTGAAACTGAATTCTCATGTGAAATTCCATTTTCAATAAATTTCTCTAATGAGCTATATATATATTCATATTTTAAAATATTATTAAAAGTACTAAAAACTAAAACTTGATTATAGATTGAAGTTAAATATGTATCTTGAATAATTGTATTTGAACTTTTGCAGACTTCATTTGTAATACAATTAAAAAATCTATTAAAACGATTTGACTTGATTGACCAATAATTAGAAGAATTAGGTTTTATTAATTCTAAATTATTATTCACCCACTTAAATAAAATATTAAAAATATCTTCTGCAGAATTAAAATCATCTGATCTTATGAAAGAAATAATAATTTTAAGAAGAATATCAATTCTATTTTCTGTGTTTAATATATCATTATGTTTATAAATTCTAATTTCATCTTCAGTAATTTCTGCTAATAATTTAATTATTATTCGATTTTGATTTTGGAGATATTTTATTCGAAAAATTAACCAAATAGAAGAACTAATACAATAAACGATTGATAGAACTGAAAGAAAAGCTGGATGCCAGTTTTCACCAATCAAAATGAATAAAATAACAAAACAAGCTGGGATAATTATAGATATTAATAAAGTAGTAAAATTTAATATTTCTTTTAATAACAATATAGAATTATATTTTTTATAAAAATCTTGAATTAATGAATTTATAGCGGTGAAATTAAAAATAAAAACAGCTGCTATAACAGGAATCATTATTGAATTCATCATTCTATTACCCCATTAAATAAACTAAGTATAATCCTATCATTAATGATAGTTTAATTATGTTTTGAAATAAAAGTGTAAAAAGAAAATATTTTAAGGAATGAATATAGAGTATATAAATATCATAGAGAATACAGAAAACTGAAGATAATATAAAAATACATAAAATATAATTACTAAAATTTAAGAACAAAAATACAATGAGGAATGGTATAATCCAGGATGTAACTGGAACATACTGTTTTGAGAATTCAAGAATGTAATATTCTTTTAAATTCTTTGGAAGATTTGAATATTCAAACGAAGCAAGCATTTTTTTTGAAATAATTGGAAAATATGAATGAAATAAATTACATATAACAAATAATATTAATAGAATTAGATTTTTATGAAAATAAAAAACTATTAGACTAATAATAATAGTATTCAAAATAATTGGAAGAAAAAATTTTTTCTTGTTTTCATATATATTTATGAAAAATGGTGTTATATAAAATGCTATAGTTAATAAAAAAACAGATAAGAAAATTTCATAAAGAACTAAATCTGTAAATATACTTAAGATTAAGAAATAAATTAGACGAATTTTCAGAATTAATAATATATCAAAATCAAAATTTAATGAAAAACCAATTAATGCAAAAAAGAATAATATTGAAATAAAAATAACTTCAGCAAAAAATATATTGTTATTATTTGTAATTTGTATAAATGTAAAAGTATGAGATAACAATGATATTAATACTAAGAAAAAAGATATTAATGTATTGAGGTGAGTATTTAATTTTTCGATATTTTTATTTTTAAACATTTTTTAAGTATTTTTATTATAACAGATAATAAGTTAAAAATCATTTAGGAAATAACAATAATTAATTTCGTAAAAAATAAATCCATTAATTATTTTATCCATAATTCAATTCTTTTTGTCGAAGCTTTTTAAGCTTTTCATATATTGACATAATTATTTTTATACAAACAACATTTAAGGTTTCTTTTCATAAATTCAAATTTCACAAAGCAGAGAATAAAGTTTCATTTACTTTCAGTAAATCCAATCATTATTGATTTATTACGCATGGAATTATAAATGGAATTTCTAAGAAGACGTTGTGAAAAAAAATTTGACAGATAATGTGTCAAACGACACAATAAATGACAAAATATAATAAAGGAATAACTATAAATGTTGGGGGCGTTGCGGGGGCTAAGCCCCGCTGGAGAGGGTGGTGAGCAACGAAGTGCGAACCAGGGGGAGACTTCCCCCTCATACAAACGGAGTAAAAAATGAAAATCCTGGTCAGTGCCTGTCTTGTGGGCGACAATTGTAAATATAACGGTGGGAACAATCTTAATGAGAGGCTGGTGGAATTTCTGGCGGCTCATGAGGTGGTTAAGGTATGTCCGGAAGTTTTGGGTGGGCTGCCCACTCCACGGGCACCGGCGGAAATTCAAAAGGGGCAGGTTGTAAACACTGAAGGCAGGAATGTTACTAAGGAATTTGAGGCGGGGGCTTTGAGGGCTTTTGAGATTGTGGAAAAGGAAAAGCCTGACTTGATTATTCTTCAGAGCAGGAGCCCTTCGTGTGGGATTAATCAGATTTATGACGGCTCTTTTTCCGGGCGGAAGATTGAGGGGCAAGGGCTGTTTGCGGCTCTTTGCATTAAGGCCGGATATAAGGTTCTGGATATTGAAGATTTTGAGTGCTAACTGTCCACAAGCCTCGTGTTATGCTATACTTAATTAAATGGCTGAATCAAAAAATCCTTTTGAAATAGATTTTGACTCGTATATTCTCCAGAGTGAACCGGAATAACAGGAAAACGGAAAACTCTGGCAGACAGCTATCGGCCTGCAGCAGCTGATGGGGTTACTCAAAAGGTTACTGTAAACGTTACTGTAAAATTCACTCACGTATTGGCGCTGATAAGAATGGGCACTGGGAAATAACCGGGGGCGTTGCGGGGGCCAGCCCCCGCTAGAGAGGGTGGTGAGCAACGAAGTGCGAGCCAGGGGGAGACTTCCCCCTCATAAATAAAGAGGTTGAAAATGATTGAAATACGAACTGCAAGGCCTGAGGATGCCGGACGGCTTTTGGAAATATATTCTTATTATGTAAAAAATACTGCCATCAGTTTTGAATATGAGGTTCCTTCGCTCGATGAGTTTCGCGAGAGGATTGTAAATATATCGGAAAAGTATCCTTACATCTGCGCGATTTCTGATGGTGTGATTATCGGCTATGCATACGCGGGTGTCTTTCATGCGAGGGAGGCCTACAAGCATTCGGTTGAGCTTTCTATTTATGTTGATCTGGAAAGAAGGCGGGGTGGCTGCGGCCGGGCTCTTTATGATGCCCTTGAAGAGCGGCTGAAGGCACAGGGAATCAGAAATCTCTATGCCTGCATTGCTGTTCCTCCAAAGAAAGAAGATGAGTATCTCACCTTTGACAGCATGAAGTTCCACAAAAAGATGGGCTTCAAACTGGCCGGTCACTTCCACGCCTGCGGCAAAAAGTTTGACCGCTGGTATGATATGGTTTATATGGAAAAGATCATATAAAAGGAGAAAGAGTAAATGGATTTGAACAAGCTGCTATCTAAAGTAGGCTCAGCGATTGTAACAGTGACAGTGTTTCTATTTGCACTATTTCTGATAATCGATTTTTCTATGGGTAGTTTCTTTGTCTGCCTGATCCTGCCGGTAGGTTTTATTATGATGACGGCAGGTCTGCACAACGAGTGCGAAGATGACCGAAAGGTCGCTGCGAATATAGGTTTGATCCTTGCGGCGGTTTACAGCACTTTTATTATGTTCGTCTATTTTACTCAGTTGACTACGGTAAAAAACGAACAGTTGAGTGAACAAGCGGCTAAACTGCTGGATATGGGTAAGTTTGGGCTTATCTTCAACTTTGACCTGCTCGGCTACGGTTTAATGGCACTTTCTACCTTCTTTACGGGACTTTCAATGAAGCCGAAGAACAAGACGGATAAGTGGCTTAAAGCGTTGCTTATGATACACGGAGTGTTCTACTTCAGCTGCACATTTATGCCGATTACAGGAATGTTCGCAAGGATGTCCTCCGGCGGCAACGGAATCGGAGGAAGGCTTGCTCTTGTTGTTTGGTGTGTATATTTTCTGCCTATCGGAATACTCTCATTTATTCATTTCAGAGAAAAATAATTTTCAATTCATCAAATTGATTATTTTACAATCACCTTGATTTCTACGTCTTTGAACTCTGGCAGGAGGTCTCGGTCTTCGGTCAGGTCGAGGACTGGCTCGCCGTCTATGTCAAAATGGACGCGGCGGATTCCGCTTGAACGTGGAGCGTCGGTTCCAGGTCTGGCATGATAGGTATTCCAGATTTCGCCGTCTGGATCGATTACGTAGGCATTGTGGCCTGTTCCGAATTCGCCCGGCATGCTGCGCGAGGTCAAAAGTGGGTAGCCTGTCTTTTTCCAGTTTTTGCGGTCCAGGAGGTCGCGGCCTTTTTCTATTTGAAGCAATCCCACAACATAAGAAGTATCAACTGCGGCGCTCGAGAAAGTGATGAATAGTCTGTCTCCGCGGATCAGAGCGAATGGACCTTCGTCTACAAAAGTATGATTGTTTGCCCAGCCGTAGTCTGGCTTTGAAAGAACAACAGGATCGCTGGCAAGCTTCCATGGCTCGTCCTGATTCAGTTTTGCAATGTAAAGCCAGGCGCCCAGGTCCTTTGGCAGGAACTGTCTCTGCGACCAGATTACATAATATTCTCCCTGCCATTCAAAACAGGTCATATCCAGTGTGATTTCTTTTCCGGCTTCGCAGATGTCGCTTCCGTCTTTGCGGCAGACGCGTTTTGGTGCAGACCAGTCTTCGCGATTCATCGGATTTCCGCCTTCGCGCAGGCTCATGATGTGGCTTTCTTCCCAGAAGAATTCTCCCGGTGTTGCCGCATGGAAGATATAGAGACGGCCGTTGATTTCGTGGAATTCTGGTGCCCACAAAAGTCCGCCGATTCCTTCAAAGCTTGTTGAATCCAGAAGAAGGGTTTCGGGCGCTGTTACAAGGCCCTGCAGACTGTCTGCCTCGCGGATATAAAGTGTGTGATTCTGATCTGCATCGTTTGTGGCGATAAAATAATATTTTCCGTTCCAGAGGCAAACGTCGGGGTCGGCACGGTCGCGGGCAATCGGGAAATCAAAATGCTCCTGATGAACTTTTCCGCGCAAAAGCTGTTCGCCTTTTTTTGAGAAGTCGATTGAGGTGAGGTCCCAGTCGATTTTTTTGATTGCGGCTGTTCCGTCGTTGTAGTGGGCCAGGGCTTTGATATCAGAAAGATCTGATGGGGAGGAGAGTTCGATATGGTCGTGAGCGGTGGCTGGGTCGAGGTCTCCGAGCTTGTCGCGTGGCTGACCTTCGCCGCTTGTTATGATTTCAATTCCGCAATTAACACGCTCGCCAAGTTTCTTTATCAGGCGATCGTAAACTTCGTCTGGAATCTCAATTATATTCTGAGGGTGTGCGCCTTCGATTCCGCGGGCAGCCTGCTCAAGGGTGTCGGCTGGAGTGGCGTTCTCGCTCTTTATTCTATTATATTCATCAATTGTGATTTCTTCGGCATCGGTATATTCAAGAAAATCAGCTGTCTTAAACAAAAAGGCTTTTCCTGCACTTTCAGGATCATCTTCTCCATCGCCACCGAAACGGAGGGCCACAACAGCAAAGGCACCGTCAGCCCCGCCGTCAGCTGGCTTGAAAATCACAGGCTCTTTAATAGTCTTCGGGTTCAGGCTTCCATCAGCATTTTCAGTTGCCTTAGCAAAAAGAACGCCAGAGTTATGATTGAGGGCAGTGAAGGCAGCGTCGCCATCAGTTCCAACAGCAAGATGCAGGCTGTAAGCCAGGCGTGCATCATAATAAACATTATCAATTGGTTCTCGTGTGTATCCTAAAAGTTTTTTCATATTTTCACTATAATGCATTTGTGTGGTTTAGTAAAACGTTTAACTGTAAATTACAATAATTAGAGAGATTTTTACATTTTTCTATTTCGAAGTGACTTGTATAATTTATAATTGAAAAACTATAAGTAGAAAGTGGAGTTCTAAAATGAAGTTTTCTGTTCGGGCAGTTGATGTAGCACACCATCTTGAGATTGTAAAGAATCATTCCTGCGATTATGACGAGGCTGGAGTTTACGGGCTTTCGGTGGAGCAGAAGCTTGTGGAGGGGGATGGATCTTTAGACTCTCCTTACAAAGTTCAGGTTTCCGTGAAAAATGACAGCGGGCATGATTTCGAAGGTATCGTGCTGCTTGCGATTGGGGGTGATGGGGCTGCGGGGGCGGAATGTCCGGCTGGTTCAGACTCGCGCTTTTATCTTCCGGGCTTTATGTATGGAAGTAACCGCGGGGACCAGCCCTGGAAGGTTGATTGTAAATTTCCGCGGCTTCGTTCAACTGTAAAAAATCCTGCAGATTCAGATTGTCCGCTTTCTTCTTTTTATATGGTTCGCAGCGACAGACTATCTCATCCGTGTGCGGTCATGCTTAGTGGCGGAAGTGCCAGTGGTTCCCGCCTCCTTGCCTTTTATACTTCCCCATATATTTTTGATAATGATGATTTTGCCCAATACGGCGGTTTTTACTGTAACGCAGACCGTGGTGAAATCGGCTTTACCCTTGGCTACGAAAACGCACCCTGGCTTTTTATTCAGTCTCATACAATTAAGCCACGTCAGACAGAAGGCAATTATATAAAGCTTGCTGTCGGCGGGGAAATCAAAAAGGATTTTTATCTTTATGATTTTGAAGCTTCGTCGCCGCTTGCAGTTCACGACGTAATCCGCAAGGCTTATGATTTTTATCACGAGGTTCCGCGTGATGCCGCATCTGTAGAAGAAGCAGTCAAAGATCTTTCTCTTGCAGTTTGTGATTATGCCTGGCTTGATGATGAAAAAATCTATTCGGGCTTTGTGCGCGAAACTGACAAGGCCGGCGTCTTTTCTTACAACAAGATTCCTTCCATCTCCTGGACAAACGGAATTGTTGTTGCCTATCCTCAGCTCGTCGCAGCTCAGCGTCTTAAAAATCAGAAGATGCGGGAACAGGCTCTGGAGTGCATAAATCATATTGTAAAGAACAGCCTGAATCAAAAATCCAATCTTCCTTACGAAACTTATGATGAGGCCCGCGGCTGGAGCTGTCATGGCTGGTGGTATGACGGAATGCATTCGGGCGGACACTCGGCTTACCTCGACGGACAGTTTGTTTACTATCTTTTGAAGGCTTATCTTTTTGAAAAAGAAAACAGCAGCGAGCACAAGGACTGGCTGGACTTTGCCGCTGGAGTAGTGCAGGCTTTTGAAAGAGAGCGAAATGGAGCAGGCGAGTATCCTTTTATTTTTTCTGAAGTGGATGGCACTGGAATTGAATATGATTCTTTGGGAAGCTGCTGGTGCCTTGCGGCAAGTGCGCTTTATGCGATTGTTTCTGGGGATACGGAGGGGCTGCCTGAACTCGAAAAATCTGCAGATTACTACTACAAGCATTTTATAGAAAGGCTGGAGTGTTACGGTTCTCCGCTCGACACAGACAAGGCTCCAGATAACGAAGGAGTTCTAGCCTTTATCTGTGCAGCCCGCTGTCTTCATCAAATCACCAAAAAAGAAGTCTATCTGGAATATATGAAGAATGCTCTGTACCAGGAGTTCTCTTACAAGTTCTGTTACAATGGCCGAATTACTGTTCCGCCTCTGAGCGAGATCGGCTGGTCTGCCTGTGGTGGAAGCATCACTTCTGTCTGCAATCCGCATATCCATCCTATGTCTTCTTCGATTGTTGGAGAGATGAAATATTTTGTGGAGCACTGCTCGGATAACATCGATAATGCCGAAGCCTGCCGCTACATTCAGAGTCGCCTGGATGACACCGTAAAATGGGGCTGCCAGACTTATAATCTTTCTGACGGCCAGTACGGCTACGGCAAAAAAGGCTGGATGTCTGAACGCTTCTGTTACAGCCAGGGCCTTGTTGTAGAAAAATATCCGGATGGAAGGCTTGCCTCTACCTGGTTTGCACTTATGCCTTGGGCTTCATCGAGTGTACTTGAAGGGCTGTTAGAAGTGAAATAATCAGATGAATTTGTTGCAATTCTTCTGTACAATATAATTCATATAGGAGATTGCGCACATGGATAATTTTGCAGATGAAAGAGATTTTAAAATTCTTGAAGCAGACAAATATACTTTTTTTATACTTGCACGCATTCTGAAAAGAGACTGCGAACTGCTTTTAACCGATCACAGCCGCATGATTATCTGTTATTCGCAAAGTCCTTTTCCTGTATGGATCTGGACCGCTGATGACGCAACTCCGGAAGAAATGGGAAACGCTTACAAGTTTTCTGATGAACATGGATTTCTGGCCGGAAAATACGGCATAAACATGAAGTATGAACTTGCAGATTATTTTATGAAGCGTGCTGCCGGAGAGGGGAAGAAACTTTCTATCCTTAAAAATATGTTCGCTTACGACTGCCCTAAACTTGTAGATGAAGAAAAGCTGACTAAGGCCGATGGAGAACTTCATCATTGCACTCTTGCTGACTTAGACGTATTTACAGATTTTAAGGAAAACTTCCACACAGAACGACAACTTGAGATGAAAGACAGGGCTGGTTATAGACAGGATTCTCTGGTACTTATTGAAGATGGGCATTCATATCTATGGAAAAATGCCGAAGGAAAATTTGTTACAAGCTGCATTTTCAGAGTGTCTAATAATTTAGCAAGTCTCAGTCTTGTTTATACTCTCAAAGAATTCCGCCGCCGCCACTACGCAGAAAATCTTGTTTATCAAGTTTCAAAAGAGGCGGTAAAACAGGGTCTGCTCCCAACCCTCTACACTAATGCTGATTACGCTGCGTCAAATGCCTGTTATACAAAATTAGGATATATTCTTCGCGGTAAGGTTTGTACGATAGGGTAAGACCTAAAGGGAGGTGTTCATGGGACTTGAAGATTTTATTTCAAGCAAGAATATCCGTTTAGACCAGCAGCTTAAGTTCACTGCTGAAATTGATAAGATGACGGGTATTTTGAGACGAACTATGCTTATTGACGGTTCGCGTCGTGAGAATGATGCGGAGCATTCCTGGCACATTGCAGTGATGGCTTTGTTATTTTCAGAATATGCTATAGAACCTGTTGATGTAGCCCGTGCCATAAAAATGTGTGTGGTTCATGATTTAATTGAAATCTATGCGGGTGACACATTTGCCTATGATCCTGTTGGAAATAAAGATAAGGAACAGAGAGAACAAGCTGCCGCTGACAAGCTGTTTGCAATGTTGCCCCAGGAACAGGGACAGGAAATCCGTAGTCTTTGGGAAGAATTTGACGAAATGAAAACTCCTGATGCAAAATATGCTGCCTGTATGGATAGACTTCAACCGTTTTTACATAATACTCTTACACAAGGACATACATGGATAGGAAGCGGAACAAAGCGTTCTAATGTCGAAAACCGAATGAACGTCGTAAAAGAATTTATGCCGCAGGTATATACCTGGGTAGAAACTAATATTGAAAATGCAATAGAAAAAAAATGGTTAAAAGTTTGATCTCTGGTACGCCATGGTTTATATGGGAAAAAATATATAAGGAAATAAAGTTAAAAAAATGGACTCAAAACACAACTCTAAAATAGGCACAGCCCTCATCATTCTTGCAGGATGTTTCTGGGGAAGCATGGGCATCTTTGTAAGAAAGCTTGGGACATACGGCTTCAGTGCAATTCAAATTGTTTCAATTCGCATTACACTGGCGGCTCTGATTTTTTCTCTGGTCCTGCTGGTAAAAGACCGCAGGGGCTTTAAGATTTCGTCAAAGGATATTCCTCTTTTTCTCGGTCTCGGTTTTGGAAGCATTCTCTTTTTTACCATCTGCTATTTTACCGCCATCACAATGATGCCGCTTTCAACTGCTGCGATTCTGCTTTATACCTCGCCGGTATGGATTATGCTCATGTCCATTTTCTTCTTTCATGAAAAGCTGGACAGAAGAAAGCTGATTGCGCTGGCCCTTGCTTTTGCGGGTTGTGTACTTGTTTCGGGAATCTCTGGAGAAGGGATGACTGTAACCGGCTTACTTATTGGACTTGGTTCTGGAATCGGTTACGGCTTGTACAGCATTCTGGGTAAAGTTGCTTTGCGTAAATATTCTTCCTACACCGTTACAACTTACACTTTTATTTTTGCGGCTGTCGGTTCATGGATTATCAGCCGACCTGCAGATATGATGGGGAAGTTTTCGAGCGCACCGGATTTGGGCTTTCTGATTTTCTTCTGTTTTCTGACAGCCTTAATTACCGCAGTGATTCCTTTCCTGTCATACACTCTCGGCCTCGAAAGTGTAGAAGCGAGCAAAGCGGGAATCATCGCAACTATTGAGCCTATGGTTGCAACGCTGATTGGAATCCTCGTGTTTGCGGAAAAGCTGACTATTATGTCGGGCGCTGGGATCCTTCTTATTCTGGCATCGGTTGTAATTTTGACAAAATCGAGCAAATAAGGAAGGTGTAATATATGAAGATCGAACACGTTGCTTTATATATAAATGATTTGGAAAAAGCCAGGGATTTTTTCATCAAATATTTTGGCGGAAAATCTAACGATGGCTATCATAATAAGACAACTGATTTTCGTTCATACTTCATTTCTTTTGATGATGGTAGCCGGCTTGAAATCATGACAAGACCTGAACTTGCTGATACTCCAAAAGAATTGAACCATACAGGTTTCATCCATATTGCCTTCAGCGTGGGCAGCAAAGAAAAAGTTGATGAACTCACTGCCCGTCTGAAAAACGACGGCTACGAAGTTCTCAGCGGCCCAAGAACCACCGGCGACGGCTACTACGAAAGCTGCATCCTCGGCATCGAAAATAATCAGATTGAAATTACGGTTTAATATAGACAATACTAGAATATATCATTCGGAAATTCATTCGGAAGGAAATCAAAATATTCGGAAGGATATCAATTTTTGTTGACATCCTTCCGAAAGTATTTATACTGTAGGAAACAATAGATGTGATGGAGGCGTATTCACATGAAATCCTGCAAAGAAATATCAGCGTTATGGGGAATATCAGAGCGTAGGGTTACACAGTTCTGTAAGGACGGAAAGATTCCCGGTGCTGTGAGAGCCGGTAAGCAGTGGCAGATACCAGATGATGCAAAACGTCCTTCAGACAGTCGTATCGTTACCGGTCAATATGTAAAGACAGAAACTGAGGAAGGGAAAAAGCCACTTCCTGTTGGAATATCGGATTATATCCGTGCCCAGTCTGAATACTATTATGTTGATAAGACTTTACTGATTAAAGAGTTTCTGGATCGTAAATCCTTTGTTTCATTATTTACCAGACCTAGACGTTTTGGAAAGACATTAAACATGGATATGCTTCGAGTATTCTTTGAGATTTCAGATGAGGATACAAGCAAATATTTCACTGACAAGGCTATCTGGAAGTGTGGGGATGAGTACAGAAAACATCAGGGAAAGTATCCTGTAATCTATCTGACTTTTAAAGATGTTAAATATGATTCCTGGGAAGCAACGTTTACAAAGATTGCAGGACTTTTGCAGGAAGAATTCGGAAGACACTCAGAACTTAGGACTAGTGATAAACTTGAAAAATACGAAAAAGATTATTTTGAAAAAGTTCTAGATGGACGGGCAGATGTGGTAGAACTCTCTACCTCTCTTCAACGACTATCCAAAATGCTTGCTGAACATTACAGAAAAGCTCCTGTCATCATAATTGACGAATATGATACTCCGATACAGGAAGGATATTCAAAAGAATTTTATGATGAAATCATTGGCTTTATGAGGAATTTCTTTTCCGGCGCATTTAAGGATAACAGTAACTTATCCTATGGCTTTTTGACCGGAATACTGAGAATTGCACAAGAAAGCATTTTCAGTGGTTTAAATAATCTTACCGTTAATTCCATTATGGATGAAGAATATGATGGATTCTTCGGATTTACTGAAGATGAAGTGAATAAGATGCTTGCATATTATGGTGCATCGGATAAGGAAGAAGAACTCAGAAACTGGTATGACGGATATTACTTTGGAAATAAGGAAATTTATAATCCATGGTCTGTAATCAGTTATCTTTCTAGGGGATGTTTACCACAGGCGTATTGGGTCAATACCGGAAAAAATGAAATTTTGGAAGATGTACTGAAAACTGCTACAGATGATATACAAGAAAAATTGTTCTCTCTCCTGCAGGGTGAACGTGTTATAGCTAGAATAGATCAAAATGTAGTATACAGATCCCTCACTGAAGACCCTGCGAATATCTACAGTCTCCTTTTGGTAGCGGGATATCTTAAAACACCAAAAAAGGAACTTCAAGGAGATGGAGCATGGTTGTGCGAGGTTTCAATACCGAATCGTGAAATAGCTGCTGTTTATAAAAGTGAGATTCTCTCGCATCTGATGCAGATTGGAGCAATGGGAAGGGGCACAGCAAATAAGATTGCTGAGAGCCTGTATGCACATGATACTAAGAAACTTCAGGATGGAATTGAAGAATACATGATGAAAAGTATCAGCTTCTATGATGCCGGAGCAGAAGGCTTTTATCATGGGTTGGTATTAGGACTCGTGGCATTGATGGATAATCAGTACAAAATCAGATCAAACAGAGAATCCGGTGATGGAAGATATGATATCAGTATGTTACCTCGCGAAAACAAATATCCTGGGATGATTATGGAACTAAAATGGGGTAAAGATTTAAGCGATGAAGAACTGGATACATTGTCAGCGGAGGCTCTTAATCAGATAAATGAGAATGCGTACGATACAGAAATGAAAGAAGAAAGAATACCAGACATCATAAAATTCGGAATTGCATTCTCCGGAAAAAAACTTAAAATACGAACGGAATAAAATAAGAGAAAAATGATTACAGAGATTACAGATTCAGCTGAAAAACAATCTATCGCAAGAAAAGTACTTGAGGCTCTTACCGAGTGGTTTGAAGTCGAAGAGAGCAGGGAAGGTTATATCCGCGATTGTGTAAACTGGACCTTCCTGGCCGCAAAGGAAGATGACAAGATTCAGGGATTCCTGTGTCTGAAGAAAACAGGAAATGCCACAGTTGAACTTGCCGTTATGGGAGTTATGAAAGAGTGCCATCGAAACGGCATCGGTCGCCAGCTTGTAGAAAAAGCAAAAGAAGTTGCAAAGGCCCAGGGATTTGAGTTCATGCAGGTTAAGACTGTGAAAATGGGAATGTATGAAGATTACGATCGGACCAATCTCTTTTACATCAGCTGCGGCTTTAAGGAGCTCGAAGTATTCCCTCTTCTCTGGGACGAAGCCAATCCATGCCAGATTTATGTAATGGCTTTGTAAATAATTGCAACCAAAGCTAACATTTTTTCTCTAAAAAGCATACTTTAATTGATAGACAAGTAAGATTTTCCGTCTTAAAATTAATGTTAGGATTAATTGCGAATGTGAGATTTGTTATACAATCGCAAACAGAGTTTTGGAGGAGAAAATGAGAAAACACTGGCTTGATAATATCAGATGGGTTACAGTTCTGATTGTCGTTATTTATCATCTTTTTTACATGTACAATGCAGAAGGAATTGTTGGCGTCGTTGGAAAAATTACTTCCATGGACGTTCAGTGGTTTGATATTTTTATGTACATTGTTTATCCCTGGATGATGGTGCTGCTTTTTATTGTGTCGGGAATCAGTTCGCGCCTGTATCTTGAAAATCATACAAACAAGGAATTTATAAGAAGCCGCACTACAAAGCTTCTGGTTCCTTCCACAATTGGACTTCTGGCTTTTCAGTTTATTCAGGGTTATGTAAACATGAGTCTGGGTGGATACGGCGGAGAGTTTGACCAGGCACCTCTTTTCTTCCGTTACCTGATTATGGCTCTTTCTGGAACGGGAGTTCTCTGGTACATTCAGGTTTTGTGGTTACTTTCTTTGCTTCTGGTTGTAGTAAGAAAAATCGAAAAGGACCATCTTTGGAAGCTATGCGAAAAAACTAACGTGATTGTCCTGATTCTTTTGGGCGCTCTTGTTTGGGGTGCCGCTCAGATTTTGAATACGCCTCTTATAGTTGTTTACCGATTCGGACTTTACGGCTGCGTCTTCTTCCTTGGTTACTTTATTTTCTCACACGATGAAGTTATTGAGAGAGTGAAAAAATGGTTCCCGCTTTTTGCAACGGTTGCCTGCGGTTTATGCGTAGCTTTCTGTATCGTTTATTTCGGACAGAATTACGCCGACGTTCCTATAAACAGAAGTCCGCTTTTCACACTTTTTGCCTGGTTTATGAGTCTTGCCATAATCGGTGGTTTTGCCCGCTTCTTTAATTTTGAAAAGAATGTTACAAAATGGTTCAATAAGCGAAGCTGGGGACTTTACGTTTTCCATTATCTTGGTCTTTCCACTGTGGCTCTTTTAATCGGAAAGTCTGAAAGCATTCCTGTATGGGCAATTTACATTTTAAGCCTTGCGGCAAGCTTTGCACTGGGCTACGCATTGAACGAGATTATAAGCCGCATTCCATTCTTCAGATGGGCTGTATTGGGAATCAGTAAGAAAAAGCCCGTAAAGGTTAAAGAAACAGAAGAGAATGACAATGTTCAAGGATAACTTAATTCACCTTAGGAAAGTGCAGAATCTCACCCAGGAAGAGGTTGCCGAAAAAGCGGGTGTTTCACGGCAGGCGGTGGCAAAGTGGGAATGTGGAGAAACCGTTCCCGATATCGAAAAATGTCGCCTTCTTGCCGAGCTCTTCGACGTAAGTCTCGATTCTCTTGTGAATTATGAGCCTTCCGGTTCTGAGGATCTGGGGCTTCCTCCAAAAGGAAAGCACATGTTCGGTGTGGTGACTGTAGGCGATAAAGGACAGATTGTTATTCCTGCAAAGGCCCGAAAGATTTTTGACATAAAAACCGGTGATCGCCTCTTCGTTTTGGGAGACGAAGGGGAAGGTCTTGCCCTTATAAGTGAAGAAAAGTTTCTGGCTATGGCAGAAATGATCAGAAAGGTCGCCGGAAAATAAGGGACTCCCTTTGCGTAATCTTCGAAAAAAACTATAATTAAGATATGGAAAAAAATCTTATCTTCTCGCAGGAACGCAACATTTCCTCGGCTTTTATCGACAGTTCACTTAAAATGGGAATCGCACAGACTGTTCTGATGATTCAGGATAATCTTACAGAGTGTTTTAATATGCTCGACTGTGACGGCGTAATCTACCGCGAAAGATATAACGCTTTCTGGGTTTTCACAAAATCAAAGATTCATTTTGAAAAGCGCCCGACCTGGCGTCAGAAGATTGATGCTTCAACTTTCCCGATCGACAATGCAGGATTTAAGACTCACGTAAATACAGTTTTGCGCGATAAAGACGGCTCTGTTTTGATAACAGCAAATCAGGAAGCCTGTGTTCTTGATCTGGAAAAACATCGTCCGATAAAAATCACAAACCTCAATTATCCAAAAGAAGGTTTCCCGGAAGCAGCTTACAACGAACCTTTCGAAAGATTTGATTCAGATTTTACAGAAGATGATTTCAAGTACGAACAGGTAATTCGAAGTCAGCATATCGATATGTCTCATCACATGAACAATATCGAGTACATAAAACTTGCCCTCAATGTTTTCACAGACGATTTCCTTCTTGCTCATGAACCGGATTCTCTCGAAGTTCATTACACCGGCGAAAGCAAGGAAGGTCAGACTCTGCGTGTTTATTCCAGAACAAAAGATTCTTCAACTCAAATCATAATCAAAGAAAGCGACAGAAGCGTCTTTGAGATGAAGATCCAATTTAAATAATGGAAGTAAACTACGTAATCCAGAAATCCCGACGACGCTCAATGAGTATCCATGTGGCTGATGATAAAAAAGTCATCGTGAAAGTGCCACTTGGAACTCCGACATTTATCGCTGAAAACTTCATCAAAGAAAAGAAAGACTGGATTACCAAGCAGATGGAAAAGTTAGAAAAGCAGACCGCACTTGCCGATTCCATGGGCCCGCTCACCGAAGAAGACATCAAACAGATTAAGAAAAAAGCGAGGGAAGTGATTCCGCAAAGGGTAGAGTATTATGCAAAACTCGCCGGCATTTCCTACAACAGAATCTTTATCCGCCTGCAGAAGTCCCGCTGGGGAAGCTGCTCGGTGGACGGAAACCTCAACTTCAACTGCCTGCTTGTGCTCATGCCGCCAGAAGTTCTGGACAGCATAGTGGTTCACGAACTCTGCCACCGCCGCCACATGAACCATTCCCGCGAGTTCTACGACGAAGTACTCCGCATTTTCCCGGATTATAAGAGATGCAACAAATGGCTCAAGCAGAACGGCGGCGCGTATTTTAAGAGGGTAGAGAAAGAGGAGTAAAATTCCTACAATTTATTTACGAGCTTACCGGTCATTAGGTTTGATTGTTGTTTTTCAAATATTAATTCCATTTTATTCATTTCTCTTCTGAAATAATCTTGATTACTTAAATTAATTGTATTCCAATACTAATGTGTCAGAAATCCTGACAAAATGTAAGAAGTTTTGACATTTATGGTTTATAATGTAATTAAAATTGACCTCACTCTTTTTCAGTGTTATTTTTTATTTATAAACAATAACAGGAGGATTATATGTCTGCAATTGAAATGAAAAAAGAATTAAAGTCAATTTTGTGTGGATATCGTGTTTTTAATTCAAGCATAGAAAAACGATTTAGAGAACTTGGATTTATAAGTGTTCGTGATAAGAACCATATAATCCTGCAATATAAAATTAATGGGAAGATTTACAAATTTACAATGAGTAAAACAGCCAGTGATTTTAGGGCTGGATATAAACAAGCAGGAGTTATTTATCGTACCTTAAAAAATGAGTTTATAGCATAGGAGACAATAAAATGGATTATTCAATTATAGGAAAAAACATAGAAGAATTACGTAATTCAAAACAATTAAAGCAAGATGATTTTGCCAAACTATTGTGTGTATCTAGACCTACAGTTTCAAATTGGGAACAAGGAAAGAATCCTCCGACAACTGATCAGTTAATCAAACTTGCCGAAGAATTTCATATAAGTATAGACGAACTTCTTGGATTGAAAAAATCTAAAAGAATAATGGTTGTTGTAGATTCCTCAATTCTATGCCGTCGACCAAGAATTCTGGATGAAATGAAAACAAAGGAAATAAACTACATCTGTATTACCGATACAGTTCTCTCCGAAATGAATTATCAGAAAGATAAAGGTAGAAGACAGCAGCAGGCATGGCTTGCAATGAAGTCCTTTAATGATCATAGGAAGGAAGATGAAAATAGATTTTTGATTTTACCTGAAAATGATAATGAGAAATTAAATGATAACAAGATAATTAATGCGGCCTTAAATAAAGCCAAAGAAGATCATTCTTTAATGGTTTATTTAGTTGCAGAGGATATTTATTTTCCATTAAAAGCAAAATCAACTCCTAACTTTAAAGTATTAACATTAAGCGAATATGAAAAAGAATTTTCTCTTTCTGATGAGGCTTTTGACAGAGAAGCAACAATCAATTTTTATTCAGCTGTAAACTCAAAAGATGTTGAAAAGGCAAAAATAATAAAGCAAAAAAATCCTGATATTAACCATACAGATCCAAAAACAGGGTGGACACCATGTATTCAAGCAATAAGAAATAAAGATGAGCAAATGTTGAAATATCTTTTATCTTTACCAGAAATTGATATGAACAAATGTGATGAGACAAAGTATAAACTACCGCCAATAAGTCATGCTGTTCAAATTAATAATTTAGATTTTATTAAAATTTTAATTAAGAATGGAGCAGATATTGATAAGGGCTCTCAAGGTGAAAACTACGGGAACACTGCTTTAATGATTGCTGCATGGCATGGAAGACTTGAAATTGTAAAATATCTTGTTGAACAAGGAGCTTGTTGTAATCAGCAAGATTTTAATGGTTATACACCATTAATAAAGGCATGTTTAAAAAAGCAACCCGATGTAGCACTTTATTTATTTGACAAGACAGATAGAAATATACATTGTCGTTATGAATATAAAACTGCAAAAGAATTTGCAATACAAATGGATGAGAAAAACAAAGATGAAGCAACAAGAAGAAAAATAATTGATTTACAATCCAAATTCTTAATGGATTCTAAAAACCAAATTGATAAAAAATTGGAGAACAAATGATAGATAGAGCTTGTATTTCAATTACAAGTAAGTGCCAGTTACGATGTACTTACTGTCATTTTGACAAACATATATCAAAAGCCTCTTGTGCTGATATTACAGCAGAAAATCTTGAAGTTGTTCTTAAGAATATTCTGTTGTATGCACGCAATAATGATTTGAAATCATTCAAAGTAGGGCTTGTAGGAGCAGGAGAACCTCTTCTTCGATTAGATTTAATTCAAAAGGCAATAGAATTTTCAAAAACAAATGATCCAAAACATATCCTGCAATTCTATACAATAAGTAATGGAGTAGGAGTAAATAAAAAGATATTAATTTGGTTTTATGAAAATAAAGATATAATTAAATTATCTTTCTCTCTGGATGGGAGCGAATCTATTCAGGATTCATGTAGAAAATTTCCTAAAGGTAATGGTTCATACTCCTTTGTAATGAAGAATATTAATTCATACAAAAAAATATTTGGAATGGCTCCGTCTGTAAATGCTACAGTACATAAAAAGAGTATTGAGAATAAAGAAGGTTTACTATCTTTCTTCGAACAAAACTTCTCTGAAGTTTGTTTTTCAAGACTGGTAGATGAGGCTTCTCCAGATTTATACATAAGTAAATCTGATTTTGATTCTTTTATTGAAAGTGCTGCAAAAACAACCCTCTCTTTGAGACAACTACGGAAACCCCAAAAATACGACTGTACCATGTATGGTCAGTTATGTGGTGTTGGCAGAACTAATATCTTTTATGCAAACGGTAAGGTTTATCCATGCGGACGTTTTATCGGAATGAAAGAATATGAATTAGGAAATGAAAATGATTCTTTGGAAATATTATTTAAATCAATGCAGCGTTTCACTCCTGTAAAAGATGGAAAATGCTATTTTGACGAAATTCAAGGAGGAAAGTAATGAAATTAGTTTTGTACGGTATTTCATGTGCTGGTAAGGATACTTTTATAAATACATTTCTGACAGAACATTCTTGTTTCAAACATATTTATGGCTCTAAACGATTATCAGAAATTTCTAATGAGAAATATGCTGCTGATTTTCAGAAACTGCCAGCTGAAACACAGAATGACATTCGAAAAACTTTTGTTTCTGAACTTACCAATATGAATAATATCATTGTAGATGGTCATTATTGTTTTCCAAATAATAATGAATTTGAAACTGTTTTCTCCGATGAAGACAAGAATCTATATGATGTATTCCTTTATTTAAGAGTAAAACCAGAAGAGGCTCTTTCTCGAATTTCGGTGTCTGATAAAAACAAGAGATTTAAGGGCTTATCTATAGAAGAAATATCACAATGGCAATCCAAGGAGATTTCTGAATTAAGAGATATCTGTTTTGCAGCTCATAAGGAATTCATCGTTCTCGATGAAGATTTCAATCTAAACTTGCAATTCCTTAATCTGTATATATCCGCTTATCCAAAAGCGACAGCAATCGAAACTGCTAGACACATTGTATCTCAAATAAAAGAGCAGGGAATTAATTCAAAGAAAATAGCCCTGTTTGATTGTGACAGAACCATTACAAAAGAAGATACAACAATTCCGTTCTTCGAATTAAATAACGGCCAGAATAAACTCTTAAAAGAAATTTTCAGAGGAGATATTTATACACAATATCAGTTCTGGAGACAACAGGAGTTATACAAAGACTTTTCTGTTTATCCTGAAATAAAACAGTTTGCATATAATAATTGTGTCCTGGATAAATTGGAATCCTTAAAAAGAGAAGGGTATTCCATTTTTGGATTCACCGCTGGAATCTACCATATTTGGAAACAGATAAATGACTCAAAAGCCCTCTTTACAAATGTTATTGGTAATAATCTTAAGACAGATTCTGTAGGTATAATAACAGATTTTGTAAAAGGGTATGTAGTAGAACTGTTGCAAAACGATGGTTTCGAAGTTTTTTCAACCGGAGACAGTATGTGCGATATATACATGCTAGAAATGGCAGGCGGTTTAATCTGGGCTCCAGAAAAAGTTCGTCCAATAGTTCAGAAATACATTACTGAACATTCAAAAACATCAATTAAACAATACAAAGACAATCCATATAAATACGAAGGAATAACGGAGGTAGCCTAATGCTTTATACACTTAATGAACATGTTGATAATCTTCTTATAAAGGAAGGAATAAAGATTTGCAAAAGTGATTCAGGTATCACAGGTACTGAATTGAGAAAAGCTCATGAGTTTTTTGGCGAAACAATTGCAGATACTTATAAGAAGTATTTTTCTAGTGAATCTGTTGTTATAACTTTACTTAGAGCAGGACTTCCAATGGCATACGGATTTGCCAATAAACTTGATTGTACATTCTTATTATATGATGATAAAAATGATATTAATTTCTTTGATAGAAACAAAGAGATTCTTCAGAACAAGGATGTCATTTTTATAGATGCAGTAATCAATTCTGGGAAAGGAATATTGAAAGCAATTGAATTATCAAATATTCCTAGAAACAGAATAAAAATTGTGACAAACGTTCTATGTGACAAAGCTCTTGATACATTCAAAGATTATGAATTATTTACAGTCAGAGTTTCTCACAATTCTTTTAAGGGACAGAAAGTTGCTAAACAGTCCAATGGAGTAGGACCTGATACCGGCGACAGACTGTTTAGAACTATGGAAAATGTTGAAAAGAAATACAAGGAAGAATCAAATTATACAGGTGATAAGAGTATTCTTCTTGAACTTGGATATGGACTTATTCCGTTAGTAGAATCAATTTATCAAAGAACACTTACAGATTCCATAAAAGAATTAAGAAGATTCAATCCTAGCTTTCCTTTGGTGCGAATTGTTGATAATATGCAATTTGAAAAAACATCATTTAGAATTAATAATGGAGAAATCCATACAATCCAATTTGATGATACCAGTGATAGATTTGCAATAATTCACGAAATTATTGATATCCTTCAGAAGGAATTAAAGGCTGCGTAAAATTCGCATATTAAAGGAAAAATAAAAATAGATTTATTGGTAATCGATATCTAGGTGTATAAGGTAGTGATATGCAAAAAGGTCTTGTAATGGAAGGCGGAGCTATGCGCGGCATGTTTACGGCTGGCGTGTGTGATGTGCTTCTGGAAAATGGAATTGATTTTGATGGTGCGATCGGTGTTTCTGCGGGAGCGACTTTTGGATGTAATTTTAAGTCTAAGCAGATTGGGCGTGCCATCCGCTATAACAAACGCTTTTCGCACAACTGGCGCTATTGTTCCTTCCGTTCATTTTTCCTGACCGGCGATCTTTACGGTGCCGATTTCTGCTACAATCAGCTTCCAAATAAACTTGATATTTTTGATACTGAAACTTACAGTGCCAATCCGCTGAAATTTTACGTCGTTGCTTCGGACTGCCGCACAGGCCAGCCGGTTATTAAAGAACTCAAAACCTGCGACGAAAAAGATTTGACCTGGATGCGGGCCAGCGCAAGTATGCCTCTTGTTTCTCATGTTGTAAAAATTGACGGCTACGAGCTTTTGGATGGCGGTATTACAGAATCAATTCCGCTTAAGGCTTTTGAAGATATGGGCTACGAAAAGAATCTTGTTGTTCTGACTCAGCCACGCGACTTTGTAAAAGAGCCGAGTTCTTCGCTTGCTCTGATGAAGTTCGCTCTTCGCAAATATCCAAAGATTTACGAGGCCATGATCAGACGTCACGAAGTTTACAATCAGGAAAAGGCTTACGTCTTTGAACAGGAAGCCGCCAGAAAATGTTTTGTAATCTGTCCGGAGGCCCCTCTCGGAATCAGCCGCACCGAAAAAGATCCGGATGAGCTGCAGCGCGTTTACGACCTGGGCCGGGCAGAGATGCAGAAAAAACTTGATGAACTTAGAGAATTTTTAAATTAAAGAAGCTCTTTATAGAATCTTTAACTGACATTTGTTAAAATCATAAAATGAATGATAAATTAAAAATTCGTGATGCCCAGTTAGAAGACGCTGAACGGCTTGTAGAAATCTACTCTTATTATGTTTTAAATACAGCGGTATCTTTTGAATATAAGGTACCGACTGTAGAAGAATTCAAAGAAAGAATCAGAAAAGTAAAAGCAAAGTTTCCGTATCTGATTTGTGAAAAAGATGGCGTTATTGTAGGCTATGTTTATGCCAGTGCTTACAGTGAACGCGAAGCTTATAGCTGGACTGTTTCTACTTCCATTTATGTTGATAAAGATTTCCGCCGACAGGGAATCGGTTCGTTCCTATATGAAAATCTTGAAGAGCGATTAAAGCAGCTCGGAATAAAAAATATCTTAGCAGGAGCAGCCTTCACAGAAACAGAAGACGAATATCTTACCCAGGACAGTCCAAAGTTCCATGAGAGAATGGGCTATGTCCGTGTTGCTCAGTTCAAGGAAATCGGGAAAAAGTTTGATCGCTGGTATGACCTTGTCTGGCAGCAGAAGAAGCTTTAGGATATGAAAAATACTTCACAGTAAAACCAGCGCGAAGCTGCGTAGAAGTTGCAGCCCTGCCAAAAGGCGCACTGGTTGAAATTGAAGTAATCGCAGAAAAGTAATTAATCTACGATAATTTCTCCATCACGGCTAATTACAACAACGCGCCATGGAAGGAATTTTCCGCTTGCTTTAAGAGCTTCTGTGGCAGCACGTTCAAGGCCTCCGCAACATGGAACTTCCATTCGAACAATTGTAAGGCTTTTTATGTTGTTCTGACTGATAATCGCTGTAAGCTTTTCTGTGTAGTCGCCTTCATCTAGTTTTGGACAGCCGACGAGTGTAATGTGATTTTTGATGAAATCGCGATGGAAGGCGGCATAAGCATAGGCTGTACAATCTGCGGCAATCAAGAGATTTGCATTTTCATAGAAGGGAGCCTGAACAGGAAGCAGTTTAATCTGAACCGGCCACTGCATAAGCTCGCTTCTTACAGTTGTTTTCTCTGCAGTTTCGTTTTCTGATTCTGAAGTTTGAGAAGGGGTCTGAGCGCGATTAAATGTATGCATTGCGCTTCCCGGACAACCTCCTGCGTGGGGATGAGCCATGGGTGCGCCCGATGCCTGCTGAGCCAGAATCTGCTTTCTCATTTCAACAGCAGCCGGATTATATTCCGCACTTTCGCGTTCTTCGATTGTGATTGCACCTGCAGGACAGGCTGGAAGACAATCCCCAAAACCATCACAAAAATCATCACGCAAAAGATGTGCCTTTCCGTTTTCCATAACAATTGCATTTTCGTGGCAGGCAGAAGCACATAAACCACAGCCAGTGCATTTTTCTTCATCAATTTTTACAATCTTTCTAATCATAATTCACCTCGCTTCTTCTGTTTTACGGTTTTACTTTATCATCAGATGGGCCGAAAGAATGTTGTTAAAACAACAAAATTCAAATAAACTGAAAATATGAATAATCAGGAATTGTTGAAGCATCCTCTCTTTCTGGGGATTGAGGAAAAGGATTTATCTGAAGCTCTTGCTCTTTTTTCTGCCAGCGAAAAATCACTGAAAAAGGGCCAGCAGATTTTTCGTGCCGGAACAGTAACAAAAGTAATGGGCTTCATTCTTGAAGGCAGGATTCAGATTGAAAGCACTGATTACTGGGGAAATAAAACAATTATTGATAATCTTGGAAGCGGAAAAGTTTTTGGTGAGACTTATGCTCTGACGGGAAAAACTTTGATGGTAGATGTGCTTGCCGTAGAGACTTCTAAAATCCTGCTGCTTAATCCAAAAAAACTATTTTCGAATAATGAGGGAAGGGGAGAAATAAAAGCCATCCTGATTAAGAATATTCTGAAGATTTCTATGAATAAAAATCTTCATCTGTCGCAGCGTATTTTTCACACCACATCCAAAACAATTCGAGGTCGGCTTCTTGCTTATCTTTCTTCCTGTGCTCCTTCAAAAAGTCTGGATGCAGAATTTGATATTCCTTTTGATCGCCAGCAGCTTGCAGACTACTTACAGGTAGACCGCTCAGCTTTGAGTGCAGAACTTAGCAAGATGAAAGCCGACGGTCTTATTGATTACTGGAAGAATCACTTTAAGCTTCTTCAGTTGTAGTGGAAGAATCCTTTTTCTTAAAAATCAGACCGAAGATTCCACGAACGAGAGGACCTGCAACTAAAAGCTGCCAGAATGCCGCCATCGGATAATTGAAGGCGGTAGTCTGCAGCCAGATGGAAATCATTTCTTTCTGGAAGCCACCCTTGAAAAGAATTGTAGCGGCAAGACTCATAAGCGGGCACATCAGCCAGATAGAACAGATTGAAATTGAAAGAACGATGAATACCGGATTTGTGGCTTTTACATCAAACTTTTTAAAAGTGATTTTCTTGACGATTGGACCAACAATAAAGAAATCAAGAACAAGAGCAATTGGTGCCATAATCGGCAGTTCGTGGAAAGCAAGCAAAAATACAGAATTAGTCATTCCGCCTGTCGCAAGTGCAATGTTGTAACAAATCATTGCATAAACCATAACAAATACCATCAGAATGGTAAAAAGAATTTCCTGTCCCAAAGATTTTGGCATACGAAACTCCAGAATATAAATGTGATTGCATTAAAACTACGCAAAGACCCTGCGCATGAGCATAGAAAGTTGCGGGAATCCGCTCTTAATAAGATTAGGCAATCTATTGAAAAGTTGGATTATCTTAGCAGATTTTGGGAGTTTGTGTAATAGGGACGGGATATATTCAAAAATCTGTATATTTGTGCTAAAATATCTGAGAGGATAAAAAATGCTAAACATCATATTTGGCGAATGTAAAGATGTAATATATAACACCTCTGTTTTTTTCAAGAATGTTTATGAGAAAGAATGGCTGAACGAAGAACAAACCAGACAGATGATTAAGGATGTTGATAATTCAAAAGTCATTTCTGATGGCGCCATTGAGAGTCCGGTTCTTGGTATCATTCCTCCAACTTCTCTTTCGGGTGGTGTAAAGACCCTTATTTTGATAAATCATATTTCAGATAAAATTTTCAATGCTTCTAACTGCGGTGATAATTGTGCAGCCTGGCTCTTAAAAATTGCCTCTAATAAAGATGTAACTGTAAATCTTCGACATTTGATGGATTTTGGTAACGGACAGTTTGATATCAGGATCGTTAATAAAAATGTGATTGTTCATTCAATGGCAGAGCTTATTTCTGTAGCAGGAGAACTGGTATGAAAGGCTCATATCAAATATCAGTACAGAATAATCTCGTAAAATATGAATTTACAATCCGCCGCAATATCACAGTCATTCAGGGAAATAGTGCCACAGGAAAAACTACACTTGTTGATTTAATTCGTGAATATCAGCTAAATGGAGCAGACAGCGGCATTAATCTTTCATGTAAGAAAAAATGCGTAGTCCTGGAAGGAAATGACTGGCAGCAGACTCTTACTCTTTTTCAAGATTGCATTGTTTTTATTGATGAAGGTAACCGTTTTATCTCTTCTAAAGATTTTGCAAGTACAATAAAGCAAACAGATAACTATTATGTTCTTATTACTCGTGAGGGACTTGAAAATCTTCCATATAGCGTAAATGAAATTTACGGCATTCATACTTCAGGAAAATACGCTGACCTTAAACAAATATACCATGAGTTTTATCATATTTATAATGATGATTTTTAAGGCAAGCCGATAAACGGGCTCGTGTGCCTGAGCAATGAACCCGTTCAAGCAAGTTTCGCCTGAAAGCTTATGCAATAATTCCAGCGTACTCGTAGCCGGCGTCTGTAACTGCTGCTTTGATGAGGTTTTCATCGACTGACTTTGAAGTTTCGATTGTTACAAGCGCATCTTTGTGAGAGGCTGTTGCTGAAGTGATTCCGTCGATTGCTTCGAGGGCTTTTTTTACGTGCATTTCGCAGTGTTCGCACATCATTCCTTTTACTGAAATTTTCATGTTTGACTCCTTGTTATTTGAAGTTTTATCTGCAAGTTTTGAAGTGTCATTCTCAACTTGTGCAGTGTCATTCCGAACTTGATTCGGAATCTCTATCAGATTTCCCTTTACGGGATTTTTCACTTTTTTATCGCGTCTGGCATCGTGAGTTTTCAGGAAGTTCAGACGCAGGGCATTTGATACTACGCAGAAACTTGAAAGTCCCATTGCGGCTGCTCCGAACATCGGGTTCAGAGTCCAGCCAAAAGCGGCAACATAACAGCCGGCTGCAAGTGGGATTCCAATTGTGTTGTAGAAGAAAGCCCAGAAAAGATTTTCGTGAATATTTTTGATTACACCACGAGAAAGTCTGATTGCCGCAGTTACGTCGAGCAGGCTTCCTTTCATCAAAACTACATCGGCTGCATCAATTGCAATGTCTGTACCGGCACCGATCGCAATACCAAGATCTGCGCGGGTAAGGGAAGGGGCATCGTTGATTCCGTCTCCAACCATGGCAACTTTTCCGCTTTCCATCAGCTTGCGGATAACAGCCTCTTTGCCGTCTGGAAGAAGGCCTGCAGCAACTTCGTCTACACCAGCCTGAGCCGCAATTGCGCGGGCTGTGATTTCGTTGTCGCCGGTGAGCATTACTGTGTGAATGCCCATGTCTTTGAGTTCACGGATTGCCTGGGCAGAATCTTCTTTGATTGTATCTGCTACAGCGATGATTCCCAGAAGCTTGTCGTCGCGAGCAAAGAGAACCGGAGTTTTGCCCTGGGAAGCGAGATTTGAGATTTGCGATTCCACCTCGTCATTCCGAACTTGTTTCGGAATCTCTTTTATAACAGATTTAATATATGCCGCATTGCCGCCGTAAACATTTGTTCCAGCCAGCTTTGCGTGCAAGCCGTTTCCAGCTTTGATTTCAAAATCAGCGGTATCAGAAAGTTTGATCTGATTCTTTTCTGCATATTCAACAATCGCCTTTGAAATCGGATGTTCGCTTTTTGCTTCGAGTGCGTAAGCTGCTTCAAGAAGATCTTCGGCCTTAGTATCATCAGCTGGGATTACATCAGTTACCTGCATGATTCCGCTTGTGATGGTTCCGGTTTTATCGAGGGCAACAATCTGAGTTTTGCCGGCCATTTCCTGAGCGGCGGCTGTCTTGAACAAGATTCCGTTCTTTGCACCAATTCCGTTACCAACCATAATAGCAACCGGAGTCGCAAGTCCAAGCGCACAAGGGCAGCTGATTACCAGAACAGAAACTGCGCGTGCCACAGCGTAACCAACGGTCTGTCCAACAAGGAGCCAGACAATAAAGGTCACTGCCGCAATTCCAATAACAGCCGGAACAAATACTCCCGCAACCTTATCTGCAATTTTTGCGATCGGAGCCTTAGTTGCTGCGGCATCACTTACCATGCGGATAATTCCTGCAAGGGTAGTGTCTTCACCAACACGGGTAGCTTCGCAAACAAGGAAGCCCGAAGTGTTGATCGTAGCGGCAGAAACTCTGCTTCCAGCCTCCTTTTCTACAGGAAGACTTTCGCCTGTGAGGGCTGCTTCGTTTACGGCACTTTGACCTTCAATTACTATTCCATCAACCGGAATGCTGTCGCCTGGGCGAACAATAAAACGATCACCAATCTTTACTTCTTCAACCGGCACTGTTTTTTCGGTTCTATCAGCTCCAGTTCCTTCAACAAGTACCGCAGTTTTCGGAGCCATCTTCATAAGCGACTTAAGGGCGTCTGTAGTTTTTCCTTTTGATTTTGCTTCGAGCATTTTTCCCACAGTGATGAGAGTGAGAATCATGGCTGCAGATTCAAAATAGAACTGATCCATGTAGTACATGACTTTGTCTGAATTACCGGCTACTACGGCTCCGCTCATAGCAAAAAGTGCGAATACGCTGTAGGCAAAAGAGGCGCCAGAACCAAGAGCTACAAGGCTGTCCATGTTAGGCGCTCTGTGAAGCAGGCCCTTAAATCCGTTTATAAAGAACTTCTGATTGATTACCATAACAAAGGCCGAAAGCAAAAGCTCGTACAAGCCCATTGCCACATGATTTCCATCGAGAAAAGCTGGCAGCGGCCAGTTCCACATCATATGTCCCATAGAAACGTACATCAGCGGAAGCAAAAGTACGATCGATGCGATAAGGCGTTTTTTCATTTTTGGAGTTTCGGTGTCTTTGAGCTCTTCTTCATAATGTGCCGAACCTGCTGATTTTGAATCAGCTGATTTTTTCAGGCTTGCACCATATCCGGCATTTTCAACAGCCTTTATGATTGCTTCAGCGGAAGCATCGCCTTCTATTCCCATGGAATTTGTGAGCAGGCTTACTGCGCAGGATTTAACTCCTTCAACAGAACCTACTGCCTTTTCAACACGGGCAACACAGGCCGCACAGCTCATTCCTGTAACGTTATATTGTTCCATATTTGCCTCCCGGCTTTATTTCATCAGCTTTTGTAAAGTAACGACAAATTCATCAATTACGCTGTCATCACCTTTGCGGATTCCCTCGGCTACACAAGTTTTCATATGATTTGCGAGCAGAACCTTGTTGAAGCTCTTGAGAGCACTCGAAATTGCAGACACCTGAATCAGAATATCAGTACAATAAGCGTCGCTTTCGAGCATTCCTTCAACACCACGAACCTGTCCTTCAATTCTCTTAAGACGGTTCATCAAATCTTTTCTTTCTGCGTCATCGCGCTCTTTATGTTTTCCAGAACAGTGTGGACAAGTTCCTTCCATGACAATCTCCTTTGTATACCCACTAGGGGTATATCTTACACTGATAAAATATACCCTAGAGGGGTATTTGTCAAGAGGGGCTACACGCCAAGTATACTGTGCAATACTTGACAAGTTTACTTTGCATATCTATAATTCAAAATATACCAAGTTTACTTGGCAAGAGAGGTTTTATGACTTTGCAGAAATTCCGCAGATTTACGCTAATCATCAGCATGCTGCTTTTTCCGATTACGATTTATTATTTTTCTCCATACCTGATTATCATGGGCGCATTGCAGCATGTCATCAATGGAAGTTTTATCATCTTTTCGCTGATGTTCATTCTGGGCATGTTCTTCGGTCGTCTCTGGTGTGGCTTTTTCTGTCCCACTGGCGGCATGTGCGAATGCTTTGCTCAGTTTTCTGATAAAGCTCCAAAGCAGGGCTTGCGCAATTACATCAAATATGGAATCTGGCTTGTGTGGATTAGCGGAATAATTGTCTGCCACGTTTTTGGAAAAGGTGATTATACGATTCAGCCGTTTTTTATGACTGAGCACGGTATTTCAATTTCTAATATTTATAGTTATGTGATTTATTACGGAATTGTGATCCTGTTTTTGATTCCGGCCCTGATTCACGGAAAGAGGGCAAACTGCCACTACATCTGCTGGATGGCTCCTTTTATGATTTTTGGTTATAAGGTTGGAAGACTTCTTCATCTGCCACAGCTGAAAATCAAATCAAAGAAAGAGAACTGTATCAGTTGTAAGAAATGCGAAAAGGTTTGTCCTATGAGCCTGAATGTTACGGAGCTTTTGCAGAAGGGCGAGATAAAATCAGCTGAATGCATTTTGTGTGGCGAGTGTGTAAAGACTTGCCCGAAAGAAGTCCTGAAGTATAATATTACAAATAAGAGGTAAACGATGACTAAGGAAGAGATTTTGGAAAAAAGCCGCAGCGATAATGCGGGAAAAGATATTGAAGATCTGGAAGTGCAGAAGACTGCAGCAAGAGTTGCGTATTTTTCATCTTTCGGATTATGCCTTTTAGTTTCGATCTTAAACTGGTTTTTCACAAGTCAGATAAAAATAGAATGCTGGATTGTTTTCTTTGGAATGTGCTGTGTGGCATTTTTTGTGAAGTTTATCAAGCTTAAAAAGCTTCACGAACTCTTTGTTGCTCTCGGTTATCTTTTGATTTTCGCAGCCCTGCTTGTGCTTTTTATTCTTCAGTTGTGTGGAGTAATGTGATGAACGAAAATCTAGTCCTAAAAAATCGCCTAAAAGAAATTCGCACAGAAAAAAAGCTCTCACAGTCAGACCTCGCGCAGATGGTCGGAGTTTCCAGAAACACAATAAGCTCCATAGAAACCCTGCAATTCTGCCCAACCGCAAAACTCGCTCTGATTCTCTGTGTCGCCCTAGATAAAAAGTTCGAAGACATCTTTTATTTTGAATAATCTGAGGATTTGAAGAGCAAAGATAGCAGAATTGATTTTCTCTCTTGACAATACTACGTATACGTAGTAAATTCGCCTCGATAGACTTGATGGAGGCGATTATGAATAAACTTTTCAGATTCAATTTCACAAAAGATACCGCTGTAGCATTTTATGCTGGAGCAGGAATGATTTTTCTCAGTTTGATAATGCTCCTTTTTGGCGGTGATTCATTTTTTGATAAAGCAATGTCTTTTATACTCCGCGATCTGCTGATGATTTTCGGTCTGGGGATTGTTTTTGTTTCGTTCTATATCAGACAAAAAGAAGAGGGTGTTAAAGCCATTGGTTTCACAGGCCGAAAAAATGTCTTAAGTCTCGTACTGGATCTTATTCTTGGCGTAGCACTTCTTGCAATGTTTCTGAAAGATGAAAAGCCGGAAGGAATCCTTGAAGTCAAAAATCTTTATGCGGCTACTTATATTCTGGTAGCAGGTATTTTTGAGATGACCTTTATTTATGGATATCTACGTGCAAGTTTTGAAAAGGCTTTTGGAATTATTCCTGCAATTCTTTTGACCAGCGCCTTTTATTCTTTCCATCATGCGGGCTTTCAACCGGAGTTTTTACATCTCTTCCTTGTTGGACTCATGTATTGCTCGGTTTATTACATCACACAAAATCTATTAATTATATTTCCATTCTTCTGGGGCGTTGGCGCTCTATGGGATGTTATTGTTTCTTCAGAAGCGGGTGACGAAATCAAAAATCTCGAATCCTTTATTATTGCGCTTGTGATTCTGGCTTTGTCTGCAATCTGGATTTTCATAATCAAAAGGAGAAAGAACAATGCTGTCTAAAACCTCAATCGTAATTACCGGAATGCTTTTGCAGGGCGAAATGAATGCTTACGACATGCTTAAGATGATTGATAATATGAATATGCAGTACTGGCATCCGATTGGCGCAACAACACTATATGAATCCTGTCTGCGACTGGAAAAAAAGGGCTATATTGAAGACACGGGTAGGGCAGATAACAAAGCCGTCTACCGCATAACAGAAGCGGGCCGCTCTGAATTAAAATCGACAATCTGCGAACTTTTTGAGCGCCTTGATTATGACTCAGTATGGTTTTGTCTTGCGGTTATGTATTCTGGAATCCTTTCGAAAGAAGAACTGGAAGAAGAAAAGAAAAAGAGATCTGCTCTTCTTGATGAATACGAAAAAGGAACAATCGAAAATCGCGACAAAATGCTCGCAGCAAAAGTTCCATATATTGATATCTGCGCAATCGACAGAATGATTCAGATAGTTCAGATGGAAAAAGAAACATTGAAGAAGTTATAGACGCAAACAAGGAGAGACTCATGCCTCAAATGAGAAAACGCGGAAAATTCATATTTGGAAAATCGCTTATAAGAGATGGTGGCACAATTCAATTTCCTGAGCAGGCAATACGGGAATATGATATTGCGTCTGAAGGTAAAATATATCTTGTAACCGGCAGCAAGATAACGGGTGGCTTTTGTGTTACAAGAAAAGGACTGCTTGCTTCCTCGAAACTTGGACACATACTCAATGATAATCCCCAATTAAGAGATTTCGATTCTAAAGAGGGGGCGTTTATAAAGTATAAAGGACGAGGTTACACCTGGGTAAAAATCAACAATGAAGGAAAGATTTCTCTTAGCGACGATACAATGCAATATCTGAAACTTAAAAAAAATATGAAGCTGCTCTCAATAAGAAGCAGCGATATAGCATTTACCATGGGAGCCTATGGTCCTCTGTTGGAAGAGTCTTTCAAACATGATAACGAAATTAAGGTTTATTAAACGGTGATTAATTATGAAATATAAAAACGAAGAAATTTCTGAAGCTGATTTGTATAAAGAACTCGGGCAGCTTACAAAGAACAAAGATGAATGGGAGAGCAGCATTTCTGATGTCGCAGGCTTGCTTAAATCTGAATCTTCCAAAATCCAGGCAAAGGCCTTGTGGATGCTTGGTGAAATGGGGTTACAGTATCCGGATAAAATAAAGGAGTGGGTGCCGGCCATTTCTGATTTTCTGAAAAGTGTAGATCCATTATTTCGAGAACGTGCACTCAACGCACTTGGAAGAATCGGACGTGCAGACTTCAGCTTGATCAAACCGTATTGGAAGGATTTATTTTCTTTTGCAAAAGACGAGGCGTCAAACGTCAGACTAAACTTTATCTGGGCATCAGAAAATATCGCAACAAACACTCCGGATATTTACGACGGTTATATGGAAATTTTTGCAAAACTTCTCAATGATCCAGATGACAAAGTTCGCATGGAGTCTCCGGAAATATTCCGTGTTGTCGGAAAACGCCAGCCAGAACTTGTAAAACCATATATCGAGCTTCTAACAAAAATCTCAGAAATCGACACTAACAGAGTAGTGAGAATCCATTCACTTGGTGCAATCAAAGCGTTTCAAAAAGCAGCCATTTAATTTATCCGTAATATATTGAAAAATCTCCGCATTAGTGCGATTATGTTAGTATCTACTAACGTTAATGCGGAGAATATCAATGCTTACTGAAAATCAGAAAAATGAGCTGAACAAAAAAACTTGTAAAGTACTGAAAAGCAAAGAGTCTTTTAAGGCCGAGATGGCAAAAAGATTTTCTTCTTCTGATATTGAAAAAATCTGGGCAGATGCAGAGAAGCGTCTGTTCGACATGTATGCCGGGCATACAGATTTACCAAAAGGTGTTAGCGCACATACAGACAATTTTATTTTCCCGGCCGCTGCGATTTATCTTTCTATGAAAGAAATTGATAAAGATGCTGCATACGAGATTATGAAAAAAGTCATGGCAGAAAAATCAGACAAATTTGGAAAGACGCTTGCAAAGTGGTGTCATATCCCAGGTTTCAAAAAATTCTTTCTCAATATGTGGGATTCAATAAGCCGCAAATCATTCGGCGAAACAGCGGGCTTTAAGAATGTTTTTTATCCGAAAGAGAAGGGCTCTTTCCGCATGGATATTACTCAGTGCCCTTACCACAAATATCTTACAGAGGCCGGTTGTCCGGAACTGAATATTCTCTTCTGTGAAAACGATATTCATTCTTACGGAAATTTGCCCGGACTTAAGTTTACAAGAACAAAGACAATAGGAGCAGGCGACGAGCTCTGCGATTTTAAAATGGAACTGGTAAAATAGGAGAAACTTATGGACAAGCTATATTTTGTATTTTCATGTTTAGGACTTGCTGGCGGCTTGCTTTGTGCCACTGGAGATATTCTTTTTGATTTGAAGGGCAGGGGAAATCAGAAACTGGGAACTTCAAAAAACATCGACAGCAACTGGACAAAAATGGCAGACTGGCGATTCGGCTGGTCTATTGCGCTTGCATTGGTTGGAGACGCACTTGTATGTCTTGGTTTTTATTCTCTTGGAATGCAGATTGCAGCAAGCCACCCGGTACTTGGATATCTTACTTTAGGATTTGGTTATTTTGGATCTTTTGCAGGCATCTTGATTCACTCTTTGTGCTGTCTACAGGCGCTGATTTACAAGGGAGCTATGAAACGTGGCTCGCTCGAAATTGCAGACGACATCCTCGAAAAGATCTACAAGCAGGTTGCAGTGCCATTTTTCGCAGGCTACATCAGTCTGCTGGCTCCAACAGTTACTGTGATTATTGCCATTTTCAACGGTGCACTTGATGTCCCAAAAATCTGCCTGATTCTAAATCCTCTTGTTTTCCTGATTTTTGGAATTACTTGCCGAAAAATCAATCCGGTAAAATTCCAGGACCTGCCAGGAATCATAATGCCAAGCCTTGGCCTCGGAATGTTCGGATTGATAGGAATGTTGAATCTGCTGTAAATCTACTCAAATCATTAATTAGATGATATGATATGTCGAAAAAAAATGGATATATCTATGGAAGAAGCAAACGAACTTGATTCAACATGCGGCATAAGTGACGAAGAACTTACTCGTCGTTTTATTGAAGCTGTAAGAATTGAAAAGGAAATTGCAATAATAAAAGGCGAGCCTATTCAGTGCTGGGATGATGAAAAACAGGCCTCATATATTCTTTATCCAGATGGAAGGCGTGAGTATGCCTGAGTTGATTAAAAACTGAGATTATTGTTTTTACAGGTCAATTGACTCGGATTTCTTTTGTAATTCTGAATCTAGCGGAAAAATCAAAAAAGGATAACTCAAAAATAAAAAATAATCGTAATTTACAACGCAAATTACAACTTTTTGCATCTTGTTTTTATAGGAGTGCAGATAGATAATTAAGATGTTCAAAGGCAAGCCGGCCAGCCTTTTACAGGAGGATTTATTTATGATTATCGAATTTCTTTTATCTATTCTTGTACTCTGTATAACTGCAACCATGTGCAGTCTTACAAGCGGCGGACTTATCTGGGAGTTAGTTGATTATGCATTACTTCCTGGAATTCTTTTAATTCTAGCCCTGATGATTTTTCTTTCAGGTTATGGAAAAGATTTTATCATGATTTTCCAAACTTCAAATAAAAATAAGGGGCTGGCAGAATTGAAAAAAACAGAAGCATCTCTTGATTATGCTTTCAAGGCTCTATGCTTTATCTGTTCATTCTTTATGTTAATCAGCGGAATGTATTTTTACTTGAATTTTGATGAAACTAATACTTTAGGAATTAACCTGGCAACTCTTCTTTTATCATTCTTTTACTTATCTTTCTTTGGAATGATTTTTATAACTCTGAAAGCAAAACTCAGAACAAATATCATAAAATATATGGCTGAAGAAAATACTTATGCAAATGCTGAGATTGTTGTCTCAGGAAAAAAGATTGCTCAGAATATAGTAAAAATCTTTGTGTCTCTTGCCTTTCTTATTGGACTATATTTGGTGATAATACATTTCAGTATGGCAAATCTAACAGATAGCGAACCTCTGAGTTTTTATTATCTGCGAGATATTCCTGGAATTATTTATATTTTTATTCCAACTTTGTTATTGCTAATAATTTCAGGTAACTTCAAAAGTTTTTTCGGAGCACTAAACTTTGTTATAAAAAATCGGAAGCTATCAGTAACTCAAAAGTCAATTTCCCTAAATGCAATTTCAACCTTGCGTATGCTCTTAATTCTAGAAGGAATCATGACAACGTTAGGCGGCTTTATAGGAATGCTTTTTAATCTTGAAGATCGTTCAATGCTTGGTATTAATTTTTCTGTTGCCTGTGTTCCTATGATTTATGCGCTGCTTTTAAATTTGATTCTTCTTCCTGTAGAAAGTAAAGTCTCGCTACTTTGTGATTCGGAATAGTTTATGTTGATAGATTGTATCCTTGTGATAGTTGGGATTATAGCATTTTTAATCCCAGCTATTCTTCAAAAAGAAAGACGTTCTCAACTAGAAACTGATTTTCTGGGACAGCTTTCAAGGCTTGTGGTTTTAAGCGGACTTTTTGTTTCAGTTGTAAAAATTTTAATTCTGATTTCTGATATGGAAAATCTTTTGGGTACAAATGAAAATGGGATTTTTTCAATTTCATCTACAGCCTTTTTTATAATGATTTTTGTTAGATTCCGTCCAGCTCTTATGGGAATTCTAATCAAGCTGATTTTGCTGCCATTTTCAAAAAAGAAGAATGATAATTCGAAAAACCAGACCAGCATAGAAGATTCTTTTGCCGTTCTTTCTCCGCGTGAAAAAGAAGTTGCCCGCCTTGCAGCTCGCGGTTATTCAAATGCCCAAATTGCCGAAGAATTATTCATCAGTGTAGAAACCGTAAAACGACACATGGCAACAATCTTTGAAAAGCTTGGAATTGAGTCACGAAGGGAATTGCTCTAGAATAAAAGCATGGAAAAAAATGTACAAATCCCTGAAAACATTTTGACTCGCTTTGTAGCAGTAGCCCACGAGACTATTTGCGAAAACCTGCTTGGTGTGTATCTTCATGGTTCGGCGGCAATGGGATGTTTTAATCCTAAATCCAGCGATTTAGATCTGCTTGTTGGTGTAAAAGAAACTCTTGATGATTCAACTAAACGCCGTTTTATGGATAGGGTAGTAGCGCTGCATGAAGAGTTTGTCAAAGCATCAGGTTCCAGTCATGCCGGAATCGAAATGAGCGTAGTTTTGCAGAAGGACTGCACGCCTTTTGTTTATCCAACTCCTTTTGATCTTCATTTTTCAGCCATGCATTTGAAGTGGTATAAGGATAATCCGGATGATTATGTTCAGAAGATGAAAGGAACTGATGAGGATCTTGCCGCTCATATCACAATAACCCGTGCCCGCGGTCGCTGTCTTTTTGGTATGCCGATTGAAGATTTTTTTGGGGAAGTTCCTGCTGAAAATTATTTTGATTCAATTCGTGCTGATGTTGAAAACGCTGAATCTGAAATCACTGAAAACACAAATTATCTTGTTCTGAATCTTGCCCGTGTGCTTGCCTTCAAAAAGGATGGACTTGTGCTTTCAAAGCTGGAAGGCGGCCAATGGGCTCTGGAAAATATTCCTGCCGAATACTATGGAATAATAAAAGCCGCTCTCATTGAATATGAAAGCGGCTCTCCTGCACAGTATGATGAAACTGAAGCCATCAATTATGCAAAATTTATGCTGGGCTTGATATTCTAACCCCAGACCTCTTCTGCGATTTCGCGAACGAGGCGGATTTTTGCCCACTGTTCTTCTTCGGTCAGTTTGTTGCCGATTTCGCAGGATGCAAAACCGCACTGAGGGCTGAGCAAGAGGCGGTCGAGAGGAATGTATTTTTCTGCTTCGCGGATTCTTGCAATTACGGCCTGCTTGTCTTCGAGCTCTGCCTTCTTTGTTGTGATCAAACCAAGTACAACTTTTTTGTCTGAGCTTACCTGAGCGAGTGGGGCAAATCCTCCTGAGCGTTCATCATCATATTCAAGGTAAAGCGAGTCTACATTTTCTTTTGCAAAAACATAGCCTGCAACTCCATCGTAAGGACCACTTGTAAAATATGTTGAGTGATAGTTTCCACGACAGATGTGGGTATTGATTTCAAGATCAGCCGGCTTTCCTTCCAGAGCAAAATTATTCACCTTCAAAAGCTGTTCCTTAACTTCTTTAAGTTCCAGACCAAGGCTCTTGTAGCGCTGAGCTGCTGCATCTCCAACAATCGCACCCCAGGTACAATCATCAAACTGAATTGTACGGCAGCCTGCATCGTAAAGCTGCTTGATAACTTCGCGATATGCCTTTGCAATATCTTCGATTAATTCATCATTGTTTGGATAGAACTTGCGTGTTGTTTCGTAGTTTGAAGGAATGTTGAGCTGCTGGAAAAGCTGAGCTGGAGAAGGGATTGTCTGCTTTGCTTCATGACCATCGCTTTCAAGACTCTTTACGAATTTGAAATCTTCTACAAATGGATGTGCCTTTGCAATGAGCTTACCGGTAAGGAAGGTTGCTTCGAGATCTGCAACTTCGCCTGCGAACTGAACTCCGCCACCATCGTTCTTGTGAGCAATGCCTTCAAAGCCCCAGAAGAAATCAAGATGCCAGAACTTGCGGTTGTATTCGCCGTCTGTAATATAATGAAGACCTGCTGCCTTCTGTTTTTCAACAAGCTGTTTGATGAACTTGTGTTTGAGTTCTGTGAATTCTTCTTTAGAAATAGAGCCGGCCTCAAAATCTGCACGAGCCTTTTTAAGTTCTGCTGGACGCAAATAACTTCCAACTACATCAAAATGAGTTTTGTTTGCCATAGATTCACCTTCCTTTTATATATTTTACCTACTGTTTTAGTATGTTGAAATAATAGCGATTTTTAAGGCCTGTGAAAAATACTATTTTCAATAGCTTTGCGATAGTTTTTAACTATGGTCAAATTCTGCAGTATGTGTTATCATATTTGTATGACTTTACAGCAATTAAAGTATGCCGTTGCAGTTGCAGATACCCGCAATATCACAGAAGCATCCCGCCGAGTTTTTATATCCCAGCCAAGCCTTACCGCCGCAATCCGCGAGCTGGAAGAAGAAATGGGAATCACAATTTTCTCACGTTCTAACAAGGGCGTTACCATTACAAACGAAGGTGACGAGTTTTTGTCTTATGCCCGCCAGGTGCTTGAGCAGGCAAATCTTCTGGAAGATCGATACAAGGGTAGTGGAAGCGGAAATACTATTTTCTCTGTTAGCTGCCAGCATTATTCTTTTGCTGTAAACGCGTTTGTTGATGTAATCAGACAGTTCGGTGGAAACGAATATGATTTTACTTTACGCGAAACCCAGACTCACGAAATCATAGAAGATGTTGCGCATCTAAAAAGTGAAGTAGGGGTTATGTATCTTTCCAGCCGCAACGAAAACGTAATCAGCAAATTAATCAAAAAGAATAATCTGATTTTTGAACCGCTCTTTACAACAAAGCTCCATGTCTTCATTTCAAAAAATAATCCGCTTGCAAGCAAGAAGAAAATCAAACTGACAGATCTGGCCCCTTATCCATACCTCACTTATGAGCAGGGCGATTTTAATTCCTTTTACTTTGCAGAAGAGCCGCTGACAGAAATTGATTTTGACTGCCCGAAAAATATTCAGGTTCGCGACCGTGCAACTCTCTTCAATCTTCTAATCGGTCTTGATGGATACACAATCTGTTCCGGAGTCATCAGCCACGAATTAAACGGCCCTGAAATTATTGCCCGCCCGCTCGCCGTAGATGATATAATGACCGTGGGGCTGATCACAAGAAAAGGCATGGCCTTGTCGCGGTATGCGGAAGCGTATATTAAAGCGATTAAATCAGTTACACTTACTAAAGATTGATGATGAGAGAATAATATGAATGATTTAAAAATCCGTGAAGCTGCAGTCGCAGACCTTCCACAAATGTGCAGTCTTTTCCAAAATGATTTGGGATATGCTGAGTGTACACAGGAAATTGTTGAAAAACAGTTTGCCGGTATTGATGCTGGTAGGGAAGCCGTTTTTGTTGCAGAAGTGCAGGGCAAGGTTGCCGGTGTAATTCATATTGAAAGATATGATGTTCTGTATTTCCCTCCGATGTCGAATATTCTGGGCCTTGCTGTATCATCAGATTTCCGCCGCCAGGGAATTGGCAGCGCGCTTTTGAAACGGGCAGAGCAGTGGGCCCTCGAACACAATATCAATACAGTCCGCCTGAACTCCGGCGGCACCAGAACTCAAGCCCATCAGTTCTACAGAGCCCAAGGGTATGTGGATGATAAGACACAACTGCGGTTTATAAAGGCGCTTACAAGCGATGCTGAAAAAAACAAAGCTGCCAGCAAACTAATGAGCGAGCTTAAAAAGGGAGAACTCTCTGGAGAACAAAACGGCTGGCTTTCAGAAGAAGATGTCGAAAAGCATCTTAAGGAACTGACAAGCAATTCTATTGAAGCAAAACTAGACGAAGCTGATTTGCAGGCAAAAACAGATCCAACTCGTTATACTCATGAGGAAGTATTTTCATCTATCCGGAAGAAATGGTAAAAGAGCATCCGTCTACTGCAGACCTGCGTCATAAACCAGATTTCCTCGTTGTAAAAGCAGGTAAGTAAAAGGAGTCGTATGATTATCTTAATCGCAGGCACATCTCTCACAGGAAAGACAAATCTCGCACAAAAGCTGCTGGAAAAATACAAAATGCCTTATCTCAGCATCGATCACCTGAAGATGGGGCTGATTCGCAGCGGAAACACTACGCTTACTCCAATGGACGATGATAAATTAACCGGCTATCTCTGGCCGATTGTTAGGGAAATGATAAAAACCGCGATCGAGAATAATCAGAATCTGATTATTGAAGGCTGTTACATTCCTTTTGACTGGCGAAAAGATTTTGATGCCGAATATCAGAAATCCATAAAGTTTCTCTGCCTGGCCATGACTGCCTCTTATATAGATTCCAATTTCGATAAAATCAAAGCGCATGCCTCGGTTATAGAAGCAAGAGTGGATGACAGCGATCTAAACGCCAAAAACTTAAAAACTGATAATCAAAAAAATATAGAAGGCTTTCAAAAATCCGGTGAAAAGGTTATTCTGATTGATAATGACTACGAGGCAGATCTTCAGCATGCCTTTGAATTTTTGAGATTTTAGGAGATTCCATGAAAATCGCAGCAACTTATGAAAAAGAAACAGGAAATGTATTCCAGCATTTTGGAAAAACACAGTATTTTAAGATTTATGAAATCGAAGACGGAAAAATTCTTTCTTCGGAAGTAATAGATAACGGGGGAAACGGACACCACGCACTTCCTCCATTCCTTAAGAGCCTTGGAGTTGAAACTCTGATTCTTGGAAACAGAGGGCAGGGGGCTATTGATGCCATTGCCGCAGCAGGCCTTAAAGAAGTTCCAGGCATTACAGGCTCTGCAGACGAAGCAGCCGAAAAATTTGCAAAAGGCCAACTCAAAGGCAACTTTGAAGCCAGGTGCGATCACCACGGCGAGCATCATAATCACTAAAAAGTGGGACCAAAATGCGCAGGAAAGACCGCGAAGTAAAATCCTTTGATGAAATCATCGATATCTTATCCCGCTGTAAGCTTGCAAGAACTGCTGTCGTAAAAATTGAAGTAGATGAGATTACCGGAAAACATCATTTGTAAAAGTAGGAATAGGAGCCAAAAATGACCTTTATATTCGTAGCTTTAGGCGGTGCAGTAGGAGCGTGCGGACGTTATGCAATCAGCCTGATTCCGGTAAAATCGCAGTTTCCGATTCTCACTTTGATAACAAACCTGCTTGGTGCACTTCTGATCGGCTTTATCGTTGGAATTGCAGAAAGCCGGAATGTATCTAAAAACGCAATGATGTTCCTGAAAACCGGCATTTGCGGAGGTTTTACAACCTTCTCAACCTTCAGTCTGGAGTCCTACAACATTCTGTCTACCAAAAATTACGGTTTATGCGGCCTTTATGTGGCTTTAAGTGTAGTGGGATGTATTGCAGGAGTCTGGTGCGGCAAGAAACTGGCGAATTTGGTATAGGAGATCGTATGGCAACAACAAAAGAATATTATGAATATGTAATGGAATGCCTGAATAAAGCTGGCGAAGTCACTTCCAGAAAGATGATGGGAGAATACTGCCTCTACTTTGATGGTAAACTGTTCGGTGATATATGTGATAATCGCCTGCTCGTAAAACAGACTGAAACTTCCAAAAGACTCCTGGCCGACTGTCCGCTTGAATATCCCTACGAAGGAAGCAAAACTCTTATGTTCCTGGTATCTGAGTTTGAAAATCCTGAATTAATGAAAGAGTTGCTTGAAGGGATGTACAAGGAACTGAAGTAAGCGTCTAAATAACACCCCCTAAAAATTAAGCATAATTGAATATACAATCACCTTAATTCCAGAAATTGAGGTGATTTTTTTATGATATTTCCAGTAAAAAGAGTCAAAGAGGAACTGATAAATGAATTTGCAGTTTCAAAAATGGATATCGAAACATTCAGCCAGATGCACAGCATCCAGCCGGAAGCATTGAGATCCTGGATTCAGGAAAAAATGTACAGATCTCAGCATCCCGAGTCTGAATCGCCAGATATATTCCAGGCTTCTGAATTTGTTGAACTGGATATTCCCCATGCATCAAAACATCAAATTACAGTCAGTATAGACCGTAAAGAATTAATTACCGTTAGGGCAGGTGGAATTGAAATTGATGTTCCCATTACAACAGAAGAAACAACTCTATTCAAAATCTTACAAACGGCGGCCAGCATATGATGTTTGATTTTAGTAATACACGTATTTTTCTGAGACCTGGAACAACAGACATGAGAACTGGCAAGGAAGAACTTCTCCATATAATAAATGACTTAATGAAACAGGATCCATTCAGCGGTGCAGTTTTCATGTTCTGCAACAGCCAGCGTAAACTGTTGAAATTGATATGGTGGGAAACTAACGGATTCTGGATAGCCCAGAAAACTTTGGAGAAGGGCAGATGGCCATGGCCGGATACGATTGAACAGGCAAAAGAATTAAAACTTGATGAAGTCATTATGCTACTTAAAGGGATTGATTTCTTCTGTGCCTATGAACCACTGAAATATGTACAATTTGATTAAAAAGTGTGCTATAATTTGAAAAGTTGATTATTTAAATCAGCATAAATTTAGAGGAATAAGAATTTTATACGGATCCGTATAATATGTGTTATACGGACGCCCGCACTGGGGCGCTTAATAGTAAAATGGAAATCAAAATATGGAAAATAAGAACAGACCAATAACGACATTGTTTATGCTGGTATCAGTTGATGGAAAAATAAGTACAGGCTCGACTGATGAACTTGATGTAGATAAAGATTTTCCTAAAATCAAAGGTTTAAAAGAAGGCCTGCATCAATACTATGAAATCGAACAAACTACTGATTTATGGTCTTTTAATACAGGTCGAGTTCAGGAAAAGATGGGAGCAAACAAAAATACTTTACCTCCAAAAACACCTGTTTCATTTGTTTTGCTAGATAATTCACATTTGGATGAGCGAGGAATAAAGTATTTTTGCGCCAAGTCAAAAGAATTTGTTCTTATGACATCTAACAAAAATCATCCAGCTTATTCAGTTAATGAGGAAAATCTTCATATATTGTATCAGGAAAAATTTTCTTTAAAGAATGGTCTTTACCAGTTAAAAAATGATTTTGGCTGCGAACGTCTTACCGTTCAAAGCGGAGGCACTGTGAATTCTATTTTTCTACGAGAAAAGCTGATTGATTTTGTAGACATAGTTTTGGCTCCTGTCCTCATAGGAGGAAAAGATACATCCACACTTATAGACGGTAAATCCATAATGTCTGAAAAAGAGCTTGCATCATTAGGAGTATTGAAGTTATTGGAGTGTAAAACTTTAAGCAATTCATACATTCGTCTTAGATATAGGGTAATCAGCTGAACTTTAGGGCAGGAACAAAGAAGCGGTTATAGAAAAAGAGGTTTATTTCAGAAAGCAAGTCAAGCTTGCTTTCTGAAATAAATGATTTAACTTTAGGGCGAAGCAAGATAGTATTAGAACGCGGCTTTACGCCGCTTAAAACAATAATAGAAGCATACACTTCAAATTGTCATACAGAATTTTCATAAAAAAAAGGATTTTAGAAATCCAATTCTGTATAAGAAATAATTTCGTATAACAAGAAGTTCAAAGCCGACACAGGCTCAAGGCCTGTGCGGTTTAACTCATTGTTATGTAGACGCCCGCACTGGGGCGCTTGGAGGAAAGATAAAATGAAAAAAAAAGTTTTTGCATTAATCAAATTATTAATATTATCATTGATTTTCATTGGTTGCGCCTCAACCAAAATTAACAAAGAGAAAGGTTCTGATTTCCATTTATCAAAATACAATAATATTATAATCTTTGGAAATTTTGATAATTATAAAAAAGATAATACATTGTATAGAGATATGCTAGAATCTGAAATAAAAAAAGAATTTGCATTAAATAAAATAAAATCATATAAAAGTTTAGAAGTATACGATTTCATCGATTTTAAAAGCGATAATTTTGAATCTAATAATTTATCGAATAATAATGATATTGAATTATTGCTTAAAATTACAATTCCTTCCAGCAAAGCATCATTTGATAGTAAGCAAGTAAAGATGGAAACAAAATTTGATATAACTGTGTTCGATGTTAAAACTAATCAAATTATTTTTGAGTGTTCAGCGGTAACTATAGAAAAAGGCAGGGATTTATCTGATTGTATGAATAATACTTTTAAATCTTTGTCAAAGAAATTATTAAGAATTTAGAAAAATATCACATAACAGGCACTTCAAATCAGATGTCGGGACACAAGCCCGCCACCGTTTAAGTTGTTATCCCCCCTCTTTTTAAAAGTTTTAAAATCTGTTAACATTTAAAACATGAAAAGGGAAGTGACAATACAGGAAGCACTCACAGAACTGGCTGCTGCAAAGATTGAGATCGAATCAATGCAGCAGCAGCTTGTTTTAAAGGACAAGTTACTTTCCTCTAAAGACGAAAAAATCACAATTCAGCTGTTCACAATAAATCAGCAGCAGGAACAGTTGAAACAGAAAGATGATGAAATAAAGAACCTTAAAGATGATAATAATTCAAAAGATTTAAAAATCTTAGGTCTTGAGGAACGATTAAAAACACAGCTTTCATACCGCTTCGGCTCTCATTCTGAAAAATCCTTTGAACAGTGGCTTCCTTTGTTCGATGAACTGGATGACTTTCCGGAGAATGAACTACTTACAAAAGAAGAACTTGAAGAAATCAAAGAAGAAAACATTGTTGTTAAAGCCTATAAAAGACGTAAATGCGGCCGTAAAAAGCTTGACGACACCCTTGAAAGAGTTCCGATTTATCACGATATTCCTGAGTCGGAAAAAATCTGTGGTTGTGGAGCAAAGCTCATAAAAGTAGGGGAGAAAGTCACTGAAAGACTTAACATCATCCCTGAAAAGATTTATGTAGAGAAACATATCTATCCCGTATATGCCTGCAGAGTCTGTGAAGGAAGCGGAGATGAAGAACATCCTGTATTCCGTCAGGCACCAGCTGCAAAGAATATAATTCCAAAATCCATAGCAACACCAGGTCTTTTGAGTTATATCTTTGTAAATAAGTACTGCAATCACATGCCTTATTACAGACAGGCACAGCACTTTGAAAGACATGGAGCAGACTTATCCAGAGCTACAATGGATAAATGGCAGCTTGAGGTTTATGAAAAAATAAAACCTCTGGAAAATGTGCTTCTGAAGCATATAAAATCCGGAAAAGTCTTAAACATGGATGAGACTACCTGCCGGATTTTGAATTACGAGAATGGGAATAAGGAGCGAAAAAAATCCTATATCTGGCTGGCTCACGGCGGTCCGAAAGATAAGAAACTTGTAGTTTACAGGTATTTTGAAAGCCGGAGTCCGAAATACATAAAGCCGTTCATAAATGGATTCAAAGGATGGCTTCAGACCGATGAATATCCGGGATATGAAGCGGCCTTAAAAGAACATGAACTGTTTTATCCAAAGGACAAAATTATTCATGTCGCATGTGCTGCACATATACGCCGTAAGTTTTATGATGCATTACTAAACGGTAAATCTAAGGGTGCTGCGAAAGCATTGAAATACATACAGCAGATGTATTATGAGGAAAACCGTCTAAGAGAGCAGAATCTGTATGATTCAGAATTAGTTGCTAAAAGAAAAGAAATCATAAAGCCGATTATGGATGAGTTTTATAACTGGATGATTGAAACTCAGCCTACAGTACCTGGATCATTTAAGTTCGGTCAGGCAATTAATTATGCTATTTCTGCATGGCCTCATTTGATGAATTATATAGATTGTCCGGAGATTTATTTGGATAATTCAATTAGTGAACGCTCAATCCGTCCGTATGTTTTATCAAGAAAAAACTTCCTGTTTTCTGCATCAGAAGATGGTGCAAGGTCAACATGTCTATTGTTTTCTTTGATAGAATGTGCTAAAATAAATAATATCAATCCTGAAGAATATCTTTCTTCAATTTTTGAATTAGCCGCAGATACAACTGATTGGACTGATTCAAACTGGTCAGAACTTCTTCCTTGGAACATTAAATTGATTAAAAAATCAGATGTTTCAGCGGTCTTAGTAGCCTAATAGGGCGGAAAATTGACGCTTACGAACTGAAATAAGCAGTGTAGAAAATCTGCCATTGGTAGACAGAAGATAGATTATAGACACTATATATAGCGTGTTTTAATTTTGGTACACTAAATATGGTGTACCAGTATTATATTATATACATCTTCATAATTATTCTATATCAATAAAATCTTCTGATTTCTTTAAATATGCTACAGATTTCTCCAGCGCTTCAATAGTTTTAGTTTCCAATACACAGCGTGCATTACGAGATTTTGCAAGCTGCAAGCGGTCGTTCAAGTCAATTTCGCCATCACCAAGTGCCAGATGATTCTTAGGAGGATTTTCAGAGCCATCATGAATATGGAAATGAATCAGCCGATCCACATGCGATTTGATAAAAGGCACGTCCTTTTCGCCGATTGCTTTGGAATGGCCAATATCCCAGGTTAGATCAAAATCAGGGCTTTCCAGCAGGAACTCTATAGCCTTCTTTTCGTAATTCCTGAATCCGTCCGTATTCTCAATCACAATCTTGATATCTGAATCACCAATCCACTTCTCGCAGCAGTCTCTGAAATGAGCAAAAGACTTCATATAAGTATCAAAATCACGGTCGTACATCTGAACTTTACGATCCGGCAAAGTGATATAGATTCCATGATTCATGTGCATATTGAGCGTCAGCGGCTGAGTCTGATCGCCATATTTATCACGCAAAGGAAGCAGCTTCTTTGCAACCTCGATTGTCCGGCGAACAGTCTCCAGATAGGCCTCAGAAACCAGTGAATTGAAGTCCGCAATGTTCAGATTCTCATCCAGATGGATTGTATAGTAAATATGGGCCTGTTCTGCGGCTTTTATGAAAATACTCGTCTCTTCAAGCTTATCAAGCTGATATTCAGGGAAATTCATGTTGAGCTCGATGAATTTAAGCCCAAGTCTGCTGCACAAAGCGATGTTATCATTCAGAGTCTTATTTTCGATCAAAGTCGGCATTCCAAACTGCATATTTTACCCTTTCTAGTATCCGAACTCGCCAGCTATTGATTCATCATTCTTAATCCAATCAGCTACATCAATAACTCTGTATTCTTCAGGTGTATCACGAACAATAACTGTTTTAATTCCGGCATTTATAACCAATCTTTTACACATAGAACAGCAGATAGAATTTTTGATGATTTCGTTTGTATCAACTTCGCGACCTGAAAGATATAGCGTAGAATCAACCATTTTAGCTCGTTCAGCACTGATAATTGCATTTGATTCCGCATGCACACTTCGGCATAATTCGTATCTTTCACCACGGGGAATATTCAGCTTTTGTCGTACACAATAACCAAGATCTGTACAATTCTGGCGTCCACGAGGAGCTCCTACATAACCTGTAGAGATAATCTCATCATTTTTTACAATTACGGCTCCATATCGGCGACGCAAACATGTACACTGATTCGAAACAACATCTGCAATATCAAGATAATAGTTGATTTTGTCTTTTCGCATAAATTCCTCAGAAATAATTTATATGTTATTCCGTAAATTGTAGCATAGTCTTCTGCTTTTTCAAAACCGGATTTTTTCAGAAAGCGCAATTTTATCCAATTTTTTTATTTATATTTTTGTTACTTTTTTTAGCAAGAGGTAACAATATGAGTAAAGAACTTTTTGAAAAATTTAATGATGGTAGCCTGCGTCTGCCAGAAGGACAGATTGATTTCGATAAAATCAGCTGGAACAAACATCCGACTTTTGAAGGTGTTGAGCTTAAGCACATCATCACAGCAAAAGATACTGGAGGCGATTTTAGTTATCACCTTGTAAGAATTGCACCAAACAAAAGCATTAAGAACCATATTCACGAAACTCAGCTTGAGACTCATGAGGTTATTGCTGGCTGCGGAAAATGTATTAACAATGGAAAGTGCCTGGATTATGAACCTGGTGTAATTTCGATTATGCCAGTTAAAATACCGCATGAAGTAAATGCTGGAGCAGAAGGACTTTATCTTTTTGCAAAATTTTTCCCGGCTTTGTGTTAGGGTAACTTATAACTCGTTGTTCGGTTTTGTCGCATCCTTATACTCTTTTGGTGTAAGGCCGACAATTTTTTGAAAGCATCTGTCGAGGTGACTCTGGTCGCAAAAGCCTGCATCATAAGTTACCTCGCAGACGCTTTTTTCTTCTTCAAGTAGTTTCTGGGCTTTTCGAACTTTGCACTGAATCTGAAACTGATGGGGAGTAAGTCCGTACATCTTCTTAAATTTTCTGATTAAATGAAAAGGACTGATATTTGTGTCCCGAGACATTTCTTCTATAAGATAAAGATTTTCCGGCTGATCGAGAATAGAATCTTTGAGTTCTATAAGTTCGCTGCGTTCTCCAGGCTTACAGAGTTCTCCAGATTCCTTATCCCCTTCCCTAACTTTTGTTCTCACACATGTCACCAGCATTGAATATCCCATGTCATCTACTGGTTTTATTTCATGCAAAACATCAGGAGGAATCTGAAACTCATCTCCTTCGAAATAAATTCTTGATTCACCATTCATCACAATGCAGACTCTACCCTCTTCTACAATTCCAAGAGTAAGGTGTTCTGCATGCGTGTGAGGCGGATAAGTTTTTGTCCAGTTTTTATAATGTACGCATTCTATATCATCATTTTTTTTCTGGTATGAAATCTGATTTGTCAAAAGTTTTGTCTTCCCTATGAGTACTATAACTGAATAAGGTCTAAAATTTCCAGCGTATTTGTGATTGTAAAATCCTGGCCGAGCTCCTGAGCCGGCTCGGCCTTACGGTTTATCAGAATTGAACGGCAGCCGATATTTTTGGCCGCATTTACATCACGGTGAGTATCACCAATCATTACCATATTTTCCGGCGCAATTCCTAGCTGTTCTGAAATATCGCACAGGCCCTTTGGATTCGGCTTTTTATACCCGCAGGAAAGCGACGAAACATATAAATCAAAATAAGGCAGAAGCGGAGTTACGTAGTTTTTATGCATGAGGTCCGGCATGCCGGTAGCAACATCAGTCATGGCGGCAATTTTGAAGCCGGCTTTCTTCAACGCTTCCAGAGTCGGAATTGAATCATCATAAATCACAGGCTCAAGCTTAAGCGACTCAAAAAAGACATCAATGATCTTCGTAACAGGAATCGTCGTATTCCAGCCTTTTATGATATCCCCAAAAATGATTTCTGGATTAATCTCCTTTTCTCGTGTTTTTACTACCGGGTTATAATCACAGAAAATCTGAATCGAATCTGCAATCTGCTGGTCGGAAAGCCCGATGCCCAGCTGAGAGTTCACATACTCAAAGGCGCTCTTGTAATAGCCCGTCCAGCTCAGATGCATACCCTTATATTCCATAAGAGTTCCGCCGAGGTCGAATACAAACAGCTTTATGTTATCTAACTTCATTTACACTACCTGACTATTCAAGAATGAGATTTCCACCGAATCATCCGGCTTAATTACAAAGCGGCTTACGCTACCAGAGCGACCGAATACGTGCCTCTTTTGTCTGTCTTCAAAAGTATCGCCCATAATCATCGAAATCAAGAATGACAGAGCGCCACCGTGTGACACTATAATGATTTTCTCGTCGTTGCTGGTAATCATCTGTTCGGAAAATTTATAAAGACGATTCCATAAATCTCTGTCACTCTCTGCATCTGGGAAAGAACGGAAATCCGGATTATAGACTTTCGGCGGTGTTGCAACATGTTCATTGTACCAGTCGCGAGGTTTACCGTTTCCTTCTCCTAGATTTATTTCGCGAAGCAGTTCTGTCTTTGTAACTGATGAATCCGGTGTTTTAAGAATCTTTTGAATTTCATCTGCAGTTTGTGATGCGCGGTTCAGATCGGAAACGTACATTTTAAAAGTGCCGTCGCAGCCTTCATGATTGGATAGCCACTCCCCTATTTTGTGGGCCTGCGCCTTTCCAAGATCTGTAAGATTCCAGTTTCCCCAGGCACCCACATAACCGTTTACATGATGTTCTGATTGAGTGTGCTGAACTGTGTAAATTATTTTTGAATTCATAGTTTTCTCTGAAACAACTGATCCGTTGTTCCATAAATTGTAGCATAGTCTCCTAATTTCTCAAAACCATATTTTTCGTAAAGACCTACTTCTCCGCTCATAATGTACACTGTTGAAAATCCCTGCTCTTTTGCTATGCCACAGGCAGCATCAATCAGTTTGCCGGACAAACGGTGGCCACGGTATTTTTCATCAACAAACATAAAACCAATGAAAGGTGAAAAATCATATTCAACTGGAAGTTCATCGTTATTTGCGAAAGTACAGAAGCCGGCGATATCATCATTTTCTAATGCAACAAGAACCCGCTCGTTTTCTGCAAAATCATTTTCCCGCATTCTCTTTGCAAGCGCTGTCCCTGCCCTCCAGGAACAGTTTTCTGCAAAGGTGATTGTTTTATTCCACAGTGGATGGCCACTTTTCATTATTTCTATCATTTAAATACCTTTTGAACTGTTGCAAAATTTACAACAGTTCAACTTTTTATAAGAATCAGTATAGGCAATATTTGCCTATACTGATTCTTTTTAATTTCATTTGGAGTTGTTGTAAAAAATGCAACAACTGTTATTCCTCAAAGTCCTTGTTAAACTTCTTGAACTTTTCATAAACCTCAAGGGCGAGTTTTACTGCATCGGAATATTCCTCGTGTAAAACAGACTTGCCATTCGCGTTGCGGAGCTTGTACTTCCCGTCCTTGGTGTGCTCAATCATCGGCACGTGTTTGTGATCACAAACAGAATACCATTTTCTGTTGATTTGTTCTTTATGCCATTTGAAATTATTTTTCATGATTCCCCTCCTCTACGCTGATAATTTTCCTTCTACTTCAACATATTTCCGAATAACAATTTGGTCGATTGTCACTCCAAAGAGTTCTGACAAAATGAGAAGATTATCAACAGTTGGAAGATTGCGACCGTTAAGCCAAGCGTAAACTGCCTGCGGATAGTAGAAACCAAATAGTTCCTGCAAATCGCGCACAGTGATACCGCTTGCATCCATAAGAGTTTTGATTTGTTTGCCTGTCGCTTGTAAATCAATGACAGGTCTTTTAAGACTGGTAATGCAACTCATAACTTTAAGCCTCCTCTCTTTTGGAATGCACAAAGTTCTGAATCACAGCGACTGCCCGCTCTCGGCAACGACAATCGGCTTTTAATATAGTAGTTGTACTTTTAATATAGCAAAAAATATTCAGTTCGTCATTAAAGTTGTGGTTTAAATTTTATCTTCTCTTAGCCTCTCTGTGGAAAAAGTAGCCGAGGTTTATTCGAACTTCCTGGCGGCCGATATCATTGTTGGTGTAGCAGCAGGTATCAAAGCCGATGAGTTCAAAGCCCTGATGCAGATAAAAGCCGATTGCGTTTGTGTTGCAGGATTGAGTTTCAAGAATGATTGCACGGCGACCCTGAGCTACAGCAACTTCCTTTGCTTTATCCATAAGGCGCTTACCAAGGCCTTGGCCTCGAAGTTCTTCTGTAATCCATAACTCTGTAACCATCAGTCTGTTAGACCACTCTTCCGGGCATACTTCGATGCATGCAAGCATTTTTCCATCATCACTTACGACACCGTAAGCCTCTGCATTTTCCCAATGATCCTGATACAAGCCATCAGGGAAGTCATACTCTTCTGGAGAGTGCACAACTTGTTTTTCAAATGGCTTTTTTATCAGATTGATTTTGCAGCCATCTTTATCTAATGGCGAAATTTCTAAATCATAATAAGAGTCTGTTTTAGTTACGAGCGGAATTGGAGTACCCTTCCACTGCTCTTTTGGTAAAGGAATTATTTCGATGTTCTTGTTATTGTCTGTCATATTTACACCCACGCACTAATAAACTTTTTTGTTATCATCATCTTTCCAGATTCGGTGGTGATTGGGTAGGAGTCGCCGAAGTCCAGGGATTTTCCGGCCTTGTCAAAAACTTTGCGGTCTTTAACGATCAGGGCCTTTTTGCTCAGGCTGCCATTATCATCAATTTCCATAATCAGCAAAGATGTATCCTCTGGACCAGGCTTTTCTAAGAGCCGAACCTTGAGACCATTTTTCATATCAATCCAGATGTTCAGAATTATATTTTCCATTATTTAGCGAAATCCTTTTTCTCATCTGGCTGAGATTCACTTTCTACCCAGCAAGGCTTAAAGCCACACTCGAGGGCAGTTTTCCAGGATGCAAGATTTGAAAGACTTGTACCGTAATACGGAATTGCACCACGGCGGAAAGTTTCATTTCTCAAAAGAGTCACGAGAGTTTTTGCGACTCCCCTACCCCGATATTCAGGCAGAACATCAATTCCAATCTGCCATAACTCCGGAGTATCAGCCGAGCAGCCGGCCATGCCCATAATTTTATCACCGTCCATGGCAACTACACAAAGTACATCAGGGCGCTCCGGTTTGAACTTGTCGCAGATAGCGTTCGGGAAATTTTCATTTCCGTAAAAAGGCATGATATCCTTTTGTTCCAGCCATTTGATATTTAAATCAGTTTTGATTTCAATCAGTTCAGGAAGAGGCATAAACATATGATGAGTCAGTGCAATTTTATAGCCGTGTTTTCTAAGCTCGCATTCAAGCTCAAAATAATTGTGCTGCTCAAAAAGCCAGATTCCCTGCTTTCCCTTTACCCATTCAGTAAGCCAGGGATGTATAGAATCATCAGCTGAAATTACAGTACTCTTTCCAAAAGTAGCCATCTGCAAAAAGAAAGGTTTATCAGAAAACTTTCTGCGCTTCTCACTCTGGCAGGCAGTAGTTATCATATTTTCATTTTTATCAAAATCTTCTGGCAAGCAATTAACCTCGAGTGCAATCTGATTTTTAATTTTTTCTTCAATATCTTTTTTACTTAAATTTAAAGCCATTTCACACCTTTTCCATTTGTAATAAGTATAACACAGATTTGAAAATCCTTTTTATATTATTTCTATGATTTTCGAGAAAACTATGTTATAATAGAACGATAACCGTATGTTTTATGCAATCACAAGTTTTCTGGCATTAGTACTTAATCTCATAATAAACTGGGATTCTCTTAAAAATCTAAGAGGGCGCCCAGGGGAAGCTGCAAGCGAACAGAAGGTAACCTTCCGCTACAACTTATTTTTGATTGCTTCAAATTTTTATTTTTTTGCAGATATTTGCTGGGGTCTTTTATATGAAAACCGCCATATAGATGCCTTATTCCCTTTCCTATATGTTGATTGTCTTTTCTACTTCTTTTTTATGTTTCTTACAATGCTCACCTGGATACGGTATATTGTTGCCTATCTGGACAAACATGATCTGAAAAGTAAAACTCTGCTCAATGCAGTGTGGATTATGTTCGCATTGGCAGTTATTTATCTGATAATCAATTGCTTTCATCCTTTTATTTATTATTTTACTGAAACGCATGAATTTATTGTTGAACCAGGCCGGCATATTACCTTTATTTTGCAGATTATTCTTTATATTGTGACTTCATCATATCTGCTTTTTATTGCACATAAATCAACAGGTGGTAAAAAGTTTCGTTATGCAGCCGTTGGCCTTACCAGTCTTGTAATGGAAGTATTTCTGATTTTCCAGATATTTGATGATGCCTACCCGTCTTATGCTCTTGGACTTATAATCGGAATCTGTGTAGTTCATTCCTTTGTTGAGGCAAATGAAAGAAAAGAAAAAGAAATATACGATAACATCGCAACTACTTTCGCAGACAATTATGAAGCAATGTATTACATCAATATAGAAACCGGTGCCTTTATGGAATTTTCAAAAAGTGAAGAATATGCAGCTATGCAGGTTCCTGTTGGAGGCCGTGATTTTTATGAAGAAACCCGCTTAAATATAGATAGATTTGTTCATCCTGATGACAGGGAATTTGCAAAGAAGCTGCATCAAAAAGAGACAATGCTAAAAAATCTGGAAAACAGAAAATCCTATTCTTATAAATATAGACTTCTGATTAACGGGCAGCAAAAATATTTTCAGTTTACCTTGATGCGTGCTCCAGACGGAAAGCATTTTATTATCAGTGAAAAAGATATAAATGATGAAATGACAGCTGAGAACATGCGACTTGAAAATCAAAAGAAACACATTACCTTCACTCAGATTGCTGAAATCCTGGCTGTTAATTATGACGTTATTTATTATGTTGATGTAAAAGATTCAAGTTATATCAGTTACGAATGTAGAAATATTTATGGCGAAGTTGAAGTTCAGCGCTCAGGGGATGATTTCTTTGCGGATTCCAGAATTGATATTACAAATATTGTTCATAAAAGCGACCGAGATACAGTTCTCGACTTTGTAGATAAAGAACATCTGGCCTGCACTCTTATGAATCAGAAAAGCTGCTACAAGGATTACAGGATTGTCGCCTTTAAGAAAACTCATTATGTCAGAATGACTGTGCAAAAGACCGCTGATGAAACACACTATATTATTGGAATTGAAAATATTAATGATGAAGTCAAAAAAGAAAAACAGCATCTCAAAGCTTTGAATACAGAAAAAGAACTTGCCAGACGCGACGAGCTTACAGGTGTAAAGAATAAGACTGCCTATAATGAACTGGAAAAATCGGTTCAGACCAATATCGACAACGGAATGGATTATCTGCCTTTTGGACTTGTTGTGTGCGATACTAACGACCTCAAGAAAATTAATGATACAGAAGGTCATGTTGCAGGCGATGAATATATCAAGAAATCTGCAAAGCTTCTGTGCGACATCTTTGATCACAGCCCTGTATTCAGAGTTGGTGGTGACGAATTTGTTATATTCCTGCGAGGCGATGATTATTCAAACAGAGATAAACTGATGCAGACTCTCCAGAATCAGGTTCGAGAAAATCTGCAGTCAAAATCTGGTCCAGTCCTTGCTTCCGGAATGGCTGTGTTTACTCCAGAAAAAGATACTCTTGTAACAGAAATCTTCGATCGCGCAGACAAGGCAATGTACAAAAACAAGCAGAATCTTAAGAAGTAAAAATCAGGTGATTAAAAATTATTTCTCAACCGGCACTTTTACTACAATCTTGCGGACAGGAGATTTTTCGTTTACACATACGCCTGGCATATGAACATCCTGAGGATATAAAATCAGAAAATCGCCGGCTTCAAGAACGTAATCTGTGCATTCATCATTGTGATGGAAAAGCATGAAATCTTTTTCTTCATTATATTCATCGCTGATTGTCATTTTTTCTATCGGCGAAACAGCAATCAGTTCTTTTCCGCTCAAAATCATCTGAATGTCGATGAACTTTTTATGAGCTTCATATTTTGCCTCTGAGCGGGCCTTAGTTGTATATTCCTGAACGCTGACATATGCGCCGTTTTCAAGGTCATATTTTCCTACAGCTACACCCTCAGCCTTATTAACGATAAAGTCGTATGCAGACGGACAAAGTTCTTTAATTTTATTCAAGTCTTTCATAATTACCTCGCTTAAGATAAACTGAATTTTTCAAATCTCTTGATTGAAGACTCTACGGCACTCTCTATTTTTTTTGTGACCTTGAATTCGTCTTCATACCAGAGATTTTTTACTTCAAGTTTTTTTGTTTTTTTATCAAATACCATTTCAATTCTGCCAATCAGATTTTCACCATAGAGAATCGGAAGAACGTAATAGCCGTATTTGCGCTGGGCAGCCGGAGTGTAGATTTCCCATTTGTAATCAAAGTTCCAGATTGCCTTTATGAGGTTACGGTCCCACATCATATTGTCCAGGGCGGCTATGAATTCGCAGCGTTTTTTTCCGTTGACGTTCCCCGTGCCTTTTACAATTTCTACAATCTGCTCATCATCTTTCAGACAATAAAGTTTATGCTTAATTCCCTCCACCTGCACAGGAACAATCTTCCCGTCAGCGAGCAGCGAATCAAAAATCTGATTACGCATATCACTCTTCAAATCCCCGATTCCAAGCCAGGCATCAGAGGGCCGGTTCCACAAAAGTCCGAGGGCTCCGATTCGTTCCAAAACCCGCCACTTCTTATGTTCAAAATCATCTGGATAAGGATCTGCCGTTTCCAACACCTTTTGAGGCAAACAACGTTCAATCAAATCATAATATTTAAGACTTTTCTTTTTATGATGAATTGCAAGTTCTCCGCGAAAATACATATGCTCAAGAGCCGCACGGGAAAGCTTGGTTGAAGTCCAGTACCAGTCTACCTTTTCTGACATTCCTAAATCAGCAGAACAGACTGCTCCACGTTCCGTAATTACAGCCTTGATTTTTTCGCAAGCTTTCTGAATCTCATCAAAGCTGCGCTCGTGTTCAAAGTGCCAGTCTCTGTCACGCTTAAAGTTAGGCCAGTTCTCAACCGGAATTATCGAAAGATTTTTATCCCAGTTATCGAGCAGTTTACGATCCTCATACAAAAGCTCATAAAGCATCTTTTTGGTAAAACCGTTCACTCGCGACTGAAGCACAAGCTCTGCATTCTTTCCGCAAACATCAATCGGATCAAACTGAATGCAACCCGCCTGTCTCACAAAATCAAGCACGCCTTCCTTGCCGGAAAATCTGTGTTCCCCAAGCAGACCCTGTTTATAGAGAATAAATCGTTTTGCTTCGTCTAGGGTAAGATTCAGTTCTTTCATGCTTTCCACGCTTCAGCAATTATCTGCGCATTTTTTTCGATCGGTTCTGTGCCGTTCAGTTCAAGCTTTTTGCAGGAAAGACTTTCCATCCAGGCTTTCTGTTCGGTAAGATTTGGAGAACCGTCACTTTCGTATCGGCGGATTTTTCTGAGGAAGTCCTGATTACTCTCATACATATCACCGCCTTCAAGAACTCGCTCGCCGAATCTTTGAATGGCACGTTCATTCGCTCGCTGTACACGGATATCAGGATCAACATACAAAAAGACCATCATCGAAAAGCAGTCATCAAAAGCCTGATGAAAAGAAGACATTGAACCAGCCATCACAAAATGTTCGTAGGGAGCAATAGCCGCCTGCAGACGAGAGATTTTTTCTTCGCGGCTGTACATGACAGTATAAAGCTCCGGCGTATCAAATCTCCAGATAAAATCATCTACATCAAAATATGGAAAGTTTAAGAGTTCCGCTGTTTTCCGCCCAAGAGTCGTTTTTCCGCTTGCTGCAGGGCCGGTAATCATTATTCCGGTTGGTTTTGCTGACATAATCTGGACTAAGCCTCAGCTTTCGGATGAATCGTGATGCCAGAAAGATCTTTAATCTGTGCATCATTTATAATTTCTACGGCCTTATCATAATCATTACAAAGAATATAAAGCTTGATTGCCACAACAGTAGTCATAGTGCCAGAAATGCCACCGTAAATATTGTTCATATGCTCGCCTTCAACGTAAGACGGAATCCCCTCAGAGAAAAGAAGACTGCGCAACATAAGACAATCCTGCTGAGAAGCAATCGACATCAAAAGCTGCGACTTCTCCCCCGCTTTGGTCCGCTCAAAGAAAAACTTCTCAAAATCCATCTCATTCAATTCTTTATCAGCATCCGACTCAATCTTTTTGACCTCATCCTGCTTCCTGAATCTCTTATAAACAATAATCGCAAAAATAGCGACCAGCAACAAAATCATATATAACATAGTGAGATAATTTTACACTTTATTGGAGGCGTTGGTAAAGGTTGAAAATCAACTGGAACAAAAAAAAGGAGCGCCGTCGCAACGCCGCTCCCGTAAAGAACACAAAATAATGTGTCCTTCAAGTATTAGTAGTTTATGCCTGTACAGGCACTTTTGCTGCAATTTTCTTGACTTCTTTTACAGAAATCTTAAGAAGGTCTGCTATCTGCTGCTCAGTTACAAGTTTAGCTTCCAACATCTGTCTTGCAAGAGCTTCTTGACCTTTGTTAAAACCTCTGTTTTCAATTTTTTCAACAACATCGCACATAGTAACACCTCCTTTCTTTAAGTTACCTTCATTATATATCTCTTCGAATGAATTGTCACCTGTTAATACAGATAACATTTTTAGAAGAGCATCCACATGCCTTATTTCTTCTTTTGAACCTTTATAGTCTTTCTTACGTCTTACTGTCTGGAAGTATTTAGCAACAATCTTGAAATCACTCTTGAACATATCGATTGTTTTATCGCTTAACCACGCAATATTGAAAACATTGATTTTGTAATCATTTACAAATGCTTTAAGTTCTTCTGGAACTTTAAAACAACTAAGCAAGTTCTTATGAGTAGACCATTTTTCTTCTGTCCCAAAGTAAAGAACTAATGTTACTACCGGATATAATGCTTTTTTCTTTTTATCCTTACTTTTATCATCATAAGTATCCAAGAGTTGTTGTTTATAAGAAGCCCCGTCGTAACTAATTACACGAAGTGGCATCTTATAATCCTGAACTGTTTGATTTTCAAAACCAAGAATTGATATTCTTACTTCACCATTTTTCCAGAATTTTGAGACATCTCGTTCCTGCTGATGTATTTTGCCATCCGCTTTAAACATACTGTCTTTCGAAGCTACCTCAAGATCTTTTTCTTTCATGAGGTGTTTTCCTTTAAACAAAAGAACATTAACGATATCGGCAAATACGTCGTTAAAAGCTTCGAGATTTTTTTCTGTTATATCTTTCTCTGCCATAATTTAAATATAGTAAATATTATTTAAAAGGTATATAGAAATTAAGGATATTAAAGTATAACTTTAATAAGTGTCCTAAAACTGAGCCTTGAGAGAATCGAACTCTCGTCCACAGATTAAAAGTCTGTTGCTTTACCCCTAAGCTAAAGGCCCAATCAAAAAACAAGGCACGTTTATACTTCAGTTTATCAGACTGGCGCTTTCTCCAAGCTATTATTGCTGTGTGTGCCTTTAGATTTACAAGGTGCCTTATCAGATTTACAGTCTGTTGCTTTTGCAGAGCATTTAATTTGCTGTACGCACCTTTGTATTATAAGGTAGTTCCGTTCCCATGAGTGCCTTATGGACCGGGAACAGAACTACCAGATAATTACGCTACAATTGCATCAAACTCGCTGTATGGTTCCAGAATCTTAAGCATAAAATCATAAGGAGTTACAACCTTAAGATCGCCGCTTACAACATCAGCAAAGATGTTTGCGCTGGCACCACTTACAAGTTTTACGCCTTTCTCATTCTGAGTTACAGGAAGATGAGTGTCGCGGGCTTCGACATTCCAGAAAACAAGTTCTGGAAGCTCATAACCTGCTTTCTCAAACTCATGTTTCCAATGTTCGAATGAAGAAACACCTTCTGCACAATAATACGAACGGTCAAGGGACGCTTCGCTTAAACCCTTGACTCGTTCGTTTGCAGCGGTGTCAGAAATTGTCACCGCTGCATCGAACTCCATATCAGAAATAATCAAAATACGTTCAATCATTTCTTCTTTTGGAACATTGTTATTCTTTGCAACATCAAGAATCAGCTCATATACACGACCAATATTTGTATTTGCGACCTCACCATACTTAGAAATAAAGTGCAGCTTTTTCTGCAAAGTATCACAAGTTTCAGGAATCTGAATCAGATGAGGATTCTCGCTGAAAGTGATAAAGCTGTTCTTATACGCACCATCAAGCTGTTCTGCAAAAAGCAGAGCAAGTGAAGTTGCTATATTAATTGGCGAATCTCCGATTCCGTGATACATAGATCCTGAACCATCACGTACAACAATTGTACGTGAATTATAAGTTCCACGATCCAAAGACTTCCAGCTTGCTTCCAAAGGAAGAGCCTGCTCATCTGGAAGACTGATTGTACCTCTCCAGCCATCCATAAAAGGAGCCACAATCTGGTATGGATAAAGAGTCTTAGTATTAAGTTTTACTCTTTCTTCTTCCGGAATCTCTTCACCACGGGCAATCTTTTCTGCCTGCTCTATAGCCTTGTTTAAGAATGCCTTATAGCGTTCCTCATCGTTACGAATAAAAGCCTTCTTATAACGAAGCATTGCCTGGCTAGGCTGCTTTGAATAATCAAAAGTGTAATCACGTGTACGCAAGTTGTTCTCAAGGATCTTGATTTCCTTACGAAGCGCAGAACACAATTTACGATACTCAACAGCTTTCATTCCAAGAGCTTTCATAAGCTGCTTAGCAAGGCTTACACTTTCTGCACGAGATGTATTAATAGAAGGAAGCCACTTTCCAAGCAGACTCACTTCTCTTCCCTCGGCCATAGCAGACTGGTCTTTTTCAATCTGAGACTTGATAAGTGCAACAGCATCATCTTTTACAGATGTTTCCATACGTCCGGTCAAGGGACGCTTCGCTTCTGCCCTTGACTCGGCCGTTTTGACGAGCGAACATGATTTTCGCTCGTCAATGAGCACAAGAACATCATCCCAGCGACCATATTCAGGAACAGCATACAAAACCTTTTTTGCAGTTTCAGGATAAAAATCACCGAGCTCTTTCAAAAGCACGCGGAAACTGTTACGTTCACCAAGACCACCGCGAATGTTACGCATGTAAAAAAGAATCTTAATTGCAACTGCAGGATTTTCTGCATAGGCTTTCACAAAAAGCTTACTCAAGTCAGAAAGATTTCTTCTCATACCACCGCACAGAGAGAAAAAGTCCAGACATGCCGAACCTGTAGACTTATAAGCCAAATCACCATTCTCAGTGCGAGCCACGTTCAACTGCATTCTCATTGCCTGTAATGCGTTCATAATTTTATACTCCTCGGAACAACGTTCCTTTTAATTTCAAATAAATGGCAGTTTTACAAGATACAAAATTGGCGAGAGTCGAACTCGCGTACCCAGATTACAAATCTAGTGCTTTAACCTCTAAGCTACTTAAAGTTGCTGTGTGTATCTTTCTGCCAAAACAAGGCACATCTCTTTCAGTGCTCTACCGATTGAGCTATGGGGCCGTAATTGGCCCCAGATGGAATCGAACCATCGACACCTGGCTTTCATGCTAGACGTTTGCTGTCAGTGCCTTTTATGTCGGTTTGGCAGGACTCGAACCTGCGATAGGCTGGGTGTAAACCAGTTCCATTAGCCGCTGTGGTACAAACCGAAAAACAAGATGCCTCATTAAAAGAATGTTGGACTCGAACCAACATATCCAGCTTTTGGGCCAGAGAGAAGCCTTTTCTCTAATTCTTCAGAAAGCTTTGCTGTAAGCATCTTTACGGAGTTACCGAGAATTGAACTCGGACCCTCGGCGTGACAAGCCGACGTGATAACCATTTCACTATAACTCCAGAATGAGCTGCCTGTAGGACTCGAACCTATAACCTGCTGATTACAAATCAGCTGCACTACCATTGTGCTAAAGCAGCAAAAAAACAAGACGCGAATTGCCTTAGCCCGGCAATTACGGGCATGTCTTTAATCCAATAAGAAATAAAACAATTTGCTGCACGCGTCTTTTCGAATTGCCTCTCAAGAAGATTAATTGCCTCCACTTACACAATTACTTGCTTTGTGCCAGCTAATCTTTGGTAGATCCGCAATTTATAATTAAATGATAACAAGCTTTGTTTCATTTGTAATTAAAGTTGTAGTTTATAAAGTGGAGCTTTAATGCTCCACCCTATTTTCTTCAAGCAGACTTTATCAGCCTTAAAGGAATATACTCTGCTTCTGTTTCTCCCATACAAGCTGCAGCATGTTCAGTGCATGGAAGAGAGAGTTCGATATTCCTGGTAACAACGATCTCACCAATATCAACCTGAAAGAGTCTTGCAAGAACTAACAGGTTATCGATAGTTGGAGCGTTCTTACCGCTTTCCCAGCCGTAGATTGCCTGCGGATAATCAAATCCGAAAACCAACTGCAAATCGTGAACCGAGAATCCATTTAACTGTCTGAGTCTTTTGATTTGGGCACCAGTACCCTGTAAGTCAATAACTGGTCTTAAGAAAGTTCTGATAGTCTCCATTTTGGTTTATTCTCCTTTTTCACAAAAATTCGTTGGACTCTACTTCCTGTTGTATAAAGTCCTGTGCCGCCCTGGTATGTTGTCATTTCATCTGTCAATTTATATGCAGGAATCAATCGCTTCTGTTCGCTGGTTATATCGTTCGCTGTACAATCGACAAAATACAATGATGTCAAAATTGCAAGGACGTCTTTAATTGCGTTCTTTTTGATTGTGTTAAACGAATCTTTTGTGAACTCATCGTAACGTACGAACATTTGCGTACTCCTTCATTAAAATTAACAAAATGCCAACGGCATCGAATTCTTGCGCCTGAATTAAACCTGTGAGACGCTTTGAATAGCTTGTTTTTTAAGATTAGCACAAAAAATAGCGGGTGTCATTAAAGTTGTACTTTAATTTAAAATAAAAAAGGAGCGCCGTCGCAACGCCGCTCCCGTAAGGAACTACAAACTATATTATTTATAACTGAATAAATTAAGCAAGTACAGCAACCTTTTCTTTGATTGCTTTCATCTGCTTTTCGGTAAGATTTAACAATTCAGCAATCTCTTTATCAGATAATTTTCCCTGCTCAAGGAGTTTTGTAGCAATTTCGAGGTCTCTTTCTGCTCTTTCTTCTTTTGCCATCTGTTCCATAATTCTACACATATGTTTAACCCTCTTATCACTTTACCTCCTACCAATCACTAAAGTCAATTTCGTAATCCCATTTTTTCCTTAATTCATCTAGTTTTTTACGTCTTTCTTCTCGAGAATATTTTGGTTTTACCTTGCCAGTTAATTCCTCAAGTGAACCTGTTGTATAGGGCTTTGATTCTTCTTCATATTTTTCCCTACACGATTTGCAGAAACAATTTTTAATCATACCAATAGAAGTACCTAATAGCGTATATTTAAATCTTTCAACTGCAACTGCTCCTTGATATGTATCTCCTTCTGGATGATTTGCAAGTCTATGTTGTTTCTGCCATTCTTTGATTTTGTTCATTTCTTCTACAGTAAATGAATGACCAGCATCATATTCAATTTCTTTTAAGGCCTTTATAACAGGTACGAAAGAAAGATTCTCTTGTAAATCAGAAATGAAATCTTTCATATAGACTCCATCACAATTACTTTTTTCTTCATACATTTGATCTTTAGCTTTTTCAATATCATCAAAATACAAATCATTTGGAATTGAAATCTCTGGTTCTCTCCAATCCTTAAAAACCTCTTTAAATATCTTTGCTTTCGGAAAATGACTTTTATATACGATTTTTAGTTGAGTCTGGAATTCTTTTTTGTTTTCTTCTGAAATATCTAAAAATATAAATGTCATATTAATACAGAACGCCTTCCCATTTAAGTGAATCATAAAGCTTATTCAAACTGATTCTATCTACAAAACCATAGTGGATTAATGAAAGGCCAAGTAAGAAAAAGATTTTATCTTTGTTTTCCTCAAGAAAAACTTTCTGCTCCATATCAGCCTTATTATGCATATCGTTATAGTACCATTTAGCCTGATCAAATGATGATAAAGTCGAAAGTTTTACAGCCTCATCCCAATCAATGATTAATGGCAGATCTTCTGTATTTTCTGCCAGTGTAATCAGAAATTCACTTCCCTGGCCAACTATATAATGCATCTCAATTATATCTCCAGTCCTGATACGTAAATATAGAATCTGTTCTGGAAAAGTTTTTGTATCATCAATATGGAAATAGCATAAATCAGTAAATAAATGTTCCAAATCACCCATTACATCAAAGTATTTTTCTAGAGCCTTATTTACATCACCGGCTTTTTTTGCTTCATCTATCCATTCTTTAGGAAGCCGCATCTGCCATTCTCCGTATTGAAAATCATCTGTATATAACGGACAGGTAAGTTTTCCAGATTTTTGCATGCGTGCGCAGTATTCCATAATCCAATACGGCAGTCCATTATAATCAATTTTTCTATCCATAATTATTCCTTTTCCATTATTCAATGCTTCCAATCTGACAAAAAAGCTTGTATCTTATTTAAGCATCTCCCCTATATTAAGAAGGATTTCTGCTTTTGTTATTTCGTCAAGACAATTTTCATCAACAGTAAATTCATAACCTGAATCATCAGATTTAAAAATCAGTTTATTTTCAATTTGAGATATAGTTCCGCAACTTGTATGAAAATAAGAAATAGTAAATGTTCTATCAGAAAAAATGTAAATAAACTGTTTACCTGGATATTTCTTTTCTGATTCACCAATCAAAATCACACCCGGAACATTCAGGTGAATAGCATACTTTTTATCACCTTTAATTATACGAGAAAGATATCCTGTCGTTTGCTTTATCAGTTTTGGCATCTTCGATTTTTAAAATATAAACCCACGAATAGCATTTGTCATTAAAGTACAACTTTAATTATTTTAACGACTCTCTACATTCGAGGTTTCAAAAAAAAAGCACCGGAATCCATTCCGAAGAACTTCAACCGGTGCCCCAGATTTGCAGCTTCCAACTGATATAGAAATAAATATTGAACTTTTTAAGTTTTTAATTGTTCCTTAATTGTTAAAAAGCCATCGAACATTCAAAAAGATAAAACCAAGAATACGGAAAATCCGGTTTATAAATAATTATAGTTTTATATTTTTAAAGGCTGTTATGGTGACCATCTTTTATCGGGGAGTCCCCCCGAAGGCGGCCGTATTCCTTTTAAGGTGGAGGTTTTACCCCCTGGCGTGGGTATCAGCTAGAACTTAGTTTAATAAAGTTTAGAATCCAAAGATTTAAAGCTTTTATCAAACCAAGCGTATTTTCCCCCACTGGAAAATACATTTACTGCATATCTGTCCTATAAAATACCTTCCGGCAATTCATAGTCAATTTTGTGAGTTGCATTGAATGCTGTAAGCTCATCACGAACTGTTTCAAGTTCACGGTTAAGCTGTTTCTTCAATCCGATTAAAGAAACTCCAAAAGTCTCGTCTGTAAGCAATGGGTAATTGTAAGTAGTAACCTTCACTCGTCTAAAGTTTCCCTTATCATCCATGTGCTCGTAATCATATTCAAGATCTTCTGTTTCTGCTTTTATATTTCTCTCCATATCTATCTGATTTTCAACAACAGAGAGTTTTGATTTTATAGCAGCTTCTTTAAAAAGCAGATTATGACCTTCACGGTTTGCGTTCTCAATTGCAGTGTTTAATTCAAGTATTGCATCTGTAAGAGTAAACATTCTCTTAACTACATCTTCATAACTCAAGCCATCAAGAGCAGCAACTTTCTCTGCACGTTTTGCTGCAATTTCTTCAGCTTCAGGAACTTTACCCTTAAATGAAATCTGATGAGAATAACCATGGACAAGTACATTCAAATTGCTGACCTCTTTTTTTAGCTCAGCTCTAACACGCATTGCTTTCTGTAATGTCATTTCTTTTACCTCCGTTTATTTATGCTTTTAAGATAATAGAGGTTATGAGAAAAAGCATTAAAGTTGTAGTTTAAAAAATGTCCCCGCCACGGCGACCACTTACATGTCTGCAATATGATATATTTCAGACATCACACAGCGGGATGGTAACAGCTGGTAGTTCGCGAGCCTCATAAGCTCGAGGTCGGAGGTTCGAGTCCTCCTCCCGCCATAGATTTAAAAATAGAGTTTTGATATATTCTTTTTCAAAGGAGATCAGGTATTCACAAATTGCATTTCATTTTATCAAAACAAATTAATTGAACAATTCCCACTTCTCAAACAAAATCTGAAAGAATCACAGGAAACCTTTCAGGAACGTTTAATGCACATTATCTGGAGCAAAGGTCTTTCAGAAATCCAGATCTATAAATCAGCAAATATCGACAGACGGCTTTTTTCAAAGATTCGTTCTGATTCATCCTATCATCCACAGAAACAAACAATTCTTCCTCTTCTAATTTCCCTGAAGCTTGATATGTCAGAAGCAGAAGATCTATTAGCCAGAGCCGGATTTGCCTTCTCCCCTACTGACACTACGGATGTGATCTATCGATTCTGTATTGAAAATCAGATTTTTGATTTGAATGTAGTGAATGAATTGATTTATGAAATTAGTTAGTTCGAAAACTGAATTCATTTATTTGATTACATATAACATTTTGTTTCTATTCATAAAAACACTTGATTCTGTACAGAGAATTCGCTAATATGCTTTTAATGACATTTGGAATTACATTTTTTACATTTGCTTTTTTCTCATTTTTTGCCTTTTTCTTTTTTGGCAAGGGATGCGTCGTACGAAAAGCATAGAATGTAGAAAATACAGCTGATACAAAAAGCGGTTCTATCTTTTCGGTAGAGCCGCTTTTTTTTTGCGGTGGACGAAAACGAAGGAGCCCAGGAGGTTTTGATTGAAGATTGCATACAGCGGTATCGAAGGAGCATTCGCTCACATTGCGGCAAAAAGGATTTTTCCGGCCGAAGAACTGATTTCCTATGGAGATTTCCGCTCGGCTTATGAGGCAGTTGAAAAAGGAGAATGCGATTATGCCGTTCTTCCGATTGAGAATTCTTATGCCGGCGAGGTTGGCCAGGTAACTGATCTGATGTTCCAGGGCACCCTCTTTGTAAACGGCGTATATACACTGAACGTTATGCAGAATCTGCTTGGCGTAAAAGGAGCAAGTGTGGAAAGTATCCGCAAGGTTATAAGCCATCCGCAGGCGCTGGAGCAGAGCGGCGATTTTATTGCGGCCCACGGATACAGTACAGAGCCTGCAGTGAATACTGCACGAGCCGCAAAGATGGTAGCGGAACTCGGAGACATCAGTGTGGCCGCAATTGCCAGCGAAGAGACAGCAGCTTTGTACGGACTTGAAGTCCTTGAACGTGGCGTAAACGGATATCAGGACAACTCTACCCGCTTTGCAATTCTTTCTCGCCAAGAAGGTGCAAAGGTAAACACAGGTTCTGATGGCAGCACTTTTATTCTGATGTTCGCAGTAAAGAACGAAGCCGGTGCTCTGGTTAAGGTTTTGAATAAGCTTGGAGAATTCGGCTACAACATGAGCGTAATTCACAGCCGCCCGCTCAAGGGACTGGCATGGAGCTATTATTTTTACATTGAAGCAGAGGGAGAATTCGGAACTGAAGCTTATAAGCAGATGATTTCGGAGATGGAATATCGCTGCAATAAATTAAAAGTTTTGGGAAGATTCTAAGATATAAAGAAGGTTTGAACTATGGAGGTAAACGAAATGAATATGGAATTCGAAAGAAGATTAGCAATCCCAGCAGAGGTGAAAGAACAATACCCTCTTTCTGGAAAGGTTGGAAAAATTGTAGAAGAAAAGCGTGCTGAACTGCGCGCAGTTTTTGAGGGCCGTCTCAATAAGCTGCTTTTGATCATCGGACCATGCTCAGCAGATAATGAAGAGGCTGTAATTGATTATATGAACCGCCTTGTGCCTGTTCAGGAAAAGGTAAAAGACAAGATTCTGATGGTGCCACGCATTTATACAAACAAGCCGCGAACCACTGGCGAAGGCTACAAGGGAATGCTTCATCAGCCAGACCCTAACCAGAAGCCAGACCTCTACAAGGGAATTGTTGCCTGCCGCCACATGCACATGCGGGCTGTAGAAGAAACCGGATTTATCTTTGCAGACGAAATGCTTTATCCCGAAAACTATCAGTATCTGGATGATGTACTTGGTTACGTTGCAGTTGGTGCCCGCTCAGTTGAAGACCAGCAGCACCGTCTCACAGCCAGCGGTATCGAAGTTCCGGTTGGAATGAAGAATCCGACAAGTGGCGACTACGCAGTTATGATGAACGCAATTCTCGCAGCTCAGCATCCTCATACTTTTATTTACCGAGGCTGGGAAGTTCATTCAGAAGGAAATGTTCACTGTCACGCAATTCTCCGCGGTTCAACAGATAAGCACGGTACTCATCAGCAGAACTATCATTATGAAGATCTAGTTCGCCTTTGCGATGCATACGATGCCCGCGAGCTTAAGAATCCGGCTGTCATCATCGATACAAATCACTCGAACTCAAACAAGAATCCGTTCGAGCAGCCACGCATCATCATGGATGTTCTCAATTCCTGCCGCCACAGCGACCGTGTAGCCAAACTCGTAAAAGGCTTTATGATTGAAAGCTACATCGAAGACGGCTGCCAGAAAATCGGCGAAGGCATTTACGGCAAATCAATCACCGACCCATGCCTCGGCTGGGAGAAAACCGAAAAACTGATTTATGACATCGCTGAGAAGATTTAGAGTGGAAATCAGGTATTTTCTAGTTAATTAAAATTCAAGTACAACTTGATTGAAGACTTGCATAGATGGTGATATATTCAGATTATCACTTCTAAGCAAGCGTTTCTTTTACAGAGAACTTTAGAAGTAGTGCTCGTTGAGCACCCTTATCTTAACAAGGAGGAACTGAGATGAAAGCAGTTTCTAGAACATTTAGATTGCAAAAATTATTTTCACTGCCTCAGCTTCCGCTCGGACTCCTGTTGCAGGGCTTTATGCCTCAGGGACAGATACAGGGAATGTTTAACGGGCTCGGCTTTATATGCCAGGCTACTTTTGGAGATTTTGAAGGGAAGACCAGCGCTTAACTCTTTTTTGCACATGCGTTGGCTCCCGGGAATAAGGAGAAACGAATGTGTAAAATTATTAAGCCAGTTATCAATGTAGCAGCAACTGCTGCGAATATCAAAGCGTGTCGTATCCGTGCAGGATACTCTGTCCGCGAAATCCAGAACATTTTCAATTTCAACTCAACCGAAGCAATTTACTCATGGGAAAAAGGTAAGTATTTGCCAACAATCGACAACATGATTGTTTTGGCCGCCGTATACGGAGTCACTGTCGACAACATCGTAATCAAGGATGAGATTGAAATTGAAGTAGATGTTGATGTTCGGGAGGCAAAATCGGCATGAATTAAAAAATAATATTGCCCTTTAGCTTAGTTAGTAAGAGCAACGGTCTTATAAGCCGTAGGTGGTTGGTGCAATTCCAACAAGGGCTAGATTTATTCTCCTGTAGCATAACTGGTAGTGTACCAGACTCTGAATCTGGGTTGTGTAAGTTCGAATCTTACTGGGAGAACTTTTTTGCAGGTTTAGCGTAGTTGGTTTATCGCGTCGGTCCTCCAAACCGAAGATCACGGGTTCGACTCCCGTAACCTGCTTTTATGTGGAAGTAGCCTAACAGGTAAAGCACTGGACTGAAAATCCAGCTTAGGCAGTTCGAGTCTGCCCTTCCGCGCTTATGCTCTGATGGTGAAATTAGGAAACACGACTGGCTTAAGACCAGTTGCCGGAATGGCTTGCCGGTGCAAATCCGGCTCGGAGTAATACATGCCCAAGTGGAGAAATTTAGAAGACTCGGCAGACTTAGAATCTGTTGCTTTATGCGTGAAGGTGCAAGTCCTTTCTTGGGTACTATATGGTTCAGTGGTGCAACTGGAAGACACGTCAGGTTGAGGTCCTGATGCCGAAAGGCTTGGCAGTTCGAGTCTGCTCTGAACCAAATTTTGTACAAGTGGCGAAACTGGAAAACGCGGTTGCCTCAAAAGCAGCTTTCTTATGAATTAAGGGTTCGAATCCCTTCTTGTGCATCACAGGATATTAGCTCAGATGGAATTAGAGCAGCCGCCTTCTAAGCGGCAGGTCATTGGTTCAAGTCCAATATGTCCTAAGTTATGGGTAAGTAATTTAGTGGTAGAATGCACGTCTCATACGCGTGTCGTCGTAAGTTCGAGTCTTACCTTACCCATTTTTTCTGCAAGTGGTGTAGCTGGTAGCATACGTGGTTTGGGGTCATGGGGTCGCAGGTTCAAATCCTGCCTTGCAGAATCTTTCGTAGTGTAATCGGTAGCACATGAGCCTTTGACGTTCAAAGTTTTGGTTCGAGTCCAGACGAAAGAATTCTCCTATTTATCCTAACTGAACCCTAATCAAAACCATATAAATAATGGTTCCACCGAAAATGCTCACGAGGGAGTTTTTCTTCCAGAGGTAAGTCACAATTGTAAAAATGATGGCCGAGATTTGCGGCACCCACTGCCCCAGACTTGCGAATCTTACATCGCGGAGGCTGTAAATCAGAAGGCCAATCATTACAACCGGAGGAACATAGCGCTCAAAAATGTGAATCAGTTTTCCGGGCTTTCGTTTTGAGAAAACTGCAAATGGGAAAAGGCGCTCGCAGAAAACAATCAGGCCAATCAAGAGCGACACCAATACAGCTTTAGTTACCGGCATGATCCACCTTCCTTTCTTTCACAAACTTCTGAATCTGATCAATACTCAAAACCGCAAACAAAGCCGTGAGCGCAAAATCAACACCTGTCATATCAAAAGGGATCATCGCACCGGCAAGGCCCCCAATCAAACTTCCGCCAACCCAGTAAGATTGATCCAGAATCGAAACAGCAAAATAATAATCTTCCGCCTTCACCCCGGCAGGAACTTCCGTTGTAGTCAGAAGAGAAAAAGTTTCGTCAGTAAGAGCATAAATCAGATAAGGCTTGGTCCGTCTGCAGTCCTTGAACTGATTAATTAACGGCAGCCCGTAAACAATATGGCGGATATTCAAAAGCAACTCAGTTGCAAGAATCGCAAGAATCGGAGTTCCCGCCGCAAAAAGCGAAATCGCAAGAAACTGCCCTGCCCCTGCAAACATAAAAATACCCATCGCAGGCGCAAGCCACCAGGGATAGCCCGCATTCACCGTAACAAGCCCAAACGCAATTCCGCACGAAATATACCCCAGAAAAACCGGAATCGTAGTTCTGAGCGCAACTTTCAAACAGTGTGTATTCATAATCTTTTTACCTTAAAAAAGTTTAAAGGAAATAATCAGCATTGGGAAGTAGGGGGAATTAATTTTCTGTTATCATGTGAACTGGCTCAAAAAATTCTAGGACCATCATCCTTAATTAGAGGTGAAGTGCAAATTTTATAAACTCACCTCTAATTTGGTACATGTGAAAAGACATAAGGAGGGGAAAGTCTCCCCCTGGTTCGCACTTCGTTGCTCACCACCCTCTCAAGCGGGGGACACCCCCTGCCTAAAATCGAAGAGCCGTTAAAAAAATTGCACCGCAATTTTTAGGCTCATCGAAAGAATGGCTCGAAACAACTGGTTGTTTCACAACGCCCCCGGCAATTCCGTCTATCTTAACATCTCCACCGTCTTCAAATCCTTCTCGCCGCCGAAGAACTTCTCCAGCACTTTCCCGAACACTTCAATCTCAGGCGCCGCCTCCATAAAAAGTGTCATGCAGGATTTTAATTTCAAATCATCAGGATAGCCCATAACCTCGCGGGCGTCAGAAGAAGGCAAGCTCAGAAGTGCCTGAGAAATCTCTACAAGGCGGCCTCTCAAAATGTCATCGGCCATATAAGCCTTGGCCTCGGCCAGCCCATCAATTCCGTAGAACTCGGCCATTGAACTAAATCCCAGCCCCTTCAGCTGGGGGAAGATGTACCACATCCAGTGGCTTTCTTTGCGGCCGTTTTTGATTTCTGTCAGCGCTGTTGCATAATCGCGGGACTGCGCTTTTTTGAATCTGTCTAAATTAAAATCGGGCATGTTTTTCCTCACCTTGGATTATATCAGTAAGCATGCTATTATTTCTATAAAAAGGAGGCCACATGGCATACACAGATTTTTTGGATTTAGCACAGGCTCGATATTCGGTTCGTAAGTTTTTGGATAAGAAGGTTCCTAAGGATATCATAGAAAAGATTCTTAAGGCGGGAATGCTTGCTCCAACTGGCTGTAATAATCAGCCACAAAGAATCATTGTTGTTGAAAGTGCCGAAGGACTTGCGAAAATCAAGGAATGTACTCGCTGCCATTTTGATGCGCCTCTTGTTTTTATAATCAGCTATAACAATGATGAATGCTGGACTCGTCCTTATGATGGAAAACTCAGCGGCGACATCGACGCCAGCATCGTTACTACTCACATGATGCTTGAGGCCGCAAATCTCGGAATTGGTTCATGCTGGGTAATGCATTATCGTCCTGAAGTTTTAAAAGAAAAGTTTAATCTTCCTGAAAATCTCGAATCCACTGCCCTTCTCGTTATGGGCTACCCCGCAGAAGATGCAAAGCCCGCCCCAGGCCACGACAAGTGCCGCCCGGACAGCGAGCTTATTAGCTGGGAGTAATTATGATTTTCGAAACTGCACAAAAATCCGACATCCCGCAGCTTACTCAGCTTAGAATTGACTTCCTCAAAGTTGGACAGCCCGATATGTCCGAGGAAACAGAAAAGACTCTCAAGGCCAACATCTCAGCTTTCTTTGAAAAGCACCTCAATAAGGACTCGGTGGTTTTCATCGCCCGAGACGATTCGGCAGACGGCAAAATCGTTTCAACCGCTATCTTAAATATCATTGAGAAGCCTGCGAATACGTCTTACATTCACGGACGGGTTGGCGAAGTGAACAGTGTTTATACCCTACCCGAATATCGCCGCCGCGGTATTGCCCTACAGATAATTAAGAACTTGATAGAGTATTCGAAAGAAAATCAGATAGACCGCGTAGATCTTAAGGCAACAAAAATGGGTGCTCCCGTTTACTTAAAGGCTGGCTTTGAGATTACGGAAGACACCCATACAAATATGCATTTTTCAAATAAGTAAGATTATCGCACCTTGTGACCAGAGGCTGCTTCGAAGTTGTATTTTACAATTCCCAAGTCCAGCTGAGTCATAGGGCCGCGTTTTGTTGTGATAACTGCTTCATCCCCATCAAGAGAAACCTGGAACTTCTGCTGATTCAATGCAGTCGGTGCCAGAATTGCAGCTTCCAGACCTTCCTGGAACCAGGTCGGAGTAGCAGGCAAATCAGCTTCCGAAACCTTACAGAGTTTGCTGAGTGGCTTTGACTTATGAGCCACACCCTGACTTTCACCATAGCCCAGAGCGATTACACAGACAATCTTTTCGCCGGCATTTTTATCTGCCTTGCATTTACCTTTGCCGTAAGTGCCCGCAACCCAGCAGGTGTTGAGGCCCAGAGTCTGTGCCACAAGAACAAGCTTCTGTCCGTAATAGCCGCACTTTTGGTCAAGCTTATCAATGGACTTGCTGCCGATCATCGCGATATAGTTCTTTGCATTTTTGAACTTTCCGTAATGAGCAAGGAAGGTATCAAAGCATTCAGGATCATCAGTGACGAGCTGAATGTTTAATCCGCTTTCTGCATTGCACTCCTTAATAAGAGCCGCAAGCTTTTCCCTATCTTCGCTTTTTACAGGAAGATCCTTAAACTGTCTCACCGAATGTCTTTCTTTGATTGCTTCTTTTATATCCATATATAAATAATAATACAAAAATTCCTGTCAGTAACATAAAATTATGTTATTCCCAATAAATTTTGTTAGTCTCAGTTGACAAAACTATAAAACGGTATTATATTTTACCCAATTACATTGTATACAATACTTTTATATAAACAGGAGGCTATCATGTCATTTGCTGTAAGATACTATACCAAAACTGGTAACACAAAACGACTTGCAGATGCAATTGCAAAGGAACTTGGAGTTGAGGCACTTCCTATCTCCGAGCCAGTAACAGAAAAGGTGGATATTCTTTTCCTCGGAAACTCATATTACGCCTTTAATATTGATCCAGAGGTCCGCAACTTTGTCGCATCTCTTTCTAAGGACAAAGTTGGAAAGATCGTGAACTTTGGTTCAGCAGCCCTTCTCAATTCTACTTACAAAAAGGTTAAGGCAGAAGCTGATAAGGTTGGCGTTCCTATGGACGAAAAAGAATTCCACTGTAAAGGCGAGTTCAAGGGACTTCATAAGGGAAGACCAAATGAAGATGATATCAAGGCTGCCGTTGAGTTTGTAAAGCAGTATAAATAAAAATGAGGTAAAGCTAAAAAATTGCTGCATCGCAATTTTTTTTAACGCTTTGCTATAGAACACCGCCCGCTCTGACCGGCGGGCTTACACAGGAGACAGATATGATTTATGATTACGAAGTAACAACCGGTAAAGGTGAAACATTAAAACTTTCTGAATTCAAAGGAAAGGTAATTTTGATTGTTAATACAGCTACAGGCTGTGGCTTTACACCACAGTATGCTCTTATTGAACAGCTGTATAAAGATTATCATGAAAAAGGACTCGAGATTCTCGATATTCCTTGCAATCAGTTTGGTCACCAGGCTCCAGGAAGTGATGAAGAAATCCACAACTTCTGTACAACCCGCTATCAGACAACCTTCCCTCAGATGAAAAAATCTGATGTAAATGGCGCAAACGAGCTTCCACTCTACACATACCTTAAATCTCAGAAGGGCTTTGAAGGATTTGATGAAAATCCATTAAAGTCTACACTGGAAAATATGTTCAATGCAGCAAATCCGGACTGGGCAAAAACCCCGGATATCAAATGGAACTTTACAAAGTTTGTAATTGACCGTAACGGAAATGTAGTTGCCCGCTTCGAGCCAACTGCAGATATGGCCAAGGTCGAAGAATGCATTAAAGCTTTACTCTAGCCTACCTCTCTGGCACTAAAAGGGCTCAACCAGAAGCACATCACAGCCAACATCGCAAGCCATAATTTTAGTGCCAAACATTTCGCGAGCCTGGCCCGCAACTTCCCCGACCATCACCTTCTTAGCTCCGGCAATCAGTTCTGGAATTACAGAAGGCTTAACCGGTAGCTGGCCATGGCAGGCAAAAATCAAATCAAACTTGTCAGACATCTTCTCAAGTTTTTCGAGTGACTCAGCAAACTTAGCAAGGTTCCTCTGAGGACCAAACATAAAAATCTCACTTCCCTGCTGCACCATATCCCCGCTGAAAAAATATCTGCGCTTAATATCAAGAAGCCCTATGCTGCCCGGAGTATGACCCGGAATCCAGACAATCTGAAGAGGACGTTCCCCAAGATCAATAATCTGCCCGTCGCTGACAGGAAAGATTTTCGTACAGCCGCCGCCCGAGCCATGCTGAACATAGTTTTCCTCTTCAGCAGCATGCATCATAACTTCACTAAAATCTTTGTTCCCGCCAATATGATCCGGATCCGCATGAGTATTAATCAGCCTCACCGGAAGCGAAGTCAAACTCCTAGCCGCCTCCAGAGCCTTGCCAACATGCATCCCCGTATCCAGCAGCAGCGCCTCCTTCTCCCCCGCAATCAAAAAGAAGCGCACAAATCCCTCGCTCAAAACCCAAGTCTGCTCATCAATCTTCGAAATCTCATATTCCATAGTTTTTGTCCTCCAATGAGTTGCCCATTAATAGTGCGGCGGCTTTCTATTAGGAATGTCGCCTTCCATCTGATTGGACATTTCGCGGATTCGGTCTGACATCATTTTTATTTCTTTCTGCAGCTTATCGATTGTTTTTGCCTGATCAACTGCAACGTTCTGAATCTGGCTTACAAAATCTTCCATGTAGGCAAGTTTCATTTCGATTGCAGTCAGGCGATCTTCTGTTTCTTTTTCCATATATTATTCCTTCACTTATTCAATCACTTCCAAAATGGCTTCATTCCATTTTACTGATTTTACTTTCAGCTGAACATCTTTTGTAATATCCGGAAAGCGGCAAACGGTAATTACATCACCAGGGCGAACGTAGTATTCAAAAGTTTTTGGAACCTGATTTGATTTAGAATCAACAACGAGAGTGAGACACCACAAATCCTTCTCAACATTCTTGATGCTGGAAACACAGGTCCAGCTGCCACGGATTCCCTTGGCAACCGGCGTAAAGTAATCTGTCATAGATGCGCCAAACACATCCCCAGTTTTGACCTTTACGTCTTCGGCAAAAACAAGTCCCGAAGCAATCAGCAAAATAAAGAAAAAGGCTTGCAGTTTTTTCATTTCTCACCTCTTTAATCAGTAAGAGTTTTACTAGAGTGGAATCCACTAGAGTAGACTCTACTAGACTGTACTCTAGTAACGCTATATAGATAAAAGATATTTGTCAAGAAAAAGAATCTCACTCACACAAACTATTTTCTCATATTCAAATATAAAATACATGAAATTATAAAATAATAAAGGTATAATCTTTATAAAGAACGACGAATATACAAAAGAATGATTGATAATGTGAGGTCCAAAATGAAAAAAAGTATTGTTTTTCTTCTGGCATTAAGCCTTTTGATAATCAGCTGCAAAGGAAAAAATCAAAAATCAGAAAATGCTTCATCCGTAATTCAAGAAAAAACTGTCGAAGTAACTGGCTCAAATAAAACCATTACTGTTCCAAATGACACTGAAAGCATCACTGTTACCGGCGATAATAATTCAGTCAGTACAGAAGATTCTTTGAATAATTCGAACTAAGAGAAATCAAATGGCAAAAAGACGTTCTGTAAATCCTATATATTCAATGTGCGTTCAACCTTCTTTTATTATTGGAACCAATAACGAGGATGGCTCTGCCAACTTTGCACCAATCACTTGGGCAAGCGCAACTCACGAAGAAGGCGACGGGTATCTCTTTGTTATCAGCATGGCAGGAACAAAGATGACTAAGAAAAATGTTTTGCGAACCGGCATTTTCAGCGCAAATCTGGTGAGCACAGATATGCTGCCACTGATGGACTACTTTGGATCAAAGCATGCAAAAGATGGCGCTAAGAATGATATATCTTATGAAATCGTTCGTGGAGAAGTTCTTGATGTTCCTGTTTTGAACGAAAGCCGCTGGGTATATGAATGCGAGGTTGCAAAGACTGTAGAAACCGGTAACTCTACAACCTTCTTCTGTCACATCCGAAACATTCAGATGGACGAAAGACTTTGTTGTAAAGATATTTTTGATATAGATCTTACAATCCTTGATCCTGTCATTTATTCGGGCAGATATCATAGCCTTGGAAAGATGCTCGGAGAAATTGGAGATTTTTTGGGAAAATAAAAATATGACAAAACGAAAAATCAAAGCGTTTTATATTTCGCATTACATTATTTTGGCATTCACTGTTTTGGTTGATCTTATTAATCCTAGAATAGTGAACTGGCTATACAAGGAATATAATCTGTTTGATATGTTTTTATGGAAGTATGAAATGGTCTCTTCTCTTTTTATTATTCCATTTTTCTTTTTTGCAATGATTTTTCTTCTTGTTACTAATCGTAAAAACATGAAAGGGAATGAAATTGCTCTTGTCGGAATCTCATTCCCTTTAGATATTTTTATCGGATTTTATACCCTTGCTTTATACACAGCAAGATTCTAATCTTACAACCCCATAATCTTCATGGTCTCGTTGTGATTTGCGATTCGGATGTTTTCGCCGTCGACCAGGGCAAAATGAGGATAGCCGATTTTGGCTCCTTCCCAGGCTTTATTCCAGACGTAATAAACTGTGTACTTGCCCCAGGTGCCGCGCTTTCGGTAATGATCGTACTCTATGCTGCGTTTTACAAATTCTTTAATTGTCATAGTCTAATTATATATACCCAGAGTGCCAAAAATCGTCACTGTGAATTATTAATCTTTAATCTCCAGCTCATCCCAATCTTCATAGAGTTTGGTATAGTCCAGAGCATATTCAAGTAATTTTTCGTGAGGAACTTTTTCTACAAGCTGACGAACAATTTTCTGCGATAACGAATACGAATCATTTGTAAGCGAAAATAAGTCATTGGAGAAAAGTTCGTCTTTCGGGTAATCAATCTTTACATCAGGATTATAACGCTGACCTGCGAGATATGTTGCAAGTCCTTCACCCATAATAAAAGAATATTTATCCCACCCGGTAATAAGTTGCGTATGACAGATATGAACAAACTCATGGACCATAATCTTCTGGAAATCTTCCAGAGAATCATTCTTATGCTGCTGTGTTTTTTTATATTCATCAAAAGCGAGCACATAAATATTCGGACCGTCTGCGCAGCCCACTACATAGTCCTGATATTTTGAACCAGATTTCTCTTCATAAAATTTTATCCAGTCATCCATCTCAGAATAGATCTTTATATTTACATGATTAGCCAGTTTCTCAATTCCCCAGAAATCAAGAATCCGCTGAAAATTCTGTGAAAGGGCTTCATTGATTGACTGAACAAGTTTTTCACTTTTTACATCATATTCGATGGAATAAATATCAGTTTCATAAATCATTTCTTTCTTTCCTTGTTTACATGAAGTGAGAAGGAAGGGCAACATAATGAGGGCAAGAAATACTTTTTTCATTTTCATATTTTCGATTATAAATCATTCAGCTCTTTTATCAAATGATATTTTTTATTTCCTTTTGGAATATCGTTTAATTCGCTGATTATTTTGTAGCCGTGCTTCTTATAAAAGTCTGGAGCCTGCCAGGACATTGTATCTACATGAACTGAATGACAGCCTCTTTTTCGGGCTTCATCTTCTGCGGCTATTAATAGCTGAGAACCGATTCCCTTTTTTCTGAAGTTTTCATCAACCCAGAGAATATCAATGTGCATCCAGCCCCAGTAGGTGCCGCCGAGAATACCGCCGATTATGTTTTTGTTTTCATCATATTCAACAATATTCAGCAGCTCATGGTTATCCGGGCCAACTTTTTCATCATTGAATTTTGCGAGAGCCTGATTGATAAAATCGATTTCTTTTTCTGTTGGATTAAAATTCATTTTTTACCTTATTAAAACCTTTATCAATTGTGCCATAAAGTTTTATTAAGGACTATAGGTTGATTTGATTTTCGGGAAATAAAGCAGGGTTTTAGGGGTAAGACCCCTAGGAGAAGGGGTAGCGGAAAACGCCGTAGGCGGTTGAAGCGAGGGGGAGACTTCCCCCTCTTATTTGATTCTATTTTACCAGTTTTCCACCAACATAGAGCTTGTAGCCGTTCATGTTGATCTGGGATACATCGCCTTCAAGGGATGTGATGTAAGTGTTACCGGTAAGTGTCCAGGTGCTGCTGCCGTCGATTTTTACGTTCACGGTACCAACATCTGATGAAACTGTCTTGCCCTTGGCATTTGTAATTTTGCCGCTTACAGTTCCTTTGAAACTTGAATTATTTGTAAGGTTCAGGGTAAGGGTTGAATCGCTTCCTACGAGCAGTGTACCTTCCAGCTTCTGATTATCTGCATTAAGAGTTGCGATGTTTGAAGCTCCGTTCCAGCCATCGGCACAAACTGAAAGAAGGATGTTTGCGCTGTCTTCGTTCTTAAGGGTTACGCCATTAAGATTGATGATTGCATTTGTGTTTGTTACGTGGAACATGTGGCCGTTCTTGCTGGTAAGGCTTCCGCCGTTCATTGTAAAGCTCGAAGTTCCGCTGTCTGCATCACCTGACATTGACTGATAAATCATAATCGTATCATAGAAGCTTGCATTACCGTTGCATTTTGTGTTGTTTGCAGTAAGGTCAGAATTATACAAAGTGATGGAATTCTTTCCTTCGATACAAACGCCTTCTGAAAGATTTGACGTAAGGGTTGCATTCGAAACTGTGATGTCTGCTGTTGAGTAAATTGCAGGTGAACCAAGTCCGTTAGTAATATATGTTCCACCGTCAACTGTTACTACTCCGCCACCACGATCTGATCTGATTGCAGCTGATGAACGGCCGCTTGTTGTGATGTCGAGGTTTGAAGCCTTTGTGATTCCGCCTCCGGCTGTCATAATTCCGCCAGCTCCATCACCTGTTGTAGTGATTTTTGTATCACTGATGATTACAGTTGTTCCGTCTCCAGTGGCCCCGTTTTTACCACCGTTTCCGCCGTAGCTGAATACGCCGTTTGCTCCGTTAGCGTCTGAAGAAATTGTTCCGCCTGTGATTGTTGTAGTACTTCCGTCTTTTACAAGAACGGCTGCGTTGAGTCCGTAGAAGTTACAGCTGTCGCCGCCATTTGAATCGCCGGTTTTTGAAACTGTAGGATTTACAATTTCAACCTTGTCGCTTGTAGAAATAAGCAGGGCATTCTGATCTACTGTTGATGTAGAATAAGTTGCATTCTTTTCTGATTTTTTAGAAGTGATTTCTACAGCACCAGAATAGTCGATATCTGCACTAGCCTGTCCACCGCCAAAACCTCCGCCAAATCCGCCGCCGTGTCCGCCAGGGCCGCCTCCCGGAGGTGCTCCATTTGGTTTTTCTGGTGGTGTTCCGCCCGGGAAGTTTCTATCAGGCGGTGTACCCTCTGGAGGATTTCCTTCCGGTGGATTTGCAAATTCCTGTGTCTGATCTGAAGTTGATGAATTTTTGTCTGAACTTTTACATGAAATTGTTGCAGTAGAAATGAAAGCAATTGCAACAAGTGAAATGAAAATCTTCTTTACAAGTTTCATAGACATCTCCTGTGAAACGGGCCGTTTTGCGCCCGCGGTCTTCTAAGTTTACAAGCATAATATAAACCAGAATCACTTAAGAAGCATGAATTTACAATGAGAGTTTTCTGAGAGAATGCTTAGAAGATTTTGGGGGAAATATTTGCAACTCGCCTCTGAAAAATAAAATTCGAGAGTGTCAATTTTTGGCACTCTTGACATGTAGAATATCAGGTAGAAAGCTCGCAATGGGCTCAGGAGGTTGTTATGAAGACAGAAGAAGGAAACTATGTAATGTGTATTTTCACAGGAAAGATTTGCTACACAGAACGTGAGGCAGGGCTTGTGATCAACGGTTGCAAAAGACATGTTTATGTCGGCAATGGCAGATTTGCAAAATCGGCTCATGGTAACTCAAAGGCAATTCCACGTAGAAAGTATTACTGCAAAGACTGCGGCTTCTATCATCTTACACATCTTGCCCTTTATGATTTTGATTCTCAGAACTACGCCTGGGAAGATGCCTTCTACCGAGAGTTTGAAAAGAAGAACAAAGCTCGCATGGGAGCTTAGGAGGGATTATGGAATTCATAGTTTTTATAATGTGTTTACCAATCTTAATTCCGCTCTGGATATTGTATGTGATAATCATGTGCAACTACAAACCAAAACGAGGCAAGAAACATTACTATCATGATTACGATTATGATGAATACAGATATTCAGAAACAGATGATGACTACGAAGATCGCCACGAAAGTTCCATCTACGATCGCTTCCAGGACGGCACCTGCAGCAAATCAGACATGGAACTTCTGATGGAAGATGATGATATCCGTGATGATTTTTACGGAGACTTATAACCATATTAGACGAATGGAGGAAATATGCTGATTCCAAAACAACGTTTGCACTTAGAAAACCGTGATGGCCAGCAGTACTGTGTTACAAAATATTACGTCTGGGACACCGACGATTGCGGCTATAAAATAAAACTTTCTCTTTCTACGACACGAAAGAAGAATGTCAGAAGCAGATTGATTTATTCAATTCATTCCACATCGTAAACGCATAACAGGAGGCGCTTAAGACTATAAAAATTCGCACAAATTCCACCTGTTAAAATTAAGAGTGTCAATCTTTGGCACTCTTAACCACTATACTTTAATACAGAATAATTTTTCTAAATAGCAATATTATAGTGAGGTGGAATATGATAACAGGTTTTCCAAGCCCGGCCCAAGGTTATGAGGGTAAACAGATTGATTTTAATTCCTACATGATTAAGCATCCTTCTGCGACTGTGGTGATGCGGATTGAAAGTTCGCATTACACTCACATGGGAATCTACAACGGAGATCTGATTGTGATTGATCGTGCAAAGAAGCTTAATCAAAACTCTCTTGTCGTCTATGAATCAGATGGACATTTTGTTCTGGGACGCGTCTACAATATCAAAGGTGAAACAATAATCACTGGCGCCATAACTCACGTAATTCATACGGTAAAAGACTTATGATTTTACACGCAGATTATACCGAAGAAAAAACTATGCCGAATCTTCAGCTTATTTCATTATGTTATAATGATTTTATACTGAATTCTTCGGCATAGTTTTGAATACATTTTTAACTCTCAATCTGATAAAATTTTCAATTATAATTAGATATGCAAAAGATAGATTTTGAGAAAAGAGAACTTATAAAAAAATACACCACTCAAATTAATTCAAAGACTTTGATAAAAAAATCAGTAACACAAAAAATCCAGAGCGCTTTTAGATTTAATCTGCAACAGAAATGCTCTTTAGAGCGCATTTTTCCTCAATTCTCGAAAATTCCGCTTCCGGCCACCGCTTTACTTCAGAGCTGATAAAAGGCGCCAGCCGCTCTTGGGGGCACGGGGGAAATCAGGTTTTATTGATTCTTGCTTTGATGTAAATTATAAACAAAATCACTTGTAATATCATTTAAATAAATATTATTTGGAATTTGATATTCAATTTCCGTAAAATCTTTATCTATGTCAAATCTGTTAATATGTTCCTCTGTATATTTTATTAATTTAATAGTATTCTCATTTTCAAAATCTAAATACAATCTCGAAATTATAAGATTTCTGCCTATTCCAAAACTTTGTTGTATTACAATAAAATTATTGCTTTTATATATAAATTGTAATCCTTCGCCATAATCTCCCATTTCTAATGATATTGATTCCATTGAACCAATATATAAAAATGAATTATCGCCATTGTTTTTATAAAAATTTATAATTTTTGAAGTTTTATTAGAAGAATCCGAAATAATAAATTTTAGACAATTATCTTTATCTATTTGTAAATAATATTCACTCTCTTTATCAATAATTATTTTTTCAGTTTGTGCATATATGTTTTGAAAAAGAAATAATAGAAAGAATATGCTAATTATTTTATTTTTTTTCATTATGCCTCATTTTTTTTGCAGTGAATTACATTCAATTAATTTCCAAATTATTTAATTGTTATTTTTTGTTTAAACATCTTATATTTTTTTTGATTTATTCTCTTCATTTGTGTTAAATCTAAAAAGTAATATATGTAAAAATCATCTTTGATTTCAGTAAATGAATTAAAATTAATTTGAGCTTGGAATTTATAAACATCATCATCTTCTATTGGAACTCTTAATGAATATAAATAAAAAAAATTAGATGTTTCTTTCAAATTATATTGTACCAATAATTGTTTATAAATGCAGTCTATAAATTCAAATTTATTATTAAAACTTAAAGTTACCGCTTCATTTTCATTTAAATAATAGTTTATCTCATCAGATTGACTACTTACATCAAAAACTAAACTGTCAGTTAAATTTTCGAAAAACTCATAATTATTATTAATTAAACTCAAAATTTTATAGTAAGTTGTTTTTTCTGTCAAATAATCTAAATCTGCATCTAATCCCCATTGAATAGAAAAATACCAATCATTGATTTTTACATCAAATAATCCATCATATGATGTAGCAAATAGTTTTGTAACAGATATAAATAAAATAATACAAAATATTTGAAGTTTTTTAATCATTTTCAACAGGTCCTTTTAAAACTGGTGGCCAATGTATTTTATTTGTTGATTTAGCAACTTGCTTAAATCTTTCAATAGTTAAACCATCTACACCTTCAATTATAGTAATATCATATGTATCTCTCAAAATATTATAAAACTTTTGTAAATCAAAATTGCTAATTTTGTATTTGCTTCAGGACTTTTTTCCTTAATTGCAATTGAAACTAGTTTGATAAAAATAATTAACTATATCTGTAAAATATGAATGCATACTTTCCCCGGATGCAGTTATTGTATTAGTTTTATAATTAAATTTTAAATCATATTTTTCCGAATGCTTTTCAAAATATTTTATTTGTATTTTTCCAGCAGATAATGAATTTTCTTTTTGTTTATAGACATTATAAAAATTTAGACCAATAAAATTTTCATCCATACATTTACTTTCAATTACAAGATTACCATATTCATCATATTTATAAACAATAGTATGTGGCAACTTTAAAGAGGAATCAGGACTTTGAACTAAAAAACTACCTTCAATAATTTCGTATTTATACTTATAAAAATCAATTGGCAAATCTTGTAAAATGTCATCAAGGAAAAAATAATGACAATAAACCAAAAAATTAAAGAAAGAAAAAATACTATTATTTGATAATAAGTCATTATAAAAATTTAAATAACTTTCTTCTTTTAATATATACATATCAGTATTATTAATTTTAATTGTATTGCTCTGCATAAAAGTAATCGTATATAGGTTTTCGGTTTTACTATTAGATACATAAGCTAAAGAAAAGTTATCGTTATCTCGATTAAGTATAAACTTTGAAAAAAAATCATCTTCATCAATAATTTCATGTTTTATCATGTAATCTTTGTCAGTTAAATATTTTATTTGCTTTTTGAGAATCTCTGCTTTTTTTTCTTTTGGCTCAATTTGTTTTATTGAACATGTTTTGTTAACCGTGAATTTTGTTTGTGAAAAGCCTGGAATCCCAATTAAAAATATAAGAATACAACAAAAAAAGAATCTTTTATCCATATTTACATCCATTATAAAGTTTTTGACGTGGATAATTTCCAAAAAATACTTTCACCAGCAGATAACGTTGCGGTCAATCCATAAGTTGTTGAATAATCTGTATCATACTGAAAATCACCTTTTGAATTTAAATTATTTTTAAATACATCTGCTGGAATTTTATAATAAATTTTCCCATCTTTGTGTGTATGTGTTTCTGCAGGAGTATGTGTTAATGCACTTGTATGACCATCTTCTCCATATCTTATACTTGAAGCATAATTACTTTTATAAGCTGTATATATAGAAGAAGGAATTTCAATAAATTTATATTGTCTAAATTTTGCATGTTTTTTTACACCCTGAGGAGTTGTTTCTAGTCCCCATGCAATAAAATCTGTTCCATCCCAATATTCAGCACCATCGGTAATATCATCATGTCCTTCTAGCACGTAAATAACTGCACGTCTAGCCAAATTGGCTTCTGCAGTTTTTTCAGAATCTAATAAGTTTCTTTTATTTTTTACAGAAGAATATCCTGAGGCCATAAGTGATTTCCATGATGTATTTGTTGCCTTTGAATGGTTTTTACTTGTAAATGCAACAGCTTTATATTCATTCAAATTTTTTGTAGTACATTCTTTCATTACGACAAAAGACACATATGTAAAATCATCATATTCACAATCTAAATCAATACAATCTGCAGTGGTATATGATTCCTTAAATTCTTCAACAGAATATACCTTTTTAGATGTTCCTTTATAAGTTTTATTTTTGGAATCGGCCTGTCCTGTAGAGCTTTTATAAAAATAACCTTCAACGACTGTATTAGTTATTTCTGGCTGTATAGTATTCTCCGTTAATGGAACAGCTATAGGAGTCTCTTTTTCAGTACTTTCTACAACTTTTTTTGTTTGTGTTGTTACATAGTCAGGATAAATAAAAGACAATTCATTTTCATTTGCAAAATATAATATAGGTTTGCTCATTATTTCGTCATAAGTTTTTCCAGCGATATTTTCCTTATCTCGCCTGTCATACTGGATATGATGATAATTAATTGCCATTATTTTTATTTCATCAGCAGTGAGAACATCGGATACCTGCAGAGTATTATCGTTAATTTGTTCATCGCCTAGTTTCTTGGCGATACTTGTAAAATTTATTCCTTTTTCAAAAGGGATTTTTTTTACATTATGTACAAATGGTATGTCAATTGTATCTTCAAATTTTACTATTGAATCATTGGTCAAACCATTAATATCACGAATTTTTGCATATAAATTATTTTTAGAAATCTTTCCATCAGAAAGTTTACTAATTGAAAATACTTCGTAAATATAATCTCCAATTGCAAAAACATTAGCACCATCATCTTTTAAACTACCGCTAGGAGATCTTTTTTGCTCTATCCATTTACTTGCAAGAGAATCTTTTCCTCTTAATGAAAATTTAAATGTATCTTTCTTTTCACTCATTTTTAATTCCTATAAAATTATGACTTTTCCAATTGGTATTTCATTTTCAATAATTAAACCATTATCATCTGTATTTCCATCTCTGTAAGTTCCATCAGCCAATTTTAGAACATAAGGATAGTTTTTAAGGATTTTTCCCTTAAATGTAAGTTTTGCAATATAGTCTGCATAGACATCCAGCTGTCCAGACTCATCACTCTCTACTCCATCACACTCAACTGTAAATGCATATTCCGGAAGCGTGTAGCCTTTTTCTTCTTTCTCCTGCTGGCTGTTAGAGTCATCATCGTCTTCTGTGTATATGACTTTCCACTTACATTCAATTTTACCATTCTGAACTTTTGCAGAAAGAGTCTTTACTTCATCATCGTTTCCGTCATCATCTTTTTCTACAATTTTGATTGTTGCTGATTTACCGTCGTCGATGTCCGTAACATCAGCACAAAGCATTACTTCATCTCCGACAAGGGCTTTTGTAATAGTCTGTCCGTCTTTTTCCCAGCGAGGATTTGAAATTGCAGGATTCTTTTCAGTATCGTTAGTTTCTTCTGCATTATTCTGTTCGTCTGTCTGGCTTCCGCTTCCATTAGAAATTACATTTGATTCAGTGCCAGCAGTTTGATTATCTGCTCGCTCTTTGTCTATTTCACTTATAGTTCCAGATTTATTACTTATTTCACAAAAGTTTCTTTTTAAATGGCATGTTGTAAAATAGCCTTCCAGAACATTAAAGGTATGTTCTACAGATGAAACAAGATATTCACCGTCGCTTTCTTTTCCAAGGTATTTTATGGTAATTCTGTTTCCGGGTCTTATATGATAGTTTCCTTCAGTCTTTGCTTCACAGGTTTGAAACTGTAAAGATCTTTTTAAAATAACAGCTTTGGCAACATCCATTGCATCAGTTTCATCTGCAAAATCTTCAGAACTAAGCTGCTCAACTTTACGCGGATCATATCCTCTAGAATTATCTTCCCAGCAATAGTCACCGCCAATTTTCAAAGGCAAATCTTTCATTGTTGCTGTTGCTGTAAAGCCTTCGCATTTCATTACATCCCAGCCGGTTGCAGTTACCGCAGAAAGTTGTTTCTTTATATCCATTTCAGTTCTGGCACTGATTAAGGTTTTTCCCCATTCAAGAACAACATCATCATTTGTTGGTGTTATTTCGGTTTTTACATATACGGTATTATTGTAACAGTAAATAAATTTTCCATATTTATCTGCTAAGTAAACTATATAATCATAGTCTGAAAGATTATGCTGTTCTGTATAACTATATTCTGGTCCAAATTCTTCTACATCAACAGTTAAATCATATTTAGAAACAATATCTTTAATAATATCGGCTGGGGTTTTGTTTTCAAATGATTTATATTTAATACCTTTTTTTAATTTATGAAGTTTTGTTTTTAATTTAACTTCCATGGATGGAGGGTTATACTCTTCAAACCGTGGGGCAAATTCTGTAACTTCACCAACAAATACTTCTTCGACATCATCTTTATATCCAAGATGAATTGAGACTTCACTACCTAAAACAAAAGTATCATCATTATCAAAATCTACGGCTGAAATATCAAACAGTAAGCTTGCAGTACCGATAAAATCTAATCTGTCATTTATATATATTTTTTTTAATGCACCTTCGTAATCGGTAGAGAGACGTTTGCCGTCTACATAGGCTATCCAGACTGGGGTAAGTGTTTTGTTTTCGTCGGACATTTTTTTTAATACCCTTTTTTTCTTTTTTTTAGTATAATAGATTATACAACATAATTGTAAATTTGTTACAAAAATATTAGCATATATTTGTAATAATTTAAATACTATGAATGGCGAAGATTTAAAGAGAAGAATTTCGGCAAATATTAAGAAATATAGAAAAATCAAAAATTACACACAATCAGATCTGGCAGAAAAAACTGGAATTAGTTCTCAAACTATTGCCAGCATTGAAAGTTACCGTGTCTGGACAAGTGAAGATAATATTTGCAAAATTGCCGAAGTATTAGGAATTGATATCTATAAATTATTTTTACCAACAAAAGACACTTTAATTTATGAAGAAGAATCAGCAGCTTTAAAAGAAAAACTTATGCTCCAGATTGAAAAAATTATTGAGCTTTCTTATGAGGAATTTTTAAAAGAGAAAGCTAACTAGTAGCTTTATTATTCCGGCATTTTCTTCTAACATAAAAAGGACTCATCAGAGGGTGGCTTACTCAACAATTACAATCTGCTGATTTTTGCTTCGCGGTTTTTCAGGAATTGTGTATTTCAGTTTTCCTTCCTCAATAAGCGGAATTATGTAATTCTTCACAAAATATGCAGGATGCTTTTCGTCAAAACCAAACTGTCTAGCAATTACTTCTTTTGATCTTGGTTTCCGGCAAAAATCTATTATCTCTTCTGTTAATCGATTTTCAGATTTTTTTTCATTATAGAGAGTGACTTTAAATGTTCCTCTCGTATTTTCAAATTTTGGCTCAAGTAAGCCTGCTTTTTTCATTTCTGCATAGATTGTTGGAATACCAGAGTATCTGTTTTCTGTCGTATTTAAGATTTCCAGAGCAGC